>Ga0194051_1000094_pt1 | contig 45815 bp, 55 predicted proteins | sample SepL2320m_MetaG_FD_161275 | JGI IMG/M metagenome (GOLD analysis project Ga0194051, IMG submission 161275) | Anoxic zone freshwater microbial communities from boreal shield lake in IISD Experimental Lakes Area, Ontario, Canada - Sep2016-L239-20m | ecosystem: Environmental > Aquatic > Freshwater >... | reverse complement strand
TACACGTGCTGAAGGCCTCGGGGTTGGGTGACGAACACGCCGAGCAGCTATACCGTCGCGTCACCGATCCGGCTGAATGGGCGCTGTACCCCGACACCGCATTTGTGTTGAAATCCCTGCGGCAGAAAGGGATCAGAACCGCCGTCGTCTCCAATATTGCCTGGGATATCCGTGCCGTGCTGGCGACCGCCGAGGTCGACGAGTACGTGTTGTCCTTCGAGATAGGCGCCGCCAAACCGGACCCGCGGATCTTCATCGAGGCACTGGCGCGGCTCGGGGTACCGGCCGAACAAGCGTTGATGATCGGCGACAGCGAGGAGAACGACGGCGCGGCGCGCGAGCTTGGCTGCGATTTCATCCTGGTGGACCCGCTACCCACCGTCGAGCGGCCCACCGGATTGATCGACGCGCTGCGTGAGCGGGGCGTGGATCTCTAGCGTAACTTCTTAGGCTGTGAGCGATAACCCGTTCAACCCGGCCCCGTTCAATCCGGCCCTGTGGCAACCCGTGCAGGGCTTCACCGACCTCACCGATATCACCTACCACCAACACGTGCTCGACGGCGTGCGGCAGCCGACGGTACGGGTGGCCTTCGATCGGCCGGAGGTGCGCAATGCGTTCCGTCCGCACACCGTCGACGAGCTTTACCGCGCACTCGACCACGCCCGGATGTCGCCCGATGTCGGGGTGGTCCTACTGACCGGCAACGGCCCCTCTTCCTCCGACGGCGGCTGGGCTTTCTGCTCCGGTGGTGACCAACGGATCCGCGGCCGCTCCGGCTACCAGTACGCCGACGGAGAGACCGCCGACACCGTTGACGCCGCGCGGGCCGGCCGGTTGCACATCCTGGAGGTGCAGCGGCTGATCCGGTTCATGCCCAAGGTGGTCATCTGCCTGGTCAACGGTTGGGCGGCCGGCGGTGGGCACAGCCTGCATGTGACCTGCGACCTGACCCTGGCCAGTCGCGAGCATGCCCGCTTCAAACAAACCGACGCCGACGTCGGCAGCTTCGACGGCGGTTACGGCAGCGCGTATCTCGCCAAACAGGTCGGCCAGAAATTCGCCCGGGAGATCTTCTTCCTCGGCGAGACCTATACCGCCGAGCAGATGCACCAGATGGGTGCGGTCAACCGCGTGGTCGAGCATGTCGAGTTGGAGAACGTCGCGCTGGACTGGGCGGCCAAGATCAACGCTAAATCGCCTCAGGCCCAACGGATGTTGAAGTTTGCGTTCAATCTCCTCGATGACGGGTTGGTGGGCCAACAGATCTTCGCCGGCGAGGCCACCCGACTGGCCTATATGACCGATGAGGCCGTCGAGGGCCGGGACGCATTCCTGGAGAAGCGCGACCCGGACTACAGCCCCTTTCCCCGCTACTTCTGAGCATCCATAGACTCAAGCCGTGACACCATTGCGCAGGCGGCTGACCGATGCGATCGCCATGACCGGCATGCGCCCGCCACTGCGCGTCGCAGGCGGCACCCGAATTCCGCTGCGCGGCAAGCGGGTACTGATCACCGGGGCATCCTCGGGTATCGGAGAAGCCGGGGCGGAAAGCTTCGCCGCCGCAGGTGCCGAAGTGATCGTCGTTGCACGCCGCGCCGATCTGCTGGAGACGCTTGCGATGCGGATCGCCGAGACTGGCGGCACCGCCACCGCACTCCCCTGCGACCTGTCCGATCTTGACGCCGTGGATGAACTCGCCGCAGGCGTCGAGAAGCGTTTCGGTGGGGTGGACATCCTGGTCAACAATGCCGGACGCTCGATCCGCAGACCGCTGGCCGAGTCACTGGATCGCTGGCATGACGTCGAACGCACCATGACGCTGAACTACTACTCCCCGCTGCGGCTCATCCGTGGCCTGGCGCCCGGGATGATCGAACGCGGCGACGGCCACATCATCAATGTGGCCACCTGGGGAGTGCTCACCGAGGCGCCGCCACTGTTCGGGGTCTACAACGCCTCCAAGGCCGCACTGAGCGCGGTCAGTCGGGTCATCGAGACCGAGTGGTCACGCAAGGGTGTGCATTCGACGACGCTGTACTACCCGTTGGTGGCCACCCCGATGATCTCCCCGACCAGGGTCTACGACGGCGTGCCCGCGCTGAGTCCGCGGGAAGCCGCGCAGTGGATGATTGATGCGGCCGTACACCGGCCGGTGCGCATCGCTCCGCGCTTCGGGGTGGGAGCCCGGGCCCTCGACGTCGTCGCGCCAGGCGCACTCAACCGTCTGCTGAGACAACAGCGAGTTCAGCCATAGGGTAGGTGTCATGGAGATCCTCGCGAGCCGCGTGCTGCTGCGCCCGGCCGACTACGACCGTTCGTTGAACTTCTATCGTGACGTTCTGGGCCTGGCGATCGCCCGCGAATACCACGGCGGAACAGTGTTTTTCGCAGGGCAGTCGCTGATAGAGCTAGCCGGCCACGGCGAGCCGAAGACATTCTCCGGTGCCCTCTGGCTGCAGGTCCGAGACGTCTACGCCACCCAGGATGAATTGGCCGCGTGGGGTGTCGACGTATCCCGCGAGGCCCGGCAGGAACCGTGGGGTCTGCATGAAATGCACGTCACCGACCCCGACGGTGTCACGCTGATCTTCGTGCAGATCCCGGCTGAACATCCGCTGCGCCGGGATAGCAGGAGCTGAACCGTTTTACCGGCGACCGTTTTACTGGCGCCCGTTTTCTAAAGGCCAGCCCACCGAGGCCAGCCGGCCGGCGACCTGGTTGATCTCTTCGGGGTTGGGTTCCTTGGCGATCACGTCGCGAATCGCGTCGCGGATCTCCTGTGCCGTCACCGGGGCGTCGCCATCGCTGTGCCTCAGCACCGTCTGGGCCGCTTTAACGACCTCGTCCTCGCTCAGATTGCGCAGCAGCAGGGCCAGCAGTGGGAAGTAATCCTTCGGCGGCACGCCCTCCGGGAAGCCCTCGTGCAGCCAATCCAGAACGTTTGCGCCGAAACCAGGGGTGCCGTCCACAGTGGTCATCGCAGCCTCACTTCGTGGGGAACATCGGGAACAGGTCAATACCGAAGTGGTGGATGATCGTCGACCGGGTGACCCAGGCGACGCCGGCGAGGATGACGAAACCGACGAAGGCGAACAGCAGAATGCCGAGATACTTCAGTGGCGGGTTCGCCTTGTGGATCAGGTGGTCGGCCTCTTCGCCGCCGGCCCCGTGGGAGTAGGCCAGCATTCCGACGCCGAACAGCGCCGGCAGACCCGCACCGAGAACCAGTCCCACAACAAGGACCTTGAAAATGCTTTCCAGGTAGTTCATAACCGAGTCCTTAGGGTCGCGGGCGGCAGGGGTCAGACAGAGGAGGACGTGGGGATCTTGGTATTGGTCTTGGCAGCCTCGGCGGCCTCACGGACACCGGCCGGCACCACCGAGTTGGTGGAGCTGTCCCAGTCGGCGTTGACATTGCTGCTGTCGACCTTCTGCTTCGAGGCACGCCACCACATGTAGAACGACAGCCCAACCAAAATCAAGAAGATCAGCCCGTCGCCGGCAAGCTGCGAACCGGATAGAGATTTGACAACGTCCGACAGCCAATACGACAGGGCGCCGACGAGAGCGGCCGCCGGCAGGGTGACCAGCCAGGCCACCGCCATCCGGCCCGCGACCGCCCAGCGCACCTCGGCACCCGGCTTGCCGACACCGCTGCCCAGGATCGATCCGGTGGCGACGTGGGTGGTGGACAGCGCCATCCCGGCCGCGCTCGAGCTGAGGATGATGGCCGCCGATGAGGCTTCTGCGGCGAGGCCCTGCGGCGACTCGATCTCCACCAGGCCCTTACCCAGGGTGCGGATCACCCGCCAGCCGCCGAGATAGGTGCCCAGGCCGATAGCCAGTGCGCAGCTGAAGATGATCCAGAAGGGCAGGCCGTCGTTCTTCACGTCGCCGGTGAGGTGTCCGGTGGTGATCAGTGCGAGGGCGATAACGCCCATGGTCTTCTGTGCGTCATTAGTGCCGTGCGCGAGTGCGACCAGCGAGGCGGTCGCGATCTGGCCCCACCGGAAGCCCGTCTCCCGGCGCTTGGCCAGCACGCTGCGGGTGACCCGGTAGACCAACCAGGTGCCGCAGGCGGCAACCAGGCCGGCGATCAGTGGCGCGGCCACGGCAGGAATCAGAACCTTCTGGGTGACACCCGACCAGTTGACGCCCGCGGTGCCCAGCGCAGCCAGTCCGGCACCGATCAGACCGCCGAAGAGTGCGTGCGAGGAGCTGGAGGGGATGCCGAACAGCCAGGTGAGCAGGTTCCACAGGATGCCGCCGATGAGGCCGGCAAAGATGATCGTCAACCCGGTCGAGGCATCGATGCCGGGCAGTAGTGCTCCGGTTTTAGGGTTCTGCACCTTCAACACCGAGGTGGTGACAGTGACCGCGACCTCGACCGAAAGGAAGGCGCCGACCAGGTTCAGCACACCGGCAAGCAGGACCGCGGTCTTGGGTTTGAGCGCTCCCGTCGCAATGGAGGTAGCCATGGCGTTTCCGGTGTCGTGGAATCCGTTGGTGAAGTCGAACGCCAATGCCGTAGCGATCAGGATCACCAAAATGATCATCTCTGCGCTCACACGTACTCCTTGTCTTGGGGCTGGGGACTCGTGTGTAGTTTGCCCCTCGGCGCGGCGTTTAGTCCAATTTTTGTCCGACTGGCAACAACTCGGTGATCAGCAAGTTTACTGGAATCACTCAGGTGTTCATCTGCCGTTCACTATTCGTATCCGCTGGGTTCCCGTCCGGGGCGGACCGGGAAATAACTCGCCAGATCCGCTCCTGCGCGTCCAACGCCCTACGATTAGCGAGACAATCCGGAGGCGCTGCTGTGAACCGATTCCTCAACACCGTCGTCACCTGGCTGCGCTCCGGATACCCGACCGGAGTTCCGGAGAATGACTACCTGCCGATCCTCGCCCTGCTGTCGCGGCGTCTGACCAAGGACGAGGTGCTTCTCGTCGCGGGCCAACTGATGCGAATGTCGGAACCCGACCTCGCCGATATCGGGGCCGAGATCATGCTCATCACCGATGAGGTGCCCGCACCCGCCGACGTGGAACGGGTCCGGGAGAAGTTGGTGGCGCACGGCTGGCCACTGGACGATCCGCGCGACACCGAGGACGCCGAATAGCCACCCTGCGCGCGCTCGCTATCCCGCCGGGCCCGTCGGCGCTGTCACTGCTGGCAGCCCTGGAGGGTGTGCTGGATGGTCAGGACAGTCCCATGGTCCCCATTCCCGCCGGCGATCTGCGCGAAAGTGAGCTGCTCACAAGGTCATTGCGCATCGGGGAAGAGATCGACGACGAGATCGCATTAGTCATCGCCACGTCCGGCACCACCGGCACACCCAGGGGCGCGATGCTCACCCCGGCCGCCCTGATCGCCGGCGCCTCGGCCACGCATGACCGACTTGGCGGAGCGGGGAACTGGCTGCTGGCCCTGCCGGCCCACCACATCGCCGGCATGCAGGTGCTCGTTCGCTGTGTTCTGGCCGGGACGGTGCCGGTGGAACTCGACCTCTCAGAAGGTTTTGATATCGCCAAATTACCCAGAGCGGTAGCACAATTGGGCTCCGGACGGCGTTACACCTCGCTGGTATCCAATCAGTTGGCGAAAGCCCTGCGCGATCCGAATGCCAGCGCGGCGCTGGCCGAGTTAGACGCGGTGCTGCTCGGCGGCGGACCGGCTCCGGCAACCATGCTCGATGGTGCGGCCGAGGCCGGCATCACGGTGGTGCGTACCTACGGCTCCAGCGAGACCGCCGGCGGCTGCGTCTACGACGGGCTGCCACTGGACGGTGTGGAGGTGCGGATCGACGATCCCGGCGAGGGCGGAACCGGTCGCATCACGATAGGCGGCACCACCCTGGCCAAGGGATACCGAAATCCCGCGGACCCCAACCCCTTTGACGAGCCGGGCTGGTTCCACACCAATGATATTGGCATCGTTAATGATTCGGGTCGACTATCGGTACTCGGCCGCGCCGATGACGCCATCAGCACCGGCGGACTGACAGTCATGCCGGCTCAGGTGGAGGCGGCGCTGTCCCGCCATCCCGCAGTGGCCGACTGTGCCGTCTTCGGCGTGGCCGACGATCGACTGGGCCAACGCGTGGTAGCCGCGGTGGTAGCCCAGTCCGCGGCGCCGTGGCCGACGCTGGAGGAGCTCAGAGAGTTCTTGGCGCTGACACTCGATCCGACCGCCGCACCGCGCGAAGTGCATGTCGTCGACGAACTGCCGCGGTACGGAATCGGCAAGATCGACCGTCGGGCGCTGCGCGAGCGTTACTCCCCACGCGATGCGCCGGGGACCTACGGCTGGTGAGGATCGACATCGCGGCAGCGTCATTGCAGCATCGTCCGCAATGACGAAACGGTGACGTCGCAGCAGGTAGCGGCTTATCAGCACTAGGCTCGTGTTGTGCCGTCCCGTGTTCTGATTGCCGACGACGACGTCGTGGTGCGCGATATCGTGCGCCGCTACCTCGAACGCGACGGCCACGAGGTTCGAGTCGTCGGCGACGGTACCGAGGCATTGCGGGTGCTGGGCACTGAACGGATCGACGTGGCGGTACTTGATGTGATGATGCCGGGCCCCAACGGGCTGTCACTGTGCCGAACGTTGCGCCAGGGCGGCGACTACACGGTCCCGGTGATCCTGCTGACGGCACTCAGCGAGGAGGACGACCGGATCGCCGGACTTGAGGCCGGCGCCGACGACTACCTCACCAAGCCGTTCAGCCCGCGGGAACTGGCTCTGCGGGTGCGCTCGGTGCTCCGCCGCGCTCCGGCCCCGGCGTCGACGGTGCCGCTGGAGATCACCATGGGGGATCTGAAGGTCTCGACAGCGGCACGGGCAGTAGTCGTAAGCGGGCAGCCGGTCGGTCTGACCAACCGCGAGTTCGACCTGCTGCTGTTCTTCATCACCCATACCGACGTCGTCTTCTCCCGGGAAGAACTTCTGAAGAAGGTGTGGAACTGGGACTTCGGTGACCTCTCCACGGTGACGGTGCATGTGAAGCGGTTGCGGTCCAAGCTCGGTGAGCACCATCGCGTACAGACGGTGTGGGGTCGTGGATACCTGTGGCGGGGTGAAGCCGACGGCGGTGACCGTGCCTCGGCATGACCTGACCCAGATCGCCTTACTGGCACTGGGCTTCTCGCTACCGGTGGTGCTCATCGGCGGATTGATCATCCGGCTGGCGCGGTCGTGGTCGCTGACCGTCAGCATGGTGGCACTGGTGCTGATCCCGACCCTGGCCACCTTCGCCGGGGTATTTGCCGCGAGCCGGTTCATGACCGACAGCACCTTTCAGACGATTGCCGTGGTGCTGGTGATCGTGGCGGTGGTGACGTTGCCGGCCGCGGTGATGCTGGCTCGGTACCAGGCGCGACGAACGGTGTGGGAGAGGGAGATCCAGGACGCCGAACGGGTAGCCGAGCAGTCTCGCCGACAGCTGGTCGCATTTGTCAGTCACGATCTGCGCACACCCCTGGCTGGGATTCGAGCCCTGTCGGAGGCGATCGCCGATGGCGTATTCAACGACGACGAGGTTCGGACGCAGGCGAAAACCATTGAGCAGGAAACCATTCGGCTCTCCGAGATGGTCGACGACCTGTTCGAGATGGCGAAGATCAACGCGGGTGCGGTCAATGCACCCTACGATCGGGTCGCACTCGACGAGGTCGTCGATGATGTGTTGACCGCCCACCGCATCGCTGCCGAGCGATCCGGGGTGGTGCTCCAGGTCGACCTACCGTCCAAACCGGTACGGGTGATCGGCAGTGATCGCGCACTGGTGCGGGTGCTGTCCAACCTGGTGGCCAATGCGATCGCCCACACCCCGGCCGGGGGCTCGGTGACGCTGGCGATTGGCGCCGACGAGAACGGAGCCTGGGCCCGGGTCGACGACACCGGCGTCGGAATCGACGCCGACGACCTGCCGCGGGTGTTCGATGTCGCCTACCGGGGATCGAATCACCGCGTGCCACGGTCGGATTCGTCCCTGCCGAGTGGATCCGGGCTTGGTTTGGCGATCGCCGCCGGACTGGTGCGGGCGCATCGCGGCACGCTGTCAGCGCACAACCTGGCCAACGGCGCGCGGTTCGAAGTGCGGCTGCCGTTGGCAGCCGACTAGCGGCTTAGTGCCGGTCCGTCAGTCCTCGATCGACCGATTCAACCTGTCTGCAGCATTCAGATAGTCCTCGATGAACTCCAGCACCACCTCGCGGGCGGGTTTGATCTTGTTCATCAGGCCCACACCCTGGCCGACCCAATAGGTGGACAGCGCCTGGGCACCCGGATGCCCGTTCTGCGCGAGCTTGTCGATGCGGCGCAGGGCCGGCTCGGCGATCATGGCCTGCAGCGGCAATGGCAGCGGCGCACGGCCGCCCTTGTTCGGTGCCCATGCGTTGGTCCAGTCCGAAACCAGCTGCCGGGACGGCTTTCCGGTGCGACCCGCCGAGCGGATGGTGTCTCGCGAACTGGCCGCCAGCATCTTCTGCTTGGTGTACGGCGCGGTCTCGGCCTCCTCCGTGGTCAGCCATACCGAACCGGTCCATGCTCCGGCGGCGCCGAGGGCGACGGTGGCCGCCATCTGTCGGCCGGTCACGATCCCACCCGCCGCCAGTACCGGGGTCTCGCGCCCGCCGGGGATATCGGCGATGGCTTCAAGAACCTCGGGGATGAGCACCATCGTCGTCACCTCGCCGCAATGACCACCGGCCTCGGTGCCCTGAGCAACGATCAGATCGACACCGGCGTGCACCTGCTTGATCGCGTGCTCTTTGGCACCGACGAGCGCGGCGACCGGGATGCCGCGTTCCTTACCGGCGGTGATCATGTAATCCGGGGGCACGCCGAGTGCATTGGCCATCAGCTTGATCGGGTGATTCAGCGACACCTCGAGCAGGTTCTGACCGGTATCACCGGAGAGCGCCGAGGAGGCGATGCGCACCTCTTCGATCGGGATATCGTGCTCGCTCAGCAGTTCGCTGATGAATGTCCGGTAGTCCTCCGGAATGCGATCGGCGAGCTGGCCGGCCGTCAGGTTCTCGCCCTTGCCCTCGAACTTGGCCGGCACGATGATGTCCACGCCGTAGGGCTTGCCGCTGACATGTTCGTCAATCCAGCACAACTCCTGCTCGAGTTGCTCGGGCGTGAACGCCACACCGCCGAGAACTCCGAACCCGCCGGCATTGCTCACAGCGGCGACAACGTCGCGGCAGTGGCTGAAGGCGAACAGTGGGAAGTCGATGCCGTACTGGTCACAGATTTCTAACTTCACGCGACCCAGTATGCGCCCCCGGCCCACTAGGCTCACCGCCATGGTCCGGATGGGTATCGCGACGGCACTGGGGGTGCTGGCCGCCGTATTGACGGGCACGATGCGCAACGAGTGGCACTACTCGCCTGCGGTCGGCTGGATCATCGCGGCAACCGTCTACCTGGCCGCGACATGGTTCGTCGTGGCACCGTTGGACGGTGCCCAGACCGAGGCGCACGTCAGGCAACGGCATCAGGACGGCACGCCGACGGTGTCACACCTGATCATTCTGATCTCCAGTGTCGCCAGCCTGACCGGCGTGGGCTACCTGCTGGTCGGCGCGGGCCCGGAACGGCATCTGGGCGAGGCGGCCGTCGGCATCCTCAGTGTCGTCGCAGCCTGGTTTGCCGTCCACACCACCTTCATGCTGCGCTACGCCCAGCTGTACTACCTGGGTGATGATCCGAACGCCATCAGCTTCCACCAGGACGGCTACCGTCCACGTTTTCTCGACTTCGCCTATCTGGCCTTCACCGTGGGCATGACCTATCAGGTGTCAGACACCGACCTGGCCAGCCGGTCCATGCGCGGATCGGTACTGGCCCAGGGAATGGTCTCGTTCATGCTGGGCGCGATCGTGCTGGCGAGCACCATCAACCTCGTCCTGCAGTTGGCCGGGCACTGATGGCCAGCATCGCCCAGTGGATCGAGGGCGCGCGCCCGCGCACCCTGCCCAACGCGATCGCACCGGTGATCGCCGGTACCGGTGCGGCAGCCTGGCTGAACAGCGCCGTCTGGTGGAAGGCACTGCTGGCACTGGCAGTTTCGGTGGCACTGATCGTCGGGGTGAACTACGCCAACGATTACTCCGACGGGATCCGCGGCACCGACGATGAGCGGGCCGGGCCGCTTCGGCTGGTCGGATCGAAGGTCGCCGCCCCCCGTGCCGTGCTGACCGCAGCGATCATCAGCCTCGCGACAGCCGCCGTCGCCGGCGTGACCCTGGCGATCCTGACCGCACCCTGGCTGATCGCAGTCGGTGCGGCGTGTATCGCGGGCGCCTGGTTGTACACCGGAGGCTCGCGACCGTACGGCTACGCCGGATTCGGCGAGGTTGCGGTGTTCGTCTTCTTCGGGTTGGTCGCGGTGTTGGGCACGCAGTACACCCAGGCACACCGGATCGACCTCGTCGGCGTGACGCTGGCGGTGGCGACCGGCGCACTGTCGTCGGCGGTGTTGGTGGCCAACAACCTCCGCGATATCCCGACCGATGCGGTGGCCGGCAAGATGACACTCGCGGTGCGGCTGGGTGATGGCCGAACCCGGGTGTTCTATCAGTCACTGGTGGCGCTGGCAGGAATTCTCACGTTAGTTCTGATGCGGGCCACGCCGTGGTGCGGGCTCGGTTTGCTCGCCGCGCCACTGGCGCTGCGGGCGGCCGGACCGGTGCGGGGGGGCCGGGGCGGACGTGAACTCATCCCGGTGTTGCGCGACACCGGACTGACGATGTTGGTGTGGTCGGTCGCGGTGGCGGCCGCATTGGCGTTCTCCGCCCGGGGCTGACCTACTGCGGCGGATCATCCCCGCGCAACCTGGCCTGCAGGTCCTCGCGGTCACGGCGGCGGCGCTCATCGACTTCGGCGATACCCGCGGTGGCGCGTCGGCGCAGCGGGGCCAGCAGCCAGATGCCCAGCGGCAGCGAGATCACGATCGCGAACAGCATGGCGATGACAAGTGGGAACTCCTGGATGCCGATCAGTCGCGCCGCGAAGAAGATGGCTGCCGTGAGCGCCGCCACCAATCCAAGTCGGGCCAGCGTGTAGATGACCACGTCACCGACCATGCGGCCGGCGCTGCCGGCTGTCTCGTCATCCGTCACGACGCCGAGCCTACCGACGCGCGTATATTCGGACCAAGGAGGTTTTTGTGCTCTATCTGCTGCTCATCCTTGCCATTGCGACGCTGGTCTACGTCGGGCTGCGGTCGGCTCGCGCGCACGCTCACCGGTCGACGCCGCGCGTCATTGGCCCCGATGACGACCCGGAGTTCCTGTGGAAGCTCGACGGAGGCGACAAGCGCTAGGTCACTCCGGCGTAGGAGTGCAGGCCCACGGTTACCAGGTTGATGAAGAACAGGTTGAATACCATCGCCACGAAACCGGCCACGTTGATCCACGCCGCCCTTCTGTCCCGCCAGCCCGCCGTCGACCGCGCGTGCAGATAGGCCGCGTAGATCACCCACGCGATGAACGACAGCGTTTCCTTGGGATCCCAGCCCCAGTAGCGTCCCCATGCCTCCTCAGCCCAGATGGCGCCGAAGATGACCCCGAAACCGAACACCGGGAACGCAAAGATGGTTGTGCGGTAGGCGATCCGGTCCAGCGACTGGGCGTCGGGCAGGCGTGAGACGATGCGTGCCAGCGTCCCTTCCGGAGCCGTCGGACCGGCGATATCGGGCTGATCGCCGGCATCCCCGAACCGCGACATCTTCAACAGGAACAGGATGCTGGCCACGCCGGCCACCAGGAAGACTCCGGAGCCAAGGCTGACCACCGAGACGTGGATCGGCAGCCAGTAGGACTGCAGTGCGGGCATCACCGGCGCCGCATTGGTGTAGAGCCACTTTCCTGACACCGTGAGCAGGATCAGCACCGGCACCAGAACGAACACCCATAGCGCGCGGAACTGCGGCCTGCGCAGCACCACCGCGGCCGCGACCAGACCGCAGAAGCTGGTCAGGTTGATGAACTCGTACATGTTGCCCCAGGGCGCCCGGGTGGTGGCCAGCCCGCGCAGCACGATGCAACCGAATAACAGCGCAATGCCGAGGTAGACCAGTGCCAGACCCGCCTTGCCGGAGCGGTCCGCGAGCGCGGGTGCCGGCATCTCGACCACGACACCGGGCCGATCGGCATCTGCGGCTACTCCCCCGACGCTGACAAGTTCGCGCTGTTCGACCCGACGCCCGCGACTGGACGCGAGTTCGACGGCGAGCAACATCATTGCCAGTACAAGGACCACGACTGAGGCGGTGAACGCCCAATCCGAGTACCGGGCCAGGCCGACGTCGATGTGCTCGGTGTTCACGAACCCTCCGCAACTCGATGGGCAAACTTGTCGAACTCGCCGCCCCACCCGGAATTATCGGTACGGGCCAGTCCGCCCAACTCGACTCCCACCGTACCTGGGCCGCCGGGGATGATCCGAGCCCACACCCGGCGGCGGCGCACGATCAGGGAGACCAGCAGGCCCGCCATCATCGCCATCGCCGACACCAGGACCCACGCCTGGCCGGGGTCGTGCGAGACCTGGAGATTGACGAACGGGGTCGCCCCGTCGAAACGCACCACGGTGCCGTCGTCCAGACGTACCTGTTGGCCGAGGGTGAGATTGGTGCGCTTGACCTTGGTCAAGCGCTTCTGCTCGAGGAGTCGGTGATCCAGGGTGAACAGCGACTGCGGCCGCCCGCTGTCCAGTCCGGCGTCACCGCGGTAGATATCGATCGCGACCGCGGGGTCTTTGAGCGTCGGGAAACTCGACGACAGCAGCTTTCCGTCCATCTGCTGGGTCGGCGCGAACAGCCCCATGATGGCGAGCTGGTGCTTGCGCCGCTGATCCGGCGGATACAGCCCGGCCGGCGGGTCGATGCGCATCACGCCCGACGACAACAGGGTGAGCGGGTCATCCGGGCGCCACTGGATGGTCTGGGTGCGCTTCTGGCCGTCCGGAAATGTGACGGTGAACCTCGGCGCGTAACCGTGGCCCTGCAGGTAGACCCGATCGCCGCCGATACGCAGCGGGTGGTTGACCTCCAGCCGGTAGGGCTGCCAGGTGTTCGAGGTGAGATCGGGTCCGGCCTGGTAGTCGATATTCGAGGCGAATGCGGTGGCCTGGCCGTTCGGCAGATAGCGAGCCTGAAAGTCGTTGACCCGTACACACATCGGGTAGAGCGAGGTTCCGTCGACACTGTTACCGGCGCGGAACGAATCGAATGCCGCCGGCGATGCCGAGCAGAAGCCGGGGCCGCCGTTGGCGATGACGATGACGTTGCCCTCATAGCCGAACAGCTTGCCGAGTGCGACGGCGACCAGGAGGCCGAGCAGCGAGAAGTGAAAGACAATATTGCCGAACTCGCGCAGATAGCCCTTCTCGGCCGAGATCTCGGTAACGCCGTCAACCTGGCGGGTGACCCGCCGCCAGCCGCGCAGGCGCACGTTGATGTGCGCGGCGACCGATTCGGCTGTACCCGCGACGCTCACATCGGCGTGCTTGGGCAGTCGACTCAGGTTGCGCGGGGCCGCCACCGGCACGGCGCGCAGGCTGCGCATGTGCTCGATGGTCCGCGGCGTCAAACAACCCACCAGCGAGATGAACAACAGCACGTAGATGGCCGTGAACCAGAAACTGGAGAACACGTCGAACAACTGGAGGCGGTCCAGCGACGGCCCGATGGTGGGGTGCTCGACGATGTACTGCTGCACCTTCGATTCATTGAGGCTGCGTTGCGGTAGCAGCGCGCCGGGTACCGCGCCCAGGGCGAGCAGGAAGAGCAGCGCTAGCGCGGTGCCCATGGAGGTCAGCGCGCGCCAGGTGTTACGCACATAGGCGAGAAGGGTTTTCACAACACCGGTGTTCAAATCGGCAGCCTCACGTCGCTGACGAACGCGTCGCGGATCCACGAGATGAAGTCATTCCACGCCCCGGTCACCAGGGCCAGTCCGACGGCAATGAGCAGGATGCCACCGAAAATCTGAATGGCGCGGGTATGGTCGCGCAGCCAACCGAAGGCCCCGACCGCCCAGCCTGAACCCACCGCCAGCGCGATGAATGGAATGCCCAGACCCAGGCAGTAGGCAATCACCAGGGCCACACCGCGTGCGACGCTGGCACCATCGGTGGCCGAAGCAACCGCGATGACACCGGTCAGTGTCGGCCCCAGGCACGGCGTCCAGCCGAGCGCGAACACCGCACCGAGCAGGGGTGCGCCGGCCACACCGGCCAGCCGGCGCGGGGTGAACCGGGCTTGTCGCTGCAGTGCCGGGATGAACCCGATGAAGACCAGGCCCATGATAATGGTCACGATGCCACCGATACGTTGCAGCACAAGCTGATTGGTGATCAGCGTGGTCGTCATACCAAGTACGGCGACGGTGCCCAGGACGAAGACCGCGGTGAATCCGGCGACGAACAACGCTGCAGATCCGACGACCCGCCAGCGCCGCGACGCGTCGGCCCCTTCCCCACCGTCGTCGACGCCAACCACGGCCGCGAGGTAGGACAGATAACCGGGAACCAGCGGCACCACGCACGGCGAGGCGAATGACACCAGGCCGGCCAGCACGCAGAGTCCCAGCGCCACCAGCAGTGGGCCGGCGGCGGCTGTCTCGGCGAGACCGGTCACCGCTCGGCTGCCAGTCGCTGTATCACCGGCAGCAGATCCTCGGCGAGCAGTTCGCGCAGAAACACCGCGGCGACCCGGTGAGCGCGGTCCAGCACCACCGTCGAGGGAATCACGGTGGTGGGGTACTTCCCGCCGAAGGCGATCATGGTGCGCATGGCCGGGTCATAGATCGAAGGGAAGGTGATCTTGCGGTCGGTGATGAAATCCCGGGGCGCGTCGATATCGTTATCGCGGACGTCGATTCCCAGAAACGCCACACCCTGGTCGCGGGTGGCGTCGTAGACCTTCTGCAACTGGGTGATCTCGGAGCGGCACGGCCCGCACCATTGCCCCCAGATATTGATCACCACCACCTTGCCGGTGAAGTCGTTCAGCGAGATGGTGCGTGCGGTGTCCATCAGATCGGGTCCCGACACGATTCCCGGTTCGCCGCGGCTCTGCGGCGGGTCGTAGGTGATGTCGGTCTTGCCGCCCGGGGCGACGAACTCGAACGTTCCGCCCTGGGCGACGGCGTCATCGCCGGTGGAGCAGCCGGCCACCAATGTCATCGCAGCCGTCGCGATGAGCGCGTTCGCGATGAAGCGCTTCACTCTCCCGCCGGCTCCCAGTAGTTCCAGTCCACGAGTTCGTCGCCATCGAACACGAAGGTGTTCAGCGAGGCGAGGTCGCACATCCGTTTGCGCGGGTCGTGCGGTAGGTGATGGCCGAGCATCGAACGACGCAGAATCTCCACCGGCAGTTGGTGGCTGACGCAGACCACCTCGTGTCCGATGCCCAACATCCGGGCCTCGCTGACTGCCCGGCGCATCCTTGCGGCAACCTGCTTGTAGGGCTCACCCCAGGACGGTCGCAGCGGGTTGACCAGATACTTCCAGTTGCGCGGGTCACGCAGGGCACCGTCACCGGGTGAGACACGCTGACCTTCGAAGATGTTCTCGGACTCGATGAGGTCACCGTCGGTGCCGATGGTCAGTCCGTGGTGTCCGGCGATCGGAGCCGCGGTCTGCTGGGCACGCTCCAGTGGCGAGGCGACGACCGCGACGATGTCGCGACCGGCGAGAGCGTCGGCGACTGCCTGAGCTTGGGCCTTGCCACGCTCGGACAGATGGAAGCCCGGCTTGCGCCCATAGAGGATCTTATCCGGGTTGTGCACTTCGCCGTGGCGCATCACGTGCACCGTGGTTCTCATACCGGCCTCGCTTCGGCTGCCGCACGCGCCGCCGCCGGCAGTGCGTCCGCGATGTGCTCGAAGGCATCGTCGTCGAGGGCGGCGGAGACGAACCAGGCTTCGAAGGCACTCGGCGGCGGGTACACCCCGGCGTCCAGAAGTGAGTGGAAGAACGCCGGGAATCGCCAGGTGTCACTCGCGCGGGCCGCGGCGAAGTCGCGCACGGGTTCCTCGGCGAAGAATACCGACAGGAAGTTACCGGCCCGCGAAACCTGATGCGTCACACCGGCATCGGTCAGCGCCCCGGCCAGCAAGCCACTCAACCGGTCGGCATTGGCGTCCAACGCGGCGTACACCGCATCGTCGGCGTGGCGCAGAGTGGCCAGACCGGCGGCCACCGCGACCGGATTTCCCGAGAGCGTGCCCGCCTGGTATACCGGTCCGAGCGGAGCGAGGCGTTCCATCACATCGGTGCGTCCACCGAAGGCAGCAGCCGGCAGGCCTCCGCTCATCACCTTGCCAAAGGTGAACAGGTCGGCGTCCACCGGATCGATTCCGTACCAACCGGATCGGCTGATCCGGAAGCCGGTCATCACCTCATCGACGATCAGCAGCGCGCCGTACTGCGCGGTGATCCGGCGCAGTGCGGCGTTGTATCCGGGAAGCGGCGCGACGGCACCCATATTTCCCGGTGCAGCCTCGGTGATGACCGCGGCGATGGTGTCGCCGAGGGCGGCGAAGGCCTCCTCCACGGCAGCGACGTCGTTGTAGGGCAAGACGATGGTATCGGCAGCGGTGGCACCGGTGACCCCCGGCGATGAGGGCAGCCCGAGGGTCGCCACCCCGGAGCCGGCGTCGGCCAGCAGGGCGTCGACGTGGCCGTGGTAGCAGCCGGAGAACTTGACGATCTTGGCCCGTCCGGTGAAACCGCGGGCCAGGCGCACGGCGCTCATGGTGGCCTCGGTACCGGAGTTCACCAGTCGGACCCGCTGCACCGGGGCGACCCGGGCGATGATCTCGGCGGCCAGTTCGGTTTCCCCGGCCGTCGGGGCGCCGAATGACAACCCGGCGGCTGCCGTCCGCTGCACGGCCTCCACCACCGCCGGGTGGGCGTGGCCGAGAATCATCGGCCCCCAGGAGCAGATCAGGTCGACGTAGCGGTTGCCGTCGGCGTCGGTGAGCCAGCAGCCTTTCGCCGAGGTGATGTAGCGGGGCGTGCCACCGACGGAGTTGAACGCCCGCACCGGGGAGTTGACCCCGCCCGGGATCACCCCGCAGGCCTCGGCGAACAGTTTCGCCGACGCGGTCGTGGGTGCTGCCTGCCCGGTCATGGGAACCAGTGTTCCAGTCGGTGCGCCGCGGTCAACTACAGGGTGTAGTTCCTGTAACGGGCGAGGTTCAGTGGAACCGCTTGAGCCGCAGACTGTTCGCCACCACCAGAACCGAGGAGACCGCCATCGCCGCGCCGGCGATCATCGGGTTCAGCAGTCCCAGCGCGGCCAGCGGAATAGCCGCGGCGTTGTAACCGAACGCCCAGAACAGGTTCTGCTTGATGATCCGCAACGTGCGCCCCGACAGCCGAAGCGCGGTCGGGACCGTCCGCAGGTCGCCGCGCACCAGCGTGATGTCGCCGGCCTCGATCGCCGCGTCGGAGCCGGTGCCCATCGCCATCCCGATATCGGCGGTGGCCAGCGCCACCGAGTCGTTGACCCCGTCACCGACCATGGCCACCCGGCGGCCGCGGGCCTGCAGCGCGCTGATGGCGTCGGCCTTCTGCGACGGCAGCACACCCGCAATCACATCCTCGGCGGCGATGCCGACCTCAGCGGCCACCCGGGCGGCCACGGCTTGGTTATCTCCGGTCAACAACATCGGGGTGATGCCCATCGCCCTGAGTTCGGCAATGGCCTCGGCGCTGCTCGGCTTGACGGAGTCGGCCAGCCGGATCACGCCGCGACGGGCGCCGCCCCAGCTCACCTCCACGCTGGTGCGGCCGTCAGAGTCGGCAGCCCGTTCGGGCGATCGCGTCACCCGGACCGCCGTGCCGTCCACCACACCGCTGACTCCGGTTCCCGGATCGTTGGCGAAGCCGGTGACGGGAACGATCGTCAGACCCTGCTCGCGCGCCGCGGTGACGATGGCGGCCGCAACCGGATGCTCGGAGGCGGCCTCCACCGCCGCCGCACGCGCCAGCACCACAGCCGAATCCTCGCCGGGCTGGGCCTCGACGGCTCCGACGGTCATCTGTCCGGTGGTCACCGTGCCGGTTTTGTCGAGCACCACCGTGTCAATACCGCGGACGGTCTCAAGCACCTGCGGCTTCTTGATCAATACGCCCAACTGAGCGCCACGGCCGGTGCCGACCAGAATCGCTGTCGGTGTCGCCAGACCGAGCGCACATGGGCAGGCGATGATCAGCACCGCAACCGCGGCGGTGAACGCAGCGGCGGCCGAATGCCCGGTCAACAACCAGCCGGCCAGTGTCAGCGCCGCGATGACCAGGACCACGGGAACGAAAACCGCGGACACGCGATCAGCGAGCCGCTGGATGGACGCCTTGCCGCTCTGCGCATCGGAGACCATCCTGGCCATCCGGGCAAGTTGAGTATCGGCACCAACCCGGCTGGCGCGCAACAGGATCCGGCCGTAGGTATTGACCGCTCCGCCGAGCACCGCATCACCGGCCGACACATCGGCGGGCATCGATTCACCGGTCATGGCCGAAGTGTCCAACGCCGAGGCGCCGTCGATCACCACACCGTCGGTAGCGACCCGTTCGCCGGGGCGCACCACGATGACGTCACCGACGACGAGTTCGTCAGCGCCGATCCTGACCTCCTCGTCGTCACGCACCACAGTGGCCTCCTTGGCGCCCAGCGACAGCAGGGCGCGCAGTGCCGAACCAGCCGAGCGCTTGGCCTTGGCCTCGGAGTAGCGACCGGCGAGCAGGAACACCGTGACCGCGGCCGCGACTTCGAAGTACACATGTCCGCCCCCGTGTCTGGCTGCACCGCTGATCACGACGAACGCCGACCACAGGTAGGCGGCCAACGTGCCGATCGACACCAGGGTGTCCATGGTGGAGGTGCCGTGGCGCGCGCTGTTCAGTGCCGCCTTATGGAACGGGTAACCGCCCCAGAACACGATCGGCGTGACCAACGCGAGAACCACCCACTGCCAGCCGGGGAACTGCCATGCCATCACCATCGACAGCGCCACCACCGGGACGGCCAGCACCGCCGAGCCGATCAGCCGGGGCCGCAACTGCTCCTCCGGCAGGTCGTGGTCCATGTGATCCCCGTGGTTCATCTGCGCGTGATCAATCACCGACGCGTGATAGCCGCATGCCTCCACCGCGCGGATCAGGTCGTGGGTACTGACCTCGGGATCGTGCTCGACGTGGGCCTGCTCCACTGCGAAGTTCACCGTGGCCGCCACTCCGCCGAGACGGTTGAGGCCGCCCTCGATCTTCGAGGCGCAGGAGGCGCAGCTCATGCCGGTCAGCCGCAGATCTGTGGTCGTCATGGCCAGGACTATACCCCTAGGGGGTATATGCATCAAGCGGGGGTTTCAGCGCCGCCCGTCGCAAACCGGCGATAGCGAGGACCGCCAGAACACCGGCCGCCGTAGCCAACACCAGTGTCAGCACCATCATCGGCGGGTCGTAGACCACCGACACGGTGGCGGGCTGACCGTCGGTGACCGGGGCCACGTCCACCAGGGTCTTCACCTGTGACCAGCACAGCGCCGCGCCGGCCACCGCCACGGCAGCCGCGAGTAGTTGCAGGAGGTGGCGAAGGAGAAATCTCACTCGGCCTCGACAAGCTTGGTCAGTGCCGACCGCAGCGCCTCATCGTCGCGCGCCCAGGCCTGCGCGGTGCGGTCGTTGATCAGCTTCAGGCCGATCCCGGTGCGCCTCTTGGGGACTCCGTTCAGTTCCCCGAGCGCCCGGGCCTCCTGCCACGGCTCCAGTGGCTCACCGGATTTCACGGTGTTCTCGGCCTCCGGGTACACGACGAGGATCTCGTTAATCGGCAGCGTCTCGGTGCCCTGCCGCAACGTGTCGGCGGTCAGTTCGACACTGGTGTGCATACGTGCCGCCCGGACCTGGATTGTCAGGAATCCGCACATCATCACCAGGAAGAACAGTGGCACCGTCGGCTGCAATCCGAGTCCCGCGCTGGACTGGATGAAGACCATCACCAGCGCACCCACCACGCCGAGCCACAGCCAATGCCAGCTCGCGCCGTTCTCGAAGAACAGTCGTTCGCCGGTATCGGAGGCCGGGGTGTCAGACATCGGGTGCCACCGCACGCCGGTTCATCATCAACGTTCCGGCGATGATGGGCAGCAGGCTGAGCAGAGCCAGAATGTGGGTGCCCGCGAAAACCGCGGCGACGCCGACCAACACCACGATCGCCAGTGCCAGGGCCGTCGCCGCCCGGCGGTACCGGGCATCACCGGCCCGGGCGCGCGCTGCGAACCCCGCCAGTGCCGCAGCCGCCACTGCGAATAGCACTCCGGCACCCCGGTAGAGCCGCAGATAGTTCCGGACGGACTGATCGGACACCGTCGGCGGGGCGGACCGGCGCAGGGCGTCGAACCCCACCGTGGCGGCCATCACGCCGCCGAGCATCAACAGAACGGCACCCACTGCAAGCAGCCAGAACGCCGTGGTGGCGGCACCGGACCGTGGTTCACTCGCTGTCATATCAGGCAACCCTAGCGGCAGATCAGCGGGTGAAGAACTTATGTGAGTCGGTGCGATGCAGTAGGTAGACACCGCCGCCGATGAGCACCGAGCCGACGATGCCGGTGACCGCGAACACCACCGCCGACACTGTTGGACGCACGACGGTGATCAGGCTCGCCAGGGTGTAGAAGATCGTGGCCAGTCCGCCGCCGGTCAGCATGGTGCGAGTCCAGCGGTACCCCGACCGCATCAGCAGCAGCAGGGTAAGGACCACCGCGCCTACGGCGAGTGCGAATGCGGTGCTGAGAACTCCGACGGCCATCGAGGCGCCGGTGGTGGTCGCGGTGAAATAGATATCGACGATCTGTCCGATGATCAGTAGCGGCAGCGCGGCCAGCCACAACCAGAAGCCGGTGTCGACGTCGGCGGGCCGCGACGGTGTACTGCTCGCCGGCTGCACACTCACGCCAGCCAACCTGCCGCATCGGCCGCCCAGTAGGTCAGCACGATATCCGCGCCGGCCCGGCGGATGCTGAACAGCGACTCCAGTGCCGTGGCACGGCCGTCCACCCAGCCATTGGCGGCCGCGGCGGCGATCATGGCGTACTCACCGGACACCTGATAGGCCGCCACCGGAACGGGGGAGATCTCCGCGGCGGCCCGAACGATATCGAGGTAGGCCATCGCCGGCTTGACCATCACGATGTCGGCACCCTCTTCGATATCGAGTGTGATCTCACGCAACGCCTCCCGGGAGTTACCGGTGTCCTGCTGGTAGGTGCGCCGATCCCCGACGAGCCCGGAGCCAACGGCTTCCCGGAACGGCCCGTAGAACGCCGAGGCGAATTTGGCCGCATAGGCCAGGATCGCCACATCGGAGAACCCGGCGGCATCGAGGCCGTCCCGGATAGCCGCCACCTGACCGTCCATCATGCCGCTGGGACTGACAACGTGGGCACCCGACTTCGCTTGGGCCACCGCGAGTTTGACGTAGTGAGGGTTGGTGGCGTCATTATCGACACGGCCCGCATCGTCCACGACGCCACAGTGGCCGTGATCGGTGAACTCATCAAGGCAGGTGTCGGCCATCAGCACCGTGGCATCGCCGAGATCGTTAGCCAGATCGCGCAACGCAACATTGAGGATGCCATCGGGACGCAGGCCGACCGAGCCGGTGGCGTCCTTATCCTCGACGCGGGGCACACCGAAGATCATCAAGCCGCCAACGCCGGCCGCGACGGCGTCGGCGGCGGCGCGACGCAGCGAGTCCCGGGTGTGCTGTACGACGCCAGGCATCGACGAAATCGGCCGGGGTTCGTCGATGCCGTCAGCGACGAACATCGGAAGCACCAGATGCCTTGGCTCCAAGGAAGTCTGAGCCACCAATCGGCGCATGGCAGCACTGGACCGCAGTCGACGCGGACGATGCCTGGGGTACGACATGGCGGGAGCCGTTCGCCCTACCGGCGGCGGCTCTTCTTGCGCGGCGGCGGCAGTGCGCCCTCAGCACGCAGTCGGGCGGCATGCTGCGCCAGCGCATCAACCAGTGGCCCGACGGCTGCGGTCTCCGGCTGCACATCGACGCGGAGGCCGAATTCGGCTGCAGTCTCGGCGGTCTTGGGGCCGATGCAGGCGACGATGGTGCGGGAGTGCGGCTTGCCCGCGATACCGACGAGGTTGCGCACCGTCGAGGAGGAGGTGAAGCAGACCGCGTCGAATCCGCCGGATTTGATCATCTCCCTGGTCTCAGCCGGTGGCGGTGCCGCCCGCACCGTGCGGTACGCGGTCACGTCCTCGATTTCCCAGCCGCGGTCCCGCAGGCCCTCGGACAGCGTCTCGGTGGCGATATCGGCGCGGGGCAGCAGCACCCGGTTGACCGGGTCGAAGATGCTGTCGTAATCCGGGAATTCGTCGAGCAGGCCCAGTGAGGACTGTTCGCCGGCGGGCACCAACTCGGGGCTGATCCCGAACGCGCGGACCCGATCAGCGGTTGCCTCACCGACACAGGCGATCTTCACGCCGGAAAATGCCCGGGCGTCGAGGCCGAATTCGGCGAACTTGTCCCACACCGCTCGCACCGCATTCGTTGAGGTGAAGACGACCCACTGGAAACGGCCATCGACCAAACCCTTGACGGCCCGCTCCATCTGGGCAGGACTGCGCGGTGGCTCGACGGCGATGGTCGGCACTTCGATCGGCAGCGCACCATGGGAGGTCAGCCGCTCGCTCATCTCACCGGCCTGATCCTTGGTGCGCGGCACCAGCACCGTCCAGCCGTACAGTGCCCGACTCTCCCACCAGTTCAGCTTGGTGCGGTGGGTCACCGTCCGGCCGACAGTGACAACCAAAGGTCCGGCCAGCGGGCCGGCCGGGTCGCCCGCACCGGGCGCGGTGCGTTCGGTCAGCCCCCGCAGAGTCGACTCCACCGAACGCTGCGCACAGCTGGTGCCCTCGGCGGTCACGACGCATGGCGTCGTCTCGGACAGTCCGAACTCGATCAGTGTGCGAGCGGCCTCGGCCAGGTGCGACACCGTCGCGGTGAGGACCAGCGGGCCGGGCGCGGCGGCCAGCGCCGCCCAGTCCACCTGGCCGCGCACATCAGCGACGGTATGGGTGGAGCCCAGCGGCAATCCGGCATAGGTCGGAACGGCGACGGTGGCCGGCAAGCCCGGCACGACGTCGAAGACCACCTGGGTGCGGGAGACGGCATTGACCTCGGTGATGACCGAGTCCACTGAGAATGGGTCACCGGCGACCAGGCGAACGACGTCGGCGCCCGCCTTTGCCTCGGCCACCAGAATCTTGGCCACCTCGGCGGGCTCACCGAGCGCGGGCCGGATGTCCGGGCCCACCGATACCGCCGGCGGGGCGGTCTGATCTGCACCCTGGGTCGACACGCTCGGCGCGGGGACCGGGCCCACCGCGGGAGGAAGCGCGGTACCGACAACGGTCAGCACGGCCGGCGGCACGTCGGGATCGGTGAAAACCAGGGCGGCGTTGGCCAGCACACTGCGCGCACGAGTCGTCAACAGGCCGGGGTCGCCCGGACCTGATCCGACGAATGTGATGCGTCCCGGCTTCGGCTTGCGCCCGCGGCCGCTCCCGCTACCCGCCATCTTCACTCCCGTTCCCACCGATCATCACGCCAGTCCGATCGACATGACTTCGCGCGCACCGAGTTCGAACAGCTCCGCGGCGACCGAGAGCCCAAGCTCTGCGGGCCGGCCGGGATTGCCGATACCGGACGCACGGATCACATCGGATCCGTCCACCGCCGCCACGCACGCGCGCAGCGACAGTTCCTCGAAGACGCGGCCGTCCTCATCGATGGACTCGACCACCTCGGCGATCGCGCCCACCGGTGCGGAACAACCCGCCTCCAAGTCGGCTAAAAGGGTTCGCTCCGCAGTGACCGCGATGCGACTGTCGGGGTCGTCAAACCCCGCCAGCAGCGCCGCGAGACCGGAATCACCCGCGCGACATTCCAGCGCGAGCGCACCTTGAGCCGGCGCTGGCACCATCTGCACCGCCTCCAGTGTCTCCGTGACGTCACCGAGTCGTCCGAGGCGAGCCAGACCCGCCCGGGCTACCACGATGGCGTCAAGATCACCGCTGCTTACCCTGTTCAACCTGGTGTCCAGATTGCCTCTTAGGGGGCGGATTTCCAAACCCAGACCGAGTGCTCTAAGCTGCGCCGCCCTGCGGACGGAGGAAGTGCCGATGACCGAACCCGCCGGCAACTCACCGAGCACCAGTCCATCGCGGGCCACCAGGGCGTCACGCGGATCCCCGCGGCGCGGCACGGCGGCAATCACGAACCGCTCATCGAAAGCCGTCGGCAAATCCTTGTAGGAATGCACGGCCATATCGACCTGGCAAGCGGCGATCGCCTCGCGCAGAGCCGCGGTGAACACACCCACCCCGATCTCGACGACCGGCTTGGACGATCGGTCCCCCTCGGTCGTGATGATGACCAACTCGGCCCGATGGCCGCGTTCAATAAGCTGATCGCGGATTGTCCCGGCCTGCGTCGTGGCCAGCAGACTGCCCCGGGTTCCGATCCGGATCACTGAATCGTCGCGGGCGGTCAAGCGTTCTACTCGGCGCCGTCAGGTCGAACGGTATCGGATTCCGTTGCAGGCAAAGTGATTTCACCTGATGCAACGGCATCGACGGAATGCGGATCGAGTTCGAATAGTTCCCGCAATGCCTCGGCGTAGGCGTCGCCACCCGGTGCGGCGGCCAGTTGTTTGATGCGCACCGTAGGGGCGTGTAACAACTTGTCGACGACTCTGCGTACGGTCCGGCCCACCTCGCCGCGCTGGGCGTCATCCAGGCCCGGCAACCGGTGCTCCAATCGCAGCAACTCGGTCTCCACCACGTCGGCAGCCCGCTGCCGCAGCGCCGTCACGGTGGGGGTCACCTCCGCCATCCGCTGACTGGCCAGGTACGCAGCAACCTCAGCCGCGACGATCTGGCGGGCGGCGTCGGCGTCGGCGGCGGCGGCCCGCGCCGACGGCTCGCGCTGGATGCGGTCCATGTCGATCACTGAGACGCCGGGCAATCCGGCGACGGCGGGATCAATATCGCGGGGCATCCCGAGGTCGCATAGCACCAGCGGCTCGCCGAGCTCGTCACGCTGCCCCGCGGCCAGCGCGTGGTGGACGTCGGCCAGCGTCACGACCGGCCGTACCGCCCCGGTGCAGCTGACCACCAGATCGACCGAGGCCATGGCCGCCGGTAACTGGTCAAGAGTCATCGCCTGCGCGCTGGCCCCCTGCTCGCTGAGGTTCCGCGCCAAACGTTGCGCCCGGGGCAACGAGCGATTGACCACGTTGATGTGCGTCACCCCGAGCCGGACGAGGTGCGCGGCCGTCAGGGCGCCTATCGAGCCGGCACCGATCACGGTTGCGGTTCGTCCGGTCAGTGCGGTGTAGGAGGGGCCCAACTCGGGCCGATAAAGCCGCTCGGCGGCGACATGCAGGGCGACCGACACCACGCTGGCGCCCGCGGCGCCGACTGCGGTCTCGGAGTGCACCCGCTTGCCGACGGCCAACGCCCGCTGGGCCAGATCGTGCAGAATGCGTCCGACCGTCCGGTTGGCCTCAGCGGTGGCATAGGCGCGGCGGACCTGCCCGAGCACCTGCTGCTCGCCTACCACCGCGCTGTCCAGACCACTGGTCACCGCGAAAAGATGCTCGACGGCCGCCTCGCTGTATCGGACGTAGGCGTGTCTGGTGAGATCTCCTGTCGACATGCCGGAGTGATCGGCCAGCACCTGACCGATCACCGAGAGGCCACCGTGGAAGGCATCGACGACCGCATAGACCTCGACCCGGTTGCATGTCGACAGGATCATTGCCTCGGTCACCAGCGGCGATTGCAGCACGGAATCGACCAGCTTCACCTGATCAGACTCATCGGCGGCGAGCTGCTCGAGAACCGAAACCGGCGCGCTGCGGTGAGAAACCCCGAACAACAGGACGCTCACGCGACGATCACCTGACCTGCTCCCTCGCTGCTCGGGGTTGATCTATCGGGGTTGATCTTTCGGCAGAAATTACCCATAACGCTAATGGCTTCGCAGCGGCCTCACCAAATTGTGTTCGGTGTTCACCGGTTCGCGACGTCGGCCCGCAGGCGGGCCTCGTCTAGGCCTTTTCGACGTCGGCCCGCAAGCGGGCCTCGTCGATATCCCAGTAGCTGTGCTCGCGGCCGTCGAGCAATACCACCGGCAGTCGGTCGCCGAACTCGGCCCGAAGCGCGGGGTTACCCGCTGCGGCCACTGCGTCCACGTCCGTGCTGGACAACTCAAAGCCCAGTTCGGCGGCCAATTCGGCCAGCCGGTCGTGAACCCGCTGACAGATGCCGCACCCCTGCCGGGTGAGCAGTTCAACATGCGCTCGACTCATCGCAGGCCAGTGTCGCATCCCTTTGGGTCGGATCCCCTGGATAGGCTGAACCCCATGGGCGACCCGGAAGACGGCCAGGATCTGGCGGGCCTGGAGGCTGTGCCCGCCCCGCCGCCGGCCGATCTGACCGCAGCCGCCTTCTTCGATGTCGACAACACTCTGGTACAGGGTTCGTCGCTGGTGCACTTCGGTCGTGGCTTGGCCGCACGCAAGTACTTCCGGTACAGCGAGGTGTGGAAGTTCATCTACGCCCAGGCCAAGTTCCAATTGACCGGTCGGGAGAACAGCGAGGACGTCGCCGAGGGCCGGCGCAAGGCGCTAGCGTTCATCGAAGGCCGTTCAACCGCGGAGTTGGCCACCCTCGGCGCCGAGATCTACGACGAGATCATCGCGGATAAAATCTGGTCCGGCACGCGGGCGCTGGCACAGATGCATCTCGACGCCGGGCAACAGGTGTGGCTGGTCACCGCGACGCCGTACGAACTGGCCGCCACCATCGCCGAGCGGCTTGGTCTGACCGGGGCACTGGGTACCGTCGCGGAATCGGTCGACGGCGTGTTCACCGGCCGTCTGGTGGGCGACATTCTGCACGGGCTCGGCAAGGCGCACGCGGTGCGGGCATTAGCGATCCGGGAGGGCCTCAACCTCAAACGCTGCACCGCCTACTCCGACAGCCACAACGATGTGCCGATGCTGTCGCTGGTGGGTACTGCGGTCGCGATCAACCCGGACGCCGATCTGCGGGAGCTGGCGCGTGAACGGGGTTGGGAGATCCGCGATTTCCGCACCGCGCGCAAGGCGGCACGGATCGGCGTCCCGTCGGCGCTGGCGATCGGCGCGGTCGGCGGCGCGGTCGCCGCGGCCGTGTCGCGCCGGCACGAGCACGACTAGTGCGACCACGACTAGTCGAGGTGACAAGCCCGACGCGATAGGCTCCCGCAATGTCATTCGCCAGCGACATCATCGGTACCCACTACCGCTATCACGACTATTTCCTGGTTGGCCGGGAGAAGATCCGCGAGTATGCGTCAGCCGTCCAGTCCGATGACCCACTGCACTTCAGCGAAGAGGCGGCCAAGGCGGCCGGCTATCCCGATGTCGTCGCGCCACTGACCTTCATCGCGGTGGCGGGCCGTCAGGTCCAACTGGAGATCTTCAAACAGTTCGACGTCGGGATCAACCTGTCCCGGGTCATCCACCGCGACCAGAAGATCCTCTTCCACCGTCCGATATTCGCCGGCGACAAGCTGTATTTCGATTCCTGGCTGGATTCTGTGCTGCAGTCGCACGGAACGGTCATCAGCGAAATGCGCAGCGAGGTCACCGACGCCGAGGGCAAGCCGGTGATCACGACAATCGTGACGATGATCGGCGAAGCTGCGGGCGCAGAAGACGACGCCCTGGTCGCCGCGATCGCCGCCCGGGCACAGGCGCGGCAGGCGAACAGCTGATCAGCCGAAGAACGTATTGCGTCGCTGACCCAGCAGTACGAACAGCGTTTGCTGAATGGTCTCGCGCACCTCATCGGTGATCTCGAAGGTGATCATCGGATCATCGGCTGCCGTGTCGTCGTAGTCCGAGGTATCGACAGGTGCACCGAATGCGATGTGCCACTTCGACGGCAGCGGCACCAGGCCCAGCGGGCCGGCCAGCGGGAACAGCGGTGTGACGGGGAAATACGGCACCCCGAGCACCCGGGCCAACAACTTGACGTCGGCGAGCATGGGATAAATCTCTTCGGAACCGACGATCGAACACGGGATGATCGGTGCCTTGGCGCGCAACGCCGCCGAGACGAAGCCGCCCCGGCCGAAGCGCTGCAGCTTGTAGCGGTCCCGGAAGGGTTTGCCCAGACCCTTGTAACCCTCGGGGAACACCGCCGTGAGCTCGCCGGCGGCGAGTAGCCGATTCGCATCGGTGCTGCACGCCATGGTGTGGCCGGCTCTGCGCGCGATCGGGCCGACCACCGGCATGTCGAACACGATATCGGCGGCAAGCAGGCGCAGATCGCGGTGCACCGGGTGGTGATCGCGAACCGCCACCGAGAGCATCGGGCCGTCGAACGGCAGCGTGCCGGCGTGGTTGGCGACGATCAAGCCGGCACCGGTGTCCGGCAGGTTTTCGATACCGCTCACCTCGACGCGGAACCACCTGTCGTAGAAGAACCGCAACGCGGGTAGAACCACAGCGTCGTTGTACTGCGGATCGAAGCCGAACTCGTCAACGGTGTAGTCACCGGTGAGGCGCTTGCGGATGAAGTCGGCGACCCCGGCAATGCGTTGCGCCAGATCGCCGCCGTCCGATTCGGCCGCGGCCTCGCGCCGCTGCTCGAACTCGCGGATGACGGCCTCGATCCCGTCGGCGGTACCGGTCGGCGGTTTCGGCAACGCCGAGGGATGCCGACGGGAGGCACTGGCTCGCTGCGAGACGCCGTGCAGGGGAATGACTTTCGCCTTCGAGTCGCCACTCACGCCGCTCACCTCCCCCACCGCTGTGCCACTGCGAGCACCCGGCTCTCCACTGAGCGTACCCAGTCCGGATCAATGATGGGCGTAAGGCCGCGGCCGCGCACGAAGTCGTCGAAGGCCTCGAGCGTCGTCCACTTCGGCTCGAAGCCCAGTTCGGTGCGCATCCGGGTGGTGTCCATCACGCGGCCATAACTGAGATAATCCAGCTGGTCGCGGTTGACTTCGGTGTTCATCGTCGCTTTGCGCACCGAATCCACCGCCCCCACCCCGAACGTCGGCACCGGCAGGGACAACCGGCCGGCCCGACGGATCGCCTGCGACATCATGACGATCCCCCTGGCCCCGATGTTGAACGTGCCCGGTGTGGCAGCCATGGTGGCCCGCTCCAGCGCGCCCAGGGCGTCCTGCTCATGCAGCAACTGCAGCCGGGCGTCATGGCCGAGCACAGTGGTCACCACCGGCCCGGAGAGGTAACGTGCCAGCGCGGTGTCCATCGCGGGGCCGATCATGTTGGCCAGCCGCAGAATGGTCACCGCGATATCCGGCCGGCGCCGACCCAGCCCGCGGGCGTAGCCCTCGATATCAACACTGTCGCGGGCGAAGCCCTCCCGGGGCGGGCGTCTGCTCCTGCCGTCCTCGGTGTGGACCACCGGGTCGTGCGGATGGGATCCGTAGACCTCCGAGGTGGACTTGAGGACCACCCGCCTAACCGACGGCGCCTTCTGACATGCGGCGAACAGCTGCATAGCGCCCATGACGTTGAGTTCCTTGAGCGTGGCACGCCCACCCGAGCGTGGCACATAGGATGCGGCCGCGGCATGCACCACGGTATCCACGTCGCCGTTGCGGATCACCTTGGCGATAAAAGGATTTCGAATGTCGGCACGAACGAACTCGGCCCGGCCCATCCGCCGCTGCAGATCCTTACTGGGTGCGACGGCGTCGACCGCGATCACTGTGTCGATCAGCGGATTCTGCACCAACCGGGCGGTCAGATAGCCACCGAGGAAACGGCAAGCACCAGTGACGAGTACAACCCTGGGGTGATCCGGCACCTCGGTGCCGACGTCGCCGGACTCCATGTCAGCAGCCTATCGGCCGATACAGGATCCCGGTGGCGGCTACTTACCCAATTTTCTGCGCTGGACCCGGGTGCGACGCAGCAACTTGCGATGCTTCTTCTTGGACATCCGCTTGCGCCGCTTCTTAATGACTGAGCCCATGAACTCCGCTACCTCAAGTACCAATCGCCCGCTTCACGCCGGGCCTGCCTATGTCCCGGTTACCTTACCCACGCGGACGGGGGAACGAAAACCGGATGATCCGAAGGCGGCTTAGCCGGCGTCGAAGTACGACGTCTCCAGCAGGTCATGGACAGCCTTGGCGTGGACTCGGAATGAGCGGCCCACCCTAACGGCGGGCAGTTCCCCGTTGTGCACCAGCCGGTACACCGTCATCTTGCTGACCCGCATCAGCGCGGCCACCTCCGCAACGGTGAGAAACTGAGTTCTGGTGACCGGTTGGCCCTCCGCCGCACCGGCGTCACGCGCCGATTTTCCGGCGGCAGAATCCCGCGCCGATGGCCCGTTCATAGACGTCATCGCTACCCATTTCCGGTCAGGCACGGGGGTTCCGGCGGCTTCCCCACCGCTGGCACCACCCGCGCATCCATGAGGAGAATAGCGTGGCCAATGGGGTTCCTGCGACGGGTGTTGGCTAATCAGTTTAAAAAACTTGAACTACTCTGATGTAATTCCTAGCTGCTCAGAGCGGGTTTTTGCGGCATCGACGGCGGCAGCGACGGCGGCGCGCACCCCGCCACGCTCCAATTCCCGCAGGCCAGCCGCGGTTGTACCGCCGGGCGAGGTGACCAGTGCCCGCAGTTCGGCCGCGGTGGTGTCGGGCCGACCCGCCGCCGCGGCGCTGCCGGATTCAATGCGGTCCAACAGCATCGCCACCGAACCGGCCATGGTCTGAACCGCCAATTCGGTGGCTACGGTGCGACTCAGACCATTGGTGACCCCGGCATCAACGAGCGCCTCAAGGAACAGAAAGAAGTACGCCGGCCCCGAACCCGAGACAGCCGTCACCGTGTCGATCTGGGCCTCTGGGACGATCAGCACGCTACCGACGCACTCGAACAGCGCCGCGGCCTCCGACAGTTGCTCCGCGGTGCCGAAGCGGCCCTTGGCAAGCGCGGTGATCCCGGCTCCGACCAGAGCCGGGGCGTTGGGCATGGCGCGGATCACCGGGGATCCGGCGGGCAGATGGGATTCGTAGAAGCCGGTGGTGACGCCGGCCGCGACACTCACCAAGACCTGCTCGACCGCATCATCGGCGGCTTTGCCTGCGGCGTTTGCGATTTCGCCGATGATGTATTCGACGTCGGCCGGTTTGACCGCGAGGATCACGTACGCCGCGTTCTCCACCGCGTCAGCCAGCGAGGCGACTCGGACCGAGTACTTCTGGGAGAGGAACTCGGCCCGCTCGGAGGACTTCTCGGACAGCACCAGGTCCTTGACCTGACGGCCGGCCCGAAGCAGCCCCGCGAGAAGCGCCTCGCCCATGTTGCCGCCACCGATGATCGCGATTCTGGCCATGGCAGAAACCCTACCGATCGGGCACCAGCGCCAGCTGCCGGGATTGCACGGTGGGCGCCCAGCCGCGTCGACCGACCGCATAGGGCACCGGCAGTGAGATGTCACCGCACATCAACGCGAACAGTTCGTCGACCCGACCCTGCTTGGGCCGCACCCAGATCATGAACACCAATGCTGGTCGGATATCGCAGCCACGGGCCAGGTTGTTGATCTCGGCCCCGGGATGACCGGGGCCGATGGGCGCCACATCGGCCGGGGGTTCCCGACTCATCAGAGCAGTCACCGGATTGGCCGACAAGAGCGGTTCAGCGTTGTGTTCGGGATCCCCCAGTGTGACCACCGCATGGACGCAGGCCCGTTCTCCGGCGATCAGTTCGACATCGACCAGGCCGATCCGCCGCCCCCTCTTACGTACCGTCGTGACCAGACGTACCGGACCCGGATCGGGCGCGGACAGGAAGTTCGCCGATACCGCCACCGGCTGGGCGATCACGTCCTGTTCGGCACCCTGCTCGGAATACGCCGCCCGGGCGGCCTTGGCGCACAACGCAACCATCACCCCGCCGTGAACCTTCGGCCCGATGGTCCAGTGCTCGTTGAGGTTTCCGTCGAACTCACCGGGCCTACCGTCAACCGGGCGCAGGATCATCGCATCGGAGAACAGCGGCGTCACCGGTGAATTCATTGAGGCCTTTCAGCGCCTTTCAGCGCAGCAGATGGGTGCGGGCGAACTGGAGCGACTCCGTCAGCAACCCATCGCGTTCGGCCTTATTGCGCGCACCCGACGTGGTCACCTCGAGGATGACGTGACCGGTGAAGTCACTGCCGGCCAGCATCTGGCACACCTCGACGGTGGGTTGAGTTCCACGCCCGGGCACCAGATGTTCGTCGGTGGACGCGCCATTGCCGTCGCACAGGTGCAGGTGCACCAGGCCCGACCCCATCCGGCGAGCCATGTCCAGGGCATCGGTTCCCGCCGTCGCGGTGTGTGACAGGTCCAGTGTGTAGTGCGCATGATCACCGTCGAGCGGGTCATAGGACGGCGCGAACGCCGAGACGCCCGCGCCCGGTCGCCCCCCGCGGCGGCGCATGCGCTCAATCGAGGGCAGTCCGGAACCGAAGAACCTGTCGGCGCGGAACGGGAACATGTTCTCCACTGCGACGTGCACATCGCTGCGTTCCTCCAGCCAGGCCACCTGTTCGCTGAAGCCCTCGGCGTAGCGCCGCTGCCAACGGAACGGCGGGTGCACAACCACGGTCTGCGCACCGAGTCGCTCGGCGGCCTGCACGCTGCGGTCTAGCTTCGGGATCGGGTCAGCACCCCACACTCGCTGCGAGATCAACAGGCAGGGCGCATGCACAGACAGCACCGGTACGCCATAGCGCCGCGACAGTTGAGAGACGGCGCCGATGTCCTGGCTGAGCGCTTCCCCCCACACCATCAGTTCGACGCCGTCGTAGCCCAACTCGGCGGCGCACTCGAAGGCCGCTTCGGTCCTCAGGGGGTAGACCGAAGCCGTCGAGAGACCGATCTTGATCGCTGGGCGCACTGACGAATTCAGGTCGACTGCAGCAGGACCAGCGGTCCGAGTGTGACCAGCGCGCCCACCGCGACCGCGATCAAGGTGCTGGCAATATCCTCGGTCTTTCGAACCACCCGCACCGCGATCACCAAGCCGAGGATGACCAGAACCGAAAGCATCAGCGCCACGATGTTGTTCCACCTCCATAGCTGATCGAAAGCGATGAACAGCCCGGCACCGAAAATGACCGCGAGCACCGACTGAAGCACCGCCATCATCCCCTGGCGAAGAGCGGTCAGCCTGTCCTCGCGGGGTCGGGTCGCTGTCGGCGTGGCCACGTCGGCGAGTTCGTCGACCTCGGTGACGCCACGACGCGCGAGGTCATCGGCGACGGTCTCGCCACTGAACAGCGTGCCGCCCGACGACCGCAGATAGGAGCGCAGTTCTTCGGCTTCATCGGACTGGTCGTCGACGAGGCCTGCGAGGTCCACCGATTGATCAACCGGGTCATAGGTCATCTGCTCGGCGTCCGACCCGCGGCGCGTCGGACGGGGATCGTGGTCGAGTTTGGGACCCCTTTTGCGGCGTGCCCACGGCGGGCTGGAGAGCGGGGGGTCCTCGGGTGCCTGGTCCTCGGGTGCCTGGTCCTCAGGGGCCTCGTCCTCGGGTGCCTGCTCCTGTTCGACTTCCGCGACGACATCGCTGCCCGCGTCGACCACGGTTTCGGAGTAGATCACCACGGTCTCCGAGGACTCCACGGTCTCTGAGGTCTCCGGTTCCTCAGCCGGTTCCTCGGCGACTTCCTGAACCGGGATCGTCTCAGGACGGATGATCGGAATCTCGCCGGTGAGTTCCGCCACGGTCACGGCCTGGTCATTGCCTCGCCGCCGATGCCGTCGTCCGCCGACCGGGGGCGCGCCGATGGTTCCATTCCGGGCCAGCAACTCGGCCACCGAGATCGGTCGGGTGCTGTCGTCTGATGGGCTCATCGTGTCTCACCTCTCGATCGCCCGGAAATGGCCGCCTCCACCAAGTCGGTTCCGTCGGCTTCGTTATCGAGCCGACGCAGGATGACGCCCTCGCGCAGCGCCCAGGGGCAGATGTCCACCGATTCCAACGACATAGCTCGCATACTCGCCTCCGCCACCAGCGCACCGGCCACGATCTGCGGTGCCCGCTCGGCGCTCACCCCCTCCAACTCGGCACGGTCTGCCGCGGTCATTCTAGAGATGAAGGCGATGAGCTGGCGCAGCCCGTTGGCGGTGAGGGTCCGCTTGGCCCGAGGGCCCTCGGCCGACGGCGCGGCCCCGGTGAGACGTGCCAGCGACCGGAACGTCTTCGAACTACCCACCGCGAGGTCGGGGACGCCGGCCTTCAGGACTGCCTTACCGGCCTGGGTCAGCTCGGTGTCGAGCCAGTCACGCAGCATCGCCACCCGGCGCCGTCCCGGCGGGTCGTCAGGCAGCCACTCCCTGGTCAGCCGGCCCGCGCCCAGCGGTAGTGACAGCGCGATATCGGGTACCTCGTCGACACCGGTGGACAGTTCCAGGGATCCGCCCCCGATGTCGAGGTTGATGATGCGCCCCGCGCTCCAGCCATACCACCGCCGCACCGCCAAGAAGGTCAATCGTGATTCGTCGACACCGGTGAGCGCCTGAAGGTTCACCCCGGTCTGCGACCGCACCCGGGCCAGCACTTCCTCGGAGTTCTTCGCATCGCGAACCGCCGAGGTCGCGAACGCCATCAGCTCGGCACAACCCGAACTGATGGCGATCTTGGCGAACTCCTCGACGGTGTCGACAAGTTTGTCGGCACCGCGACGACTGAGCCGGCCGGAGTCGTCGATCGCCTCGGCGAGGCGCAAGGATGACTTGGTCGAGCTCATCGGCGTCGGATGGCCACCGCGGTGGGCATCCACCACCAGGAGGTGAACCGTGTTGCTACCCACGTCGAGCACACCCAATCGCACACCACCAACCTAGCGGGCGGGAACACCAACCAGCGGGAGGTGGGACGAACCAACATCGTCTAACCTTTGTGGTCGTGACGCGCAAGCACCCCGGCGAGGTAGAACTGGACTTCCCCCGCGAATGGGTTGAGTTCTACGACCCAGCCAATAACGAGCATCTCATCGCCGCCGACCTGACCTGGCTGCTGTCGCACTGGACATGCGTCTTCGGCACACCGGCCTGCCAAGGCACCGTGGCGGGCCGCCCCGACGACGGGTGCTGTTCACACGGGGCATTCCTCTCCGATGACGACGACCGCGCCAACCTCGATGCCGCAGTGGCGAAGCTGACTGAGGCGGACTGGCAGTTCTACGAGAAGGGCATGGGCCGCAAGGGCTACCTGGAGATGGACTCCTATGAGGACGAGCCCAACCTTCGAACCCGAAAACACAAGGGCGCCTGCATCTTTCTGAACCGGCCCGGTTTCGAGGGTGGCACCGGCTGTGCGCTGCACAGCAAGGCGCTCAAACTTGGGGTCGAACCGCTGACGATGAAGCCGGAGGTGTGCTGGCAGTTGCCGATCCGGCGCAGCCAGGAGTGGATCACCCGGCCCGACAGCACTGAAATCCTCAAGACCACCATCACCGAGTACGACCGCCGGGGGTGGGGTGAAGGCGGCGAAGACCTGCACTGGTATTGCACCGGAGACCCAGCCGCGCATGTCGGATCCGAACCGGTATGGAAGTCGCTGGCCGCCGAACTCACTGAGTTACTGGGCAAGAAGGCCTATGCGGAACTGGCCGCGATGTGCAAGCGGCGCAGTGGTTTTCCGCTGATCGCCGTGCATCCGGCAACCCGGGCCGCCGGCACGGCCTAGCTAGCCTTCCAGTTTGTAGCCGAGACCGCGCACAGTGATCAGCCGGACCGGATTCGCCGGGTCGGTCTCGATCTTGGACCGCAAGCGCTTGACGTGTACGTCGAGAGTTTTGGTGTCGCCGACGTAGTCGGCACCCCACACCCGGTCGATCAGCTGACCGCGGGTGAGCACCCGGCCCTTATTCCGCAACAGGTATTCCAGCAGGTCGAACTCCTTGAGCGGCAATGCGACCGGATCGCCGTGCACACTGACGACGTGCCGTTCGACGTCCATGCGAACCGGTCCGGAATCCAGCAGTGCCTCGCCGTACCCCACGTCTTCGGCATCGGTGCCGCGGCGCAGCACGGCCCGGATCCGGGCGATCAGCTCGCGCGCCGAGTACGGCTTGGTGACGTAGTCGTCGGCGCCGAGTTCGAGTCCGAGCACCTTGTCGATCTCGCTGTCACGCGCGGTCAACATGATCACCGGAACGGTCGAGCGCGACCGCAGGTTCCTGCACACATCCGTGCCGCTCATCCCCGGCAGCATCAGGTCCAGCAGCACGATATCGGCGCCGGACTGGTCGAACTGGGCCAGCGCCGCGGGTCCGTCGGTGGCTACCGTGGCTTGAAACCCTTCCTTGCGGAGCAGGTAGGCGAGCGGCTCGGCCAGCGACTCCTCATCCTCGACGATCAGCACTCGGATCACTACGCCTCCTCTTGACCGACGGTGTCGTCGGCATCATCGATGTCATCCGGGTAGGCAGGAATGGACAGGGTGAACGTCGAACCGGTTCCGAGCCTGCTCCACAGTCGGATATCGCCGTTGTGATTGGCGGCGACATGTTTGACGATGGCCAGCCCCAAACCGGTCCCACCGGTAGCGCGGGAGCGGGCCTTATCCACCCGGAAGAACCGCTCGAAAACTCGCTCCTGGTCGGCCCGCGCGATCCCGATGCCGCGGTCGGTGACAGCGATCTCGATGGCATCACCACTGCGCCGGCGACTGATCGACACTGCGGAGCTATCCGGCGAGTACGCGATTGCGTTGGAGATGAGGTTGGCCACCGCGGTAACCAGCAGCGGCTGGTCGCCCAGCACCTCGACGCCGATCGGGTCATCGGTATTTACCTTGATGTCAGCACGATCAGCAGCAACCTTATGCCGGGAGATCGCTTCCTGCACAACGGTATCCACGTCCACCCTCACCAGGTCAGGGAGCCGTTCGGCACCCTGCAAGCGAGACAGTTCGATGAGCTCGCCGATCATGCTGGCCAGCCGCTGTGATTCGGTGTACATCGTGCGCCCGAACCGCTGCGCCGATTCGGGGTCATCAGCGGACTCCAGCAGTGCCTCAGCGAGCACACCCATCGCGGCAACGGGGGTCTTGAGTTCGTGGCTGATGTTGGCCACGAAATCGCGGCGGCTGGCCTCCATGCGGGCCTGCTCGGACCGGTCGTCGAGGTAGACGACCGCAAGCCTGGGATGCTCCGCGTTCAGCAGTCGCACATGTCCGTGAACGGCTAGTCCCAGACGACCGGCGGGGACACCCCCCGGGGCTAACAGATCGATCTCGACATCCTCATCAGTGACCAACGTTCGCTGCGCGGCGGTCCACACCCGGTCGTCGACCATCCGGTCGCGCACCAGACCCAGTTCAGCTGCGCGCTGGTTGCTGAGCACCACCTCACGCGATCTACCGACCACCAAAACACCGATGGGCGCGGCCGACACTGCACCTTCAAGAACTTCAGACACTGTCATACCGGCCTCGTGGCCGGCGCGAGACTGACTCCGCCCCCGGCGCCACGGCGTCAGGACTGCGCCGATCGCCCAACCCAGGGCAAGTCCCACCAACCCTGTGACCGTGACCCACAGTGCCACCGCACCAACACTCACGCCCAAAGCGTACGCATCGGGCGAACATCACGGAAACACCATGCGGCAGAACCGAACAACATCACAATTTCCAAACGGGGAGTTAGACAGCTGTTAACCGAATGTTCTATTTAGCGCCCTGGTTGGCCACTGCGGCCGCGCCGGCGGCAGCGGCTTGGGGGTCGAGGTAGGTTCCCCCGATCACCAGTGGCGTGCCCTCGCCGTCGAGGTCGTACCGCAACGGGACCCCGGTCGGGATGTTCAAACCGACGACCTCCTCATCGGACATCCCGTCGAGATACTTCACCAGTGCCCGAAGCGAGTTGCCGTGCGCGACGATCAGCACCGTCTTGCCCGCCTTGAGGTCGGCGGAGATGGTCTGCTCGTAGTAGGGCGCGAACCGGGCTACCACATCGGCCAGGCACTCGGTCAGCGGACCGCCACCGATATCGGCGTACCGGGGGTCGGCGTCCTGGCTATACTCGCTTCCCTTTTCGATCGGCGGTGGCGGGGTGTCATAGCTGCGTCGCCACATCATGAACTGGTCGTCGCCGTAGCGGGCCTTGGTCTCGGCCTTGTTCAGACCCTGCAGCGCGCCGTAGTGGCGCTCGTTCAGCCGCCAATTGCGGTGTACCGGAATCCACAGCCGGTCGGCTGCGTCCAGCGCCAGATGTGCGGTGGTGATCGCACGGCGCAGCAGCGAGGTGTAGAGCACGTCGGGCTGGCGGTCGCCGCCGGCGATGAGTTCGCCCGCGCGAACCGCCTCGGCCCGGCCCTGATCGGTCAGATCGACGTCGACCCAGCCGGTGAACTGGTTGCTCGCGTTCCACTGGCTCTGGCCGTGGCGCAGCAGAATTAGCGTGGAGTCAGCCATGACCGAAAGTGTCTCACGCGGGCGGATCGTCGTCGATCAGATGCTCGAAGGCCTTCAGGTTCTTCAGCGACTCGCCCCGGGCCACCCGCCAGGCCCATTCTTTACGGATGGATGAGGCGAACCCGAGTTCCAGGAGGGTGTTGAAATCGTTGTTGGCAGCCTCGAGCACCTGACCGAGCACGCGGTCGATCTCGTCGGCATTGACCACGTCGAGCGCGATGCGGCCGATGAGATAGATATCGCCGATATTGTCCAGCGCATAGGCCACTCCGTAGAGCCGACGATTGCGCTTGAGCAGGAAGCGGTAGACGCCCTCGAAATTCTCGTCGGGTTTGCGGCAGACGAAGGCCTCCACTCGCACCGAGTGCTCGCCGACAGTGAGCAGGGTGTTGGTGCTCAGCTTGCGCTCCCCCGGCAACTCCACGATCAGACCGGGCAGCCCGCCATGGGCGCCGTCGTGTCGGGTGTAGGTGAGACCGTGCTCGATCAGGATGTCCTCGATGACCTGCCGGACGCGGGCTTCCGCCTGCCTGGGGTGCGTCACGCGCGGATTCCCCTTCGCATCGTCCAGCGCCGACCGCTTCGGCGCGCCAGCGCGTCACGCCCGGCGCTGAGCTGGTGGGTGCTTCGGTAATCGGCGATCGCCCGTCCGTAGCTGCCCAGGAGCTGGTCGACCGTGTGGTCCCAGGAGAACTGCTCGGCATGGGCGATCGCGGCGCGGCGCAAAGTGACCGGATCTGCTGCGAGCAGATCGGCGATGGCACGGGCCCATTGATCCGGGTCGTGGCCGGCGACCAAGGTTCCGCTGCGCCCGTCGGCCACCGCGACCGGCAGGCCGCCGACCGCGGCCGCCACCACCGGGGTACCGCACGCCTGCGCCTCGACGGCGACCAAACCGAAGGATTCCGAGTAGCTGGGAACCGCCAACAGGTCGGCCGCCCGATACACGTTGGCCAGCTGTTCACGCGACTGCGGCGGCAGGAAACTCACCCGGTCGGCGATACCGAGTTCGTCTGCCAACCGCACCAGGGTGTCAGGGGCGGCCAGGCCGCTGCCCGAAGGTCCGCCGACGACGAGCACCCGAACGCCGGGTAACCGAGCGGCTGCCCGCAGCAGCACATCGGGGGCCTTGAGCGGTTGGATGCGGCCGACGAACGCGACTATCTGCTCTGCCGCCGACAGCCCCAGCGCGGCTCGCGCCGCCCATTTGTCACCGGGACTGAAGGTCTGTAGGTCGACGCCCGGGTTCACGATGTCGATACGTTCTCGGTCGGCGTTATGTAGCGAAACCAGTTGATGCGCTTCATCTTCGGTATTAACGATCAAACGGTCAGCCTCATCGACCACCTGCTGTTCACCCACCGCACGCAACAGCGGCTCCGGGGCGTCGCCTTCAGCCAGCGCGGCATTCTTGACCGCGGCCAAGGTGTGAGCGGTGTGCACCAGTGGCACTGCCCAGCGGTCGCGCACCAGCCAGCCGACCTGCCCGGACAACCAGTAGTGCGAGTGCACCACGTCGTAGTACCCCGGCTCATGGGTGGCCTCGGCTCGCAGCACACCCGCGGTGAACGCGCAGAGTTGGGTCGGTAGGTCGTACTTGTCGAGGCCTTCGAATGGGCCCGCAACAACATTGCGCACCAGTACGCCGGGGACCACCGGAACCACCGAAGGCTCGGCCGATGATGTCGCGCGAGTGAAGATCTCGACCTCGACACCGCGGCGAGCCATGTGCAGCGCGGCCTGCAGCACATAGACGTTCATGCCGCCGGCGTCCCCGATGCCCGGCTGGGCCAATGGCGAGGTGTGCACCGACAACACCGCGACCCGGCGTGGCAGCGCACCAACCGGGGCATCGGACAGATCCTGGGACGGGTGCACGTTTCCATCTTTACACCCACCGCGGTCGGCTGTTGTTGCCCCAGGTCAGACCGATACCTGCACGAGCCGGTACCGTCGGTCGCAATGACAGCGAACCCAGACGCCCCCTCGCCGGTGGCCGTAGTCACCGGCGCCAGCGCCGGAATCGGCGAGGCGACGGCCAGAACGCTTGCCGCACATGGCTTTCACGTGGTCGCGGTGGCCCGCCGAGCAGATCGCATCCAACGGCTCGCCGCGGAGATCGGCGGGACCGCCGTGGTGGCCGATATCACCGATGGCGCGGGGGTGGAAGCACTGGCCGCAGGGCTGGACCGAGTGGATGTGCTGGTGAACAACGCCGGCGGCGCCAAGGGCCTTGAACCGGTGGTCGACGCGGATCTGGACAACTGGCGTTGGATGTGGGAAACCAACGTGCTGGGCACGTTGCGGGTTACCCGGGCGCTGTTACCCAAACTGATCGCCAGCGGCGACGGGTTGATCGTGACCGTCACGTCTATTGCCGCCATCGAGGTCTATGACGGTGGCGCCGGCTACGCGGCCGCCAAGCACGCCCAGGGCGCCCTGCATCGGACGCTGCGTGGCGAACTGCTGGGGAAGCCCGTCCGGTTGACCGAGGTCGCGCCGGGCGCGGTCCGGACCGAGTTCTCCCTGGTGCGGTTCGGTGGCGACGAGCAGCGGGCCGAATCCGTGTACAAGGGCATCAGCCCGCTGGTGGCTGCCGATGTCGCCGAGGTGATCGGCTTCGTCGCCACCCGGCCCTCGCACGTCAACATCGACCAGATCATCGTGCGCCCGCGCGACCAGGCCAGCGCCAGCCGGTTCAACCGCCGGGTCTAGTGCCGGACCGGGTAGGAGCGTCAGTGGGAGTGACCGGTGTGCTACTCGGCAGCGTCGATGTCTGCGCCAGCGTCGACAACGCTGACATCGACGTCCACTCGTACCAGTCCACCGCCCAGTCCCAGATATCGCCGTCGGTATAGGACAGCTGAATCGAGGTTCCGGTGACCTCGACCGGGTCGCCGTAGAGCGCGCTGTAGAAGTACTGCTCGGCGTCATCGGTGGACAGGTTGATGCAACCGTTGGCGTGGATGAACTCGCCGTTGTCGGAGATCCGCACCGCCCAGCGCTCGTGGATGCGGTTGTAGCCGGCCGCCGGGTTGGACATGTAGAAGTCGGAATACTTCTCGGTGACGACGTGGATGCCGCTGCGGGTCACATTGCGGGGCTGGTCGGCTTCGCCGTAGTCGCCATCTCCGAAGGCCACCCCGTAGAGGCGGGCACCGACGTGGACCCTGGTGCCCGGCTCGAAGTACTCCCGACTGCGCCAGTGCAGCCGCGAGCCCTGCGCCTCGTCGGGCAACCAGGCCCAACCGCCTTCGGCGCCGCGATGCCGACGGTCTGGCCGTCGGAGAGTTGGAAGCCGCCGGTGACCTTTCTCGTGGGTGCGACGGTGGCGATCGATCCAGCGACGGCCTCTCCCGCGGGGTTGGTCAGCGCGATGCGCTGGAACCAGCCGTCGCTGACCCGAAGGCCGACTGCGACGGTGGGGATGATCCCGGTGGCGCCGTCAGCCGGGGTCAACGCCTGGCGCCGGCTCAGCCGTGGCGGGCGCGCTACAGCGCACACCCGACGAGTACCGGTTCGGGCACCAGCGTGACGCCGAAGGCAGCCTGGACCCCATCACGCACGGTGCGCGCCAACCCCAGCACGTCGGCGGTGGTTGCCCCGCCCCGGTTGGTCAGGGCCAGCGCGTGCTTGGTCGACAACCGGCACGAACCGGCGCTCGGAAAACCTCTGCCGAAGCCGGCCCGTTCCACCAGCCAGCCCGCGGCGAGCTTCACGCCGCCGGAGGCCGGGTAGTGCGGCACCGGGCCTTCGGCAGCGGCCTGCAACCGCTCGAACTGGTCGACCTGGACCACCGGATTGGTGAAGAACGATCCCACACTCCAGGTGTCGTGGTCGGCCTCGTCGAGCACCATGCCCTTCGCCGCCCGCAGCGCCAGGACGGCCGTGCGCACCTGCGCCGGGTCGGCCCGCTCGTCGATCGGCACCCCGAGGGCAGTCGCCAGTTCGCCGTACCGCATTGGTGCCGAGCGCCCGGTTTCATCCAGAGCGAACTCCACCTCGAGCACGAGGTGGTCCGGAGAGTTCTTCAGCAGGCTGTGCCGATAGCCGAAGCCCAGATCCGATGCCGATACCCAACTCACCTCATGGGTTCGCCGATCCAGCAGTTCCACCCGGGTCATGCAGTCGGCAACCTCGACCCCGTAGGCGCCGACGTTCTGTACCGGCGTCGCGCCGGCCGAACCGGGGATGCCCGAAAGGCATTCCAGCCCGCCGAGATTAGCGTCCACAGCCGTGCTGACGACACCATCCCAGTCGGCACCGGCCTGAGCCCGCAGCAGTCCGGACTCCAGGGTGACCGCGGGGCTGGCCAACCGCACGACAGTGAGGTCGCTCAGATCGTCGGCAATCAGCACGTTGGATCCGCCACCGAGCACCAGGAACTGGTCGTCGCCTCGATCGAGGGTACGCACTGTGGCAACGATCTGGTCGGTGGTGACGCAGGTGATGACGCGGCGCGCGATCGGACCGACCCGCAGCGTGGTCACCTGCGCCAGTGGTACATCCCACGCCACCTGCGCGCCACCGAAATCCTGCTGTTGAGCCACGCTAGCTAACGTAACGTCACCAGCTATGCCACGTTCATTCGACATGGCCACCGACGACGACAGCAACGTGGCGAACGTGCACCGCGTGCTCTGCGACGAAGGGTATTGGCTGGCACGGCTGGCTGACTCCGGCGCCGACGAGGCCAGGCTGGACTCCATCACGCCCGGCCCCGACGGGGGCGTCGAGGTGGTAACCACCCAGGTGCTGACGTCGACGCAATGACCTGGGCTGGTTTCGCAATTCCACCGCGGCGACCTGGAAATCCGGCGGCAGGAGAGCTGGAGTCCACTGATCGACGGTAGGGCCAACGCCGTCGTGGCCGCGAAAATTTTCGGGGCACCGGTCTCAGTGACCGGTAATGCGGAACTGTCGGGTTCAGAAACCGCCGCCCGCTTGACTTTTCACGCCGATGTCGCCGTTCAGGTACCGCGGATCGCCGGAGACTGCTGAGCCCGCCGGTACCGTGAGACCATGCCCCGCAGCATGGTCTACACCGTCGACGTCGGGGTGTCGGCTGCGGTGATGTACCGGAATTTCACCGCCATCGACTACTGGCAGGACCTGGTTGCCTTCTACCAGGAGAATGCGGCCCGAACTGAGATCACGCATTTCAGCACCGATGACAACGGAACCGACATCTCGTTCTCCCACATCATGAGCGCCCAAGACCTCCCGGCGATCGCCCGGCCGGTGGTCCCGGGCACCTTCAGCATTACCCGCGAGCAGCACTTCGAGCCATTTCATGAAGCCACCAACCGGGCCGCCGGCCGCTACCGCGCTCAGATCCCCGTCGCCCCGGTGGAAGTCACCGGCGATTACATCCTGCAGGACAACGCACACGGCAGCCAGATGCGGCTGGAGACCCTCTGCACGGCACGGGTGCCCATCATCGGCGGGCAGATCGAGCAGTTGCTCGTCAACGGTCTGAAGACGCTTTTCACCAAAGAGGGTGAATTCACCGCCGACTGGATAGACACTCATCGCTAGACCGTCGCGTCCCCTCGGTATTCCGACGCGGGGAACGACCGGAGCGAATCGGCTGCGGCGCGCCGACAGGTGGCTGATCAACTCAGCGCGGGTGCGCTCGGCATTGCAGTCCGCGACCGACCCGGTGGCCATCGACCTCGGCTACGGACGGCTGCCGGTCACCACACTGGAACTGGCGGCCCGGCTGCGAACCGTCCGGGCCGACGTGCGAGTGGTCGGGGTGGAGATCGACCCCGAACGGGTCGCGACGGCCCGCGCGGCCGAGCATGCCGGAGTCGAATTCGCACTCGGTGGTTTCGAGTTGGCGGGCCTGCGGCCGGTGCTGATCCGTGCATTCAACGTGCTGCGCCAGTATCCGCCGGAAGCCGTCGCCGACGCCTGGCACACCATGCGGTCCCGACTCGCACCGGATGGTCTCATCGTCGATGGCACCTGCGACGAACTGGGCCGGCGCTGCTGCTGGATTCTGCTCGACCGGGAGGGGCCGGTCAGCCTGACTTTGGCCTGTGATCCGCGCGCCATCGCCGAACCATCGGATCTGGCCGAGCGGTTGCCGAAAGTGCTTATCCAACAGAATGTTGGGGGCCAGCCGATCCATTCGCTGCTTGTTGCCGCTGACGCAGCCTGGGCCGCGGCGGCCGGACAGTCGGTATTCGGCCCGCGTGCACGATGGCGTGCCATGCTCTCCGCACTGAGCGATGCCGGAGTACCCGTCGAGCCGCAACGCCGCAGCACGCGCGACGCAGTGCTGACGGTGCCCTGGGACAGCGTGGCTCCGCCACTGGGCTGACAGCGTGGCTCCGCCACAAATCTGACACCGTGGCCCCGCCGTTAGGCTGACGGCCATGCGGATCGCATGCGCGCAGATTCTGTCGGGTACCGACCCGGCCGCCAACCTGACGCTGGTCGAGGACTACACCCGCCGCGCGGCCGAATCCGGCGCGCGCCTAGTGGTTTTCCCAGAAGCCACGATGTGCCGGTTCGGGGTTCCCATTGCGCCGATCGCCGAACCCCTCGACGGACAGTGGGCCGACGCGGTACGCGAGATCGCCGCAGCTGCCGGCATCACCGTGCTGGTCGGAATGTTCACCCCGGCCCCCGACGGCCGCGTCTCCAACACGCTGCTCGCCACCGGCGGCGGCGTCGAGGACCACTACGACAAGATCCACCTCTACGACGCCTTCGGATTCACCGAGTCGACGACAGTGGCCCCCGGGCGTCGGCCGGTGGTGGTCACCGTAGAGGGAGTGGGTGTCGGGGTGACGCTGTGCTACGACATGCGGTTCCCAGGTCTGTTCACCGAATTGGCCGATCGAGGCGCGTCGGTGATCACCGTCAGCGCGTCATGGGGCGCGGGCCCCGGCAAGTTGGACCAGTGGAGCGTGCTGGCGCGAGCCCGTGCGTTGGACTCGACCTGCTTCATCGCCGCGGCGGGACAGGCCTACCCCGGCCGGGAACTGGCGACGGCCTCGAGTGCGCCGACCGGCGTCGGCGGCAGCCTGGTGACATCGCCACTGGGCGAGGTACTCGCATCGGCCGGCCCGGATCCGCAACTGCTGGTCTGCGATATCGACATCGACAGCATCCGAGCGGCCCGCAGCGCCCTCCCCGTGCTGCGCAACCGCTCAGAGTTCGCACAGATTGATGCGGCAGAATCGCCCCGGTGACGATGCCGCCAGGGGACCAGCCGCCCGG
>Ga0194051_1000093_pt1 | contig 46276 bp, 44 predicted proteins | sample SepL2320m_MetaG_FD_161275 | JGI IMG/M metagenome (GOLD analysis project Ga0194051, IMG submission 161275) | Anoxic zone freshwater microbial communities from boreal shield lake in IISD Experimental Lakes Area, Ontario, Canada - Sep2016-L239-20m | ecosystem: Environmental > Aquatic > Freshwater >... | reverse complement strand
CCGTTGCCGAGCAGCGACGTGCCGACCCACGAGCCTTCGCCTGTCTTGGTGCGATGCATCAGCGCCATCAGGATCGCCGACACCAGCGTCATCGCCGTGGCGCGATCGCCCTGTGCCGGTCCCGGGACACCCGGCGGCCCGCCTTCGTAGCGCTGTGCATCGAGCAGGCCCGAACGGGCGAAGTAGGCGGTGGCGTCGAAACCAGGCCGGTCGCGGTCGGGGCCGCTCTCGCCGTAGCCGGTGAGAGAGGCGTAGATCAGTTTCGGATTGACCTTCTTCACGTCGTCGTAGGCGAGCCTGAGCTTGTCGCGCACCGGCGGCGGAAAATTGCAGATCAATATGTCCGAGGTTGCGATGAGCTTGTCGAGGGCGGCGCGCGCGTCGGCCTGCTTGAGGTCGAGCACGATGGACCGCTTGTTGCGCGAATCCATCTGCCAGGGATAGTTGACCGGGCTTTTCGGATAGTTCGACGAATCGTGCATGATCCGGCGGTTGGGATCGCCGTCCGGTCCTTCGACCTTGATCACGTCGGCGCCCCAGTCGCCCAGCACCACGGCGGCGGCCGGGGCGGCGATGAACGAGCTGATGTCCAGTACGCGCAATCCCGCCAGCGGCAGGTCGGTCTCGGTCATTTGGGATCCCCTTTGCGTCGATATGGGCGCGAGCCTCTGGTGTCCGTCAAGATGGACCGGTAGCGTGATTTCGGCACGCGGCGTGCTTGGGAAAACAGGGGCGGGGACATCATCGTGGCGAAGAAGCGCAAGCCTAACTTTCTGATCGTCCTGATCGACGATCTCCGGTTCGACGAGCTGGGGATCTGCGGCCATCCCTATATGAAGACACCGCACATCGACCGGATCGGCCACGAAGGGGCGATGTTCACCTCGGCGTTCCACACCACGCCGCTGTGCTCGCCCAACCGCGCCTCGATCCTGACCGGTCAATACGCCAGCCGGCACGGCATCATCGACAACGTGGCGCGCGATGCGCACAGCCATCGCCTGCCCAACTACCATGTGATCCTGCAACGGATGGGCTACGAGACCGCCCATGTCGGCAAGTGGCACATGGGCAACTCGGGCGGGCCGCGGCCGGGTTACGACAGGTGGGTGAGCTTTCCGGGCCACGGCTCGATCATCGACCCGATCCTCAATATCGACGGCGATGAGCGGAAGTATCAGGGCTACATCACAGATTTGCTGAACGGGCACGCCGTCGATTTCCTGAAGAAGAAGCGCTCCAAGCCGTTCGCGCTGTTCTTCGCCCACAAGGCCGTCCATCCCGACGCCTTCCAGGCGGCCGACGGCACGATCGATTTCACCGATGGCGGGTACCGCCCGGCGCCGCGCCACGCCGATCTCTACAAGGGCGCGCATTTCCCGCGCCGGCCCAACGCGCTGCCGGCTGCCCAGGTGGTGAAGGACAAGCCGGCGTGGACGGAAGCGCTGGCGCTCCGCACCAACGCGGCCTCGCGCAAGCTGCTCGACGGTATCCTGGCCGGCACCGACGAGGAGATCCGGCTGCGCGCCGCCATGATGGCGTCGGTCGACGAGGGCATGGGCGACGTCTTCAAGGCGCTGGAGCAGAGCGGCGAACTCGACAACACCTTCATCTTGTTCCTGGGCGATAACGGCTACTTTTTCGGCGAGCACGGGCTCGGGCCCGAGCGGCGCTTCGCCTATGAGGAAGGCATCAAGTCGCCGTTCCTCATCCGTTATCCGGCCTGGTTCAAGCCCGGTACCGTGAACGACGAACTGGTGCTGGCGCTCGATATCGCACCCACCCTGGTCGATCTCGCGGGCGGCAAGGCTAAGGACTTCGAGACCATGCAGGGCCTGTCGCTGAAACCGCTTGCGAAGGGGGCAAAACCCAAGGGCTGGCGGTCGTCGTTCCTGTGCGAGTACTTCAGCGAGAACGCCATGCCGTGGCTGATCGGTATGAGCTACAAGGCGATCCGCACCAAGCGCCACAAGTACATTCACTGGACGCAGAAATCGCTCGATGGCGTGGCGTGCGACGAACTCTACGACCTCAAGAGCGATCCCTACGAAATGAAGAACCTCGTGGGCAAGCGCGGCATGGGCGCGCTGGTGGCGCGCCTGCGCAAGAAGCTGGCGACGCTGGTCGCGCAGTCCGTCGGGCTGTGACTTTTGTCGTCCTGAGCGCAGCGAAGGACCTCACATGGCGGGCGAGAAATCCTTCGCTTCGCTCAGGATAACAGGGGGAATAGATGAAGCGATTCTTGCTCGCGGCCGCGCTCATTGCCTTTTCGACTGCAGCCACGGCTCAATCATGGCCCACCAAGCCGATCCGCATGATCGTGCCGCTGGCGCCGGGCGCCACCGCCGACATCGTGGCGCGCATCTATGCCGATGAGTTGGGCAAGGCGCTCGGCCAGACCATCGTGGTCGACAACAAGACCGGCGCGGGCGGCACCATTGCCACCGCCGAAGCGTCGCGCGCGCCGGCCGACGGCTACACGATGCTGCTGATCTCGCAGGGCACGGTGGTGTTCAACATCGGGCTCTATGCCAAGCCCGGGTACGATCCGGTAAAAGATTTCGATGCGGTGGCGGTCGCGGGCGCCGTGTCCAACGTGCTGGTCGTGCATCCCGACAATCCGGCGAAAACCGTGGCTGACGTGATCGCCCAGGCCAAGGCGAAGCCCGGCGAAATGACCTATTCGTCCGGCGGCACCGGGACCAGCCATCACATGTCGGCCGTCCTGTTCGAGCGCGATACCGGCGTGAAGATGCAACACGTGCCCTATCGAACGACGCCGGCTGGCATCATGGGTGTGGCCAATGGCGAGGTGGCGATGGGCTTCTTCAACACGCCGACCGTCATCGGCCAGATCAAGGGCGGCAAGCTGAAGGCCATCGCCATCACCAGCGAGCAGCGTTCCGAACTGCTGCCCGACGTGCCGACCATGGTCGAGCAGGGCGTGAAAGGCTACGTGTTCAACACCTGGATGGGCTTCGCTGTGCCGAAGGGCGTGCCGGCCCCGGTGGTGAACCGGCTCAATGCCGAGCTGATCCGCATCGCCCGCCTTCCCGCGGTGCTCGAGAAGACCAGGGCCCAGGGCATCGACATGATGCCGCCGGACCCGCCGGCCGCCGTCGACAGACTGATCCGCGACGAACTGGCACTGTGGGTGCCCATCATCAAGGCGTCGGGCGCCTCGGCCGAATAGCCCTGCGGTTTCGCGGGGTTTCCTTGCAAAACCGCGCTTTGGCGCGTATCTCCCTGCGTCCTTCAATCAGGGGAGCGCGCACACAAAGCGCATACAGCCATGGGCTACAGAGTCGCCGTCGTCGGCGCGACCGGGAACGTCGGTCGCGAAATGCTGAATATCCTGGCCGAGAGAAATTTCCCGGCCGATGACGTTGTCGCATTGGCCTCCGCGCGTTCGGTGGGCCTGCCGGCCTCGTTCGGCGACAAGACGACGAAAGTCCAGGACCTCGCCAAATTCGACTTCAAGGGCATTGACATCGTGTTGAGCTCGCCCGGCGCCAAGGTGTCGGCCGAGCACAGCCCGCGCGCGGCCAAGGCCGGCGCCATCGTGATCGACAACACCTCGTACTGGCGCATGGACCCGGACGTTCCGCTGGTCGTGCCCGAGGTCAACCCCAAGGCGATCGCCGGCTACAAGGGTCGCGGCATCATCGCCAACCCGAACTGCTCGACCATCCAGATGGTGGTGGCGCTGAAGCCGATTCACGATGCGGCCGGCATCAAGCGTGTCGTGGTGTCGACCTATCAGTCGACGTCGGGCGCCGGCAAGGAAGGCATGGACGAGCTCTTGAGCCAGACCAAGAGCTTCTTCGTGAACCAGTCCCTGGACCCGAGGAAGTTCTCCAAGAGCATCGCCTTCAACGTCATTCCCCACATCGACGTCTTCATGGACGACGGCTCGACCAAGGAAGAGTGGAAGATGGTGGTCGAGACCAAGAAGATCCTCGACCCCAAGATCAAGGTGCATGCCACTTGCGTGCGTGTCCCGACCTTCGTCGGCCACGCCGAGGCGATCAATCTCGAGCTCGAGCGGCCGCTCGACGACGTTGAGGCGCGTCGCATTCTGGCGGCGGCGCCGGGCATCCTGGTGGTCGACCGGCGCGAGAACGGGGGCTACGTCACGCCGCAGGAAGTGACCGGGCAGGACAGCGTGTTCGTGAGCCGCATCCGCTCCGATCCCACGATCGACAACGGTCTCGCGATGTGGGTGGTCAGCGACAATCTGCGCAAGGGCGCGGCGCTCAATGCCGTCCAGATCGCAGAGGAACTGATCAAGGGCTACATCTAGCCTGGAATCGTTCGAGATTGCGTGTCTCGGGCGCGGTGCTTGTCGGTTTTAATTGATGTAGAGTCGCAATACGTCAACTTGGGCGACCAGACGTGACCGACAGGCCGATCATCCACCCGATACAGCCGCAGTCGGCAGCCTCCACGGCGCCGACGCCGCTGTTTGGCAGCGAGGCCGACAGCTTCGTCCAGCAATTGCGGCTGGCGGCGCAAGCCCATCGCTCGGGCCGGCTCGACGAGGCGATCGCTTCGTATTTGAAGCTGCTCGCGGTGCGGCCCTACCATGCCGAACTGCACAACAATCTGGGCGTGGCGCTTCGGCTGACGGGCAAGCTCGATGCGTCTGTTTCGCATCACCGGCTGTCGCTCGCGGCCGACCCCGACAATCCCGCCCTGCATTCCAATCTCGGCAATGCGCTGCGTGCTGCCAACCGTCTCGAAGAGGCGGTGAAGCACCACTATCGTTCCGTCACGCTCAATCGCGACTTCGCCGAGGGCTTCTTCAATCTGGCGCTTTGCCTGCGCGATCTCGGCCGCCTCGACGAGGCCGTCGGCTGCTTTGGGCGGTCGCTGGCGCTCAATCCCGACAACCGGCGGGCCCGTGTCGAACTGGCCATCGCGCTGATGACGCGCGGCGAACTCCGGGACGGGTTCGCCACCTACGAAATTCGCAAGCGCCTGCCGGAGACGCCGGTTCCCGACTTCACGCAGCCGGCGTGGGATGGCGGATCGATCGAGGGCAAGCGCATCCTGCTCTACCCCGAGCAGGGGCTGGGCGATGTGCTGCTGTTCGTGCGGTTTGCGCGCGAGTTGAAGCGTCGGGGGGCCACGGTCCTTGTGCTGTGCCAGGCGCTCCTGAAGGAGCTGCTGGGCAACGTCGAGTTCATCGATCAGGTGATTGCCGAGGGCGAACCGTTGCCGGCTTTCGACCTCCATGCCTCGATGGTGTCGCTGCCCCATCTCTGCGGCGCCGACTTCGACGCCCTTGCCGTCGAGGCTGCGTATCTGCGCGCGCCGGCGGATAGCCGGATCAAGCTCGGCCATCTCGACAAGGCGAAGCTGCGCATCGGCATCTACTGGGCGGCCATGCCGAACCAGCCGCTCGACCGGCAGCGCTCGGTGCCGTTCGCCCACTTCATGGCGCTCGCAGGCGACGCCGAGCTTCTGATCTTCAGCCTTCAGGGCGGCGTGCATCAGCAGGACATCCAGCAGTTCGGGGCCGGCGGGCTGGTGCACGATGTCGGCCGCGGCATCTTCGATTTTGCCGAGGCGGCGTCTGCCCTGTCGCAACTCGACCTGCTGATCTCGATCGACGCACCGATCGCGCACCTGGCGGCGGCGATGGGGATGAAGACCTGGGTGCTGCTGCCGTCGACGGCCGATTGGCGCTGGCAGCTCGGTGGTGCCCACGCGCCCTGGTATCCGTCGGCGCGCCTGTTCCGCCAGCCCAAGCCGGGCGACTGGGAGGCGGTGTTCGCCAACGTGGCGGCCGAACTCGGCGCGCTCAAGCAGCGGGCGCCGTCCGCCTGAGTTTGAAACGCCGCAGATCGTCGGCGGTGTCGATGTCGTCCAACGTATCGGCCTCGCCGACCGAGACGGGCAGCGGAACGTTGCTGTGCGTGTCCGCCAAGGCATGGGCGGTCGACCAGCGTACGCCGGCGAACAGGGCGCGTGGCATCGGCCTCCTGCGCCGGGAGCCGATCAGCCAGAAGCCGCCGTCGCTTGCCGGGCCGAACACCAGCTCGTGCCGGCCGAGCTGCTGGAAGGCGCGGGCGATGTGCGAGGGGCGCATCGCGGGGATATCGCTGCCGACCAGGACGACCGGCCCGGGCGGCAGCCTCCGGAACGGCACCAGCATGCGTTGGCCGAGATCGCCGTGTCCCTGCGGCAGCACGCGCTGAATCGGGACGGCTTGGCGCCACGCGGTGTGGCGGATTTCGGTGTCCGGCGTCACGAACAGCCAGACGGTCCAGCGCGGATCGCACGACAGCGCGCCGATCTGCCGGCCCAGCGTCGCGCGATAGAAGCGCGTTGCCTCGGCGGCGCCGATGTCGCGCGCCAGGCGTCGTTTGACGCGGCCGAACTGCGGCGCGCGGGCGAAGATCACGAGATGACGCGTCATCTTCCGTACAGATGCGCGATGGCAGCGGGCGACACGCCGGCAAGGTAAAGCGCGAGGCAGGAAAGATTGCGCAGCGGCCGCATCGTCCAGCCATCGCGCTCGTAACGCACCGCCGAGGTGGCGGCCTCGGCATCGAGCGGCACCAGGTTCTTGCGGCCCACGCGACGGACGAAGTCGACATCTTCCATCAAGGGCAGGGACTTGAAGCCGTCGAGATATTCGTAGAGTGCGCGCGCGATCAGCAGCCCCTGGTCGCCGTAAGGAAGGCCGAGTTTGCGGGACCGCCACGCCGCCAGCCGTTCGACGCGACGGGCGCGAGGGTCGGTGGAGCAGAAGCGCAGGCGGAAGTATCCCGCCCTGCCGATGCTCGTCCGACGCGACGTGAAGGCCCGGACGGCGTTGGCCCATCCGGGCCCGAGGACCGTGTCCGCATGCAGGAAAAGAATCCAGGAAGCGTCACCGATGCTGGCGCCCGCGGCGAGCTGGCCGCCGCGTCCGGCAGGCGCCGTCACGACAGTCGCACCGGCCTGTCGGGCGATCGCTGCGGTATCGTCGCTCGACCCGCCGTCGCAGACGGCAATCGCGATCGACAAGTCGCCCTGCAGGGCCGCCAGCGTGGTGGCGAGCGTCGCGCCTGCATTTAGCGTCGGGATGACGACATCGAGGGCCACATCGAGGGCGGGCGTCACTGACTGCAGGCGGCGCCGCCCAGGACGCAGAATTTGGCGCAGTGCGGATGATTGAGGCGGACGGCGGCGGCGCTCTCGGCCAGCGACTCGCCCAGTTCGAACTGCGGCTCGTAGGGCAGGAGCGTGCAGGCGACGACGGCGGGACGCGCGGCGCCCTTGCGCTTGATCACCATGCGCGCGGAGGCGCACATCACGCTGTCGGGCGACTTCTTCAGAATGCCCCAGCAGGCCGTGGTGATCTCCGGCACGTCGACCGTGGAATCCATCTCGGGGAACAACACCAGCGTGCCGGGGTTTTGGGCATCGATGGCGACACCGAGATTGGCAAACAGCCTGGCGTAGCCGGCGCGGACCGCCTCTTCTGATTCCTCCGAGAAATGGCGGCCGGCGACGTGAACGTCGAAGCCATTCGATGCAAGCCACACCAGCCCGTCGATGGTCGGCTTCCAGCTCCGCGCGCCGCGCTCGAGTTCATGCAGTGCCGGAGCATAGTGATCGACCGAGACGCGGATCGTAAGACTCTTGCCGTGGCGTCGCTGAAGGCCGAGCAGGGCGGCCTTCATCTTGTGCATCGGCTTCATGGCGTTGGTCAGCACCATCGCCTTGAAGCCGCGCGACAGGACATCCTCCAGCATCGCCGGCAATTCAGGGTTCATGAACGGTTCGCCGCCGGTGAAGCCGATGAGCCTGGTGCCGAGCCGGTCGCGCTCGATTTCGCCCAGGTAGGACGAGACCTCGGCGGCGGTCAGATAGACAAGCCGATCGTTCCTGGGCGAGGATTCGATATAGCAGTTGCGGCAGGTGAGATTGCACAGCGTGCCGGTATTGAACCACAGGGTCTCGAGCGACCTCAGCTCGACAAGCGCCCGCTGCTCGCCCTTCGCGGTCACCAGCACATCCTGGAATTTTGCGGGATCGAGCAGAATCGGCAGCATCTGGGGATTCCCGAGCATGGTGATGGCGTGAGCGTACCATAAACCGCCGGGCGGAAGGGAAGAGCCGGGTTCCAGGCCCGTAACTTGCTTACGCCGACGTTGGCTCGACCCTGCGCAAAACCTCCGATACGGTTTGCTTCAGGACGAAGGGGAATTGCAATGCTCGACGACAAGGCGCTCGACAAGATCCTGCGCGGTGCGCGGACCCACAATGGCTGGCTGCCCAAGCCCGTGACCGACGATCAGCTCCGCGCCATCTATGACCTCGCGAAATGGGGCCCGACATCGGCCAATACCCAGCCGGCGCGGTTCGTCTTCGTGCGCACCCAGGAGGGCAAGGAGAGGCTTCGACCCGCGCTCAGCGCCGGCAACACCGACAAGACAATGTCGGCGCCGGTGACCGTGATCGTGGCCTACGATACCCAGTTCTACGAACACCTGCCCGAGCACTTCCCGCACGACCAGACGGCCATCCACTGGTTCAAGGGCGAGGGCAAGGAAGCGGTCGCGTCGACCACGGCGTTCCGCAACGGCACGCTCCAGGGGGCCTATCTGATGATTGCCGCCCGCGCACTCGGACTCGATTGCGGCGCGATGAGCGGTTTCAACAACGCCGTCGTCGACGAGAATTTTTTCCCCGACGGGCGCTTCAAGACCAACTTCCTGTGCAACATCGGCTATGGCGACGAATCGAAGATCTTCGCCCGCAGCCCGCGCATGAATTTCGAAGACGCCTGTACTTTGGCTTGAGGCACTTTGGCTTGAGGCACTTTGGCCTGAGGCACGCTGGCCTGATCTAGAGGCGGAATACCCGGGCGATATCTTTCCAGGGCAGTGGCACCAGCGAGATCAGCGCCAGCAACCCGAAGCCCATGATGATGGCGCCCGAGCAGCGGTTCAGCCACAGGATCCCGGTGCCGGTGAAGCGCGCGCGGAGCGCCAGGGTGGCGGCGCAGAGGATGGTCCACCATGCCAGCGCGCCGCAAAACACCGCGGCCACCAGGAGGGCCGCGTCGGGCAGGCTGGCGCCGACACCGGCCAGGTTGCGGCCGGCGAAGGCAGCGCCGAAGGCCATCACCGTCAGCGGATTGAAGACGGTGATGAAAAAGGCCGAGCTAGCGTAGTGGAAATGTGTCGCCACCCGGTGCTCGATATCGTCGGCCACCGGATCGCCGACGGTGCGGGGGCGATGGCGCATCGTGGTCCAGCCCATGACCGTCAGCACCACGCCACCGATACCGAGCAGCCAGGCTTCGCGCCGGGCGACGAAATCCTCGACGAACGACAGGCCGAAGGCCGCCACGGCGCCGAACACCGCGTCGCCCAGCGCCGCGCCGATGCCGGTCAGGTAGCCCGCCATCGCGCCCACCGTGATGGAGCGGCGGATGCAGAGTGCCGCCGCCGGCCCGACGGGCACTGCGATCATGAAGCCGATGATCGTGCCCTCGATCGCAAGCGCGATGGGACTGAAGACGAAGCCCGGGACGTTCATCGCCGGCCTAAAATCTCTCGGCCGTGAAGCGGCGCGGCGGCGAGACCAGCCGGTCCTGCGCTGCCACGAGCTGCAGTTCGCGTTCCCCCAGCTCATGGGTGGCTTCCAGCACCGCGAAAATCGACGAGGCGGCCTTGCCCAGCGCATCGGCTATGTCGCCGCCGGCCAGCCCCCCACCAGCCAGCCAATGGGCCGTGAACAGGGCGGCGACCGCCTCACCGGTGCCGTTCGGCATGATCTCGAAGCCGATCAGGGGCGTGGCGATCCGCCAGGCGGCGTCACGGCTCACGGCGACCATCTCGATCTGGTCGGCCGGCGCATCGGCGCGTCGCAGGCTGGTGATCAACGCCAGTTTGGGGCCTTTCAGCAAGGTGCGGGCCGCCTCCAGCGCCTCGCTCATGGTCGAAACGCTGCGGCCGGTGAGGTGTTCCAGCTCGAAATGATTGGGCGTCACGAGGTCGGCCGCCGGGATGGCGCGCTCGCGAAAGAAGGTGTCGATGCCGGGCTTCACATAGATGCCGGTGTCGATGTCGCCCAGCACCGGGTCGCAGCACCAGATCGCCCGGGGGTTGGCGGCCCGCACGCGACGTGCGGTGTCGAGCACGACGTCGGCCAGGGCGGCGTCGCCGACATAGCCGGTCAGCAGCGCGTCGCAGCGCGGCAGCAGGCCCAGCGCCTCGATGCCCTGGACGATTTCGGCGACCTGATCTGCAGGGGTCGTGCGACCGCGCCACGCGCCATAGCCGGTGTGGTTCGAGAACTCGACCGTGTTGACCGCCCAGACCTCGTGGCCCAATCGTTGCAGGGGAAAAGTTGCTGCCCGATTGCCGACATAGCCGTAGGCAACATGGCTCTGGAGCGAGAGGAAGCGCATGGCCGCCACCAGCTTGCCACAAGGAGGCCCGTCATTATAGTCCGCCGCGTTTCGCCCGTGATCATTGGCGTGATCGTTGGCGGCATCGTTGGGGAGCCTTGAAATGTCGAAGACCGTCCGTCCGCGCCGCAGCGCTCTCTATATGCCGGGCGCCAACACGCGCGCGCTTGAAAAGGCACGGACCCTTCCGGCGGACGCCCTGATCTTCGACCTCGAGGATGCTGTCGCGCCCGATGCCAAGGAAGCGGCGCGCGCCAACGTCGTGGCGGCCGCCCGAAGCAAGGGATATGGCAGGCGCGAGATCGTGATCCGCTGCAATGGGCTCGCCACGCCCTGGGGCAAGGCCGATGCGGTCGCCATTGCCACGTCGGGGGCCGACGCCATCCTGGTTCCAAAGGTCGAAAGTGCCGCCGATGTCGCCCAGGTCGTGGCGCTGCTCGACGCCGCCGGTGCGCCGGCTTCGATGGCGGTGTGGGCGATGATGGAAACGCCCAAGGGCATCCTGCGGGCCGAGGAAATTGCGGGCTCGCACCCCCGGCTGGCGCTGTTCGTCATGGGCACCAACGACCTCGTGAAGGACATGCGTGCCCGCCATACGCCGATGCGCCTACCGATGGTCGCAGCACTTGGCCTGGGCATGCTGGCGGCGCGCGCCTATGGCCTCACCATTCTGGACGGCGTCTACAACGACATCCAGGACATCGAAGGCTTCCGCGCCGTCTGCCAGCAGGGACTGGAGATGGGTTTCGACGGCAAGACGCTGATTCATCCCGGCCAGGTCGAGCCCTGCAACGAGGTCTTCGCGCCATCGGCGGCCGAACTCGAGATGGCGGGCAAGATCGTCACGGCCTTCAAGACGGCGCAGGCCGAGGGCAAGGGCGTGGTCACGGTCGATGGCCGCATGATCGAGAACCTCCACGTCGAGCAGGCCGAACGCGCTTTGGCGCTGGTCGCCGCCATCAAGGAGCTGCAGGCCGCATGAGCGACAAGAGCAAGACCAGCACGAGCAAAACCAGCACGGGCAACTTCTTCGAGGATTTCCGCGTCGGGCAGGAAATCCGCCACGCCACGCCACGCACGCTGACCGAGGCCGATGCGGCGTTGAATGTCGGGCTCTACGGCTCGCGCTTCGCCATCAACTCGTCGGACGTCTTCGCACGCACGCTCGGCCTGCCGCGGGCGCCGCTCGACGATCTGATGGTCTTCCATGTCGTGATCGGCAAGACCGTGCCCGACATCTCTTTGAATGCGGTGGCCAATCTCGGCTATGCGGAGTTCGTCTGGGGCGTGCCGGTCTATCCCGGCGATACGCTGTCGGCGCACTCCAAGGTCCTCGGCCTGCGCGAAAATTCCAATCGCACCAGCGGAGTCGTCTGGGTGCGCTCGACCGGCGTCAACCAGCGCGGCGAGACGGTGCTCGACTACGTGCGCTGGGTGATGGTGCACAAGCGCGATCCCGAGGCGGTCGTGGCGGCGCCCGTGGTGCCGAAGACGGCGCCTTCGGTGGCGCCGTCGGATCTGGTCGTTCCCGCCGGCCTGTCGCTTGCGGCCTACGACGACGTCGCCGCGGGCTCGGCGCATCGCTGGGAGGACTACGAGGCCGGCGAGCGCATCGATCACATCAGCGGCATGACGCTCGAGGACTCCGACCATATGTTCTCGACCCGGCTCTACCAGAACACGGCGCGGGTCCATTTCGACGCCTTCGCCGGCAAGAACACGCGCTTCGGCCGGCGCCTCGCCTATGGCGGACACGTGATCTCGCTGGCGCGCGCCCTGTCGTTCAACGGTCTCGGCAACGGCTTTCGCGTCGCCGCCATCAATGCGGGCAGCCACGTCGCACCGACCTTCGGCGGCGACACGATCTACGCCTGGTCCGAGGTGCTGGAGAAGGCACCGCTTCCCGGTCGTGTCGACGTGGGCGCATTGCGAGTGAGAAGCATTGCCGCCAAGGACTGCCCCTGCGGGTCGTGGCCGGGCAAGGGGCCGGACGGCAAGTACCATCCCGCCGTCGTGCTCGACCTCGACTACTGGCTGTTGATGCCGCGGCGCTAGGCGAATTTTCGCAGCGAAATCCGGGGCTTAACGCACGGACAGAGCCGACATTCGTTGACTTGGAGCCGCTGCGCGCTAAAAACGCTCAGCCGCTTTCGGCCAGTGAGGTTTCCCCGCGATGAGCGTCGCCAATCGGCCGGTGCATCGGCCGCTTTCCCCGCATCTGCAGGTCTATCGGCCGCAGCTCACCACCGTCCTGTCCATCCTGCATCGGGCGACCGGAATTGCGCTCTCGGTGGGCGCGCTCTATCTCGCGACCTGGGTGATCTATGCGGCGGCGAGCCCCAAGGCCTACGCCCTGTTCCAGAGTTTCAACACCTCGATCGTGGGCCGCGTCGTGCTCGGTGGCTGGCTGTTCTGCGCCTTCTATCACCTGTGCAACGGCATCCGGCACCTGTTCTGGGACGCGGGCTACGGCTTCGAGCTCAAGGACGCCTACCGCAGCGGCTGGATCGTGGTCACCGTCTCGCTGATCGCCACGGCGGTGTCGTGGGTCGTCGGACTCAGGTTGGTGTGAGGAGGAACCGATGAGCGATCTCAGAACGCCTCTCGCCCGTGCCCGCGGCCTCGGCTCTGCCCGTGAGGGTGTGAAGCACTGGTGGGCGCAACGCCTGACGGCGATCGCGCTGATCCCGCTGGTCGTGTGGTTCGCCATTTCTCTGGTGATGCTGAGCGGCGCCGATTACGAGGTCGCGCGCGCCTGGATCGGCTCGCCCCTGGTCATGGTGCTGCTGATCCTGACGATCGTCATCGGCCTGCACCACGGCCAGCTCGGCCTGCAGGTGGTGATCGAGGATTACGTCCATGGCGACGGCTGGAAGCTGGCGCTGATCGTCGCCGTCAGGTTCGTGGCGGTGGTCTTTGGAGTGGCTGCCGTCGTGGCCATCCTGCGTATCGGGTTTGGAGGCTGAGATGGCGGAGGCGAGCAGCGGCAAGAGCAACGCGGCGCCGGGCACGGTCAATGTCGGTGGTCGTTCCTACACGGTGATCGATCACGAATACGACGTCGTGGTGGTGGGTGCCGGCGGCGCCGGCCTGCGGGCCACGCTCGGCATGGCCGAGAAGGGCCTGAAGACGGCTTGCGTCACCAAGGTGTTCCCGACCCGCAGCCACACCGTGGCGGCGCAGGGCGGCATCTCCGCCTCGCTCGGCAACATGGGCCCGGACGACTGGCGCTGGCACATGTATGACACCGTCAAGGGATCGGACTGGCTGGGCGACCAGGACGCCATCGAATACATGGTGCGCGAGGCGATTCCCGCCATCGTCGAGCTCGAGCACTACGGCGTGCCCTTCAGCCGCACGCCCGAGGGTAAGATCTACCAGCGTCCGTTCGGCGGCATGACCACCGAGTTCGGCAAGGGCATCGCCCAGCGCACCTGCGCTGCCGCCGACCGCACCGGCCACGCCATCCTGCACACGCTCTACCAGCAGTCGCTCAAGAACCACGCCGAGTTCTTCATCGAGTATTTCGCCCTCGACCTCATCATGGACGAGGAGGGCGTCTGCCGTGGTGTCATGGCGTGGAACCTCGATGACGGCACCATCCATCGCTTCCGCGCCCACATGGTGGTGCTGGCGACCGGCGGCTACGGCCGCGTCTACTTCACCGCCACCTCGGCGCATACCTGCACCGGCGACGGCGGCGCCATGGCATTGCGCGCCGGGCTGCCGATCCAGGACATGGAATTCATCCAGTTCCATCCCACCGGCGTCTACGGCGCCGGCTGCCTGATCACCGAGGGCGTGCGTGGCGAGGGCGGCTATCTCACCAACTCGAGCGGTGAGCGCTTCATGGAGCGTTACGCGCCGTCGGCCAAGGACCTCGCCTCGCGCGACGTCGTCAGCCGTTCGATGACGATCGAGATCCGCGAAGGCCGCGGCTGCGGCGCGGGCAAGGATTACATCGAGCTGCACGTCGAGCATCTCGATCCGAAGATCATTCACGAGCGCCTGCCGGGCATCGCCGAGACCGCGCGCATCTTCGCCGGGGTCGACGTCACGCGCCAGCCGATCCCGATCCTGCCGACCTGCCACTACAACATGGGCGGCATCCCGACCAACGTTCACTGCGAAGTGGTGACGGTGAAGGACGGCGATCCCAATCACGTCATCCCCGGCCTGATGGCGGTGGGCGAGGCGGCCTGCGTCTCGGTCCACGGCGCCAACCGGCTCGGCTCCAACTCGCTGCTCGATCTCGTCGTGTTCGGCCGCGCCGCCGCCATCCGCGCGGGCAAGGTGCTGACGCCGGGCGAGGCGCATCGCCAGATGCCGCATGCCGGCGAAGCGGCTATCGCCCGCCTCGACCGTCTCCGCCATTCCGCCGGCGGCACCGGCACCGCCCAGCTCCGCAACACGATGCAGCGCACCATGCAGAACGACTGCGCGGTGTTCCGCACCCAGCAGAGCCTCGACGAGGGCTGCGCCAAGATGGACAAGGTGTTCGACGGCATCGGCGACATCCGCGTAAAAGACCGGTCGATGATCTGGAACTCCGATCTCGTCGAGACGCTGGAGTTCGAGAACCTGATCGTCCAGGCCCAGGGCACCATCCGCTCGGCGGCCAACCGCCATGAGAGCCGCGGCGCTCATGCGCGCGAGGATTATCCGGACCGCAACGACAAGGAATGGATGAAGCACACGGTCGTGTGGGTCGAGGAGAACGGCAAGACCCGCATCGACTACCGGCCGGTCAATCTCCAGCCGATGTCGAACGACGTGCAATCCTTCCCGCCCAAAGCTCGTGTGTATTAGAGGCACAGATGGCTGAATTCGCACTGCCCGCCAATTCCAAGATCGGCGTCGGCGAGACCTACAAGGCGGCGGCGGGAACCAAGAACGTCAAGACGTTCAAGGTCTATCGCTGGACGCCGGACGACGGCAAGAACCCCAGCATCGACACCTATGAGGTCGATCTGGACAGCTGCGGTCCGATGGTTCTCGACGCGCTGATCAAGATCAAGAACGAGATCGACAGCTCGCTCACCTTCCGCCGCTCGTGCCGCGAGGGCGTGTGCGGCTCGTGCGCCATGAACATCGACGGCACCAATACGCTGGCCTGCACCAAGTTCATTTCCGAGATGAAGGGCGACATCAAGATCTACCCGCTGCCGCACATGCCGGTGGTGCGCGACCTGGTGCCCGACCTCAACGTGCCCTATGCCCAGCTCGCCTCGATCGAGCCGTGGATGAAGTCGAGCACCCAGCCGCCGACGCGCGAGCGCCTGCAGTCGCCGGAGGAGCGCGCCAAGCTCGACGGCCTGTGGGAGTGCATCCTGTGCTTCTGCTGCACCACCTCTTGCCCGAGCTACTGGTGGAGCGGCGAACGCTATCTCGGCCCGGCCGTGCTGCTGCAGGCCTATCGCTGGATTGCCGACAGCCGCGACGACGCCATCGGCGAGCGCCTCGACGCGCTCGAGGATCCGTTCCGCCTCTATCGCTGCCACACCATCATGAACTGCACCAAGACCTGCCCCAAGGGCCTCAATCCGGCCAAGGCGATCGCCGAGATCAAGAAGATGATGATCGAACGGACGATCTAACCGGCGCGTCTTTTGCTATGTTGGCCCTGCTGAAGAAATAACAGGGGGCTTCAAATATGTTCAAAAAATCTCTCGCCGCCGCAGCGGCGCTTTCGGGCGTGGTGGCGTTCGTGGCGCCGCCGGCCCTGGCCGGCCAGACTTTCGATGCCGTGAAGGCCAAGGGCTTCGTCCAGTGCGCCGTGAACACCGGCCTGGCCGGCTTCTCCTTCGCCGACAGCCAGGGCAAGTGGACCGGCCTCGACGTCGATCTCTGCAAGGCGATCGCCGCCGCCATGTTCGGCGATGCCGAGAAGTCGAAGTTCACGCCAACCACGGCCCAGCAACGCTTCGTGGCACTGCAGTCGGGCGAGGTCGACGTCATCACCCGCAATGCGACGCAAACCCTGCTGCGCGACACCTCGCTCGGCTTCAACATCGCCGGTGTAAACTTCTATGACGGCCAGGGCTTCATCGTGCCGTCCAAGAGCGGCATCAAGAGTGCCAAGGAACTGAACGGTGCCACGGTCTGCGTCCAGCCCGGCACGACGACGGAACTCAACCTCGCCGACTATTTCCGCACCAACAAGATGACCTTCAAGCCGGTGCTCATCGAGAAGCTGGACGAGCTGCTGCAGGCCTATGCCGCCGGCCGCTGTGATTCCTACACGACCGACGCCTCGGGCCTGGCGGCGGTGCGTGCCCTCCAGCTCGCCGGCAAGGGCGAGCACACCATCCTGCCCGAGCGCATCTCCAAGGAACCGCTGGGCCCGATCGTCCGCCACGGCGACGACCAGTGGTTCGACCTCGTGAAATGGACCCTGATGGGCATGATCGAGGCCGAGGAGATGGGCATCACCTCCAAGAACGTCGACGAGATGCTGAAGAGCGACGATCCGGCGATCAAGCGCTTCCTCGGCGCCACGCCGGGCTACGGCAAGGCGGTCGGCGTCGACGAGAAGTGGATGTACAACGTCATCAAGCAGGTCGGGAACTACGGCGAGAGCTACGACCGCAACGTCGGGCCGGCCACGCCGCTCAAGCTCGAACGCGGCCAGAACGCGCTGTGGACCAAGGGCGGCCTGATGTACGCCATCCCCTTCCGCTGATTCGTCGAACTCCTTGTCCCTCTCCCTCGCTAAGGGGAGAGGCTAGGTGCTGCGCTCGAACCGCATCCGCTTGATGCGGCCGGTCGAGACCTGCAGGGCCACGATGCGGCCGGTGCGGTCGCGTTCGAGATGGGCGAGCTGGCTCGCCGTGATCCAGCCCGCCGGGCTCACGACTTCGACCGTGTCGGCATCGATGCCGGCGAGCGACCACGCCGGTCCGCCGGCAATCAACGGACCGCTGACGCCGATGGTGTAATCCGCGCCGCCGCGCCGCACATGCCAGGTGGCGCCCGAATCGGGCGAGACGTAGGTGCCGGCGATGTCGGCCGGGACCGGCTTGCGGCGGCCGGGCTTCTTGAAGATGAGGATACGGCCGGCGCCGAGGTCGACGCGCAGCGTTCCGGCGCGGCCGGGTTTTAACGCGAACTCGAACGAGCCGCGTTCGGCCGCGAACCAGCCGTCCGCCCGGCGCCCGAGCATGAACGGCATGCCGTTCTGCGTCACCACCGCCTCGCCGTTGCGCCACGCCAGGTCGAACAGCGACGGTTCCTGGGCGTTGAACCAGGCGCCTGCGATCGGCTTGATCTCGGCCGCGGTGATCGCCGCCGCCAGGGGCTTCATCTTCCTGTTGCCTTCCAGCGCCGCCCCCTCCAGTGCCAGGGCCGCGATGGCGCGCGCCTGCCGCCACGGGTCGATGGTGCCGAGGTTGGCGATCACCACGACGGTGAGATCGGCTTCCGGCACGCGCAGGAACTCGGTGCGGAATCCCGGCCACAGCCCGCCATGGCCAATGGTGGCCAGGCCACGCAGCTCGTCGGCCTGCACGCCGCGGCGATACTTGTTGGCATGTCCGCCGGTGAGCGGCGCCACGGCGGCGAGCTGGGCCGGCAGCGTTTTGGGCGCGAGCGTCGGCTGGTCGAAATGCCTGGACCAGATCAGCAGGTCCTCGACGGTGGAGGTGAGGCCGCCCTCGCCGCCCTGCGGGTAGGCGTGTGCGGCGCGGCGGAAACCTGATGTGGCGTCGCCGAGATAACCCGACGCGAGGCCCGGGATCACGGTATCGATCTCCGGTGCCAGCATCGTGCCCGTCATGCCGAGCGGCGTAAAAATGCGCTCGGCGAGGAAGTCGCCGAGCTTCTTCCCGGCCAGCTTCTCGACGATCAGGCCGAGCAGCAGGAAGTTGGTGTTGCTGTAGAGAAAGCGGCTGCCCGGCGCGAAGTTGAGATGGCGGTTGCGCAGGCAGGCGGCCAGCAGGTCGGCCGGCCGTGCCGGTCTGTCGAGACCGTGGCCGCCCAGCCGCAGCAGTTCGAGGAAATCGGGCAAACCGCTGCAGTTGCGCATCATCTGGTCGATCGTGACCGGCAGGGGCGCGAGCTCGGGCAGGTATTTGTGCGGCGGGTCGGCGAGTTTCAACTTGCCCTCGGCCGCCAGCATCAGCGCCGCCGTGACGGTGAACTGCTTGCTGACCGAGGCAATGCGAAAGCGCGTCGCCGGGCCGATGGGAACGCCGAGCTCGATGCTGGCGAGGCCATAGCCTTTGCACAGTTCGACTGTGCCGCCCTGCATGACGGCCACGGCGGCGCCCGGCGAACCGGCCGCGGTGTAACGGGCAAACAGCGCATCGACGCGGCGTTCGAGGGTCAAGGTTCCAATGGATTTCGACATGAGACGCAGTCAAGCGAAGCGGCTCGCCCTTGTAAAGCCGAGCCGCTACCTTCCGGCGAACACAGGAGGAACGCGCCCATGCAGCGCCAGTTCGTGAAGATCGAGAAGGGCCTGGGGCCGCAAGGCCGCATCGCCGTTGTACGCTTCGATCGTGGCGACAACATCAATGCGCTCAGCCAGCAGGCGATGCGCGAGTTGCGTGACGTGCCGCGCGATTTTGAGGACGATCTGGAAACTTCCGTGGTGATCCTGGCCGGTTCGGCCAAGGTGTTCTGTGCCGGCTTCGATCTGAAGGATCCGGAAGGCCGCGCGCGCGATGAGCTGTCGGTTGGCGAGCGCCGCCATCGTGCGCGGCTCGGCCCCAAGATGTGCAAGGCCTGGCAGGATATGGACCAGGTCACGATCGCCGCCATCGAGGGCCATTGCATCGGCGGTGGCGCGGCGCTGGTCGTGGCGCTCGATTTCCGCACCTGCGGCCGCTCGGCGCACTTCCGCATTCCCGAGATCGAGCTCGGCATGAACATGAGCTGGGGTTCCATCCCGCGCATGCTGGCGCTGATGGGGCCGGCGCGGACCAAGCAGGCGGTGATCCTTGCGTCCGACCGCATCGGCTCTGCCGACGCGCTGGACTGGGGATTGGTCGAGCAGGTGGTCGACGACGGCCAGGCGCTGGCAGCCTCGATGGAATTCGCCGAACGCATCGCGCGCCAGCCGCCGATTCCGGTGCGCATGACCAAGAACACCGTCAATCGCCTGGCGCACGCGCTGGACGATCTCGGCGCCCACATGGACGCCGACCAGAACGTGCTGACCGGATTGACCGAGGATTATAAGGAGGGAACGTCGGCGTTCCGCGAAAAGCGCAAGCCGGCCTTCAAGGGCCGGTAGCTGATCGTTAGAGCTTCCGCCCCGGCAGCCGGTCGATGACGACCTGGCGCTCTGTATCGTCGAGCATCGCCCAGCGGCCGATCTCCTCGATGGTGCGCTTGCAGCCGATGCAGAAGCCGCTCGGCTGGTCGAGCTTGCAGATCCCGATGCACGGGGACGTCACGCGCCGCAGCATCGACATGGAAGGATCGGCCACGGAGGTATCAGGGCTTCTTGCTGAGCAGCGCGAGCTGGTTCTGCAGCTCGTCGAGCTTGCGCTTGAGATCGTCGATCACGACCTCTTCCTTCGGCGCCGCGGCGGGAGCAGCGCTGGGCGCTTCCGGCTTGGGCGCGTCCTGCCCATTGGTCATCGGCTGCGCCTGGCCCGGCTGTCCCGATCCGGGCTGGCCGGGGTGGAACGGATTGAACACCCGCATGGCCTTCTCGAACATCGCCATGTTCTGTTTGCCCATGGTCTCGAACTGCTGGAACGGGTTGAAGCCGAAGGCGTTCTGCATATAGCTGCGCATCTGCTCCTGATTGCGCGCGAATTGCGACATCGACATCTCGAGATACTGCGGCACCACGCCCTGCAGGCTGTCGCCATAGAAGGAGATGAGCTGGCGCAGGAACGGGATCGGCAGCAGCGTCTGTCCGCCCTTGCTCTCTTCCTCGAAGATGATCTGGGTCAGGACCGAGCGCGTGATCTCGTCGCCGGTCTTGGCGTCGTAGACGACGAAGTCGGTCTTGTCCTTCACCATCTGGGAAAGATGTTCGAGCGTGACGTAGGCGGAGGTTGCCGTGTTGTAGAGTCGCCGGTTGGCGTATTTCTTGATGACGACGGGAGCGGGCTTCGGTCCGCCCTCGGGTACTGCCTGCTCGGCCATTACGCGTCGCTCCTCTGGCTCCCGCACGGTAAACGCTCGTTCACGGCGGGTCCGCCACATTAGCGCCGATACCGCAGTGCGACAAGAAGGGCTTAGCGCCTGCAATACCGCGTTCCGTCACGATGGGATGGCAGCGATAGGCTATAGTGAACGCATGGCCTCTGAAAACGACGAACAGCCGGCCGACTTCGACAGGCTGGCCCGGCGCTACCTCGACCTTTGGCAAGGCCAGCTGGCCGGCCTCGCCGCCGACCAGGCTTTGACCGAGCAGATCGCTCGCCTGTTCGCGGTCGCGAACGCCCAGGTTGCGTCGGCGATGCAGGCCGTCCAAGGAGCTCCTCATGCCGCCAAATCCCCTTCTTCCGAGGCTGGGACCGCGCCCGCTGCCGCTGCACCTGGGCACGGCGCTGATGACGTGGGCGAGCTCCGAAAGCGCGTGGAAACACTGGAAGCCCGGATCGCCGAGCTCGAAGCCAAACTCTCCCGTTCCTGAGGCGATCGCCGAACTCCTGCCCGAAATTGCGGCCCTCGAGGCGCGGGATGGCGCCGGCCGGTTCGAAGAGGCGCTTCGGCGCGAGATCGCGCGGCGCATGCATCGGCTGGCCGACGGCGTGCTCGCCTATCGCCAGCACACGGTCCATCGCACGCTGGAAAATCCGCCGGCGGTGTGGAGCGAGGGCAACACCCGCCTGCTCGACTATGGCGCCACCCATCCAGCCGCCCGCATCAGGCGCGCGCGCGCCGTGCTGGTCGTGCCGTCGCTGATCAATCGGTGGGAAGTGCTCGACCTCACCGCCGAGAAGAGCCTGCTGCGCGCCATGGCCGCCGCGGGATTGCGGCCCTATCTCGTCGACTGGGGGACACCGAACGACGAAGAGCGGAAGTTCGACACCACGGCCTATGTCGCCCGCCTAGAGCGCGCGCTCGCCTTCCTCGCCAAACGTGCCCGCCGCGCGCCGGCAGTGATGGGCTATTGCATGGGCGGCACGCTCACCGTGGCGTTGGCGGCGCGCCAGCCGCGGCGCGTGGCCGGCCTGGCACTTCTGGCAGCACCCTGGGACTTCCACGCCGATCGCACCGGCCACGCTTTTCTGGTGTCGACCGGCCCGTTACTGGCGCAGGTCGCCGACCGGGTGGGCGAATTGCCGGTCGATATCCTGCAGACGCTGTTCTGGTCGCTCGATCCTTGGCTCGCGATGAAGAAGTTCGGCCGTTTCCTCGGCATGGATCAGGCGGGCGCCGGCGCCCGCGAGTTCGTGCTGCTCGAGGATTGGCTGAACGACGGCGCGCCGCTGGCCGGTCCGGTCGCGCGCGAATGCCTGGTCGGCTGGTATGGCGACAATATCCCCGGCAGCGGCAAATGGGTCGTGGGCGGCCGCCGCATCGTGCCGTCCAAAATCAAGGTGCCGTCGCTGGTCATGATCCCGTCGGGCGACCGCATCGTGCCGCCACTGTCGGCCGCCGCCCTCGCCGATCCCGCGCGTGGCCTGAAGCGGGTCACGCGACGGGACGTGCCGCTCGGCCACATCGGCATGGTGGTGAGCAGCCGCGCGCGCGATCTCTGCTGGACGCCGCTGATCGACTGGTTGCGCGACATACCGCCCAAGATTCCAGTCAAGCGACCTTGATGGCAGCCCGGGAACGATCTTTCGATTGGCGCTTGCCGGTGATCTGGGCCGTGCTGATGGTCGTGTCGGTGATCACGCGTTCCTACGTCGATGTCATCGACGAGGCGCGTCGTGGCCACAGCATCGGGCTGGCGCAGACGCTGGTCTTCGAGATCACGAGCCATCTCGTGGTCGTGGCCCTTCTGCCGGCCCTCTATTGGCTGCACCGCCGCTGGCCGCTCGGCGGCGGGCTGCGCAACCTTGTCATTCATGCGGCGGCTGTCGTGCCCTTCAGCATTGCGCACACGGCCGGCATGGGCGCTCTGCGCCTGCTCTGGTTCAACGCCATCGTCGGGGTGCCGTATTCCTTCCCTCTCACGCTCGACCGGCTGGGCTACGAGTTCGCCAAGGATGTCGTTTCGTACCTGATGTTGACCACCGGCGTTATCGCCCTTCGCTATCTCCTGCAGCGTACGCCAGTGGCAGCGCCGGTCATCGCGCCGGTGGGCGAAGTCTTGCCCGAGCGCTTCACGGTTCGAAAACGCGGCGGCAAGGAAGTCGTCGTCGACGTGGCCGATATCGACTGGGTCGAGGCGGCCGGCAACTATGCCATCCTCCACGTCGGCGGCGACACGTTCGAGATTCGCTCGTCACTGACCAAGCTCGAAAGCGAGCTCGATCCGAAGCGGTTCGTGCGCGTCCATAAATCCCATGTGGTCAACATCGCCCGTGTCGCGGAAGTGACGCCGTGGGTCAGTGGCGACTGGCGCATCCGCCTGCAGGACGGTGCGGAAGTGAACCTCAGTCGCCGCTATCGCCAACGCTTCGAGGCACTGGCCCCAGTCCGTAGCTGACCGTTCGTCTCGCGGCTGTCGCCGGTCGTCCCACGACACTCGCCGGTCGTCACAATTCGCAGCCCGATCAAGGGGTTGGGGGATAGAAGCGGGCCGTTCGATGACGCCCGCCCAGGAGGACCCCATGAACCGACGCGACCTGTTGAAGCTGACCGGAGGCCTGCCATTCATGTCGACTGCTTGTGCCCAAGGCGCCAAGCCGGCCTTCCAGCGCAGCCGGCCGGGCGATCCCGCCTGGCCGTCGGACGCGAACTGGCAGGCGCTCGAGGCCGAGGTCGGCGGACGGCTGGTCCGGGTGACCTCGCCCCTTGAAGCCTGTGCCGCCGCGCCAAGTGGTGCCGCCTGCGACGCCGTCTTCAAGGGCCTGAAGAATCCCTACTACATCCGCGACAACGTTGCGTTGACCCAGACCAGCGGCTGGGCCGGCGCCTGGGTGTCGGCGCCGAGCGTCTGGGCGGTTTCGGCAAACAGCGCGGCCGATGTCGCCGCCGCGGTCAGCTTTGCCCGCGCGCACAAACTGCGTCTGGTCGTGAAGGGTGGCGGTCACAGCTATCAGGGCACCTCGAATGCGCCCGATTCCCTCCTCGTCTGGACGCGGTCGATGGACGGCATCGTCCTGCACGACTCCTTCGTCGGCCAGGGCTGTTCGACAACGCCGCAGAAGGCCATGTCGATCGGCGCGGGCGCGATCTGGCGCGACGCCTATGCAGCGGCGGCCAAGGTCGGGCGCTACGTGCAGGGCGGCGGATGCCTCACCGTCGGGGTCGCGGGCCTCATCCAGAGCGGCGGCTTCGGCAGCCTGTCCAAACGCTTCGGCTTGGCTGCGGCGGGGCTGATCGAGGCGGAGGTCGTGACGGCCGACGGCAAGGTGCTGATCGCCAACGCCTGCACCAACCCGGACCTTTTCTGGGGGCTGAAAGGCGGCGGCGGCGGAAGCCTCGGCGTCGTGACGCGCCTCACGCTCCGCACGCACGAGCTGCCGGATACCTTGGGGGCCGCCTTCATCGTCGTAAAGGCTACGTCCGACCAGGCTTTCCGGCGCCTGATCGAGCGCTTCATCGCCTTCTACCGCGAGAGCCTGTTCAATCCGACGTGGGGCGAACAGGTGAAATTCCATTCCAACAACACGCTCGAGATCGCGATGTTTTTCCAGGGCGTGGATCAGAAAGCGGCGGCGGCGGCCTGGAAGCCGTTCCTCGATGGGGTGGCGGCGACACCCGCCGACTTCACCAACGTGATCCCGCCCACGATCGTGGCCGGGCCCGCTCGCTTTTTCTGGGATCCGGTCTTCATGAAGAAGAACGCCCCCGATGTGATCATGTCGGACGATCGTCCGGATGCACCCGTCGAGAACATCTTCTGGAGCGGCAATCTCAATGAAGCCGGCTGGGTGCTGCACGCCTACGAATCGACCTGGATGCCAGCGTCGCTGCTCCAGCCCGAGCGGCAGGGCGAACTCGTGGACGCGCTGTTCGCAGGCTCGCGCCTCTGGACGCAGTCGCTGCATTTCAACAAGGGCCTGGCCGGCGCGCCGGCGGAGGAGATCGCCGCCGCCCGCGACACGGCGACCAATCCCGCGGTGACGGAAGCTTTCGCGCTGGCCATCATCGCCTCCTCGGGTCCGCCGGCCTTTCCCGGCATCGCCGGCCACGAGCCGGATGTCGCCAAGGCGCGCGCCAGTGCCGCGAAGATCCGTGCCTCCATGGCCGAGCTGCGCAAGCTCGTGCCCGAACCGGGTGCCTACGTCTCGGAGTCGAACTACTACGAGGAGAACTGGCAGCGCGCCTTCTGGGGCGCCAACTACCCGCGGCTGCGCGCAGTGAAGGACAAGTACGATCCCGATGGACTCTTCTTCGTGCACCATGGCGTGGGCAGCGAGGATTGGAGCCCCGACGGCTTTGCGCGGCTCACGTAGTGTGACTCATCGCTGGGGACGCGCGACTCCAGTCGCACTCTTCTCATGCTCTTCCGGCCCGCTCATGATCATGATGCGGGCCGGAGGCCCGCGGTCCCCATGAACATGAGCGCTCCCAGCAAGACAAGATATCCCGCCAGGATCACCGGTTGTCCCAGCCGGCGTGCCGGTCGTCACAAAATCCACCAGGATCAAGGATTTGACCGGTAGGAGCAGGACGTCTCATCTTGGAGCCCCACCATGTCCCCTACGATGTCCAACGCCGTCTCCAACACCCGCCGTGCCGATCTCGACTGGTTGCGTGTGATCGCCTTCGGGCTCCTGATCCTCTACCACGCCGGCATGGCGTGGTCGGGCTGGAGCTGGCACGTCACCAGCCCCGACAGCATCGACTGGCTGCGCGAGGCGATGCGGTTCCTCAATCGCTGGCGCATGCCGCTGATCTTCGTCGTCTCGGGGGCTGCGGTCATGCTGGCGCTGGGGGCACGGACGCCGGGATCGTTCGTCGCCGACCGGCTGAAGCGTCTGCTGCTGCCGCTGGTGTTCGGCATGATCGTGCTGGTGCCGCCGCAGGTCTATCTAGAACGGCTGTACAGAGGGCAGTTCAGCGGCTCGTTCCTGCAATGGCTGCCGCAGGCATTCGACGGCACCTATCCCAACGGCAACACGAGCTGGCACCATCTCTGGTTCCTGGCCTACGTGCTGGTGCTGACCCTCGTGCTGCTGCCCGTCTTCCTGTGGGCGCGCAGTGCCGGTGGACGTATCCGTCTGTCGCGCGCCGCGCACTTCACGGCCCGTACCGGGCTGCAGTGGACGATGGTGCTGCCGCTTGCCGCCTCGATCCTCTGGCTGGCGCCTCTCTCGCGCAACGTCAACGGCCTGATCGGCGACTGGCACGGCCTCGTCACCTACGGCGCGCTTCTGCTCTACGGCGCCTTCCTGTTCGGATCTTCCGACCTCCTCGCGGCGCTGGAACGGCAGCGCTTCCTGTCGCTGGCCCTCGGCGTGGCAGCCTACGCGACGCTGTACACGGTGTTCATCGGCGGGGCGGTCCGGCCGGTCATTCCGGCCGACCTGCGTCCGGTTTACGCGCTCCTGTCGGCGGTCAACACCATGGCCTGGCTGTTCGCCATCATCGGTTTTGCCCATCGCCATCTCGTGCGGCGGCCGGCCTTCCTCGCCGAGGCGACGGAGGCCGTCTATCCATTCTACCTGCTGCACCAGACCGTGACGGTGATCGTGGTCTATTGGCTCCTGACCCTGGGCGTGCCGCCGGTCGCGGGCTTCTTCGGCGCGGTGCTGGCGACGTTCGTCGGCACCTGGGCGATTTATGCAGGTCTGGTGCGTCCCTGGCGCTGGATCCGGCCGCTTTTCGGCATGAAAGCAGGGGGCCGCCCGGCGATCCTGAAGCGGGCGTGATTGGTGCGGTGCGGCGGGGTCCTTGCCCCGGCCGCCTGCGAGCCTATAAATATTGGGTAGGGCGGCACGCAAGGAGGACTACATGACCACGGACATCGTCATCGCGAGCGCAGCGCGCACGCCCATCGGCTCGTTCAACGGTGCCTTCGGGGCCGTCCCGGCCCACGATCTCGGCAAGGCCGCGATCAAGGGCGCGCTGGAACGCGCCAATGTGAAGCCGGAGGAAGTCGACGAAGTCATCATGGGCCAGATCCTGACCGGCGGTCAGGGCCAGAACCCGGCCCGTCAGGCGGCCATCAATTCCGGCATCCCGGTCGAGAAGACCGCGCTCGGCATCAACCAGCTCTGTGGCTCGGGCCTGCGCGCCGTTGCCTTCGGCTGGCAGGCGATCAAGAACGGCGACGCCAACATCATGGTGGTCGGCGGCCAGGAGAGCATGAGCCAGGCGCCGCACGTCGCTCACATGCGCGACGGCACCAAGATGGGCGACTTCAAGATGGTCGACTCGATGATCAAGGACGGCCTGTGGGATGCCTTCAACGGCTACCACATGGGCAACACCGCCGAGAACGTGGCGCAGAAATACCAGATCACCCGCCTCGAGCAGGACGCCTTCGCGGCCTCCTCGCAGAACAAGGCCGAGGCGGCGCAGAAGTCGGGCCGCTTCAAGGACGAGATCGTTCCGGTCACGGTGAAGACCCGCAAGGGCGATGTCGTGGTCGACACCGACGAGTTCCCGCGCCACGGCACGACCGCCGAGTCGCTGGCCAAACTGCGCCCGGCCTTCACCAAGGAAGGCGGCTCGGTCACGGCCGGCAATGCCTCGGGCATCAACGATGGCGCGGCGGCCTTGGTGCTGATGAGCGCCGACGAAGCCAAGAAGCGCGGCGTGACGCCGCTCGCCAGGATCGTGTCGTGGGCGACCACGGGCGTCGATCCCAAGGTCATGGGCATCGGTCCGGTCACCGCCTCGCAGGCGGCGCTGAAGAAGGCCGGCTGGACCGTGAAGGACCTCGACCTCGTCGAAGCCAACGAGGCCTTTGCCGCGCAGGCGCTGGCCGTCGGCAAGGAACTCGGCCTCGATCCGACCAAGCTCAACGTCAACGGCGGCGCGATCGCGCTCGGCCATCCGATCGGCGCCTCGGGTGCGCGCGTGCTGACGACGCTGCTCTTCGAGATGCAGAAGCGCGATGCAAAGAAGGGCTTGGCCACCCTCTGCATCGGTGGCGGCATGGGCATCGCCATGTGCGTCCAGCGCGATTAACTCGGTCGTTATTCTTCCCTTTTGCGGAGTCCGCAAAGTCGGTGCTAGGTCGCAATGCGACCTAGCACCTGAAGTGCCTTCGTCTTACGAGGGCGATGGGGTCATGACCCTCGGGCGCCCGTCATTGAGGTTCGACCGGGAGATAATTTCCGACGGCTTGGCTCTTGCGGACCAGGCGGCGGCCCTCGGCCTGGGAAATCTCCTGGAGCTCGGCATTGCCCGGCGGCTTGGCCTCGATCAGGAAGAAGCGGCTCTGCCCGGCATTGGTGGTGATGATGAGTTCGGTGCTGCTGCCCTCGGATCCGTAAGCCCGGAAATCGTAGAGCGATGGCTTCAGGTCGAGGCGCGTCCAGGTGAGACCCGAGAGGCTGCCGACCGGCTGCTGGCCCATGATGAAGCTGAGCGGCGTGGGGTTCTGACTGGGATCGTCGCGGATGATGTAGACCGCGGCCATGCCAGGGTTCGGCTGATAAAAGTTCTTGCCGTAGGCCCGCTCAGCCTCCGAATTTCCCCCTATGTTTCCGTTTTCACCACGGGCGCAGGCCACGACCGACAGGGCGAGCGCAGCGGCAATCAACAACTTCGTCATGCAACGACCTCCGTGCCTAAGGTCCGATGGCTGTGCCTGCGGGTCAAGCGGGCTGGTGTCGCGCTTGGCTAAGGCCTAAAGGCCGAGGTCGCTGAGGCCGGGATGATCGGCGGGCCGTGGCCCCGGGGCCGGCCAGTGGAACTTGCGCTCGGCTGGCGCGATCGGGAGGTCGTTGATCGAGGCGTGCCGGCGGCGCATCAGGCCGCGCGCGTCGAACTCCCAGTTCTCATTGCCGTAGGAGCAGAACCAGTGGCCCGAATCGTCGCGCCATTCGTAGGCGAAACGCACGGCAATGCGATTGCCGCCGTGGGCCCAGAGTTCCTTGATCAGCCGGTAGTCGAGCTCGCGGGCCCATTTGCGGGTGAGGAAGGCTTCTATGGCAGGGCGGCCCTCGAAGAATTCGGACCGGTTCCGCCAGACGCTGTCGGCGGTGTAGGCGAGCGCGATACGTTCGGGATTACGGCCGTTCCAGCCGTCCTCCGCGGCCCGCACCTTGGTGCGGGCGGTCTCGTCGGTGAAGGGCGGCAGTGGCGGGCGTGGGGCGTCGGTCATGGCGCCACTGTCGGAGCATCGTGGCGGCCCCGTCAATCGGCCCCGTCAATCAATGACGCCTCAGGCGCCGGCCGGTGCCGGCATCGCCTGAAGACGGGCGAGCGGCGAGACCAGGATCGCCAGCGTCGACAGGACGAACGAGACGGCAACCAGAACGAGCGCGGCCTCGACGCCTGAATGGGCGGCGAGCGCGCCGGCCACCAGCGCGCCCAGTGGCCGCACGCCATAGGTTGCCGTCTGGATCGTGGCGTTGACGCGACCCTGCATGTGCGCAGGCGTCACGAGCTGACGCACGGTGGTCTGGCAGATCGCCCACAGCATCGGCCCGAAACCGATCAGGAAGAAGCCAGCGGCAGGCACGGCCGGTCCGGACGACTGCGGCGCGATCAGGAACAGGGCGATGCCCACCACCGAGATCGCCGGTCCGAAGATCAGGGTCACGAGCGGCGGCAGCCAGCGCGACGAATAGGGTGCTGTGAGCGCGCCCAGGATGAGGCCGGCACCGAGCGCCGATTGGGCGAGGCCCATGGCGGCGGGGTCGAGCTTCAGGATGCCCAACGCCAGCGGCGCCCAGATCGCCAGCAGGGCGAAGAAGGCGAAGTTCCAGAAGATGGCGCAGAGACCAATGCCGCGCAGCAAGGGGTGGGCCATCACGAAGGCGGCGCCCACCTTGATCGACTGGACGAACGACGGGCGCGGGCCTGCGAGGGCCGGCGCCGGCGCCTTCGGCAGCGCCAGGACGCAGGCCACGGCCAGCGCGGCACCGGCCGCTGCGAGGGCGTAGCCCCAGGTCGGTGACAGGTGCTGCGCGAGAAGTCCGGCCACAAAGGGGGCGGCAAGGCTGATGATGGCGCGCGCCAGTTCGAGGCGGGCGTTGGCGCGCGGCAGGTCGGTCGGCGGTACCAGGCTCGGCAGCAGCGAGACTGATGTCAGGACGTAGACCACGGTACCGGCCGCGCCCGCGAAAGCGGCGACGCCCAGCAGCACGGTGATGCCGAGGGCGGCGGCGGCGACCGCGGCGAGGCAAGCGATAAACCCCAGGCCGAGGGCTGCGACCAGCAGGTTGCGCCGCGGATAGCGGTCGACCCAGGCGCCGGCGGGGAGTGAGAGCAGGAGCCAGGCGGCACTTTGTGCCCCAATCAGCAAGCCGAGCGTGCCCGGTCCCTCGCCCAGGACGAGGGTTGCGGTCAGCGGCAGGGTGGCGAGCGCCAGTTGGTCGGCGGTGTGGGTCCCGGCGGCAGCGCCGAGCAGGGCGGCAAAAGGTTTCATGGCTGCCGTTCTATGACCGGCCGGCTGATGCCTCTATCCGGCACCGGCTGTGAATTCGGATGGAACCGGCTAGAGTGCGCGGGCGGCATGTCTTGGGAGGAAAAAATGGCTCAAAGAGTTGCAGTGGTAACGGGCGGAACGCGCGGCATCGGCGGCGCCATCTCGCGCATGTTGAAGGACAAGAACTACAAGGTCGCCGCCACCTATGCCGGCAATGAGGACGCGGCCCAGAAATTCAAGGGCGAGACCGGCATCGCGGTCTACAAGTTCGATGTCGGCGACTTCGCTGCCTGCCAGACGGTGATCGCGCAGATCGAGAAGGATCTGGGGCCGGTCGACGTGCTGGTGAACAATGCCGGCATCACCCGCGACTCGACCATGCGCCGGTTGACGCGCGACATGTGGGATGCCGTCATCGACACCAATCTTGGCTCCTGCTTCAACATGAGCAAGGCGGTGTGGGAAGGCATGAACACACGGGGCTTCGGCCGCATCGTCAACATCGGCTCGATCAACGGCCAGGGCGGACAGTACGGCCAGGTGAACTATGCCGCCGCCAAGTCGGGCATCCACGGTTTCACCAAGGCGCTGGCGCAGGAAGGCGCGTCGAAGGGCATTACCGTGAACGCCATCGCCCCGGGCTACACCGAGACCGATATGGTCGCGGCGGTGCCGGCCAACGTGCTGGAGAAGATCGTCGCCAAGATCCCGGTCGGCCGACTCGGCAAGGCCGAGGAGATCGGCCGCGGCGTGATGTTCCTGATCGCCGACGACGCGGGTTTCATCACCGGCTCGACGCTGTCGATCAACGGCGGCCAGCATATGTACTGACAATCGGGCGGGAGACGCCATGATGGGGCCGGCGCCGCGCGCCGGCCCTTTTTGTTTTGCGGGAGCGATCGATGGCCAAATTGACCGAATACAAGGACATGAATCCGCGCGCCAAGGCAGTGGTCGACGGCATCGCGCAGGCGCGCGGCACCGATCCCGCCGGCATCAACAATGTGTGGAAGGCGCTGGCCCGCCATCCCGACGTCATGGAGCGCTTCGCCGCCGAGATGAAGGCGGTGATGGCGCCGGGCAAGCTCGACGGTCTCACCAAGGAGTTGATCTATCTCGCCGTCTCGGTCGCCAATCAGTGCGACTACTGCATCAATTCGCACGGCTACATGGCACGGCAGAAGGGCATGACCGACGAGATGTACGGCGAGTTCATGGCTGTCGTGCTTGCAGCGCAGAAGGGCAACAAGATCGCGACGGGGTATCGTGTCCCGATCGATGCCGCTTTCGAGGAGAAGTGACGTGAGTTCTGGAACGACCCAAATGGTCTGGGATGCCAACCTCTACCTGAAGTTCGCCGACGCGCGCGTGCGACCCGCGTTAGACCTGATGGGGCGCCTCGATCCGGCCAATGGCGCCAGGCCGGGCCACGCGATCTACGATCTCGGCTGCGGCGCCGGCAACATCTCGCGCCTCCTGGCCGAACGCTTTCCCACGGCGGAGATCGTCGGCATCGATTCGTCGGAGGAGATGCTGGCCAAGGCGCGCACGCAGACGACCGACAGCCGCGTCACTTTTGCCAAAGGTGATCTCGCACATTTCAAGCCGGGCAAGCCGCCGGGCATCCTCTACAGCAACGCCGCCTATCATTGGCTCGAGGGGCACATCGACATGTTCCCCGGCCTGATGAAGCTGCTGCCGTCGGGCGGCCAGCTCGCCATCCAGATGCCGCGCAACCACGAAGCGCCCTCGCATGCGCTGATGCGCAAGGCGGCCGAATCAGGGCCGTGGCGCGACAAGCTCGCCGGCGTGCGCACGATCCGGCCCGTCCTCGAACCGGCGCGCTATTACGACGTTCTGAAACCGCTCTGCTCCGACTTGGAAGTCTGGGAGACGATCTATCAGCAGCCGCTCACCGGCAAGGATCCGGTGGCGCAGTTCACTGCCGGCACCGGGTTGCGGCCCTACCTCGACCTGCTGCAGGAGCCGGAGCGGACGCAATTCTACGAGACTTACGCTGCCCTGCTCGCCGAGGCCTATCCGATGCGCGCCGACGGCATCACGATCTTTCCCTTCCGGCGGCTGTTCATCGTGGCGCGTCGCGCATGAGACTGCGCCGCCTGCTCGCCGCCCTGGCGGTGCTGCTGGCGGTCTGCCGCGCGCAGGCCGGCCTGGCGGCGCCGCAGGCGATGGTGGCGGCGGCACATCCCCTGGCTGTCGAGGCCGGACTGGAAGTGCTGCGGCGCGGCGGATCCGCCGTCGATGCGGCGATCGCGGTGCAGATGGTGCTGGGTGTCGTCGAGCCGCAGGCCTCAGGAATCGGTGGCGGCGGTTTCCTCCTGCACTACGACGGGGGGACGCACGCGCTCATGGTCTACGACGGCCGCGAGACGGCGCCGGCCGGCGCCACGCCCACGATGTTCCTCGGTCCCAACGGCAAGCCCCTCGGCTTTCGCGAGGCCGTCGTTTCCGGCATTTCCGTCGGCGTCCCTGGCGCGCTCGCCATGCTGGAGCTCGCGCACAAGGAGCACGGCAAGCTTCTCTGGAAGGAACTCTTCGAGCCCGCGATCAGTATTGCCCGCGACGGCTTCGACGTGCCGCCACGGCTCGCGGCCTGGCTGAGCCGCATTCCGGGACTGCGCGAAGAACCCGGCATCCGCTCGGTCTATTTCAATGCTGAAGGATCGCTCCGGAAGGCCGGCGAGCGCATCGCCAATCCCGATCTCGCCGAGACGATGCGCCTGATCGCCGATCAAGGTCCGGATGCCTTTTACCGCGGCGCGATTGCGGCCGAGATGGTGGACCGCGTGCGCGGCCACGCGAGGCCCGGCACGCTTTCGCTGGCCGATCTCGCCGACTATCGTCCGATCAAGCGCGACGCGCTGTGTGGCCCATATCGTCTCTGGGTGGTTTGCGGCATGCCGCCGCCATCCTCGGGCGGCATCGCGATCCTGGAGGTGCTGGGATTGCTCGAGCCCTTCGATATCTGGCGCGACACGCCCAACGACCTGCGCTCGATCCATCTGATCGCCGAGGCGAGCCGGCTCGCCTTTGCCGATCGGGACCGCTACATCGCCGATCCGGCCTTCGTGAAGGTGCCGGTAGAAGGCCTGCTGTCGCCCGCCTACATCGCGGAGCGCCGTGGGTTGATCTCGGTGGATCGCAGCATGGGCAAGATCGGCCCCGGCGTGCCGCCGGGCTATGTCGAGCGCGGCACCAGCCACATGAGCATCGTCGACCGCTGGGGCAATGCCGTCGCCTTCACGACCACCATCGAAGCGCCGTTCGGTGCCCAGATCATGGTGCGCGGCTTCCTGCTCAACAACGAACTGACAGATTTCTCGCCGGTGCCCGAGGCCGACGGCAAGCCGGTCGCCAACCGGGTCGAGCCGGGCAAGCGGCCGCGTTCGTCGATGTCGCCGACGCTGGTCTTCGACCGCGACAAGAGATTGGTAGCGGTCCTGGGCTCGGCGGGCGGGGCGCGCATCATCGGCGATACGCTCCAGGCGCTGATCGGCATGCTCGACTGGAATTTGCCGGTTTCTGCAGCAATCGCGCTACCACGTGTGATCAACGCCAACGGCCCGACCGAACTGGAGGCGGGCACGCCGCTGGCTGGTCTGGCAGACGGCTTGCGCGGCTTGGGCCATCAAGTACAAGTCCGCGGGCATGAGGGCGGCCTCACCGGCATTCGCCGGATGGGCGACGGTTGGGAGGGCGGTGCCGATCCCCGTCGCGATGGCGTCGCCCGGGGAGAATAGAGTGGCCGCGAAGAAACTGCCGAGTGTTCTGCTGCGCGCCGGCGAGGACCGCCGCGTCCGGTCGGGCCATCCCTGGGCCTTCTCCAACGAGATTCTGATGGACTCCGAGACCAAGGCGCTGCCGCCTGGTTCGCTCGTGATCCTGCGCACGCCGGGCGGCGAGGCCCTGGGGGTCGCTACCTTCAATCCGCACTCGCTGATCGCGGCGCGCCTGCTTACCTCGAATCCCGAGGCGGTCATCGATGCTCTGTTCTTCGGCCGGCGGCTGGCCAATGCCATGGCGCTGCGCGACCGGCTGGTCGGCGTTCCCTACTATCGCCTGATCCATGCCGAGGCCGACGGCCTGCCGGGCGTGATCATCGATCGTTTCGGCGATGCGGTGGTCATGCAGGTGAATTCCATCGGCATGGAGCATCTGACGCCCGTCCTGCTCGAGGCCATCGAGGCCGAGCTGTCGCCGCGCGTCATCGTGCTCAAGAACGATTCGCCGGTGCGCGAACTCGAAGGCCTGAAGCGCGAGACGACGATCGCCAAGGGTGAATTGGATGGGCCGATCGAGCTGATCGAGAACGACGCAAAGTTCGTGGCCGATCTGTCGGGTGGCCAGAAGACCGGCTGGTTCTACGACCAGCGCGACAACCGCCGCTTCATGGCGCGCTTCGCCAAGGATGCCCGTGTGCTCGACGCCTATTGTTACAGCGGCGGCTTCGGCGTGCTCGCGGCCAAGCAAGGGGCGAAGTCGGTGATGTGCCTCGACCGCTCGCAGCCTGCGCTCGAGTCGGCCACCAAGGCCGCGGCCCTCAACGGCGTCAGCGACATCGTGACCTTCCGCAAGGGCGAGGTCTTCGAGACCCTGGAGAAACTCGCCCCCGACGGCCGTAACTTCGATGTCGTGATCTGCGATCCGCCGGCCTTCGTGAAGAGCCGCAAGGACATCAAGGTGGGCGTCCAGGGTTATCGCAAGATGGTGCGGCTGGCGGCGCCGCTGGTTGCTCCGGGCGGCTTCCTGTTCGTGGCGTCGTGCTCGCATCTGGTCGAACCGCCGCTGTTTGCCGAACAGGTGCGGCGCGGCTTGCGCGACGCGGGTAAAAACGCGCGCATCCTGCGCAGCGCCGGGGCGGCGCTCGACCATCCGGTGCATCCCGGCCTGCCCGAGACGGCCTACCTCAAGGCGATGACCCTGCAGGTCGACTGACCCGCCGCTAGCACCGGATGACTTGAGCTTCGGACTCCGTTTTCATGCTCATCCGGACCGCGGGCCTCCAGGCCCGCTCATGATCAAGAGCGGGCCTGGAGGCCCGCGGTCCGGAAGACGATGATTGGAATCCTCTGGAAGTCTCCCAATCGATTCAACCCGACATCATCACGTTCTAGATCTCGGGAAAAGGCACGAAGGTTCCGCGCGCGGGATCGTAAGCCCTGACCTCGCCGGTCTCGATCTCATAGACCCAGCCGTGAATGGCGAGACGGCCTTCGGTCAGCGCCTGCTGCACGGCGGGATGGGTCGCCAGATGCTCCATCTGCACCAGGACGTTGAGTTCCGTGAGGTGCTTCAGGCGCTCTTCTTCGTCGGTGCCTGGGCCTCCGGCACCGAGACGCTGCCGCGCCTCGGCCCCATAGCTCAGCCAGCGCGCCACTGCCGGCATATCGGCCACGGCGTCTGGATGGAGGATGCCCTTGATCGCGCCGCAGTCGGAATGGCCGCAGATGATCACGTGGGGCGTCTTCAGCGCGGTGACCGCGAACTCGATGCTGGCCGAAACGCCGACGGCCACGTCGCTGCTGTAGATCGGCGCGATGTTACCGGGATTGCGCTCGACGAACAGTTCGCCGGGGCCGGTCTGGGTGATCATCGAAGGCACGACGCGCGAGTCGGCGCAGGTCAGGAACAGCGCCTTGGGGTGCTGATGGTCGGCCAGGTGTTCGAACTGCGCCTGGCGTTGCGGGAACACGTCGCGGCGGAAACGCCCGATGCCGCGCGCCATCGTCTCGAGAAAATCCACGCCGTATTCCCTTCGCTTTCGCTTGTGCCGGCCCTTGTGCTGATCGGCCGAACGATCCGACAATCCCACGAGGCACTGAATTTGCAAACGGGGCGGGAGGGCCAGATGTCCGACGAACGCTACACCGTGATCCTGGGCGACCGACGCTACGCCATCCATCGCAAGTGGGCGAAGCTGCCGGCGGGCCAGAGCTTCGGCTTCCTGTCCGACCTCATGGTCGACGGTGAGGGCCGGGTGCATGTGGCGCAGCGCGGCACCGACCGGCCGGTGCTGGTGTTCGACCGTGACGGCAGGTTGATGGGAAGCTGGGGCGAGGGTCTGCTCGCCGAACCGCATTATCTCAACACCGCGCCCGACGGCACGATCCTGGTCGCCGACCGCGATGCCCATCAGGTGCTGAAATTCGATCTCGCCGGCCGGCTCCTGCAGGCTCTGGGCAAGCGCCATTGGCCCTCGCTCGACGCGCCGTTCAACCATCCGACGGCGGCGGCGCAGGCGGCCGATGGCGAGATCTATGTCGCCGATGGCTACGGCAATTCGAGCGTCCATCGCTTTGCCGCCGACGGCAGGCTGATCGCCACCTGGGGCGGTCCCGGGGCGGGCGACGGCGCCTTCACCACGCCGCATGCCGTCTGGGTCGATCGCTTCGGCAAGGTGCTGGTGGGCGATCGCGAGAACAACCGCATCCAGGTGTTCGATCGCGACGGCGCCTTCCTCGCGGCCTGGGGCGACTTCTACCATCCGATGCAGATCTGGGTGGACGATCGCGACATGGTGTTCGTGACCGACCAGATCCCGCGCATCAGCCTGCTGTCGCCCGACGGCAAGCTGGTGGGTCGCTGCCGCGGCGCGATCAACGGGGCGCACGGCATTTCCGGCGACGCCGAGGGCAACCTCTATCTCTCCGAACTGCCGCCGCAGGAAATCACCAAGCTCGAGTGGCTCAACTGATCACTCGACCGATCAGTGGGCGATCATCAGGACGGGCGTGCGGATGGTCCGCAGGATGGCGGCGCTGCGGGGGCCGATGAACTTGGTCTCGCCCCGGCGCAGCGATACGCCCATGACGACGAGATCGTAGGGGCCCGCCAGGGTGGCCTCCAGAATCTCCGCCTCCGGCCGCACATTCACCGCGGTGATGCCCTTGACGCTGACGCCGCTGTGCTTTCCCAGGCGCCGCGCATCGACCAGCACGGACATGCCGCGACGTCGCGCGCGTCCGCGCAGCAGGTCGGTATCCTCCTGCGGGTCGAACACATGCAGCGCCGTCAACGTTCCGCCGCCGGCCCTGGCCAGCGCCAACGCCACTTCCGTGGCCAACCGCGCCTCGGTGCCGCCGCCGGTCGGGACCAGAATGCGGAGGGGATGAGCGGGGGCGAAGGGCCGGTCCCGTCCGTTGACCGCGATCGCCACGGGTCCTTCGAACGCCGCGATCAGGCGCTGCAACTGGTGTTCGAATTGGTTGGCCGTTTCCGAGATCGGCTGTGCGACCCCGAAAAAGACGATGCTATAACCCTTGGCTGCTTCCTTCTCGACGGTGTCTTCGCCGCGGACGTGCTTGGTCTGCACGAGTTCGGCCAGCGGGATGGTCGAGGCCGCGGCCGGCGCCGCCGCCATTCTTGCGACCGCCACCGTCGCCGCTTGTGTCAGATGATCGTGGGCCGATGTTTCGTCGTTGCGTGTCATGACCGTCGTCATGACCTGCTGGCGCGCCACGAACAGGCCGGCCAGCATGGCGGCAAGCGCGCCGTTGGCGCTTTCGTCGACACAGACCAGGGCGCGCTCCATCTTCGGCACGCTTTGGCTGGCCTCCGCTTCCTCCTCTTCCAGTCGCTTCGCCTCGTCGTCGCGCAGCGGCACCCGCTGCAGGACCCAGCGCAGCGTCGGCGGCATGATCATGGTGGTGACCACCGCCATGGCCACGACCATCGTGTAGAGCTGGTTGTTGAGCGCGCCCATGGAGAGTCCGACGCTGGCGACGATGACTTCCGTCGAGCCGCGCGCGTTCATGCCCGTCGCCAGCGCGATCGATTCGAGGCTGGTCAGCCCGCCCACCCGTCCGCCGATCAGTGCCCCCAGGAACTTGCCGATGCTGGCGATCAGGATCATGGCGAGCGTCACCAGCAGCAACTGCGGATGGAACAGCGTGGTCAGGTCCATGCCGAGGCCGGCGACGGCGAAGAACACGGGGCCAAAGAAGGCGATGATGAAGCCGCGCAGCTGGGCTTCGATGTGTTCCGTGAGGATGGGCGACTGTCCGATCAGCATGCCGGCAACGAAGGCGCCCAGCGCCGTATGCACGCCGATCAGGTCGGTCGCGAGCGCCATCGACAGCACGATGATCAGGATGGCGGTGATGACCGGCACTTCGGTCTGCAGATTGTCGTTCGACCACCGGATGATCCGGGCCACCAGGCGGCGTCCGACCGTCAGGCTGAGCGCCAGGAAGATCGCGACTCCCGCCACGCTCGCGCCGATGCCGGCGAAACTCACCGCGCCCTGCGTGACGATGCCGGAGATGACGGCGATCATCACCCAGGCGATCGTGTCGTCGAGGATGGCGGTCGCCAGGATGAGCTGGCCGAGATCGCGCCGGATGGCGCCGACCTCCATCAGCACCATGGCGACGATCTTCACCGACGAGATGGAAAGCGCGGTGCCGAGGAAAAGCGCGGTGACCAGCCGGGCGGCCGGGTTGGGCAGCAGATCCGCCGGCAGGAAGTAGACCAGCAGCAGGCCGCACGCGAACGGCACGGCGATGCCGAACAGCGAGCTCGAGATCACCGCCCGTCGCCTTCGGTTCACCAGCGCCAGGTTGGTTTCCATGCCGGTGAGCAGCAGCAGCAGCAGGATGCCGATCTGCGAGACGGCATCGATCATGGCCTTGAGCGCCGGCGTGCCGGGAAAGACCATGTGGCGCAGCTCGGGCAGCAAGGCGCCGAACACCGAGGGGCCGAGCAGCACGCCCGCCAGGAGCTGACCGAAGATCGCCGGCTGGCCGATGCGGGTCATCGCCTCGCCCAGCAGCCGGCCGAAGAACAGCAGCAGGATCAATTCGGCCGCGAAAATTGCTGTTGTCTGGTCGACTGCCAATTCGTTCTCGCCCCGCCCCTATGCGTCTATAGGTGATGTCGGCATTGGATCAAAGACCCTGCTGCGTCCTAAACTGCACGCAGAGAACGACGGAAGAGGTGGGGCGTGGACAAGACGATGATGGAATTGCTGGCGCGGCGCGCCGGTCTCGACAAGGCGCTGGCCGAGTTTCCCGACGACGTCGCTGCCGCGGTGACCCAGGCCGCCGGCGTCGTCCAGAAGATCAAGGCGCCGGCCGATCCGCGCGCCGAACCGTGGCCACCGATGCGCGCGGGGGACGGCCTGTGAGCGATCTTCATTGGATGTCGGTCGCGGCGGCGGCCAAGGCGATTGCCGCCAAGGAGCTTTCGCCGGTCGAGCTGACGGCCGCGCTGCTGGCCCGCATCGAGCGGCTCGATCCGAAGCTCAATGCCTTCATCCGCCTCGACGGCGAGGCGGCGATGGCCGCCGCCCGGACGGCCGAGGCCGAGGTCGCGGCGGGTCGCCTCCGCGGGCCACTGCACGGCGTGCCGGTCGGCATAAAAGACATCATCGACGTCGCCGGCCTGCCCACCACCTGTCATTCGAAGATCCTGGCGGACAACGTCGCCACGTCGGACGCGGTCTGCGTCGCGAAGCTGCGCGGCGCCGGCGCCATCGTGCTGGGCAAGCTTTCGACGCATGAGTTCGCCATCGGCGGGCCGAGCCACGATCTGCCGTGGCCGCCGGCGCGCAACCCCTGGAACGCCGACCATCACCCCGGCGGTTCGTCGTCGGGTTCCGGCTCGGGCGTCGCCGCCGGCCTGTTTCCGATGGCGCTGGGCTCCGATACCGGCGGCAGCGTGCGCAATCCGGCGAGCTGCTGCGGCATCGTCGGCCTGAAGCCGACCTACGGCCTGGTCTCGCGGCGCGGCGTCTTTCCACTCTCCTTCACCCTCGATCACATCGGGCCGATGACACGGACCGTGGCCGACAATGCCCTGATGCTCGAAGTCCTGGCCGGTCACGACGCCCACGATCCCGGCAGCGTTGCGGTCGTCAAGGGGCACTACGCGAGCGGCCTGGAGCGCGACATGCGCGGTCTGCGCGTGGGCTTTGTCCGCCATTTCCATGAGATCGACATGCCGGCCGATCCGGAAGTAACGGCGGCCCTCGAACATGTCGCGCGCACGCTCCAGCTCGAGGGCGCCGAGATCCGCGACGTCCATCTGCCGACGTTGGCTGAGTTCGCGGCCGTCAACCGCGTCATCCTGCAAAGCGAGGCCTGGGCAATCCATGGTCCGTGGCTGCGCGAGCGTCCCGGCGACTACGGCCAGCTCGCGCGGCGCCGCCTGATGGGGGGCGCCTTCTTCTCGGCCGGCGACTACGTCCAGGCCCAGCGCCGCCGCCTCGAAATGATCGCCGCCGTCGAGGAAGCGCTGCGCGACGTCGATGTGCTGCTGTGCGCCAGCTCCATGGACCCGGCCTGCCGCATCGACATTCCGGCCGACATCGAACGGACCTATCCGCGCCAGGCGCGCACACCCTTCAACGTCACCGGCCATCCGGCGCTGGCCATGATGGCGGGCGTCTCGATGACCGGCCTGCCGCTCTCGGTCCAGTTCGTCGGCCGCAATTTCGCCGAGGCGACGCTGTTTCAGGTGGCGCGCGGCTGGGAGCGGGCGGCGGGCACGGATAAGAAGCATCCGGCGATCGTGTAGGCGATCATGATCACTTGTTCATTCGAGCACGGCAGCACCGCCTTCTTGCGCCACGTCGTCGCCGACAATCTTGTCCTTCAAGGCGACAGGATTTTGCTGGTGAAGCGAAGCGGCAAGCTCTCGGAGGGCGGCAAGTGGGCGCTGCCGGGCGGCTTCGTCGATCGAAACGAAACGGTCAAGCAGGCGGCAGCCCGGGAGATCATGGAGGAGACCGGCTACGAGGTCGCCGAGATGACGCTCTTCCGGATCATCGATGCGCCCAATCGACCGGCTGAAGATCGGCAGAATATCGCCTTCGTCCATTTCTGTGTCGCGCGGGAGCGGACGGGGGCACCCGATTGGGAATCGAGCGACGTGCAGTGGTTTCCCCTGTCGGCGCTTCCCGACGAGCGGGAGTTCGCCTTCGATCACTACAGCACCGTTCGGCTTTATCGGGAGTTTCTCGCCGTCCGGTTCGAGTTGCCGGTCTTCCGATAGGCCCGGGACCGTGCCGGACAAAATCCGGGCGTAGAAGAGGAGAGACGCGTGAAGGACCACCCCGCTGCCTATCAGGCGAACGAAGGCTCGGCGCTCACCGTCGACAAGGACTTCTACCGCCGCATCGCCGATGCGGGTGGGCGCAAGCTCGTCGAGCAGTTCACCATCCCGATCCGCACCGGCCGGGCCTGGAAGGTGCCGGCGGGCCACGTCTTCCGCATCGTCACCGTCGACGGGCCGCAGGTCGGCGACCTCAACATCTGGAACGCGCACAATCCGCGCGAACGCCTCTGGGCCTCGCGCACCCGCCAGCTTCAAGCCGCGCACGTCACGACCTTCGATCGCCTGTGGTCGACCCTGCCATACCTGAGGCCGCTCGCGACCATCACGGCGGACAGCTTGAAGGACTACGGGATCGACGAGTTCGGCGGCCGCATCCATGACCTGCTGGGCACGCGCTGCGATCCCTACGTCAATCGCATGCTGACTGGCGAGGATTTCGACTTCCATTGCCACTCCAACCTGGTGCGCGCGGTGGCGCCGCATGGGTTGACGGAACTCGACGTGCACGACGTGCTGAACGTCTTCCAGTGCACCGGCCTCAACCGCGCCGACAAATATTTCATGCGCGCCAGTCCGGCGCAGAAGGGCGATCACATCGAGTTCTTCGCCGAGCTGGATCTTCTCTGCGCGCTCTCGACCTGCCCCGGCGGCGACCTCTCGGTGGCCCTGTGGGGCCCCGACGCCCAGGACCCGCTCACGGTTTGCCGGCCGCTCGGGATCGAGGTTCATGCGCTCGATTCTAAGCTGCTCGATGGCTGGAAGCCGCCGCAGAGCCCGCCCTACAAGGGCGCGCACGGGATGAAGCTGCAGAAGCCGAATTGGGCATAGCATGCCGGATCGGCGCTGCTTGAAGATCCCTCACTTCAGCGCGGGGGTTACCCTGCGCGACTCGGGATGACAAAGGTGTGCTGGCGGGATGACAGATAAATTGTCCGACAAAGGCGTGTAATCCGTCGAATTAGCTCTTCTCGTCCGGCGGCCCTTGCGGGGCGGGCAGCCAAGGGCAAAATGAAGTCCATGGCCCAGAAGAAAAAGCTCCGTCTTGGCGCGTTCATGCGCCCGGTCAGCATCCACACCGCCGCCTGGCGCTATCCCGGCGGCACGCCCGATGCCAACTTCAACCTCAAGGCACTGATCCAGTACGCCCAGACGCTGGAGCGCGGGAAATTCGACGCCTTCTTCATGGCCGATCACCTGGCCGTGCTGAACATGCCGATGGAGGCGCTGAAGCGCTCCGCGACGGTGACGTCGTTCGATCCGCTGACCCTCCTGCCGGCACTCGCCCAGCACACCAAGCACCTGGGCCTGATCGCCACCGCGTCCACCACCTTCGAGCCGCCCTACACGATCGCGCGGCGCTTCGCCTCGCTCGACCATATTTCCGACGGCCGCGCCGGCTGGAACCTCGTGACCACATCGAACCCGGATGCCGCCCTCAACTTCGGCATGGACGAGCAGATGGAGCATGGCGAGCGCTATGCCCGCGCCCGCGAGTTCTACGATGTCGTGACCGGCCTGTGGGATTCATGGGCCGACGACGCCTTCATCCGCGACGTCGAGGGCGGCCTCTACTTCGATCCCGACAAGCTCCATGTGCTGGACCACAAGGGCAAGTACCTGAAGGTGCGCGGCCCCTTGAACATCGCGCGGCCGGTCCAGGGCTGGCCGGTGATGGTGCAGGCCGGCGCTTCCGATGCCGGCCGCCAGCTCGCCGCCGAGACGGCGGAGATGGTGTTTGCCGCCGGCGGGCCGATCGAGGCCGGCCGCGCCTTCTATGCCGACGTGAAGGGACGGGCGGCCAGGATCGGCCGTAATCCCGATCACATTAAAATCCTGCCCGGCGCCTTCACCATCATCGGCGAGTCGCTCGACGAGGCGCAGGAGAAGCGCCTCAAGCTCGACAGCCTGGTGAGCTGGGACAGCGGCATCGCCGCCCTCTCGATCGCGACAGGCGTCGACGCGCGCAAGTTCGATCCCGACGGGCCGCTGCCCGAGATCCCGGAGACCAACCAGAGCAAGAGCGGCCGCGAGCGCGTGGTGGCGCTCGCCAAGCGCGAGAACCTGACCGTGCGCCAGCTTGCCGGCCGGCTCGGCGGCTACGGCGGGCTCGCGATGATGGGCACGCCGAAGATGATCGCCGACCAGATGCAGGAGTGGCTGGAGACCGGGGCCAGCGACGGCTTCAACGTCATGTTCCCCTACCTGCCGGGCGGCCTCGACGACTTCGTGAACAAGGTCGTGCCCGAACTGCAGCGCCGCTGCATCTTCCGTACCGAGTACGAGGGCAAGACCCTGCGCGAAAACCTCGGCCTGCCGCGGCCGGAGAATCAATTCTTCCCGATGGCCGGCCGCAAGGCGGCGGAATAGGGCTGCTGCCGCGCCACGCTCGAAAGGCTGAGGCTCGAAGGGCTGAGGAAAGGGACGGAGACGGGATATACTGCCTGCGAGGCAGATGACCGGTTCCCCCAACGCTCCCCCGTTCTGGACACGCCCGCAGGAGGCGCTGTGTGGGGATCTGCGCTGTGGACCGGGCGGGCTGACGTCCGCCGAGGCGGCGGCGCGGCTTGTCGAATACGGTCCGAATTCCGATGCGCCGCCGCAGCATCCGAGTGCCCTTGCCGCCATTTTCCGGCGGCTGCTCGAACCGCTGTCGCTCATTCTGCTGGCCGCCGGCATCGTCTCGGCGGCAACCGGCGACGACATCGGCGGTGCCATCATCGTGGCCATCCTGGCCCTCTCGATCGGCCTCGATACCTTCCAGGAAGGCCGGGCGATCAAGGCCGCCGAAGTCCTGCGGCGATCGGTGGCGCTCAAGGCCGAGGCCAGGCGCGACGGTGTCTTCGTCCGCGTCGAGGTCGATACCGTCGTGCCGGGCGACCTCGTGCGCGTGCGCGCGGGCGACATCATACCCGCCGACGCGCTGCTGCTCGAGGCGACGGCGTTCACCGTCGGCGAGGCGGCGCTGACGGGCGAGCCCTATCCGGTCGAAAAGCGCCCGGGTATCGTCGCGGCCCGCAACGCCGGCGAAGCCAGCAACGCGCTGTTCCGTGGCGCCATCGCCCAGACCGGCGAAGCCCTTGCGCTGGTCGTCGGCACGGGCCGGTCGACCCTGTTCGGTGCCGCCGCCTCCTCGCTGGCCGAGGCTCAGGTGCCGTCGCCGTTCCAGCGCGACTTGCGCGCCTTCGGCCTGCTCACCGCGCGCCTCACCATTGCCCTCGTGCTGGTGGTGTTGACCACGCATGTCCTGTTCGGCCGGCCGGTGCTGGAATCGCTGATGTTCTCCGTGGCACTGGCCGTCGGCCTGACGCCGGAACTCCTGCCCATGATCACCACCGTCACCCTGTCGCGCGGCGCGCTGCGCATGGCGGCGCGCAAGGTGATCGTGAAACGCCTGGCCTCGATCCACGATCTCGGCGCCATGACGATCCTGTGCACCGACAAGACCGGCACGCTCACCTCGGCCGAAATCACCCTGGCGCAGAGCCTCGATGCGGCGGGGACGAGCAACGACCGGGCGGCGCGTCTCGGCGCCATTTCGGCCGAGCTCGGCGGCGACCGAGGGGCGCTGGATGCAGCGCTGGTCGCCGGGTCGTCCGGTGCCGCCCAGGGATGGAGCTTGCTGGCCCGCCATGCCTTCGATTTCAACCGTCGGCTGGGCTCGGTGCTGGCCGAGGGCCCCGAGGGCAAGTTGCTGATCGCCAAGGGGGCGCCGGAAGCGCTGATCCCGCTCTGCACGTCGATGCGAACGGCTGCGGGCGTGATCGTCATGGATGCGGCCGGGCACCTCGCCGCCCAGGCGCGCGTGCGGGCGTTGGCTGAGCAGGGTTTGCGCGCCGTGGCCGTCACGTCCCGGCCGTGGGCCGGCGCGTCGCACGAGCTGGAGGCGGCCGACGAGGTGAACCTCACGTTCGAGGGTGTCTGCGCCTTCGCAGATCCGCCGAAGGCCACCTGTGGTGCTGCCATCGCGCGGCTGGCGGCGGCCGGCATTCGGGTCAAGATCCTCTCGGGCGACGATCCGGTCGTGGTCAAGCGGCTGGCCGGACTGGTCGGACTCAATTTCGAGACGGTGCTGTCCGGGTCCGACATCGCCGAACTGAGCGACGATGCGCTCGCGGTCCAGGTCCAGACGGTCGATGCCTACGGCCGCCTCGCGCCGGACCAGAAATCCCGGCTGATCAAGGCACTGCAGTCGCGCGGCGATATCGCGGGCTTCCTCGGCGACGGCATCAACGACGCGCCGGCCCTGAAGGTGGCCGACATCGGCCTGTCGGTCGACGGCGCCACCGGCGTGGCGCAGGCCGCGGCCGACATGATCCTGCTGGCGCCCGATCTCGAGGTCGTGGCCGACGGCGTCGAGGAGGGGCGGCGGACCTTCGCCAACATCCTGAAGTACGTGCGCATGGGCGCCAGTTCGAACTTCGGCAACATGCTGTCGATGGCGGTGGCGTCGCTGTTCCTGCCGTTCCTGCCCATGTTGCCGACGCAGATCCTGCTCAACAACCTGCTCTACGATTTCTCCGAGATCGGCATTCCCTTCGACACCGTGCGCCCCGAGGCGACGGCCGCGCCGCAGGTCTGGAACATGCGCGGCCTGATGCTGTTCGCGGGCATCATGGGGCCGCTGTCGTCGGCCTTCGACCTGCTGACCTTCGCCGGCCTGCTGCTGGTCTTTCACGCCACGCCGGAGGAGTTCCGCACCGTCTGGTTCCTGGAATCGATGGCGACGCAGATCCTGGTGATCTTCATCATCCGCACCAACGGCCGGCCATGGAGCAACTGGCCGCATCCGGCACTGACCGTGTCGTCGCTGGCGGCGCTGGTGGTGGCGATGGTGCTGCCGTTCACGCCGGTCGGTGCCTGGTTCGGCTTTCAGGCGCCGCCGTTGGCCATCACCGCCAGCGTCGGTGCGCTCGTCGTGGCCTATCTCGTTTGCGCCGAACTCGTGAAGCAGTTCGCGATCGCCCCGATGGCGCGGCGGCTCTCGCCCGCCGCGCGGTCATTGCAGGGCGACGGCCACAAAACGAATTCGACCTTGCACTGATGGATGGACTTCATGCCCGTGTCCTCGCCCCTAGCGGGGGAGAGGGGGTCTGATACCAACCGTCTGAACCGATGACTCTTATGTGATTTGCGCTGGAGGTCGGGGCTCGATTCTTTGAAGCGACAGTGTCGTTGAGGAGGTCGGGATGTCGTTGGCGATCACGCGGAGGGATTTA
>Ga0194051_1000092_pt1 | contig 46427 bp, 45 predicted proteins | sample SepL2320m_MetaG_FD_161275 | JGI IMG/M metagenome (GOLD analysis project Ga0194051, IMG submission 161275) | Anoxic zone freshwater microbial communities from boreal shield lake in IISD Experimental Lakes Area, Ontario, Canada - Sep2016-L239-20m | ecosystem: Environmental > Aquatic > Freshwater >... | reverse complement strand
TATCAGCCAACGATGGGCGGCGACGGCGTCGCGTTTGACGCCTGTGCCGTCGGCCAGGGCCATGCCGTAGCGCAGCGCGGCCAGCGGATGACCTTTCTCGGCCGCCTGCCGGTAGAGGTTGGCGGCGCGGACGGCATCGGCGGCGGCCGGACCCAGGCTCTCCTCCATGGCGCGGCCCAGGACATAAAGCGCGTAAGGATCGCCATTGACCGCCGCCTTCTCGAGCCAGGCGCGCGCCTGGATGAGGTCGCGGGGCACGCCCTGGCCGCGCAGGTAGAGCGTCCCGAGATTGAGCTGAGCGCGCTGGTGGCCCTTTTCCGCGGCCCGCGTGAACAATTCGACGGCGCGCGCGTCGTTGCGCGGTGTCCCGCCATCGCCCTGGGCGAAGACCAGGGCCAGCCGGTGCGCGCCCTCGGCCGAACCGGCGTCGGCGGATTGCTGGATCAGCCGCAGGCCCTCGCGCTGGAGGCCTCGCTCGAGCAGGATCGCCCCCAGCCATGCAGCGGCGTCGGCATCTGCCGGCGCCAGCGCTCGCAGCGACGATTCAGCGGCGGCAAGATCGCCGGCCCGGTACGCAGCCACCGCTGTGCGCAAGGCGGGCGAGACATTGCCGGTATCGTTTGATTGAGCGTGCGCGACAGTCGCGGCGAGAAGTGCCGCGAACGGCACGACTCGCCTCGCGATCATTTGCTCTTGAAGGTGTAGGCCAGCGCTGCGGCCTTGGCCTTGGCGACTTCGTCCGGGCTGAGCTCGCGCGCCGCCTGCTCGAGCGCGAGATTGGCACTGGGCACGTTCCAGCGTTCGGCGATGGCGACCCACTTGTAGGCTTCGCTGAGGCTCTTCGGCACGCCATTGCCTTCGGCATAGGCACCGGCCAGCGGGATCATCGCCGGCAGATAGCCGCGCTCGGAGGCATCCAGCAGCAGGGGTGCTGCTTTGTTGATGTCGAAGAGCTTCGATTCGGCACTGCCATAGACGTAGAAACCGAGGAGGAACTGGGCGCGCGGATCACGCTCCTTGGCGAGGGGCAGAAGTTCCTTCTCGGCCACCGCCATGTCTCCGCCCTGCAGCGCCTTGAGACCCTCCTCGAAGCCGGCGAAGGCGGGTTGCGCCATGAACCCCAGCGCGAGGACGGCGGCGGGCATGCAGAGCAGGGATCGGAGGGAACGGACGTGTCGCACGGGCGAGGACTCCCAATAACGGCCGCTGCATTGGGCAGCCAATAGGGTGGAAAGGCGGTCCGTCTAGCATGGAATTGGGGCTGAAACACGAAGCGAGGCGGCTCGATGATGCGTCGCAATCTCTCAGGGCAATCCCTCCGGGCCATCCCTCGAGATATCGTTCCGTACGTTCGGACTGCGACGAGGCCGTGGCAGTTTCAACCGTGTCGGCGAACGTGTGATCTGCGTGCCCAAACCGTTTGGGCGCCGCGATCTCGTCAATTCAACGCAAGGCCATGATTTTGGCCGCATAACACATTGATATGAAATGATAATTCAAGGGAAGAGTGTCAAATGACAGCTCAAGGAGAATGACCTTTTCCGCCTATCTTATGCTCGCAGCATGCGCAAATCATTGAGAATTGGCACATAAGGCCTGGATCAGATATGCGGTTTTGCAGATGACGAAGCTTGGGATCGTTTGTTAGGTTAATTGCATTAACGGCATTCAATCAGACGATAAAATTCATTTCTGAAAGGCATTTGATCCCAGTTTGGCAGCGCTCTATCGTGGCCTTGCCCGTCCCATCGAGTTTTATATAGCCCGCCGGCGGCCCCCAAGCCGCCTTCGTCGAAGTCCCCTTCCCACACACCCCAAGACTTCGACAACCTAGACACACCCAGGCGGGCTTGTAAGGAAGGCCGGTCGTTCCCCAAGCGGCCGGCCTTTCATATTTTCACGGCGCGTTGTCGATCAATGACCGCGTCCGCAAGACCCCCTGGCATGAAGCCGAGAATGCCTGTCATTCTGGCCGGAAGGGCTTGGCTGTTGCTTATCCAAATCAGCATTAGACTTACCAAAAACGCCTATCTTGGAAAAAAAACACAACAAAATCAGGCCTGAGGTTTAGCGTGATATGCATTTTTGCAAGTTACATTCGAATAGTGCCCTGTTAGGGTCGAGTCATTAACGAAATTCCTATTATATTGGTTTCCCATGAAAATTATCGGTTTCCCTATCGACGTTTCACGTTCGCAGGATGGTCGCATCGTGCGCGGTCTGCGAACCCGTCAGTCCCTGATCCAGTCGACCCTGGATCTCATCCAGGCGGGCGATGTCGAGCCGACGTCGGCGGCCATCGCAACCATCGCCGGGGTATCGAGCCGGGCACTCTTCCAGCACTTCGCCAGTCTCACCGATCTCTATGCCGCGGCCTTCGATCTGGCCGTCAGCCGGGCGTTCGCCGCCAACAGTCCCGTGGACACCGCGGCGCCGCTCTCCAACCGTATCGACCTGCTGGTGTCCGATCGTGCCCAGCTCTTCGAGGAGTGGTTGCCGGTGTGGCATTTTGCCGAACGCGTCCGCAGCGTGGCGCCGGCTGTCGGTCTGGGCGTGACCCATTTGCGCCGGCTGCTGCGTGAGCGCCTCGCCGTCTGGTTCGCGACCGAACTCGGCAATCTTCATCCGGCGGCCCACGATCTGGTGCTCGACTCGCTCGACGTCGCCTTCGGCCTCGATAGCTGGATGAACATGCGCGAACAGCTGCGGCTGTCTCCGATCCACGCCTCTCGGACCTGGCGATTCACCGCCGAAGCGATCGTCCATCAGGCCCTGACGGTCCCCAGCGTGGCGGCAGCCTGACCTCGAGGCTCGCCTGGCCCACTCTCCAGCTACGTCGAGACCCTAGGATCTAATCGTGTTCCAGATTGTCGGTTTTTTCTGGCGCTTGCCGCGGTCGTCGCCACCTTCGCCGCGGCGCCCGCCTATGGCTTCTTCTTCGCTGTCGCCACGCTGTGCTGGGTCGTCAAGGCCAAGCCAGCACAGATCACCAGGATCGAATACTATGCCGCCGACGGCGGCATAGTCGTTCTGGCCTGAGCCGATCCCGAACTAGTTTGCCCGGGACTCCGGATCAGTTGGCCTTGGCGCGGAACTTGTCGTGGCAGGCGCCGCAGGCCTTGCCGGTCTCGCCGAACGCAGCGGTCAGAGCCGCCATGTCGCCCGAACCCGCCGCGACAGCGAGCTTGTCGTAGGCGGCATCGGCCGCCTTGCTCGCGGCCGTGAAGCCCGCCATGTCGGACCATACGGTCGGCAGTGCTTTGGTCTCACCCTTGTCGGAGCCCGCCGGGAACTGCTTCACGAACGCCGCTTCGAGCGTCTTGAGCTTGGCGGCCTGCTCGACGGCACCGGTGGTCGGCCCCTTGGCGTCGATGATGCCCTTGATCGCGCGCATCGCAGCAGCGGTCTGCTTGCGGTTTTCCTGACGCTCCTTGATGACATCGGCCTGTGCAAACGCAATTGTCGCGCCGCCGACCATCGTGCCGGCCGCGAGCGCGCCGATCACAGCCAAAACCAGTGTCTTTCTCATGAGCCATCCCCTTTGAATTCAATCGGCCGACGGGCCCTTTGGACCTCGACGCCCGCATATTTGTTGCAGAGGTTCGCGCCAAAGCGAACAGATTAGATGGGCCTGCCACCATCACGACTGCGTGTAGTGGAGTCCGGGGGATCCCATGGCCGGGGATTGTCAGCCTTCCCACGGGAGTCGATAACAGCGCATGGCCGATAAAAACGAACGTAAGATCCGGGTCTGGGATCTGCCTGTCCGACTGTTCCACTGGACGCTCGTCGTCCTGATGGTGATCTCGTATTTCACCGGCCGGGCCGGCGGCGAGTGGATGAAGTTCCATTTCTGGTCGGGCTACGCGATCATCACCCTGGTCCTCTTTCGCATCGCCTGGGGCTTCGTCGGCAGCACCACCGCCCGTTTCACCGATTTCGTGAAGGGGCCGGCAGCGGCGATCGGCCATCTCCGGGATCTTCTGGGACGCGGCCGTCCGCGCGAGGCGGGCCACAACCCCGTGGGCGGCGCCATGGTCGTGGCGTTGCTGCTCGCCGTGCTGCTGCAGACGGCGGCGGGGCTGTTCGCCGCGGACACCGACATGGGAACGGTGAACGGGCCACTCGCGCTGCTGGTTGCCGACAAGTGGGTCGAGCGGGCGACGGCCTTTCACAAGTTCTGGATCAACGTGCTGTTGTGGATGGTGGCGCTCCACGTGCTGGCCGCCATCGTCTATCTCGTCTGGAAGAAGCAGAACCTGATCGGCGCCATGATCACGGGCCGCAAGCCGCTCGACGACGTGGTGCCGCCGGGCGCGCCTGCGCCCAAGCTGGTCTTCGCACCGGGCCGGCTGGCGGTGTCGCTGCTGCTCGCGGCCGCCGCCATCGTCTATTTCATCGTGAGAGCCGGCGGCTGAGCCGCACTGCAGGTCTGGTCCCCAGGCCTGCTCCCTCGGCCTTGCTGGCTGGAAGGCCCGCCTCTAGGGTACCCGTTGCCCTTGTGAACTTGGATTTTGCATCATGAAATTTACCGGTACCGACTCCTATGTGGCCAGCGACGACCTGCGCGTGGCGGTGAACGCGGCCATCGCGTTGCAGCGCCCGCTGCTGATCAAGGGCGAGCCCGGCACCGGCAAGACCGTGCTGGCGCATGAAGTCGCCAAGGCGCTGAAGGCGCCGATCATCGAGTGGCACATCAAGTCGACCACCAAGGCGCAGCAGGGCCTCTACGAGTACGACGCCGTCTCGCGCCTGCGCGACAGCCAGCTCGGCGACGAGCGGGTCAAGGACATCGCCAACTACATCAAGAAGGGCAAGCTGTGGGAGGGCTTTACGCACCCCGAGCGCCCGGTACTGCTGATCGACGAGATCGACAAGGCCGACATTGAATTCCCCAACGATCTGCTGCTCGAACTCGATCGCATGGAATTCTACGTCTACGAGACGCAGCAGGTCATCAAGGCCGAGCAGCGCCCGATCGTGATGATCACCTCGAACAACGAGAAGGAGCTGCCCGACGCCTTCCTGCGCCGCTGCTTCTTCCACTACATCCGCTTCCCCGATCGCGAGACGATGACCCAGATCGTCGACGTCCATTTCCCCGACCTGCAGCGCAACCTGCTGCGCGAGGCGCTGAACGTCTTCTATGACATCCGCGAAGTGCCGGGCCTCAAGAAGAAGCCGTCGACCTCCGAGCTGCTCGACTGGCTGAAGCTGCTGATGGTCGAGGACATGTCGCCGGACGCGCTGCGCTCCAAGGATTCCAAGCAGCTCATTCCGCCGCTGCACGGCGCACTGCTCAAGAACGAGCAGGACGTCCATCTGTTCGAGCGTCTCGCCTTCATGGCGCGGCGGGAGCAGCGCCAGTAACGCCCCCGGTGACCAAAGGGAGATCGCGATGTTCGTGAACTTCTTCCTCGAGCTACGTCAGGCCAAGGTGCCGGTCTCCATCAAGGAGTACCTCGCGCTGATGGAAGGCATGGACAAGGGCGTGTCCGACTTCAGCGTCGACGATTTCTATTACCTGTCGCGCGCCATCCTGGTGAAGGACGAGCGCAACCTCGACAAGTTCGACCGAGTCTTCGGCCATATCTTCAAGGGCCTCGAGGCCGTGCCCGGTGAAGGCATTGCCGCCGAAATCCCCGAGGAATGGCTGCGCAAGCTCGCCGAGAAGCTTCTCACCGAAGAGGAGAAGAAGCAGATCGAGGCGATGGGCGGCTGGGAGAAGCTCATGGAGACGCTGAAGAAGCGGCTCGAGGAGCAGCAGAAGCGCCACCAGGGCGGCAGCAAGTGGATCGGCACGGCCGGGACCTCACCGTTCGGTGCGCACGGCTTCAATCCCGAGGGCGTGCGCATCGGCCAGGACAAGAACCGCGAGGGCCGCGCGGTCAAGGTGTGGGATAAGCGCGAGTACAAGAACCTCGACGACACCGTCGAGATCGGCACGCGCAACATCAAGATCGCGCTCCGGCGCCTGCGCAAGTTTGCGCGCGAGGGCGCCGAGGTCGAGCTCGACATGCCCGACACGATCCGCTCGACGGCGCGCAACGCGGGCTGGCTCGAGATCAAGATGGTGCCGGAGCGGCGCAACAAGGTGAAGCTGCTGATCCTGTTCGACATCGGCGGCTCGATGGATGCGCATATCCGCGTCTGCGAGGAGCTGTTCTCGGCGGCGCGCAGCGAGTTCAAGCATCTCGAGTTCTTCTACTTCCACAATTGCCTCTACGAGAAGCTGTGGAAGGACAACCGCCGCCGCCACGTCGATACATTCTCGACGGCGCAGCTGCTCCATACCTACCCGGCCGACTACAAGGTGCTGTTCGTCGGCGACGCCTCGATGAGTCCCTACGAGATCGCCTATCCCGGCGGCTCGGTGGAGCATTGGAACGAGGAGTCGGGCCAGACCTGGATCCAGCGCGTGGCCGACACCTATCGCAGCATGGTGTGGCTCAACCCGGTGCCCGAGCGGCACTGGAGTTACACGCCGTCGATCCAGCTCCTGCAGCAGCTGAGCTCCAACCGCATGTTCCCGCTCACCCTGGGCGGTCTCGACAGCGCGATGAAGGAATTGAACAAATAGCCTTGCTGTAGCCGTCCCCCTCCGCCCTTCGGGCACCTCCCCCGTAAGACGGGGGAGGGGAATGATCCTTCTTTCCTCCCCCATCACATGGGGGAGGTGCCCGAAGGGCGGAGGGGGCGGGCCGCAGTCGAGGTTTCTCTGGGAGGAGATCAAGATGAAGACCGGTCCGGCAATCGCGGAAATCCTCAAGCGCGAGGGCGTGGAGTATCTCTTCGCCTATCCCGTCAACCATCTGATCGAGCATTGCGCGGCGATCGACATCCGCCCGATCATCGTGCGCCAGGAGCGCATCGGCCTGCACATGGCCGACGCCATGTCGCGCCTGACCAAGGGCCGCAAGATGGGCGTGTTCTGCATGCAGAGCGGACCGGGCTCGGAGAACGCCTATGGCGGCGTGGCCCAGGCGTTCGGCGAATCGGTGCCGCTGCTGGTCATCCCGGCGGGCTATCCGCGGCGCATCGCGCACGTGCCGCCGAACTTCAACTCCACCATCACCATGGCGCATGTCGCCAAGCATGCCGAGCCGATCACCTCGGGCGCCGATATCGAGAACGTCATGCGCCGGGCCTTCAGCCTGCTGCGCAACGGCCGCGGCTCGCCGGTCATCATCGAGTTTCCGGCCGAGGCCAATGGCGAGGATGCGCCCGATCCGCTGACCTACGTGCCGGTCGTCGCCACCAAATACGGTCCCGATCCCGCCGCGGTGAAGGAAGCCGCCAAGGTGCTGGTCGCGGCCAAGCGGCCGATCCTCTATGCCGGCCACGGCGTGCATTGGGCCGAGGCCTATGACGAATTGAAGGAGCTGGCCGAGCTTCTGGCGATTCCGGTCTGCACTTCGCTGCAGGGCAAGAGCAGCTTCGACGAGACCCATCCGCTGTCGCTGGGCTCGGGCGGTCGCGCCTATCCGAAGCAGGTGCGCTACTTCCTCGACCATTGCGACGTGCTGTTCGGCGTCGGCTGCTCCTTCACCGAGACGAACTTCGGCATCTCGATGCCGAAAGGCAAGACGGTGATCCACACGACGCTGGATCCCAACCATCTCAACAAGGACGTGCGTGCCCAGTACGGTCTGATCGGCGATGCCAAGCTGGCACTGCGCGCCATGATCGACGAGTGCAGCAAGCTGGTTGGCGGCAAGAAGCGCGACGCCGCCCCGGTCGTGGCCGAGATCAAGCCGATGGCCGATGAGTGGCTCAAGGAGTGGATGCCCAAGCTCACCAACAACGAGGCGCCGCTCAATCCCTACCGCGTGCTGTGGGACCTGCAGCACACGGTCGACAAGGCCAACACCATCATCACCCACGACGCCGGCAGCCCGCGCGACCAGCTCTCGCCGTTCTGGAAGACGACGGCGCCGCACACCTACATCGGCTGGGGCAAGACCACCCAGCTGGGCTATGGCCTGGGCCTCGCCATGGGCGCCAAGCTCGCCTGCCCGGACAAGCTCTGCATCAACGTCTGGGGCGATGCCGCGATCGGCTTCACCGGCATGGATTTCGAGACCGCGGTGCGCGAGCGCATCCCGATCATGTCGATCCTGCTCAACAATTTCTCGATGGCGATCGAGCTTCACATCATGAAGGTCTCGACCGAGAAGTACCGTTCGACCGACATCTCGGGCGACTACGCCGCCATGGCCCGCGCCTTCGGCGGCTACGGCGAGCGGGTGACCAAGCCCGAGGACATCATTCCCGCCATCAAGCGCGGCATCGAGCAGACCAAGAAGGGCGTGCCGGTGCTGCTCGAGTTCATCACTTCCAAGGAAGTGACGATCTCGGTTCCCAAGTAACGCAATGTTGTCATCCCGAGCGGAGCGAGGGATCTTTCCTCTTGCCTGGAAAGATGCTTCGCTACGCTCAGCATGACAAAGATACTGACTCCAACCGACGAATTCGACGTCGCCACCCGGGACGGTTTGTGGATGACGGCGGCCGATGCCGAAAAGGTCACCGGCTGGACGCTGAAGCCCGAGGGCATGTGCCGCGCCGAACTCTGCGTGCCGATGCCGGCGTCGGCGGTGAAGGGAACCGAGGTCGACGTCGAGGCCTTCTGGACGAAGCTCGGCGGGCCGGTGATCGCGAGCGACGCGCGCGACGTGTGGGCGCTGGGCGCCCCGGCCGAGGAGCGCAATGCCGCCCTCGAGGGCCTGCAGGCGCCTGATTTCACCCTGCCGGACATCGATGGCGTGCCGCGCACGCTCTCGCAGCTGCGGGGCAAAAAGGTTTTCGTCGCCACCTGGGCCAGTTGGTGAGGCTGCCGTTTTGACTTGCCCGTGTGGCAGGCTCTCTACGACGAACTGAAGGACAGGAACTTCATGGTGGTGGCCGTGGCCGAGGAAAGCCGCGGCGCCGACCATGCGCGACCCTGGATCGAGCAAGCCCAAGCGAGCGGCAAGTCGAGCTACTGGCAGCTCATCGACACCGAGCATCGGCTGGAAGACCTCTACAATCTCGTGAACGTGCCGCAGGCGATCTGGATCGACGAGCAGGGCAGGATCGTGCGTCCGCCCGAGACGGCGGGATCGACCGACCATTTCCGCCGCATGGATCTCAAGACCAGGACCATGTCGCCCGAGGACCAGGCCGAACGCCTGGCCGCGCGCCAAGCCTATCTTGATGCCGTCCGCGCCTGGGTCGACACCGGCAAGCATGCGCTTCCCGCCACTTCAGCCCGTATGAATCTGCCCAAGGTGACGCCTGCGATCGCCGAAGCCCGCACGCGCTTTCGCCTCGGCGTGTGGCTGCGCGCCAACGGCCACGCGGCCGAGGGCGACCTGCAGATGGCCGAGGCGAGCCGGCTGCATCCCGAGTCATGGAGCCTGTGGCGCCAGGCCGCCGACCTCGACGAGGTCGGCAAGGCCTCGGGTCCCGAATTCTGGAAACGCGTGCAAGCGCTGGGTGAAAGGCCTTATTATCCGCCTCCCAAGCTCTAGGGAGATTAGATGCGCCTGTCCTGGCAGGACCTCGGCAAGCCGCGCGCCGACAAGGCCAATGGCAAGTCTGTCGAGATCACCGGTTTTCCGCTCACGTTGCTGCCGTCCGGACGCGCCGACCATTTCCTGATGATGGCCGAGCCCGGCTGCTGCCAGGGCTGCGTGCCCAACAATCCGCTGGCCGTGGTCGAGGTCTTCGCCGATCAGCCGTTGAAGCTCGGGAATGGCGCGCTGCGTCTCGGCGGCACTTGGCGCGTATCGTCCGGTAGCGACGGATGGCGCTATCAATTGCACGGTGCCGAAGTGGCGCCAGGCATGACGCGCCGCGCGATGCTGGCCGCAAGCCCGCTGTTCTGTCTTCCGGTGCCCGCGATGGCGCAAGCCGTCGACGGCACGGCGGTCGACGTCCACAGCCATGCCGGCAACATCATCCAGATGAGCCTGGGCCGTGGCCAGGCGCTCGCCGTCGCCAGCCCGATGAGCCAGGGCGGCGTCTCCGCGATCTGCCTTGCGGTCGTTTCCGACTCGCCGATCATCACGACGAGTGGCGGCCGCTTGCGCCCGGGCCGCGATCCCAGGCCCGGTGAACTCTACACCTTCAGCCAATCCTCGTTTCCGGCACTGCACAAGCTCGCCCGCGACCAGAACCTGCCGATCATCCGGAGTGCTGCAGAGCTGCGCGCGGCACGGTCCAGCCGGCCCTCCGTCATCGTCTCGTCCGAAGGCGCGGATTTCCTCGAAGGCCGGATCGAGCGCCTCGACGAGGCTCACCAGCGCTGGGCGCTGCGCCATCTGCAGCTCACGCATTACCGGCCGAATGAGCTGGGCGATATCCAGACTGAGCCCAGTGTGCATGGCGGGCTGACGGCGTTCGGCGCCGAGGTGATCCGCCGCTGCAACCAGATCGGCATCGTGGTCGACGTGGCGCACGGCCCCTACGAGCTCGTGAAGAAGGCGGCCGCTGCGACGTCCAGGCCGCTCGTCCTGTCGCACACCTCGCTCAGCGACCGGCCGGCACCGTGGACCCGGCAGATCACGTCGGATCATGCGCGGGCCATCGCCGCCACCGGCGGCGTCATCGGCATCTGGCCGATCCCGGCCTTTTTCCCGAACATCGTGTCCTATGCCACGGACGGCTTCGCGCGGATGGTCGACGTGGTCGGCATCGATTGCGTCGGGCTCGGCACCGACCAGATGGGTCTGCCCGGTGGCAGTACGATGCCGAGCTACGCCGATCTGCCGCAGCTCGCCGCCGCCTTGCGCACGCGATTCAACGCAGAGGAGACGGCAAAACTCCTGGGCGGCAATTACCGGCGCGTCTTCGAGGCCTGCATCGGCTAACCGCCTGGCCTTGACTTTTTCCTACAGAATTCCTATCTTCCTACCTCGTTCCATCGATCGTCCGGGCGAATTCATTCACGCGTCCGGGGAGGAGAATGGAAGTCGAAAAATTCGACACTTTCTTTCTCATTCTCATCGGCGGAAATCCTTTGGAATCAATGGCTCGGGACCGAATGAGCCGCGCAAGATAGGAAGACTATTCTGAGACTCTGGCCCGCCGGACTTCACACCTCCGTGAAGGTGATGCAGTTGCTATGCGGCGCGCGTCGCCTCGGTTAGGCTCTCCGCCACACTCCAAACAACAGGAGACCGGGATGGCTGTCCTCAATGTCAACGGCAAGGCGCTGAACCATAGTGCCGATCCGCGTACGCCGCTGTTGTGGGTCCTGCGCGAGCAGCTCAATCTCACCGGCACGAAATATGGCTGTGGCATCGCCCAGTGCGGCTCCTGCACCGTCCACATCGACGGCGTGGCAACCCGTTCGTGCCAGGTTCCCGTCAACTCGGTGGGCAACCGCAAGATCACGACCATCGAGGCGTTGGCCGCCAACGGCACGCTCACCAAGATCCAGCAGGCCTGGGTCGAGCTCGATGTCCCGCAATGCGGCTACTGCCAGAGCGGCATGATCATGGCGGCCACCGCGCTGCTCGCGGCCAAGCCCAAGCCGACGGATGCCGACATCGACGCGGCCATCACCAACATCTGTCGCTGCGGCACCTACCAGCAGGTGCGCGAAGCCATCCACGCCGCCGCCAAGGCCTGAGGGGAGGACGCATCATGACGATTCATCAGACGTCTCTTCGCCGTCCCTCTCTTCGTCGCAGGGGCTTCATGGTCAGCGGCGCTGCCGTCGCTGGCGGCTTCTCGCTGGGCTTCAGCACCTTTGGCGTGGCGCATGCCGCCGAGGCCAAGGAACTCAACGCCTGGGTCGTGGTCATGCCCGACGACAAGGTGGTGATCCGCATTGCCCGCTCGGAGATGGGCCAGGGCACGCTGACGGGTCTTGCACAGCTCGTCGCCGAGGAACTCGAGTGCGACTGGAGCAAGGTCACTTGGGAGTATCCCACGCCGGGCGAGAACCTCAGGCGCAACCGCGTGTGGAAGAATTTCTCGACCGGCGGCAGTCGCGGCATCCGCGAGAGCAACCAGTATGTCCGCGAAGGCGGCGCCATGGCGCGCGAGATGCTGATCGCGGCGGCGGCGGCGGAATGGAAGGTGCCGGCGGCCGAGTGCAGCGCGGCCAACAGCGTCATCACCCACAAGGGATCGGGCAAGAAGCTCACTTACGGTGCGGTCGCCGCGGCAGCGGCCCAGCTCGAGCCGCCCAAGGAGGTGAAGCTCAAGGACGTGAAGGACTGGAAGATCGCCGGCAAGCCGGTGAAGAAGCTCGATACGCTCGACAAGGTCACCGGCAAGCAGATCTATGGCATCGACTTCACGATGCCCGGCATGCTCGTGGCGACCGTCCGCGCCTGCCCGGTGATCGGCGGCAAGCTCAAGAGCTTCGACGCGGCCAAGGTCGAGAAGATGCCGGGCGTGAAGAAGGTCGTGGCGATCGACGGCAATGCCGTCGTGGTCGTGGCCAACACCTACTGGAACGCCCGCACCGCGCTGGCAGCCCTTCCCACCGAGTGGGACATCGGCGATCTCGGCAAGGTGTCGAGCGAGAGCATCGCCGCCCTGCTGACGGAAGGCCTCACCGCGCCCGAAGCCTTCGTCGGCAACAAGGTGGGCGACGCCAAGGCCGCGATCGACGGCGCCGCCAAGAAGGTGGAGGCGATCTATAGCTTCCCCTACCAGCACCACGTCACCATGGAGCCGATGAACGCCACGGCGCTCGTCACGGCCGACAAGTGCGAGGTTTGGTGCGGCACGCAGAACGGCGAGGCGGCCCTTGCCGCCGCCTCCGAGGCGTCCGGCCTGCCGGTCGCCAAGTGCGATGTCATCAAGCTGATGTTGGGCGGTGGCTTCGGCCGGCGTGGCCGTTCGGACTATGTCCGCCAGGCCGTGCTGGTCGCCAAGGAGATGCAAGGCACGCCGATCAAGCTGATGTGGTCGCGCGAAGAGGACATGACGCACTGCCAGTATCATCCGATCACGATGTGCAAGCTCACGGGCGGCCTCGATGCCCAGGGCAACCTGGTCGGGCTGCAGGTCCGCATCTCCGGCCAGTCGATCCTGGCCTCGCTGCTGCCGGGAAACCTCGTGAACGGCATGGACCCCGCGACGTTCCAGGGCCTGATGGCAGGCGGCGCCGAGGCGGCCTACGGCTACAACGTGCCGAACCTCCTGATCGACCATGCGATGCGCAATCCGCACATCACGCCGGGCTTCTGGCGTGGCGTGAACGTGAACCAGAACGCCGTCTACATGGAATGCTTCATGGACGAATTGGCCGAGGCCGCGGGCCAGGATCCGCTGGCCTTCCGCATGAAGCTGCTGAAGCCCAAGTGGGCCGCGGTGCTGAAGGCCGCTGCCGACAAGGCGGGCTATGGCAAGCCGCTGCCGGAGGGTCATTTCCATGGCATCTCGCAGGTCATGGGCTATGGCAGTTACGTGGCCGGCGTCGCTGAAGTCTCGGTGAGCCCCGAGGGCCATCTCAAGATCCACAAGATCACGGCGGCCACCAACCCCGGCCATGTCGTCAACCCGGCGCAGATCGAGCGTCAGGTCGCGGGTTCGTTCGTCTACGGCCTGTCGGCGGTGCTCTACGGCGAGATCACCGTGAAGGACGGTGCCGTCGAGCAGACCAACTTCGACAGCCACAACGTGATGCGCATCGACGAGATGCCCAGGGTCGAGACCGTGCTGGTCCCGACCAACGACTTCTGGGGCGGAGTCGGCGAGCCCACCATTGCGGTGGCCGCGCCTGCGGTCTTGAATGCGATCGCCAAGGCGACGGGCAAGCGCGTTCGCAACCTGCCGCTGATGCATCATGAGCTGAAGAAAGGCGCGTAAATGGGTCGATTGCTGCTGCCGGCGCTGGCCCTGGCATTCCTGTCGGGCGGCCCGGCGCAGGCGGCCGATGCCCCGCCCAATGGGCCGCCGGGGGCCAGTTCGTGCACCGGCTGTCATGCGCCCATGAAGGTGACCGACTCCGTCATCCCGCGCATCGCCGGGCGCAAGTCGGCCGACATCGTCACGGCCATGCGCGAATACCGGAGCGATGCCTGGCCCTCCAGCGTGATGGGGCGCATCGCCAAGGGCTTCGACGACCAGCAGACCGAAGCGATCGCGGCCTGGTTCGCGGTCCAGCCGGAGTAGTCGATGGCAACGCGTCGTACCTTTCTCAAGCTCGCCGGTGCTGCCGGTCTCGCGGCTCCGTCGCTTGCCTCGGCGCAAGGTGCTGCCCGCGTCGTCGTCGTGGGGGGAGGCTTCGGCGGCGCCACTGCGGCGCGCACGCTGAAGCAGCTCGACCCCAAGCTCGGCGTCACCCTGGTCGAGCCCAACCCGATCTACACGGCCTGTCCCTTCAGCAACTCGGTGCTCGCCAATCTGCGCGAGATGTCCCAGCAGCAGTTCCGCTACGACGGCATCAAAGCGGCTGGTGTCACGGTCGCTGAAACGTCCGCGACCGCGATCGACGCTTTGGCCCGGACGGTGACCCTGGCCGATGGCACGCAGCTCTCGTGGGATCGGCTGGTGCTCTCGCCCGGCATCGACTTCGACTGGGGAGCGATCCCCGGCTACGACGAAGCGGCAGCCCAGAAGATGCCGCACGCCTGGAAGGCCGGTGCCCAGACCGTGCTGCTGCGCCAGCAGCTCCAGGACATGAGAGATGGCGGCCTGGTGGTGATGTCGTCGCCGCCCAATCCGTTTCGCTGTCCGCCCGGTCCCTACGAACGCGCCAGCCTGATCGCCTACTGGCTGAGCATCTGGAAGCCGAAGTCCAAGCTTCTGCTGCTCGACTCCAAGGACGCTTTCTCCAAGCAGCGTCTGTTCCAGGACGGCTGGGCCCAGCTCTATCCCGGCACGATCGAGTGGGTGCCGCTCAGCAAGGGCGGCAAGGTGACCTCGGTCGATCCGGCAACGCTGACGCTCACCACCGAGTTCGGCAGCCACAAGGCCGACGTTGCCAACGTCATCCCGCCGCAGAAGGCCGGCGCCATCGCCGCCAAAGCCCGCGTGGCCGACCGCACCGGCTGGTGCCCGGTCGAGCCGGTGGCGTTCGAGTCGACCCTGCAGCGTGGCATCCACGTGCTGGGCGATGCCGCCATCATGGGGGCGATGCCCAAGTCGGCGTTCGCGGCCAACGCCCAGGCGAAGGTCTGCGCTGCGGCTATCGTCGAGCTGCTGGCCGGCCGCGCGCCCCAGCAGCCGCTGTTGATCAACACCTGCTACAGCCTGCTGGCCGCCGACTACGGCATCTCGATCGCCGGCGTCTACCGGCCGGACAAGGGCCTGCTCGCCGACATCCCCGGGGCGGGCGGGGTGAGCCCGCTCAGTGCGGTGGGTGGCTTGCGCGGCCAGGAGGCGCTCTATGCCTCGAGCTGGTTCCGCACCATCACCGCCGAAACCTTCGGCTGAGCGATGCTGCGCCCGGGCCTGCTTGCCGCCGCCCTGGCGCTCGCCGCGCCGGCCGCGGTTGCCCAGCAGATCGCCCCGCAGATTGTGGGCGACGGTATTCCCGCCTCGCTCACCGGGCAGCCGGGCGACGCCGCCCGCGGCCGCGCGATCGTGGCCAACCGCGGCATCGGGCTTTGTCTGCTGTGCCATTCCGGCCCGATCGCCGAGGAGCGCTTCCAGGGTGACCTCTCTCCGAGTCTCGCCGGGGCTGGCTCGCGCTGGTCGGAGGGGCAGTTGCGGCTGCGCATCGTCGACGGCGCGCGTCTCAATGCCGACACGATCATGCCGGCCTATTACCGGACCAGCGGCCTGCAGCGGGTCGCCCGCAATTTCGACGGCAAGACCATCCTGTCGGCCGCGCAGGTCGAGGATGTCGTGGCCTATCTCGCAACCTTGAAGGACTGAATGGACCACCAGATGGACAGGCGTCGTTTCCTTGCCGGCACTGCAGCCACTGCGGGGGCCACCGCTGGGGCCATCGTCGTCCTGCCGTTCGGTTCCGCCTCGGCGACGCCCGAAGCCATGGCGGCCGCCATCCGCAAGGTCGTGGGCGACACCCCGATCCGCGAAGGGCGGGTGAGCCTCGACCTGCCGCCGCTGGTCGAGAACGGCAGCACCGTGCCGCTGGTCGTGTCGGTCGAGAGCCCGATGACCGAGGCCGACTACATCAAGGCCATCCACGTCTTCAACGAGAAGAACCCGCAGCCCGGCGTCTTCACCGCCCGGCTCGGGCCGCGCAACGGCCGCGCCGTCGTCGGCACGCGCATCAAGCTGGGCGATTCGCAGAAGATCGTGGCCATCGCCGAAACCTCGGGCGGGCAGTTCTGGAGCGCCCGCGCCGATGTGATCGTAACGCTCGCCGCCTGCCTCGAGGAGGCGACCTGATGGCCAACGTCCTCGTCAACGCGCCGAAGACGGCCAAGCGTGGCTCGGTCGTCGAGATCAAGGCGCTGATCCTGCATCCCATGGAGACCGGCTTCCGCCCGGGCCCGAACGGCCGGATCATCCCGCGCAACATCATCGAGCGCTTCACCGCGACATGGAATGGCACCGAGATCTTCGACATGGAGATGTCGCCTGCGATCGCCGCCAACCCGTTCGTCTCCTTCTTCGCTGTGGCGAGCGAGAGCGGCACGGTCGGCCTGCGCTGGACCGGCGACGAAGGCTTCGTCGTCGAGGAGCGGGTCGCTATCGCCGTCGAATGAAGGTGCTGCGCCTGGGTATCGGGCTGGCGATCGTCTTCGCCGCTTCCTGGGCGCTGGCCCAAGGCATGGCTGACAAGGGCGCGACCGACAAGCGTCGCTCCGGCACCCAGGACATGGGCGAGGCGCTGCAGAAGATGCAGGACGACGACACCGCCAATCCCGGCATGCTGTTCGTGCAGCTGGGGGGCCAGCTATGGGGCAAGGCCGCGGGGGCGGCCGGCAAGTCCTGCGCCGATTGCCATGGCGGTGCGGCCAGCATGAAGGGCGTCGCCGCACGCTACCCCGCCATTCCGAAGGACGCCGACGCGCCGGTCGATCTCGAGGGCCGGATCAATCTCTGCCGCACGGCCAACCAGCAGGCCGCCGGTTTTCCGCCCGAAAGCCGGGAGTTGCTGGCGCTCGCGGCCTATGTCGCGCACCAGTCGCGGGGACTGCCGATCGCGCCGCCGGACGATCCGAAACTTGTCCCGTTTCGCCTCAAGGGGCAGGATCTCTGGAAGGTCCGCCAAGGTCAGCTCAACCTGTCCTGTGCGATCTGCCACGACGACAATGCCGGCCGGAAGCTCGCCGGCGTGACGATCCCCGAAGCTCATCCCACCGGCTATCCGATCTACCGGCTCGAATGGCAGACGCTGGGCTCGCTAAAACGCCGCCTGCGCAATTGTCTTGCCGGCATCCGTGCCGAGCCCTACGCCTACGATGCCACCGAATACGTCATGCTCGATCTCTTCCTCATGGATCGGGCGAGGGGCATGATGCTCGAATCACCGGGTGTAAGACCCTAGAATGAAGCCATGCCCTGTTTCGGACGCCGCTCCCTGCTCGTCGCCCTGCCCGGACTTGCGCTCGTGAGCGCGCCGGCGGTCGCGGCGGCGCCGCTCAAGCTCGGCACGGCCACCCCCGGCGGCGGCTTCCCGGTCTATGGCGCGGCGTTCGTCAACGCGATCAAGGGCGCCGATCCGACGCTCGAGATCGAAGAGGTCAACACCAAGGGCAGCACGGAGAACGTGCCGCTGCTCGAGGAAGGCAAGCTCGACCTCGCACTGGTGCAGGGCGAGGTGGCGCAGGAGGTCTTCGCCGGCACCGGCCGGCCGCCGACCGCACTCAAGGTCGTCACCGCGATGTACGCTTCGCCCGGCATGTTCGTCGTGCGGGGCGACAGCCGCTATCGCCGCATCACCGAGCTCAAGGGACAACCTATCGCCTGGGGCGCGCGCGGATCCGGTCTCGTCATCCTGGGCCGCACCGTGGTGGACGGCATCGGCCTCGATCCCGAGAAGGACTTCCATTCGGTTTATCTCGATCGCGCCGGCGACGGTCCGGCGATGGTCATCGACGGACAGGTGGCGGCCTTGTGGGGCGGTGGCGTGCGCTGGCCGGGCTTCGTCGCCGTTTCCAACAGCCCGGCAGGCGCCCGTTTCCTCGTTCCCGATGCCGGCGAGATCGATCGCATCGTGACCAAGTACGGTTTTCTGAGGCGCCTTACCGTGCCGGCCGGCATGTATCGCAGTCAAACCGAGCCGCTTCTCACGGTGGGATCCTGGAGCTTCGTGCTGGCGCGGCCCGGACTTCCCGACAATGTCGGCCGTCGGTTGGCCGCCGCGCTGAACAAGGTAGAGCGTCTTAACCTGCAGTCCAAGCAACTCTCGGAGACGACGGCCACCAACACGCTGGCGGCGTTGCCGCGGCCGGGCACGCTGCAGCCCGGGGTCGAGGCGTACTACAAGGAAATCGGCCTGCTGCGGTAGCGGCCCGCGGCTAGGTTTTCGACTTCGGTCGCGCCTTCGGCCGGGCCGTCTGCGGTCTGTGGCGGCTGGCGTCGGGCACCGCCTTGGCGTCGCCACGCTTGTCGGCTTCAGCCTGCGCTCGGAGTTGGGTTCTGCGGGCTTCGATGAGACGGTTGGTTGGCGCCATCGCGAATGCCTCTGGTGGTGAATGTTCGGGCTCTCGTGGATGGGCCCGTATGGGTTGCAAGCGTAATTCAGCAGCGCGGCGCCGTCATCGCCGGGAGACGAAAATTCTCTCTCCTGTCGGCGGCAGAGATTTTTCTCCTGCAAAGCGGGGCTCATTCGATTGCTGGTTTCATTGCCGGTGCCGGGCGCCCGCCCTTAGAGTCGGGTCATGCTCGACCTTGCCAGCGATATCGTAGCCCGCGCGACCCGCCTGCTTTTCGTCGACCGTGCGGAACCGGCCCTCTGGACCATCGCCGTCGATGGCCGTGTGGTCGGCACGCTGCTGTGCGAGGCGGGTGTCCGGCGCCTGGCGTGGTTCAAGGAAGCCGACCCGCGGCTCGCGGCCTACGCCGGCCCGCTCGACGACGATGTCGAGGCGCTGGCCGAGGCCTTGGCGGCCCGGTTGGGCCGGCCGGTCAGCCTGGAATCGCTGGCGACCTGAACCGCCTGTTGAGATTTTGGACAACAGGTCCGACAGTGGTTCGGCTGCTTCATCATGGGTGTTCGAAAAATGGATGCGATCGACCGCAAGATCGTGGTGCTCCTCCAGGAGGACGCAAGCCTGTCGCTGGCCCAGATCGCCCATCGGGTGGGCCTGTCGCAAAGCCCATGCTGGAAGCGCATCCAGCGCCTGGAGAAGACCGGCGTCATCCTGAAGCGCGTGGCGCTGATCTCGCCCGAATCGATCGGTGTCGGCCTCACCGTTTTTGTCTCGATCGAGACCGGCGATCATTCCTCGGCCTGGCTGTCGAAGTTCGCCCAGACCGTCACCGCCATGCCCGAGGTGATGGAATTCCATCGCATGGCGGGCGACATCGACTACATGCTGCGCGTGGCGGTGCCCGACATGCAGGCCTACGACGCCTTCTACAAGCGCCTGATCGACACCATGCCGCTCAAGAACGTGACGTCCCGCTTTTCGATGGAGCGCGTCAAGTCGACCACGGCCTATCCGCTGCCGGCCGAGCCGCGCAGTCCCTTGGCGGGCAAGAAGAAGCTCTGACCCCCTCCGTCCCCGGGGCCGAAGGGGGTCAAACTCGCCACGCGGCCGTAAGGACTTCCGGTTGGGGCACTACGGGGTTACCGTTGGGAACCAGTTTATACCCCGGAGCGTTATGATGACCGTGCACGCCCTCAAGTCCTCCAAAGTCGCCAACCTCGGTTCAGAAGTCTCGCCGGAGGAATGGCAGGCCCGTGTCGACCTTGCCGCCTGCTACCGGCTGATCGCGCACTACGGCATGTCCGACCTGATCGCCAACCACATTTCGATGCGCGTGCCGGGCGAACCCCACGCCTTCCTGATCAACGCCTATGGATTGCTCTACGAGGAGATCACCGCCTCGAGCCTGCTCAAGATCGATCACGAGGGCAATGTCCTCGCCAAGCCCGAGTTTCCCGACGGCCTCGACTACGGCGTCAACCGCGCGGGCTTCGTGATCCACTCGGCGATCCACATGGCCAAGCCCGAAGTCAACTGCATCATCCATACCCACACCTATGCCGGCATGGCCGTCTCGACCCTGGAATGCGGGCTGCTGCCCAACACCCAGACCTCGATGCGCTTCGCCAAGATCAGCTATCACGATTACACCGGCGTGGTGCTCGACACCGCCGAGCGTGAGGCGCTGGCCAAGAGCCTTGGCGACAACAATGCGCTCATCCTGCGCAGCCACGGCTTGCTCACGACCGGCGCCACGATCCCCGAGGCGTTCAACGCCATGCACCGGCTCGAACTCTCCTGCAAAACCCAGATTGCGGCCATGTCCTGCAACACGCAGATGGTGCGCGTGCCGGAGAAGGTGGTCGAAGACACCTACCAGAACTACCAGCCCAAGAAGCGCCGGCCGTTCGGCGTGCTCGACTGGCCTGCGTTGCTGAGGAAGCTGGATCGAATCGATCCGAGCTTCCGCGACTAACTTGGATACGCCGCACAGCTCGGTACGGGCTTTTGCGGCCGTCGCCAGCGGCTATTGGACCGCGCCCGGATATCGCCTTATCGCCTGGTCGCTGACCGGCGGCATGGTGGTGCTGGGCGCCGTCAACGTCGGCATCGCGCTCTGGCTCAACATCTGGAACCGCGACTTCTTCAATGCACTCGACAAGAAGGACACCGCGCAGCTCATGCAGCTGCTCTGGGTGTTGGCCGCCATCGTCATCTCGGCGGGCGTGGCCGTCGCCATCCAGCTTCACGTCAAGCGCCGGCTGCAGATCAACTGGCGGTCCTGGCTGTCGCACGTCACGGTCCAGCGCTGGCTGAACTCGGGTCGCCAGTACCAGCTCGGCATGCTGGCCGAGGAGGTCGATAATCCCGACGGCCGCATCGCCGAGGATATCCGCGTCTCGACCGAGCTCGCCGTCGAATTCGCCCAAAGCATCCTCCAGTGCGTCCTGCAGCTCTTCACCTTCCTCAGCGTCCTCTGGATCCTGTCGGGCACGATGCCAATCAGGATCGCTGGCGTCGAATTCGACCTGCCGGGCTACATGGTCTGGTGCGCCGTGGCCTACGCGCTGATCGGTTCATTGCTGACCTATGCGCTGGGCCGCGGCCTGATCCATGCCGGCAACGTGCGCCAGAGCCGCGAGGCCGATTTCCGTTCCGGCCTGACGCGGGCGCGCGAACATGCCGAAGGCATCGCCTTGATGCGCGGCGAGGACGACGAGCGCGAGCGGCTACGCGGCTCGCTGTTCGACCTGCGCTCGGCCTGGAACGTCCAGACGCGCGGCCAGGGCAATCTCTCGCTGCTTACGAGTTCGCTGGCCTACCTCGCGCCCATCGTGCCGCTGATCGTGGCGCTGCCGCGCTATCTCGGCGGCGAGATAGCGCTGGGCGGCCTGATGCAGACGGCACAGGCCTTCTCCAGCGTGCAATGGGCGCTGTCGTGGCTGATCGACAATTTCCCCAAGTTCGCCGAATGGCGTGCCTCGACCGACCGTGTCGTGCATCTGCACGAGGCGCTCACCGACCTGGAAGACGATGCCGAGGCGCCTGACGATGCGCGCATCGTCGTTCATCCGGCGGGTGAATCAGACCTTCTGCTGATGCGCGAGCTGGGCGTCGCGCGCCCCGACGGCGAGATGCTGGTGGCCGAGGCCGAAGTCGAAATCCGGCGTCCCGAGCGTGTGTTGATCCGTGGCCAGTCCGGCAGCGGCAAGAGCACGATCATGCGGGCCGTAGCCGGGGTCTGGCCGTGGGGTCGCGGCGCCATCCATCTGCCGACCGGCGCCATCACCTTCATGCCGCAGAAGCCCTATTTCCCGCTCGGCACCTTGCGCGACATCATGCTCTATCCCGCAGCCCCTGAGGGCATCAGCGACGAGATGCTGAAGGACATGCTGCACAGGGTCGGCCTCGATCATCTTCGCGACCGGCTCGACGAGACCGAGCGCTGGGACCACATCCTGTCGGGCGGTGAGCAGCAGCGCGTGGCCTTCGCGCGCGTGCTGGTCCACAAGCCGGACTGGATCTTCATGGACGAGGCGACCTCAGCGCTCGACGAGGCCGGCCAGGAGAACGTCATGAAGCTCCTGATCGAGGAACTGCCCGAAACCTCTGTTGTGAGCATCGGCCATCGCCCGGGCCTCGAAGCCTTCCACACCCGCGAGCTGACCCTGGTGCCGGGTGCCGAGGGCACCAAGCTCCGCGCCCATGCCGGCAAGCGGTCGCTCACCGACATCTACCGCAAGATGGCCGCCGTCAGCCGCTCCACCCCCCGCTCGCCGGGTTATTGGGCCGACCTTCGCAAGACACTGATCGGGCGGTAGATCCCGGCTACGACCAATTCATATTCCTCTCCCCCTCACGGGTAGGGCAATCGCATATGGCTTAAAAGGCCGTAGCAGCTCGCGTTTTGAGGGATCCTTAAATCCCATGCGATTGCCCTACCCTATCGGGGGAGAGGGGGCATAAAGGTGATGGCGTCTATGGTCGAAGTCCGTCCTAGGCCTTCATGTATCCGGCGAGGCGCTGACCGATGATGGTTTCGGCCTCGGTCATGATGCGATCGATCAGCTCCTTCACCGTCGGCACGTCGCGGATCAGGCCCGCCACCATGCCGCACGACCAGGCGCCGGCATCCATCGCGCCTTCCTTCATGATCTTCGGATAGACGCCCGCGACCTCAGGCAGGATGTCCTCGAACTTGATCGCGGACCCCAGCGCCTTCTCCTTCTCAAGCAGGCGATCGACGGCGGCGTTCTTGAGGACGCGCTCGGTGTTGCGCAGCGGCCGCATGACCAGCCGCGTATCCAGCTCGCTTGCGGCGACGAGGGCCTGCTTCACGTGCTCATGGATCGGTGCTTCCTTGGTCGCCATGAAGCGCGTGCCCATGTTGATGCCGTCGGCGCCGAGCGACAGGGCCGCGACCAGGGAGCGGCCGTCGGCCATGCCGCCGGAGGCGACGAAGGGGATCTTCAGTTCCTCGGCGGCGCGCGGCAGGAGGATGAAATTCGGCACGTCGTCTTCGCCGGGGTGCCCGCCGCATTCGAAGCCGTCGACGCTCACGGCGTCGCAGCCGATGGATTCGGCCTTCAGCGAGTGGCGCACCGAGGTGCATTTGTGGATGACCTTGATGCCCGCTTCCTTGAGCGACGGCAGCCATTTCTGCGGATTGTTGCCCGCCGTCTCCACGACCTTGATGCCGCCGTCGACGATGGCGCGGATGTAGCCGGGATAGTCGGGCTGCGTGACCGCCGGCAGGAACGTCAGGTTCACCCCGAACGGCTTCGTCGTCATCTCCCGGCATCGCCGGATCTCGTTGGCCAGGGCCTCGGGCGTGCGCTGCGTCAGGCCGGTGATGATGCCGAGGCCACCGGCCTCCGAGACGGCGGCGGCCAGCTCGGCGAAGCCCACGAAATGCATGCCGCCCTGGATGATCGGATGCTCGATGCCGAACAGTTCGGTGATCTTGGTCTTCATGCTTTGGTCACTCGGTCGGAGGTGAAGGCGAGCTCATCCTGCGGGAGAGAGCTGGACGCGGCAACCGTCCGGGTAGCCCTGCTGGCTCCCTGAAAATTGACGGCCGCGCCCTTGCCTACGGGATCGACTCGATGAGACCGAGCGCTGGGAAACCTTCGCAGCGACTCTAAAGTACTTCGTGAAAGCCGATGGCGACGCGATCGGGCGTGCGAGCGGCTACGCCGACGAAAGTCGCGCGTTCCAGCCACTTGAGCGAAGAGTCGGCGGTTTCGAATCTTGGTGTGGTTCGGAAGTGGTAGCTGCCGGCAGGCACCAGCTGGCCTTTTGACATGCTCGCAAGGATTTCCGGGCTGGCGACGCGCAAGCCGTCGTTCTGCACGTAGATCAGCGCCCCCGAATTGCTGCGGATCGTGTAGCGCGCCACCACCTCGATGGTGCCGTCTGTCCGCACGATCTGCCAGTCGGCTCCGCCGGGCAGGATTTCGCCGGCGAGGCGAGGGCCGTGCACTTCGCCGCCCAGGATGTCGATGATGCGGCGGTGGCCACGCGCTGTCTGGCCGAGGTCCTGGATGGGGCCGACCGCGGCCTTGATGGCGAAGGCGAACTTCAGTCCGGGCGCCGTCGCGATGAAGCTGTCAATGTCGGTCATGGTCGGTTCGCCTTCGCGTAGAGGGCCGCTTCCCGCGTCATCGTACCGAATAGACGAACGAGCCGCCCGTCGATCGTCCGCTTGCGTTCCCGCTCGGGACGCTCATCGCTTCATAGACGAACAGGATGAAGTCGCTGAAAGCTTTTCGACCATCGAAGGGTTCCTGGTGGGCGACAAGGCCGCAATTGCCCTGGGGCATGCCGCAGACATAGAAGGCGGCTATACCGTGTTCGCCGACCTTGACCATGTCATCGGTCTTCTTGGCCGACGCGCGCACGAAATGGTACTTCAGGTTCGGATTGACATAGGGCCGAAGCGACTTGGCGTTGTAGTCGTCTATGCAAATGATGCAGTTCGGGCCCTGCATGAAAGTCGGATCGGCATGAATCACGCGCGACCGCGGCGACCCGGGGGGATTGTCGTGGCAGCCTTCCAGCCGGAACACGAGATTATCGCTGGTGGGGGAAACCTGCAGTATCTGCACGGGATACTCGCAAAGGAACTGCTTCTCTGCCTCTTCCTGACTGAGATCAGCACCACCGGGATTCCTGCGCGGCAGCGTTCCCGTGACGTATTGGTAGAGGGCGCGCAGGCGCCTCAGCTGGTTCGAGGAATTCGCCGGAACCATAGTCCAGCTTTGATTCCAGGCGTCGGTCACCTGGAGGCCCAGGGTGGGACTGATGGCCCCGATCTGGGCGCCGTATTGAGCGCTGGGGTTCGCCGCACTCGTAAATCTCGTGGTCGTGGCAAAGGGAGGGGCAAGGGGTACGCTGATCGATGGAGTGACCGAATTGGCCGTCTGCGCCGTGCCGATCGAAATCGTCGCCTGCGATGGAACGAACTCCGGATCTTCGATTGCTTGGGCGAGGTTGTAGAAAATCTGCTTCTTCGTCAGGGAATTCAACGAAGAGGCCAAGTCCGCGGTGTTGTGGTTCAGTTGAGTGCTGGCGCAACCCGAGGCCAGAATGCAAACGACTACCCAAATCAAGCATCGAATCATGACTGCGTCCCCAGATACACACTACGCCGGGTTGGGGGTGTGCGAACTGCCGTCAAATCTACTCGGGCGACTCTTTTGAAGCTAGGGCCGCGAGGTTGCCGGTCCGTTGACCATTGGCTCATGCCGCCTTCGGTTTGCCGAGCAGGTGATCGGAGATGATGCGCTGCTGGATCTCGGAGGTGCCCTCGAAGATCTTGGTGAGGCGGGCGTCGCGCCAGTAGCGCTCGACGGCATGCAAGGTCGTGTAGCCCGCGCCGCCGAACACTTGTAGCGCCTCCGACGTCACGCGCTCGGCCATCTCGGAGGCGAAGAACTTCACCATCGCCGCTTCCTTGTCGCAGCGCCGCTTCTGGTCGATCTCGTCGCAGACGAAATACATGAGCTGGCGTGCCGCCTCGATCTCGGTCGCCATGCGCGCGAGCCGAAAGCGGGTGTTCTGGAATTCGCCGATCGCCTGGCCGAACTGGCGGCGCTCCTGGGCGTAGGCCGTCGCATCCTCCAGCGCGCCGCGTGCCAGGCCGATGGCGCGGGCCGCGGTGTGGGCGCGGGCGCGTTCGAGGCCGGCGGAGATGTAATAGAAAGCGCGCCCTTCCTCGCCGATCAGGGCCGAGGCGGGCAGGCGGCAGTCGTCGAAGGCCAGTTCCCAGGTCTTCCAGCCGAAGTAACCGATCTTGGGAATGGGCGCGCCTTTTACGCCCTTGGGCAACTCGCCCCGGGGCTTCTCGATCAGGAAGGAGGAGAGGCCAACGTGCTTGCGCTTGGGATCGGGCGAGTCGGAGGTGCGAGCGACCAGCATGATGTAATCGGCGCCATCCGCAAACGTGCACCAGTATTTGTTGCCGTTGATCACCCAGTCGTCGCCGTCCTTGCGCGCCCGGCAGGAGATGCTGCCGAGGTCGGAGCCGACATTGGGCTCGGACATGGCCGCGGCACCCAAAAACTCGCCCCGGGCGGCGCGCGGCAGGAACACCTTGCGCTGGGCATCGGTCATGCCGCGGCCGGCCGAGAGGCCGTTGCCGCGGGCGATGATTGAGGCCACGCTCATCCAGGCGCGCGCCAGCTCCTCGGTGATCAGGCAATATTCGAAGACGCCGAGGCCCATGCCGCCGTGCTCCTCGGGAATGACGATGCCGAAATAGCCCATGTCGGCCAGCTTCTGGATCAGCTCGCGCGGGATGTCGCCCTTCTCGGGGTCGAGCTTGTTGGCCAGCGGCAGTACTTCCTTCAGGGCGAAGGCGCGCGCCGTCTCCTGGATCATGCGGCGCTCGTCGGTCATGTAGCCCATGGCGTTTCCCTCGGTGTTGCCTCAGCATAGTATCCAAATCACCGATCTTTAGGAGACGTGCATGCTGCGACGAATGCTGGGGGCGCTCGCTCTCTTCCTCTCTGCGGCATCGGTTCAGGCTCAGGCCCCAGCTCAAGCCCAAGGAACCGACTGGCCCAACAAGCCGATCACCATCCTGATGGGCTTTCCGGCCGGCTCCGGCGTCGACGTGGTCGCCCGCATGCTGCAGCCCTCGCTCGAGAAGTCGCTCGGCCAGCGCTTGGTGATCGATTACAAGCCCGGCGCCGGCGGCAACGTCGCGTCGGAGGCCGTGGCCAACGCCAAACCCGATGGCTACACCTTCCTGCTGGGGACGGCGGCAACCCACGGCGTCAATCCCGCGCTCTATCCAAAGCTCAGCTTCGATGTCGAAGCCGATTTTACGCCGATCTCGACCCTGGTCGATGTCTCCAACGTGCTTGTGATCAATCCCGAGGTGATCGACGCCAGCTCGGTGAAGGATTTCATCGCCAAGGTGAAAGCGGCGCCGGGCAAGTACAACTACGCCTCGACCGGCAACGGCACGGGCACGCACCTGGCCTTCGCCGAGTTCAACGCCAAGGCCGGCCTCGACATGGTGCATGTCCCCTACAAGGGCGGGCCCGATGCCATCCAGGGGGTGCTGAAGGGCGATGTCTGCTGCATCTTCAATCAGGTCCAGACGATCCTGCAGCAGGCGCGAGCCGGCAAGGTGCGGCTGCTGGGCGTCACCACCAAGAAGCGTGTGGCCGCGATCCCCGATGTGCCGACCATCGATGAGGCGGGCGTGCCGGGCTACGAGAGCTATACCTGGTTCGCGATCTTTGGGCCCAAGGGCGTAGAGCCCGCCATCGCGCAGAAGATGAACCTTGCCATCAAGACCGCGCTCGACGATCCCGAGACGCAGAAGAAGCTGGCCGAACTCGGCAATACGCCGCGCTACGAGACACTCGACCAGTTCAAGGTGACGGTAAAGCGCGACCGCGCCAAGTGGGCCGAGGTCGTGAAGGCCGTCGGCGTCAAGATCGACTAGCCGCACGGAGGACAAGTCTATGCAGCGGAGCGAGGAGCGGATCCTCACCACCCATGTCGGCAGCCTGCCGCGCAGTGCCGAGCTCAGCGATCTCTTGATCCGCGACGAGGCGGGCGAAGCCATCGACAAGGCCGACCTGGCGCGCCGGAGCGAGGCCGCCGTGCATGACGTGGTGGCCCGTCAGTCCGCCGCCGGCGTCGACATCGTGGGTGACGGCGAGCAGCCGCGCGTCGGTTTCCAGACCTACGTCGTCCAGCGCATGAAGGGCTTTGGCGGCGAGTCGCGGCGGCCGTCGCCCACCGACTACGCCAACTTCCCGGCTTTTGCCGCGCAGGCCCTGCGGCGCGCGCCCAAGCGCAGCAAGGTCCGCAACGCCGCACAAGCGGTCGCCGACATCGTCTACGACGACCTGACGGCGGCAAAGGAGGAGTGCCGCATGTTTCGCGCCGCACTCGATGGGTTGGCGAACAAGCCGGTCGACAGTTTCATGACCGCGGCGTCGCCCGGCATCATCGCCACGACCATGCTCAACGCGCACTACGACAGTCACGAAGCCTATGTCTTCGCGCTGGCGCGCCAGATCGCCAAGGAATACCAGCTGATCGCGCGCGACTTCGTGCTGCAGATCGATGCGCCCGATCTCGCCATGGAGCGCACCGTCCTGTTCCAGGACAAGAGCGCGGCCGAATTCCTGAAGATCGCCGAGATGCATGTCGCTGCGATCAACGAGGCAGTGGCCGGCATTCCGCGCGAGCGCATTCGCCTGCATTGCTGCTGGGGCAACTGGGAAGGACCGCATGTCGACGATATCCCGATGGGCGAGATCCTGCCGGTGCTGTACCAGGCCCGCGTCGGCGCGCTCAGCATGGAATTCGCCAATCCGCGCCATCAGCACGAATACGCGGCGCTCAAGAAGGCGAAGCTGCCCGATTCGTTCCTGCTGCTGCCGGGCGTGATCGATTCGACGACGAACTACGTCGAGCATCCCGAGGTGATCGCCAACCGCATCTGCGAGGCGGTCGATGCCGTGGGCGACCGCAGCCGCGTCATCGCCTCGAGCGATTGCGGCTTCGGCACCTTCGCCGGCGGCGAACTCGTGGCCGAGGACGTCGTCTGGGCCAAGCTGAAAAGTTCCAGCGAGGGTGCCGCCCTCGCCACGCGCCGGCTGTGGGGTGCGAAGGCGTAGCGGGCGAAATTGAAACTCTATCGTTTGGCTTTGCGCGCGCCTTTGACCGGCTGGCGCAGGATGGTCCTTAGTTTGGCAGGATCGGTCTTGCGGGGGTCGCTCAAATAGATTTCGTGGTGGGGACCGGCAAAGGTGAGGCCCCGCGACGGCATCTCCTCGTCGTGAAGCCGCGCAAGGATCAGCCCTTCGTCGTCGTAGCTGCCGATATGCAGGATCTGCAGTGCGGTTCCTTCCTCCAGCCTCTCGAACCGTAGGCTGTCGGGCGGCATCCCGAGCTTCTTCTTCGATTTTTCGACAGCCGCCTCGAACAACGACCGGTCGACGAACTCTGGCGCCATGATCATCACGGTCCAGCACCAGCGATCCTTGCGGCGCGCGACGAAATCGGCGGGATCGTCGGCCCACCACAAGGCTTCGAGCGGCGGCACCACATAATCCTTGCCCTTGTTCTTGCCCCGGGGGACCTTGGCCGCGAACTTCATGGCGTAGCTCACCGAATAGAGCCATTCGATCGCCTGTTTATAGGTCGGCGCCGTGTTGGGATCGCCCCTGCCGTCGACCTTGGCGAACTGCAGCGTAGGAACGTCCACGGACACGAAGCGGTCGACCGGTGCCTTATAGAGATCCGGCAAGCTCTTCTTGAAATCGATTTTTTCCACTTTCCGATTCTACCGTCAAAAATTTGCAGGTTCAGCAGGTTCCGTGGTAAATTTCTGATATAGTTGGCGCCTCTTTGCAGGCACTGCTGGCAACGCCCGAACGGCCTCCGTTCCGGGCGTTTTTCTTTGCGTCCAGGCACTGCGAAGCGTCGACGCTGCGGGATTCTGATAACGCGAGGAAGCGGGGCGTGGTGGCACAGTCGATCAGGGGGCGATTGCGCTGTCCGATCAAGGGCTTGGGGACGGTTCGTGGCACAGGCAGCGGGACAACGCATGGCACAACGAGCTGTGCCAGAAATCGGCCCGATCCGGGCTCTGGCCGCGGCGTCTTCGATCTGCTTCGTTATAGGGTCGATAATGACGGGAGTCTTGCGATGCAAAAGTCAGTTCTGGCGATGGCGATCGGCCTCGCCATGGTCTTCCAGTCGGGCCACGCCCTGGCCGGCAAGGAGCTCGATGCCGTCAAGGCGCGCGACACATTGATCTGCGGCGTGGCGGTGGGCGGCATCGGCGGCTTCATGACGGTCGACAGCCAGGGCAAATGGACCGGCATGAACGTCGATATCTGCCGCGCCGTGTCGGCCGCGATCTTCGGCGATTCGGAAAAGGTGAAGTACGTGCCGCTGTCGGGCCAGCAGCGCTTCACGGCGCTGCAGGCGGGCGAGGTCGACCTGCTGTCGAACAACTCGACCTGGACCTTGACGCGCGACACCGCGCTCGGCCTCGATTTCGTGGGCATCACCTACTACGACGGCCAAGGCTTCATGGTGCCGAAGAAGCTCGGCGTGAAGAGCGCTAAGGAGCTGAACGGCGCCTCGATCTGCGTGCTGACGGGCAGCACCTCCGAGCTCAACATCGCCGACTACTTCCGCACCAACAAGATGACCTTCAAGCCGGTGCTCTTCGAGGACCCCGACCAGAGTCGCTCGGCTTTCTTCAACGGCCGCTGCGACGCCTATTCCGGCGACCAGGCCCGCCTTTATGCGACGCGCGTGGCCAACGCGCCCAATCCCGACGACTATATCGTCCTGCCGGAAATCATCTCCAAGGAGCCTCTGGGCCCGGTCGTGCGCCATGGCGACAACCAGTTCGCCGACATCGTGCGCTGGGCGCAGTACGCCATGATCGAGGCCGAGGAGTACGGCATCACCTCCAAGAACGTCGACGAGATGATGAAAAGCGACAACCCGACGATCAAGCGCATCCTTGGCGTGACGCCAGGCATGGGCAAGGCGCTCGGCGTCGACGACAAGTGGGTCTACACCATCGTCAAGCAGGTCGGTAACTACGGCGAGAGCTTCGACCGCAACGTCGGCATGGGCTCGCCGCTCAAGGTCGAGCGCGGCCAGAACGCCCTATGGACGCAGGGCGGCCTGCAGTACGCGCCCCCCATCCGCTGAGGCGTCAGCGCGCGTCCTCGCGGATCATGGCCGCGCCCTTCTCGCCGATCATGATGGTGGGGGCGTTGGTGTTGCCGGTGGTGAGGGTGGGCATCACCGAAGCGTCCATGACGCGCAGACCCTCGATGCCGCGGACGCGCAGGCGCGAATCGACTACGGCGCGCGGGTCCTCGCCCATGCGGCAGGTGCCGACCGGGTGATAGAGCGTGTTGCCGACGCGGCGGGCATAAGCCAGCACGTCGGCGTCGCTCTGGATATCCGGGCCGGGCGACGTCTCGCCCAGGCTGTGCTGGGCGAGTGCCGGCTGGGCGAAGACGCGGCGGACATGGCGCACGCCGCCCAGCAACGCCAACTCGTCGGTGTGGGCGGTGAGGTAGTTGGGCTTGATCGCCGGCCGCGCGAACGGGTCGGCCGACACGGCCATGATGGTGCCGCGGCTGTCGGGCTTCACCACGCAGACGACACAGCTCATGGCGGGCTTGTCGTCGAGCTGGCCGAACTTCAGCGTGTTGGTGCTGCCGGGCGTGAACAGGAGTTGTAGGTCAGGCGATTCAAGGCCCTCGCGGCTGTCGCAGAACAACTGGGCCGTGGTGACGCCGAAGGTAAGCGCGCCCTTGCCGGTCAGGAAGAACTTGGCGATCTCCGGCAAGACGCCCGGGAAGCGCGCCAGCTCGTTCACGGTGCGCGTGCCGTGCACGCGATGGACGAGGCGGATCACATAGTGGTCGATCAGGTTGGCGCCGACGCCGGGCAGGTCGTGCACGACGGGAATGCCGAGCGACTGCAGGTGCGCGGCCGGCCCGATGCCCGAGATCTGCAGGATGTGTGGCGAGTTGATGGTGCCGCCCGAGACGACCACCTCGCGGTTGGCGCGCACGGTGGTGGTGTTGCCGCCGCGAATGAACTCGACACCGACACAACGCTTGCCCTCGAAGACCAGTTTGCCGCCCTGGGCGTCGGTCTCGACGCGAATGTTGGGAAGGCGTCGTGCCTCGCGCAGATAGGTCTGCGCCGTCGATCCGCGCCAGCGCCCGCGCCGCGTCATCTGCGAGTAGCCGACGCCGTAGCGCGTCTTGCCGTTGAGGTCGGGATTGAGGGGAAAGCCCGCCTGCTGCGCCGCTTCGACGAACCTGTGCGTGAGCGGAAGGATGGTGCGGTAGTCCTCGACCTTCAGCGGCCCACCCTGGCCGCGCACCTCGGGATCGCCTTTCTGCACATAATGCTCGGACTTCTTGAAGAACGGCAGCACCTCGTCGTAGCTCCAGCCGCGCGCGCCCATCTGGGCCCAGCCGTCGAAGTCGGCCGGCGCGCCGCGCACGTAGAGCATACCGTTGATCGAGGAGGAGCCGCCCAGGGTGCGGCCGCGCGGCCATTCCATGCGCCGATCGCCGGAGCCCTTCTCGGGCTCGGTGGTGTAGTTCCAGTTCACCAGCGGATTGCGCAGCAGCGAGCGCATGCCTGCCGGGATATGGATCATCGGGTACCAGTCGCTCGGCCCGGCCTCGAGCAGGATCACCGAGGCACCGCTTTCGGCGAGCCGCGCGGCAACGGTGCACCCGGCGGAACCAGCACCCACGACAACGTAGTCGGCCTGCATCGCGTTTCTCCCTAGAGGGTGCCGGCGCGTTTTTCGCGCGGCACGAAGTAATCGGTCGGAGCGAGTTCCGGGTCTTCCACGGCGTGCATGTTCTGCACGTGCCGTTCGATGTCCGCCGTGAAGAGGTCGTGCGAGAGCGCCTGCACCAGCCGCGTGGCGCCGACGAAGAGTCCGGGGATATCGCCCGCCAGCGCGCCGTGGCTCAGGATGCTGCCCCAGTTGAAGAGATGGATGTTGCCGAGGCCCGGCGTCCGGCCCGGCACCTTCTCCTCGAGCTCGAAGCCGCGGCCAAGGTAGGGATAGCGCGCCGCCTCGGCATTGGCCTTCACCTCGTCGGCGCTGCGCACGTCCGCCCACAGTTTCACGTTGGCGGTGAAGGCAGCGATCTCCTCGACGCGGCCCATGTCGATGTCGAAGCCCGTGCCGAACAGCACTGTATCGAAGCGCTCGGTCCCTTTGGTCGTCTTGACCGTCACGCCGTCTTCCTCGACGACGACGTCGAGCCACGGCTCGGCGAAGCGGAAGGAGAAGCCCGGCAGTTTCTGTCCACGCAAGACGGACTCGTGCGGCGGCGGCGAACCCGCAGCCAGCATGTAGGTATAAATCTTCCAGCGCCAATCGTCGTCGAGCATGCCCTGGCCACGCTGGAAGCCGGAAAACGACACGCCCTTGGACTTGTTGACCTGCGGCAGGTGCGGTCGTCGCGCAAAGCACACTGCTTCGGCAGCACCGGCTTCGAGCGCGGTGCAGGCATTGTCGATCGCCGTCGCCAGCACGCCCAGCACGCCGATCCGCTTGCCCACGAGCTTGGTGAAATCGATCTCTTGCAGCGTATGGAACACCCGGCCCTGGCGCTTCGGATCCTCGGGATCGAACGAGGGAAACGATGGAAAGCGGAAGCCGCCGGAGCCGTCACGGCCGTTGGCCAGCACCACTTTGCGGGCATGGACGGTCTCGCCCGTCGACAGCGTGGCGTGCAGCAGATCGCCGACCGCTTCGACCTTGAGCAGGCCGACGCCATTCTCGACTTTCAGGCCCACGGTCTCGCGCACCCACAGCAGGTAGGCGAGCCAGTCGAGCCTCAGGATCTTGTAAAGTCTCTCCCAGCCGTCCGCCCCATGCTGGGCCTCGTACCAGGCGCGAAAGGTGAGGGACGGCACGCCGAGGTCGGGGCCGGTCAGGTGCTTGGGCGAGCGCAGGATCGGCATGCGCGCCGTGGTGTTCCACGGGCCCTCGCGGCCATGGGTTTCGCGTTCGATCACCCGGATGTTGCCGATTCCCTCGCGCAACAGGCCATAGCCCACCGTCTGGCCGCACATACCGGCGCCGACCACCAGCACGTCGAGGACCCGCTGGCCGTCGGGTCCGGCGCGCTCGGGCACCCAGTTGGCGGCCGGGTAGTTCAGCCGGGCGAGGTCGTGCCGCGCGATCTTCCGCAGCGCGGCTAGGCCTTGATCACCCTCGACAACACCGTCCATGCCGTGCTTCTCACCTTCTGCCCTCTCAATAGCAGGGCCCACTCTGCTGAGAAATGCCCAGGGAGAAAATGCCATGCGCGGTCGTCAGGTGTTCTTCGAGACGCTGCTCAATCACGGCGTCGATCGCATCTTCGGCAATCCCGGCACCACCGAGAGCCCGTTGCTCGACGCGCTGCTCGACTATCCGCAGATCCAGTACATCGTGCATCTGCACGAGGGCGTCGCCACGGGTGCCGCGAATTTCTATGCCCAGGCGAGTGGCAAGACGGCGTTCGTGAACCTCCACGTGGCGCCCGGCCTCGGCAATGCCGTCGGCATGATCTACGGCGCGCTGAAAAACAACTCACCGATGGTGGTGACCGCGGGCCAGCAGGACACGCGGATGCGCCTGCGCGATCCCGTGCTCGGCCATGATCTGGCGGCGATCGCGGCCCCCGTCACCAAGTGGAGCGTGCAGGTCGAGACCGCCGACGAGCTGGGCCCGATCCTGCAGCGCGCCTTCAAGATCGCCAACGAGGCGCCGGCCGGGCCGGTGTTCGTGGCGCTGCCCATCAACATCATGGAGCAGGAGACCGCCATTCCCGCCGGCAAGCCCGGCCATTCCTTCACCGCGACCCGGCCCGATCCGGCGGGCATCGCCGCCATGACTCGGCTGCTGCTGGCATCGGCGAGCCCGGCCATCGTCGCCGGCGACGATGTCGCGCGCGCCGGTGCCGTCGATACGCTGGTCAAGCTCGCCGAAAAGCTCGGCGCTTCGGTGTGGTTCGAAGGGCTGCGCGGTCGCAATTCCTTTCCGACCGACCATGCCTCGGCGCGCGGCACGCTCGCCTTCGACGCGCCCGGTGTCGCCAAGCAATTCGCGTCGAACGATCTCGTGCTGATGGTGGGCGGGCCGTTTTTCGAGGAGGTCTGGTACGCCCCGGGTTCGCCGTTCGCATCGGGCACCAAGGTGCTGCAGATCGAGGCCGCACCGTCGCGACTGGCCTACAATTTCGCCCTCGATGCCGGCGTGGTGTCCGATGTCGGCGCGGGCCTCGCTGCCCTCGATATCGCGCTGGCGACCGTCGCCGGCGAGGCGTTCGACGCCGCGGCGGCCAAGCGCAACGCGGCGCTTCAGGCGCTGAAAGAGTCCGAAGCCGCGGCCCAGAAGGCCCGCGTCGAGAAGGCCTGGGCGCGCACGCCGACCTCGATGGCGCGCGCCATGGCCGAGATCCGCGCCGGCACGCCGGCGGATGCGATCGTGGCCGACGAGACGATCACGGCCAACCTCGACCTCTTCAAGACCTTCACCTTTGCCGGCGCCGACGACTATTTCAGCGGCCGGGGCGGCGGCATCGGGCAGGGGCTGGCGGGAGCCATCGGCGTGGCGGTGGGCCAGCCGAAGCGGCCGGTGCTTTGCCTCTCGGGCGACGGCTCGTCGATGTATTCCATCCAGGCGTTATGGACCGCGGCGCACCATGATCTCGCGATCGTGTTCGTGATCCTGGCCAACCGCGAATACCGCGTGCTGAAGCACAACATCGACGCCTACCGCGCGCGCTTCGATGTGAAGTCTAACAAGCCTTATATGCACATGGATCTGACGGGCCCGACCATGGGCTTCGTCGACATGGCCAAGGGCATGGGCGTGGCGGGGACCTACGTCGCCAAGGCCGACGACATCAAGGCCGCGGTCGCCGCCGCCTTCAAGACCGGCAAGCCGCACCTGATCGAAATCGAGATCGAAGGGAAGCGCTAGGGCAACGCCCTAGCGCTGGCGGGCGGCAGCGCCTTCTAAGGCGCGAGAGCCCGCACGGTGCAGAATAGACAAGGATCCTTCGCTGCGCTCAGGATGACAGCTTCGCTGTCACTTCTGGAACGACCTCACCTTCGCCTGGTGCGCGCGGGCGGCGCCCGTGAGCATGGGCAGGTCGTTGCCGGCCAGCAGCAGCTTCATGCCCTTGCCGGTGTAGAGCTTCAGCAGCTCCTCGCTGTAGGCGCCGCCCATGCCCGGCCACTTGCCGTGCTTCTTGCAAGCCGCGATCACCTTGTCGACGGCGGCCTGGACCTTGGGGTGTCCCGTCTCGCCCGGAATGCCGAGTTCCATCGACAGGTCGCTGGCGCCCACCAGCAGGCAGTCGATGCCCGGCACCGCGGCGATCGCGGCGGCATTCTTCACCGCCTTGGGCGTCTCGATCATCACGGTGATCAGCGTGTTGTCGTCGCTCTGCCTGGTCATCTCGCCCATCGGCATCGGCGCGTAGTCGAACTGCGCCTGGCCGCCGCCCACCGAGCGATGGCCGCGCGGCGGGTAGCGCAGCCGGTCGGCGATCTCCTTGGCCTCCTCGGCGGTGTCGACATGGGGGATCACGATGCCCAGCGCGCCGCCGTCGAGGACGCGCGTTGCCATGGCGAGTTCGCCGTAGGGCACGCGCACGATCGGCGCGATGCCGGAATCCTGGGCCGCCACCGAGATCTCGCAGGCCGTCTCGATCGACATCGAGCCATGCTCGAGGTCGAGGAACAGCCAGTCGAAGCCCGCCGCCTTCATGACCTTGATGATGTCGACGTTGCGCACCAGCCGGATGCCGATGCCGACCGCCAGCTGGTTTTTCTTCAGCCGCGCCTTGGCAGCATTGATCGCAAAGGCCATTGTTTCCCCCGTGGCTTTCGCCTTTCTGGACGGGGTAAGCTAGTCGCCATGACTTTCCATGTCGAACGAATCGACCATGTCGTGCTCCGGGTGCGCGATCTCGCGGCGATGGTGCATTTCTACGAGCAGGCCTTGGGATTTCGCGTCGAGAGGCGCATCGAGAGGATCAGCCTCGTGCAGATGCGGGCCGGCGCTTCGATGCTCGACCTTGTCGCCGGTGAGCGCGCCGAAGGCGCTCCCAACATGGACCATCTCTGCTTCCGCGTGGCGCCGTTCGATCGTGACGCCATCGTCACGCAGCTCGCGCCGTTCGGGATACCGGTCGGCGAAACAGTGGAGCGCTACGGTGCGGAGGGAAATGGACCGTCGGTCTATTTCCACGATCCGGAAGGTAACGAGATTGAACTCAAAGGTCCCTCGAACGCGGCGCATTAGCCCTTGGCCGTTGCACATGATGTGCTAGCTTGACGGCAACGGGGAACTAACAACACGCCCGAACTGCGTGATTCTGGGAGGACTATTTAAGTGCGTATTTGCCTGGCACTCGTGGCCGGCAGCTTGGCTGCTGCTGTTTCCGTTGCATCACCGGCGTTTGCCCAGAAGCAGGGCGGCACGCTGCGTATCTCGCATCGCGACAACCCGCCGAGCGCATCGATTCACGAAGAATCGACGATCTCGGTGAACCAACCGTTCATGGCGGTATTCAACAATCTCGTGTTCTTCGACCCCAACGAGAAGGTGAACAGCCCCGACAAGATCGTGCCCGATCTGGCCGAGAGCTGGTCGTGGAATCCGGAGCTCACCAAGCTGACCTTCAAGCTGCGCCAGGGCGTGAAGTGGCACGACGGCAAGCCATTCTCGGCCAAGGACGTGAAGTGCACCTGGGACGCGTTGATCGGCAAGGGCGACGAGAAGGCCGACATCATCCGCAAGAATCCGCGCAAGGTCTGGTACGACAATCTGAAGGAAGTGACCGTCGGCAGCGACACCGAGGTGACCTTCACCCTCGGCCGGCCGCAGCCGTCGTTCCTGTCGATGCTCGCCGCCGGCTATTCGCCGGTCTATTCCTGCCACGTACCTGGCCGCGACATGCGCTCCAAGCCGATCGGCACGGGTCCATTCAAGGTCGCCGACTTCAAGCGCAACGAAGCGATCAAGCTGGTGCGCAATCCCGACTACTGGAAGAAGGGTCGCCCCTACCTCGACGTCATCGACTGGAAGATCGTGCCCAACCGCAGCACGCGCATGCTGGGCTTCGAGGCCGGTGAATTCGACATGACGTTCGACTCGGACGTCACCTTCCCGCTGCTGAAGGACATCAAGGCGCAGAAGCCCGACGCAGTGTGTGAGTCACGGCCGACCAACGTCAGTTCCAACATCCTGATCAACCGCGATGCGCCGCCGTTCGACAAGCCCGAACTGCGCAAGGCGCTGGTCATGGCGCTCGACAACAAGGTGTTCGCCGACATCCTGAGCCAGGGCAACGACCTCGACGGCGCCGCCATGCTGCCGCCGCCTGCCGGTGTTTGGGGCATGCCCAAGGACATGCTGGCGACCATTCCCGGCCACGCCACCGACGTCGAGAAGAGTCGCGCCGAGGCCCGCAAGATCATGGAAGGCCTAGGCTACAACAAGGATAATCCGCTCAAGGTCAAGGTCTCGACCCGCAACATCGCCATCTACCGCGATCCGGCGGTCCTGCTGATCGACCAGCTCAAGCAGATCTACATCGAAGGCGAACTGGAGCCGATCGACACGACGGTCTGGTACACCAAGATCCAGGGCAAGAAATACACGCTCGGCATGAATTTGACCGGTGTCGGTGTCGACGATCCCGACGTCAATTTCTACGAGAACTTCTTCTCCAAGTCCGACCGCAACTACACCGCCTACAACAACCCGGAGGTCGACAAGATGATCGACCAGCAGTCGGCCGAGCAGGATCGCGAAAAGCGCAAGAAGCTGGTGTGGGAGATCGAGAAGAAGCTCGCCGAGGACGGCGCGCGGCCGATCATCGGCTACAACGTCGCCAATACCTGCTGGGATCCCAAGGTGAAGGGCGTCATTCTGCAGCACAACAGCATCTACAACGGCTGGCGTTTCGAAGACGTCTGGCTCGACAAATAGGCATACCGGAATGGGAGCTTACCTCACACGGCGCTTCCTTCTGATGATCCTGACGCTGTTCGGGATGTCGGTACTGATCTTCGTCATGCTGCGCCTGGTGCCCGGCAACATCGCCGACATCCTCGTCGATGCCGCCGGCATCGCCGATCCCAAGGAGAAGGCGAAGATCATCCACGAGCTCGGGCTCGACCGGCCGATCATCGAGCAGTACGGCCAGTGGATCGGCGGTCTGGCGCGGGGCGACCTCGGCTTCGCCTATGTCTCCGAACGGCCGGCGCTCGAGGAGATCGCGCCGCGCATCCCGATCAGCGCCAAGCTGGCCGGCATGGCGCTTCTGTTGTCGGTGCTGATCGGCGTGCCCTTCGGCGTCATCAGCGCGGTCCGGCAGAACACGGCTCTCGACTATTTCCTGCGCGTCATCAGTCTCAGCGGCCTGTCGTTGCCGTCGTTCTGGCTCGGCCTGCTGGTCCTGATGGCGTCCGTGCACTGGTTCGGCACCATTCCCATCTACAGCAACGAGCCGCGAAGTTTCCTCCAGGAGGTGGGGCTTCTCTCGATCCCGGCCGCCGTCGTGGGCTTCCGAAGTTCGGCGCTGGTCATGCGGCTCACGCGATCGTCCATGCTCGAAGTGCTGCGCCAGGATTACATCCGCACCGCGCGCTCCAAGGGCGCGTCGCAGACCTCGGTCAACTACGACCACGCGCTGCGCAATGCGCTGCTGCCGGTCGTCACCATCATCGGCATCGAGGCGGCGTTCCTGGTCGGTGGCCTGATCGTCACCGAGACGGTGTTCAACATTCCCGGTGTCGCCCGGTTCCTGGTCGAGGCGATCCTGTGGCGCGACTATCCGATCGTGCAGAACCTGGTGATGCTCATCGCCTTCGTCGTGGTCATGGTGAATTTCCTGGTCGACATGGCCTACATGGCCCTCGACCCTCGCATCAAATACGCGGATTGAGACATGGCAATTATCAATCATGACGCCGAACTCACCCGCGCCGGTGCCTATGTCACCGGCGGCTGGAGCACGATCGTCTTCTTCACCCGCCGCTATCCCCTGGGCGCGGTCGGCGCACTGATCGTGCTGGCCTTCATCCTGACGGCGGTATTCGCCAGCGTGATGGCGCCGATCGACCCGACGGCCACCAATGCCCGCGCCTCACTGGCCAAACCCGGCGGCGTCTATCTGCTGGGCGCCGACTTCATGGGCCGCGACATGTACAGCCGTATCGTCCATGGCGCGCGCATCTCGCTGGCCGTCGGCGTCGGCGCCATGAGCCTGGGCTGCATCCTCGGCGTCTCGATCGGCCTGATGAGCGGCTATCTCGGCGGCTGGGTCGATCTCGCCACGCAGCGTGTCATGGACATCATGCAGTCGCTGCCGCTGCTGGTCATGGCGATCGTCATGGCGGCGTCGCTGGGACCATCGTTGCGCAATACCATCATCGCCATCGCCATTCCGCTGGTGCCGAGCGTCGCCCGCGTCGTGCGCTCGAGTACCCTGTCGCTGCGCGAGCAGCCCTTCGTCGAGGCCGCGCGCGCGGTCGGCATGGGCGAACTGCGCATCGCCATCCGCCACGTCTTGCCCAACACCCTGGCGCCGCTCATCGTGCTGGCGACGGCGCAACTCGGTTCGGCGATCCTGACCGAGGCGTCGCTCTCCTTCCTCGGCCTCGGCATTCCCGAGCCGCATCCCTCGTGGGGCCGCATGCTGTCGGAGTCGGCTGCCGAGTATGTCCGCTCGGCGCCGTGGCTGGTGATCTTCCCCGGCCTCGCCATCAGCCTCACCGTGTTCGGCACCAACCTGCTGGGCGATGCGCTACGCGACATTCTCGATCCCAGAGAACGGACGTGAGGCAGCGCACGTGAGCGATCTTCTCGAGGTCGAGGGCCTCAGCACCTGGTTCTACACGCGCCAGGGCATCGTCAAGGCCGTCGACGGCGTCGACTTCAACGTCGCCTCGGGCGAAACACTGGGCATCGTGGGCGAATCCGGCTGCGGCAAGAGCATGACGGCGCTGTCCCTGATGCGCCTGATCCCCGATCCGCCGGGCCGCATCATCGCGGGTTCGGTGCGGCTGGCCGGCCGCGATCTGCTTAAGATCAGCGAAGAGGAAATGCGCGACGTCCGCGGCAACGAGATCTCGATGATCTTCCAGGAGCCGATGACGTCGCTCAATCCGGTCATGACCATCGGCCGGCAGATCTCCGAGGCGCTGATCCTGCATCGCGAGATGAATCGAAAGCAGGCGCTGAAGCGCTCGGTCGAGATGCTGGACCTGGTGCGCATCCCCGAACCGGCGCAGCGCTCCAAGGAATATCCGCATCAGCTCTCGGGCGGCATGCGCCAGCGCGCCATGATCGCCATGGCGCTGGCCTGCAACCCCAAGGTCCTGATCGCCGACGAGCCGACGACGGCGCTCGACGTCACCATCCAGGCGCAGATCCTCGAGCTGATCGTCGAGCTGCAGCGCGAGTTCAGCGCCGCCGTGATCCTGATCACCCACGATCTCGGCGTGATCGCCGAGACCGCGCACCGGGTGATCGTGATGTACGCCGGCCGCAAGGTCGAGGAGGCCGAGGTCGGCCAGCTGTTCGCCCGGCCGCTGCATCCCTACACTTCTGGCCTGCTGGCCTCGATCCCGCGTCTCGACCTGATGCGCGGCGAGGTCGATCGCAAGACCGACCGCCTGCAGGAGATTCCCGGCATCGTGCCGCCGCTGTTCGACCTGCCCGAGGGCTGCGCCTTCGCGCCGCGCTGCAGCAAGGCCGACGATCACTGCCGGCGCGAGCGGCCGGCCTATGAACAGAAACGGACAGGCCATTGGGCGGCCTGCTGGCACAGCAATGGCTAATTCCAACGTCCCCGTCCTGGCGGTCCGGGACCTGAAAAAGCATTTCCCGGTGAAAAAGGGACTGCTGCGCCGCACCGTGGGCCAGGTCTATGCCGTCGATGGCATCAGCTTCACCATCGGCGTCGGCGAAACCCTGGGCCTGGTCGGCGAGAGCGGCTGCGGCAAGACCACGGCCGGCCGTGCCGTGCTGCGGCTCACCGAGCCTACCTCCGGCACCATCGAGGTCGGCGGCACCGACATCACCCATCTGTCCAAGGGCGATCTGCGTCCCTATCGGCGGCAGATGCAGATCATCTTCCAGGACCCGTTCTCCTCGCTCAATCCGCGCATGTTCGCGGGCGACATCGTGGGCGAGCCGCTGCTGGTGCATGGCGTGTCGTCCCGCAAGGAGCGGCAGGAGATGGTGGCGGCGCTGTTCGCGCGGGTGGGCTTGCGGCCGGCGCAGATGCTCAACTATCCGCACCAGTTCTCGGGCGGCCAGCGCCAGCGCATCGGCATCGCCCGCGCGCTTGCGCTTGGACCGAAGCTGATCGTGGGCGACGAGCCGGTGTCGGCGCTCGACGTCTCGATCCAGGCCCAGGTGATCAACCTCCTGCAGGACCTGCAGCGCGAGCGGCAGCTCTCCTACCTGTTCATTTCGCACAATCTCGCGGTGGTCGAGCACATCAGCCACCACATCGCCGTGATGTATCTCGGCCGCATCGTCGAATATGCCGACACGCGGTCGATCTTCGTGCGCCCCCAGCATCCCTACACCGAGGCCCTGCTGTCGGCCGTGCCGGTGCCGGACCCCGCCATCAAGCGCCAGAAGCGCGTGCTGCAGGGCGACGTGCCGAGCCCGGTGAACCCGCCGTCCGGCTGCCACTTCCACACCCGCTGCCCTTACGTCGTGCCGCGCTGCAAGATCGAATCTCCTCCGCTGCGCGAAATCGCTCCAGGGCATCACGTTTCCTGCCATCTGCGCTAGAGTGGCTTCCTTCATTTTCCTCTCCCGCTAGCTTGGGAGAGGAACAAGACGGTGGGAGTGCGTCATGGCCGATTGGGATTACATCGTCGTGGGCGGCGGCTCGGCGGGCTGCGTTCTGGCCAACCGGCTGAGCGAGGATTCGAGCGTCAAGGTGCTGCTGCTCGAAGCCGGTCCGCGCGACAAGTCGATGTGGATCGACATCCCGGCCGGCTTCACCAAGCTGCTGAACCACCAGAAGTTCAACTGGAACTTCGAGATGGAGGCGGAGGAGGGCATGGCCAACCGCCGCATCCCCTGTCCGCGCGGGCGCGCGCTCGGCGGCTCGAGCTCGATCAACGGCATGCTCTACGTGCGCGGCCAGCCGCTCGACTACGACACCTGGGGCCAGCTCGGAAATCGCGGCTGGTCCTACGAGCAGGTGCTGCCCTACTTCAAGAAGTCGGAGCATTTTGAGCCGGGCGGCGACGACAGTCGCGGCAAGGGCGGCCCGCTGAACGTGGCCGAGATGCGCGAGACGCACGCGCTTTGCGACGCCTTCATCGATGCCGCCGAGGCCAGCGGCTATCCGAAGAACAAGGACTACAACAACGGCAATCAGGAAGGCTTCGGCTACTATCAGGTGACGATGAAGGACGGCAAGCGCTGGTCGACGGCGCGCGCCTTCCTCGACCCGGCGCGCAACAGGCCCAACCTCAAGATCGAAACCGACGCGCTGGTGGACAAGGTCATCCTCGACGGCAAGCGCTGCGTCGGCGTCGCCTATAGCGTCGGCGGCCAGAAGCGCGAGGCGCGGGTCAACCGCGAGGTCATCGTGTCGTGCGGCTCGGTCCAGTCGCCGGGCGTGCTCGAGCATTCCGGCATCGGCCAGCCCGAGTTGCTGAAGCGCCATGGCATCGAGGTGAAGCACGAGCTGAAGGGCGTCGGCGAGAACTACGGCGACCACTTCGCGCCGCGCATGAACTGGCGCGTCAAGGACATGGCGACGCTGAACGAGCAGACGCGCGGTTTCAACCTGGTGAAGGAGGTCCTCAAATACTACGCCACCGGCAAGGGCGCGCTCAGCCTCACCGCCGGCGTCGTCTATGGCTTCGTGCGCACGCGGCCTGGCCTGGAATCGCCCGACATGCAGTTCCACATGGCGCACGCCAGCTACGATTCGGCGCAGAAGCGCATGCTGGAGAAGGATCCCGGCATGACGGTGGTGATCGGCCAGTGCCGGCCCGACTCCCGCGGCTCGATCCACATCAAGTCATCGACGCCGGGCGCCGAGCCCGCGATCCGGCCGAATTTCCTGTCGGCCCAGACCGACCGCGACGCCACGGTCGCGGGCATGCAGATCGCCCGCAAGATCATGCAGAACCCCAAGATTGCCCGGTATGTCGCCTTCGAGAACAATCCCGGCGACAAGGTCCAGAGCTACGACGAATGGCTCGACTTCGCCCGCCGCACCGGCCAGACGACCTACCACGTCATCGGCACCTGCAAGATGGGCAGCGACCCGATGGCCGTGGTCGACGCCCGGCTCAGGGTGCACGGCATCGCCGGCCTGCGCGTGATCGACGCCTCGATCATGCCGACCGTGACCTCGGGCAACACCAATGCCCCCACCATCATGATCGCCGAAAAGGGTTCGGACATGATCAAGGAAGATGCCAAGATGGGGCTCAAGGCTGCTGCCTGAGGCGCGGCCTGAGACGTTGGGGGAGGATGCGATGAAGCTCTATGGGTCCAGTATCGTTGTCGTGGCGACGTTTCTTGCCGTGGCCGCCTGCATGCCGGCGCCTCCGGTCACCGAGAGCAAGGAAAACCTGCTGTCGGCCGCCGGCTTCAAGACGATTACGCTGAACACGCCGGCCAAGCAGGCGGCGTTCAAGGCGCTGCCGGCGCACGAACTTACGCGCAAGAACTACAAGGGCAAGGTCGCCTGGGTGTACCCCGACCGCGACATCTGCGGCTGTCTCTATATCGGCAGCCAGAATGCCTATAATCGCTATATCAAGACGGCCACCGCCAAGATGATGTCCGACGCGATCAAGGCCAACTACAGCGACGACCCGTACAGCCCGACGGCGTCGATCAACGCCATGGATTACGACTGGGGCGACGATCCGGAAGCCTACGGCATGTACAGCGACTGGTAGTCGAGACAGGATTCGAAACAAGAGCATCATGTGATGCTGCATCAGTAACGCATTGCGAAATCGGCCCACGGCACAGAATCACCATCGGGAGAAAATCGAGAATTTTGGGCGCTTTCCGGGCCTCTCATTAGCCGTCGGACTTTTCCGTGTGCGGGCGTCGCGAGCCAGAAAAGTCGGAGACGAGTTAGCGGTAAGACTGGTTGGTTGGGGGGCTGGATTCGAACGGTGCCACCTGAGAGACGGAGCAGCCTCTTAGAATAAACGCGGGATCGCACGCACGTCCGCTTTGCCCTCGGAAGCAGACATCTCGCTCCCCCGGATGCCGTCGGCTTAGTGCTATGAGCGAGGCTGCGATTGAGTTGCGCAGCTTTGTGAGGGTTCACACAGATCGCCGGGACACTGTTACCAAAGCGGGGTTCTCATGAGCGTTTGGGTGCCCTTCCGACGCTCGTCAGGCTGCGAAAGTAGGCTTCTCAGGTTTCGAATCGGCGTCAATACGACGGAATCCTAAGACCTAATACCGCCTTAATAGTCTGCTAGATTTAGGTAGTGAATGAAACTGTCGATCGGGTTCGAAAGAAGGATGCTGCGGCCGCCATATGAAATCGACTGAAGAAGCTTTGGAAGAACTCGGCTGGCGTGTCTTCTTTAGTGAGCAGGTTTCGGTTGAGGAAGCGCTGCAATGCCGTCCCGTCCGGGTTATGGCCGTTCATCGCGGTGAGATCGATGTCGCCGGCGCTGGGTCACAGTACTCGATTGTACCCTATATTCCCTACGCCCGACCCTCGGACGACCATCCGACGGTAGGCGACTGGCTGCTTATCGACGAAGTCACGCTGCAGCCGATACGCGTCCTTCGTCGGCTGAACCTGTTCAAACGGCGTGCCTCGGCCGATGCACGCAAAGAGCAGATGATCGCCGCGAACGTCGATACACTCTTTATCGTCGCCTCCTGCAACCAGGATTTCAGCATCGCGCGGCTGGAACGCTATCTGGTGCTGGCGCGTGAGGTGGAGGTGAACCCGGTCGTGGTTCTCACCAAGACCGATCTGACGGACACCCCGGATGCTTTCGTGGCGGCGGCACGCGCCATCGAGTCCGGATTGCGGGTCGAAACCGTCAACGGCCGCGACCCCGCCAGCGTATCTTGTCTTGCTACATGGTGCGGCAAAGGCGAAACCGTCGCGCTCCTCGGTTCCTCAGGTGTCGGCAAATCGACGCTCGTCAACACGTTGCGCGGTTCAGACGATATCGCCACCCAGGCGATCCGCGCAGTCGACGGTACGGGGCGCCACACGACCACCGTCCGGAAAATGCATCGTCTTGATAGCGGGGGCTGGCTGCTTGACACGCCCGGAATGAGAGAATTGCAGCTGCCCGACGCCGCCAACGGAATATCGGAGGTCTTCGAAGACATTCTCCGGGTGGCGCAGGGCTGTCGTTTCTCGGACTGCGCGCATGGGGGCGAACCGGGCTGCGCCGTTCGAGCTGCGATCTCCATGGGCACGCTAACATCGGAGCGTGTTAATCGCTGGGGCCAGCTTGCGGCAGAGGACGGCGTCCACTCCGCGTACCTCACGAAGCGCCGCCGATAACACGATCAAACAAGGTGCAGAGAGAACTCGATCACCTACCACGCCCGCTACCCAGGCTTCACAAGACCGACGGCCGCCAGTTGGCCGAGGCCTCCACCTAGTCGCGCACTACGATAACCGGCCGCCGGTAACGCAAAAAGGGCCGCAAATGCGGCCCTTATCGGCTCTCTAAATAAAATATGTAAAACAACCTGAGATGGTTGGTTGGGGCCCAGTCATACCAACCGTCTGAACCGATGACTCTTATGTGATTTGCGCTGGAGGTCGGGGCTCGATTCTTTGAAGCGACAGTGTCGTTGAGGAGGTCGGGATG
>Ga0194051_1000091_pt1 | contig 46701 bp, 37 predicted proteins | sample SepL2320m_MetaG_FD_161275 | JGI IMG/M metagenome (GOLD analysis project Ga0194051, IMG submission 161275) | Anoxic zone freshwater microbial communities from boreal shield lake in IISD Experimental Lakes Area, Ontario, Canada - Sep2016-L239-20m | ecosystem: Environmental > Aquatic > Freshwater >... | reverse complement strand
CCACGGTCGCCGCCGCGATCACCACCACGGTCGCCGCCGCGATCACCACCACGGTCGCCGCCGCGATCACCACCACGGTCGCCGCCGCGATCGCCGCCGCGATCACCACCACGGTCGCCGCCGCGATCACCGCCGCGATCACCACCACGATGGCCACGATCACCACCACGGTCGCCGCCACGATCACCACCACGGTCGCCGCCACGATCACCACGATCACCACCACGGTCGCCGCCACGATCACCGCCATTATCACCCTGTGGAGGTCGTTGTTGTTGAACTTCAGGTTGTGGGTTTGGGTTTCGTTCGCGTAGGATTACTTTGCGAGAAAGTTTAATGCGATCATGTTCATCAATAGCAATAACTTTGACTTCGATAATATCGCCAACCTTGCAAACTTCTTCAACTTTGCTGATGAATTTGTCTTCAAGTTCGCTGATATGGCAAAGGCCATCACGGCCGGGAAGGATTTCAATAAAGGCGCCGAAATCTTTGATGGAAGAGACCTTGCCTTCATAGATTTTGCCGATTTTGACTTCTTCAGTGATAGCTTCAACTTTAGCCTTAGCAGCTTCAGCGCCCTTGGAGTCGCTATGGGAGATGAAAACAGTACCGTCATCCTTGATATCAATTTTAGCGCCAGTGGATTCCTGGATGCCTTTGATGTTTTTGCCACCGGGTCCGATGAGGGCCCCGATCTTTTCAGGATTAATTTTCACAGTAAGAAGTCTAGGAGCAAAGGCACTGATAGTTGCCCTTGGTTGCCTTAAAGCAGCAAGCATGGATCGTAGAATGTCTCTACGGGCAATGCGAGCTTGCTCAAGGGTATCCTTGATGATGTCTGCGCCAATACCATCAATTTTCAGGTCAAGTTGGATTGCGGTAATACCAATACCGGTACCAGCGACCTTGAAATCCATGTCGCCATAATGATCTTCATCACCCATGATATCGGTAAGGAGAGAGTACTTGTCTTTTTCCTTAACTAGGCCGATGGAGATACCAGCAACAGGGTTGGTGATAGGAACGCCAGCGTCCATAAGTGCCAAAGTGCCGCCGCAAACCGAAGCCATGCTGGAAGAACCGTTGGATTCCATGATGTCGGAAACCAACCTGATGGTGTAGGGAAATGCTTCAACGGTAGGAAGTACAGCTTGGAGGCTGCGTTCAGCAAGAGCGCCGTGGCCAATTTCTCTTCGACCGGGGCCGCGGTTGGGTTTGCACTCGCCAACGCTATATGGAGGGAAGTTGTAATCGAGCATGAACTTTTTGGTGATTTCATCAGTGATACCATCAACGCGTTGTTCATCGCTTGAAGTTCCAAGGACGGTGGTTACCAGAGCTTGGGTTTCGCCTCGTTGGAAAAGGGCAGAACCGTGGGTTCTAGGAAGCAAACTTACTTCGCAATAAAGGGCGCGGACTTGGCGTAAATCACGACCGTCAATGCGCTTGCCTGCGAGGATAAGGTCACGAACAATTCGTTCTTCAAGCCAGCCAAGAGCCGCAGAAACTTGAGCAGGAGTATGAGCGGGTTTTGCTTCACCTTCTGGCAGGTACTTTTTCTTTATTTCATCTTTGATTTCTTTAACCGCGGCAGAGCGCTCTGCTTTGCCTGTAGTTTGCTTCCTACGAGCAAATTCATCATAGAATTTGGTTTTGAATTCCTCATTCAAAGGATTTACAGCGGGCGCTTTGGGAAGTTCTTTTGTGGCAAGACCCATTGCTTTTCGCAAATCGTGAATCAAATCAACGATGATTTTGATTTGCTCATGAGCAAACATGATGCCTTCGTAAACTTGGTCTTCAGGAATTTCCTTGGCAAAACCTTCGATCATGGTGATGGCGTCTTTCGTGCCAGCCACGATCAGATCCAAATCGCTTTCCAGAACCTGAGCATAGGTGGGGAAAACAATAAGTTCACCAGCAACCTTGGCGATGCGAATCGAGCCGGTGGGTTGTAGGAAAGGAATCTGGGAAATATGAAGGGCAGCGCTAGCGCCAATCATCGCAAGTACATCGGGATCGAAATCACGATCGCAAGAAAGAGTGCTAGCCATGATCTGAACTTCGCGCATGTAGTCAGCGGGGAAAAGAGGCCTGATGGGCCTGTCGATCAAGCGGGAAGTAAGGATTTCCTTGGTGGTTGGTCTGCCTTCACGCTTCATGAACCCGCCAGGGAATTTGCCAGCGGCATAGGTTTTTTCGCGATAGTCAACAACGAGGGGGAAATAATCTTTGGTTGATTCAGCGGAGCCTTCCACAGCGGTGGAAAGAGTCATGGTGTCTGCATAACGAACGATAACTGCGCCATGAGCTTGTTTTGCGAGTTTTCCTGTTTCAAGGATAAGAGTGTGGGCGCCCAATTGTTTTTCTACACGAATTGCCTGCATAATAAAAAAGCCTCCAACAATTTCACTTAGCGAAAGCCAAGAATGAAAAAGTGTTAAACGGAACTAGAATAGGGTTTATTGGGAAATTGCTTGTGGAAATAGAATTGAGAATCCTTCGTGGGAAGGAAACTTTCGGATTTTTCTTCAGAATACAAGACCTACTATCCAACTTGCATGTTCCCTAACAAAATTTCTGACCAAGGGAACAACCGGAACATTATTAGCTTTACCTGAATTCCCCGATGGAATTAAACCAGCCTTATAAAAGTAGACTAATTTGCCTACTTTATTTTCGAAGGCCCAGGCTGCCAATCAATGTGGTGTAGCTTTCGTGATCTTTACTTCGCAAGTAGGAAAGCAGACCGGATCGCTTGCTGACCATCATCAGCAAACCGCGGCGACTGGCATGATCCTTCTTGTGACTGCGCAGGTGCTCGTGAAGCTCATTCATTCTTTGGGTTAACAAAGCAATTTGGACTTCGGGTGACCCTGTGTCCGTCGCCTTGCGGCGATACTTGTCAATGAGCTGAGTTTTGAGTTCCTTGTTGATCGACATATAGTTCTCCACCGACCTCCGTCAGGCTAACATAAGCCTTTCTTGGTCCATAAACCTATTGCGTAAACTAAAATCCTATCACTACAGGGGGCAAAATCAAGAGTGAAAGTGTTTAATTTAAATAAAAAGCCCGACTGGGTTAGCAGGCGGGCTTTTTATTAAATTAAGTAGCAATAAAATTACTTCTTTTTGCCACCGGCTTTGATTTCGGTTACTTCGTCTTTGTCATTGGTGGTGATAACAGCGCCAACGCCTTTTTCGCCAATTTTCTCAAGCTTCTTGGCAACTGCATCGTCAATCTTGGCATCTTTAGCGATGGTCAAGACTTTTTCGCCATCCTTGGACTTTACAGTCAAGCTCTTGCCTGCTTCATACTTGGTGATTGCACCCTTGTATTCGCCAGCGATTACACCAAAAGCAACAAAAACAACTGCAGCAGCAGCTACAAACATACGACGAAACATAATGATATCTCCCCTTTAAGGAACATAGCCCCACCTTGGAAAAACTCCCAAGGCTGGTGATTTCAGGGCTTACTCGCCCCGATTATAAGTCACCCTACCTACTAAACCCTTAAACAATGCAAAGGTTTCATAGTTATTTATAATTTTGCAGTTTTTTGTTAAAGCTCAAGCTTAAAGTTGAGTTTATTTCAGAAATATCCAAATATGATAAACAGATGAAAAGAGATCAATCATTTCTTATGAACCTAGTTTTACTGCCCATTTTGCTGCCGATACCAAGCTGCTTTCATCTGCAATCCCTTTCCAAGCGATATCGTAAGCGGTGCCATGCGCAACACTAGTGCGAATAATTGGCAGACCCGCAGTAATGTTAACAGCTCTGCGTTGGCCTAAAAGTTTCAATGCAATGTGGCCTTGATCGTGGTACATAGCAACTACGCCATCAAATTCCCCTTGGCTTGCTCTTAAAAATAAAGTGTCTGCAGGGATGGGGCCTGAAACGGTCATCCCTTGTTGCTTGCAAATATTAGCCGCAGGTTGGATGATCGTTTGCTCTTCTTTACCAAAGAGCCCTCCATCGCTGCCATGGGGGTTAAGTGCAGCAAGTGCAATGCGAGGAGTGCGGCCCAAAACTTTGGTGAGTAAATTGGTAAGGAGTTGTGCCCTAGCAACAATTCTTTCGATGCTAAGCTCATCAAAAACATTTCTTAAGGCGAGATGCAAAGTAACATGTGCCACTGCCAATTCTGGGAGTGCCAAAATCATGACATGTTCCGGGGCTTTGGTTCTGGATGCCAAGATTTCGGTGTGGCCAGGGTAATCGAGCCCCGCAAGATGCAAGCCTTCTTTGTGAAGAGGCGCGGTAACGATTGCAGTTGCTCGTTTTTGAAGTGCCCAATCGATCGATTGAATTAAATAATCATGGGCTGCCTTTCCTGCAGAGGCATTAATATCGCGTATTTTGACAGTAGATAAATCCGCTGTTTTGATATTGGCGCAACTGATCAGATTCGGCAGGGGCGTTGCCTGTTCCGGTTCGTTGATGACTTGAACTTTCGCATTTTTATTAATTAGATGAATTGCTTTTTCGAGCCAAGCAGGATCTCCCACCACGACGGGATCGCAAAAAGCGAGTATTTCGTCCCAGGCTTTCACGATGATTTCCGGGCCTACTCCAGCGACATCACCCATGGTGATGAGAATTCGGGGTTTTTGGTTCATTGATTTGTTCCTTGAAATGGGATTATTTGGAGCAAAGCATAGCAAGTAATCTTTCCATAAGTGTTTTGGGAGGGATCTGACTGCCCCCTTTCATTCCTGTATCTGTTTCGATGAGCCAAGTTAAAATCTTATTGATTTTTTTGCGTCCAATTCTTCGAAGCTGAGCTTCAGCGCTGGTTTTCGTGAAACTGAAAAACCCGGCTTTTTCCAGTGCAAAAGCCATCGGTTTGTCTTGCATTGCAAATCTTCCTGCGTAGGCCAACTTTCGGAGGTGTGAACTAAATGCCCCTAAAAGCTTCATAGGTTCTTCGCCCTGTTCGAATAACTCAAAGAGCAATTGAAACGCTGCCCTTGGGTTTCCTTGCCCAATATGATCAAACAATACCCAGACCTTTTCAACATGCCCTTGGCCAACCAGCATATCAACATCCTTGGCGCTTATTTTTGGATTGTCTGCAGCATAGCAGGCGAGCTTGGCGATTTCTTGATCCAGTCTGCCTAGTTCGGGCCCAATGAGTTCAACCAATAGGGTTGCAGCATCGTTTGCGAGAGGTTTTTCATGAATGTTCTTAGCTTGAGAAATGCACCAGGCGACAAGTGTTTCTTTTCGGGAGGGCGCTTCGCAAGTAATTAACCCCTCCTTAGCGAGCATTTTTGATAATTTGGTGTTCGAAGGCCAAGAAGAAGTTTCAAGGATGAGAACGCCATTGGTGCTGGGAGCTTGAAAATACTTTTCGAGAGCGGGCCTATTCTTGCTAACAAAATCATCTGCCTGTTCCACCCATGCGAGCCTTTTGCCACCAAAGAATGAAAGCGTGGTAAGCTCTTCCCTTACTTCCGCAAAAGAAGTTTTATCGCCTACGAAAGAAGCTAATCCGAGATCTTCGTTACCAGCAAGGATAAGTTGTTTGAGAGCCTTGCCTGCTTTTCTACGCAGATAGTCTTCGGAGCCAGTGATTACATAAACTGGTTGCAGTTCAAGTTTTGCCTGATCTTTTAAGAACTGTTCAACTTCCATTGAAATCCCCAAATGAATATCTGTACATGATACTCATGCTACTTTGTAGCGTGGGAAAATCGAGACTAATTTGGTTTAACTGGATTTGTTGGAAAAGTGGGCATTCCCTCAGAACCAAACCCCGGTAAAGAAGTGGGGCTTGCTGGTGCAGGGCCATTGTTGTTTGGGATAGTGCTGGAAGGATTGCCTGGAAAAGAAGAAGCAGGCTTAGGCCCCGGCACCGCTGGAATATCTTGATTGATCGGACTTGCAGGAGGTGTGTAGCTTCCCGCACCTACTGGTGAAACATCCACGCCTGTAACTCTCGCCTTGGGTGTGGATAAATCAACTTTCACCGCACCAGTGGTTTCAGCAGATCCGATATTTCCTGCAAGATCTGAGGCTTCAACCCTGATAAAAAACTGATAGGGCAGCCCTTCGCCCGGCATACGCCATACATATCTTCCCGTGTTAGGAAGATTAGGCACAGCAACAACCCAGGGGCCTTCTGGTGTTTTTGCATAAGAAATATTTATAGGATTTGGTCCTAAGTACTTATCAGCAGCAGTCCAAGTAACGCTGAGGTTTCCTTGATCAATGCCCCGCCCAACATCGACGCCAATGAGTTTAACCAAAGGTTTAGTTTCATCAACTTCGACCCAGAATTGAGGAAGATCACCTGATTTTGGTGGATGTTCGCCAAGGTCTACCCCGCTGCGGGCAACAAGAGTAAACCCATAACGGCCTTCTTCGGGCACATCAACAATGCAAGGTGGTTGTTTGGGTGCATCCTGATCATACTTACGCCATACTTTACCACCATCGCGGGTTACATAAACTTCCACGCGGGAAATATCAGAAGGGCCCACATCATCAATTTTGTAATTAAGCTGGAACCTTCTACTTTTGACCATGGAGATATTGCTTTTGCCCGAGCCGTTTTCCTGAGTTGAATTACCTGCTCTGATTCCATTTGGTTGAATCACGACAGAGCTTTCCCCAAAATTCCCGCACTTATCTCTCACTGTTAGATGGACTTCAATATTTCCGGAAGTACCGGGGTTCCAAACATGTTGGCCCTGTGCAATTTGTTGGGCAGATAAAGGCACCCAATCCTTGCCATCGGAATTCCGAAATTCCAGCCTCATGCTGGAAAGATCCAAGGTTTCATCGCGGAGATCCCAGTCGATCGAAGCAGAACCATCTTTGAACATGCCACGAAGAACAACCGAGGGCGCTGTGCTGTCGATGCAAACTTTTAAGGAGGGTTGCGCAATGTTAATATTTGCAGGAACCATTCTGCCATCGATTTCCTGACTTTGTACCGAGAACCAATACCAACCGTCTTTTTGGGCCCGGAATAGGAATTGTTTTTGAGTAGGAAGCGCAGTGCCTACATGGGCATAGGTTTTGCCGAAATCTTCAGAGACATGCAGTAAGATTTTTTGGATCTTGGAGTCAGCAGGGTTGGAAGAAAAAGGAATGATAAAAGAAGCATCTCTGGAATAATAGGTGTCTGTAGGCGGTGCAGCATTGGTAAGCGAAGTGCAAATAATGCAATAAAACGCCAGCAGAACTGCGGAAGCGGAGGAGTCAGTAATTTTCCGCAAAAGGGCCATTATCATGTCCATGGGAAAGAAAGCGTTTGTTCTGACAATGTCAGAAATAACAGCTTCCTTTAATATCGACAGATTAGCTGAAAATCTTAAGGAAATAGCAAAAGAGCGTTTGCTAAAACGAAATCGTAATTAAAGAGCCTTAAAAAGATGCTAAATGGAAGAGCGCCTGAATAGATGGCGATCGATCAAGTTTCCAATAAATTCTGGCGGAAAAAAACCTAATACCAAGGTTACCATGCAAAGACTAAAAGTGGTTAAGCCCATTAAAATGCCAATTCCAGTATGAAGCATGATGGAACCACAAATCATAATCCATTTAAGTTTTCGATTCCAAACCAGAAAAGGAAAAGAAGATTCAAGAATAATGGTGTAAACGCAACCTGTTGTCATGATGATTTCCCAAAGCACTTTGTGCTTGGTAAGGAAGACCAATACCGAGGTGTAAGCGGAAATATGCATGGGATTAAAGGAGTAATTAGCCAAAACGCCCCAGAGAGCCGTTCCATTCCACCAGGAAGATCCTTGTAACTTGGAAGTAGCTGCAGCAAGATAAATGATGCAAAAATGGATTTGAATCATACGGGTAACAAAGTTGGAAAGAATCAAAGGCTTTGGGGATTCGTTCCAGTTGGGGTCGCCAGCTTTTTTTCTGCGCATTTTTTGAAAGTAATGATCAAGCGAATAAATCTCTCCGCCCGGTGCAATGATCATGTAAAAAAGCAGAATCATTATCATCGCATCCATGCCGAAAAGGCCGCTAGGCGCCCTGTGGATATAGGCCAAAGCCCCAATCCAAGAAAGTATGGAACTCGTTCTAGAGAAGAAACCGATGGCCATGCAAAAGTTGGCAGTCAGAAAACCAAGGTGAAAAGCCCAGATCCAGTAGGGACTGGTGGCATGATAAAAAACAGACCAGCTAAGATTGGTCTTGGTGATTTCAATGGTATTTTCAGACCACTCAGGCGCCATCACATACATGGGCGTATCTTTCCTGAAATGATCCGCAAGACCCTGATTAACAATCCCATCGGGGCCAACAAAAGCTAATAATTCAAAGCTGTAGCACAAGGTAATGTAGAAAATCAAACACCCGGTTAAGAGTCGAATTAATCCGATGGTATTAGGAGCAACAGGCGTAAACCAAAACCTATCAAATTGCTCGAACCAGCCCATAGAATCATCTGAATTTGTCTTGCGGTGATTCGCATTTTTGGACGAAGAAGCAGGGCGGTCAAAAATTGAATTCTTACCCCCAATTGAATTTCCCGAGGAAAACCCATCACGGGTCTCCGATAATCCCCCATCATAAGTCTCTGATCCCCCATTCGTGGTTTTCATGGTTTGCCTCCGTCTTTATCTGGCATTATTTTTACATCCCCAGCATGAACATCAAGAGAATGGTTCAACACGGTAGGTTCATTAGGATTAGAGTTTCGAGTTATAGGTAGAAGGAAATACAAAAAGGGATCATTGGGGTTAATAAGGTTGGCATTTTTATCAAAGCTTCCCATGAAGTATGGGTAATACAAAGTTGGATCCAAGGCGTTTTCACCCCTGGACATATCCCCAGGAGTGATGATGCTATGGGTGACCCTGTAAATTTTAATATTGTCGATGTTGATGCTGGGTTTATCGGTGGGATGAGCGAATTTTTTTGTCAGATAAAGAGCATAAGACAACAGCATTCTTTTAGAATAATCTGCAGGTTCCTTAAACATGTAAGATTGCGACATCGATCGATTAAGGGGAGTAATCTGCGGTTGATTAGCCAGCCCCGCAAGATTCCGCCTTTGGAGTTTTTCTTCCCAATTATCAGGAGAATGACTACTTGCGACATTGGTGCTTTCAGTAACGGAAAGCATACGCTGATAATGCATTTGAATAGGGCTTTCGGTTCGATTGGGTATTTTAAACCAGCGAAAAGTGCCATCTTCATATTGGATCTTGGACCAAAGAAGAACCGGAGGCCCGGGCTCAGGCGAGTAAAAATGATAAGCATTGTTAAGATAGGCAAAAGTTAAATAATGCCTGAAGTAATAGGCCCAAAGATTGGTGGCAAGCCACGAAGCCGGTGCATTAGGCGGCTCGATTGAAGTGACAGCACTAACAATACTCGCAAAGTGAAATAGAACAAAACAGATAGCCGTGGTTTTTTTAGCCAAGACAGGCAACAAAACAAAGATTCCAATAAATAAACAGACCCCGGTAAAAACGGAACTTGCTAAGATAAGCGAGTCCCAACTCGCATCCATGGAATTGGTTATGACTAAAAGGGTAAATGATAAACCGAAGGTGGTAAGCGCTAGAACCCCATTTGAGGTGGTGTCATGAAGCCTTTGGGAACAGGCAATGCTGAAACCAGAAAGGCCAATAATAAATCCAATAACTAAAAGGTTTACCCTTAAGATTACTAGAGCCGGAAAAAGGATGTTTAACCCACATGCCAAAAGCGCCAAAGCGATAGCGGTTATTACCCAAATAGTGGGTTTTTGAAGTATATTCATAAATAGGACCTCCTTCTCCATATTAGATCATTCGTCATTATAATGTAAATACCTAAATGATGTCAGCACCTCTTTGAAGAAGTGAAAAGGAGGGTAGCAGAAAAAGTCGTAATAATTGAAAAAGGCAAAGCACTATGCAAACTCGGCGAAGAATGAATGCCAAGACTAAAGATGTGTTCATTTGTACACAAAGAAGGGTGAGTTACAGGATTATCTTTGGATTAGTCCAATAAGTTGTATATCAAGTGCCCATAACACTTTGCCTAAATATAAAAATCGTTACAATAAGAAAAATCGTTAAAATCTACCTATTCTTCTTGCCAATCACTTTTTTGCCTTCTAACATCTCAAAATCGATACGCATCGATACTGCCAACTCTTGGAATGGAATCCAAACGGTTATCAATTGAATAGCAAAGGTTTGCTCCTACAAGAGGGGTGGTTTGTTTTTTTGTTCCAGCAGATATGAATTAGCGTTTCAAGGACGAAACCTAGATCTGGAATTGTTTTGGAAGGCTTTAACCGGCTCTTCTATTTTTCAGGAGGTTTTGATGATTAGTTTTATTTTAGCAATAGGTTTGGGTCAAGCGGTTGCAGGCGCAGAGTGCGCAGGTGGCACATGCCCAGCTACTAGCTCTTCGGTCGCAAGCTCTTGCGCTTCGGGCAATTGCTCTGCCTCATCAAGTGGCAAATTGTTCCGTAGAGGCAGATCATCTGGTGGCTCAGTAGCCATGGTTCCTGCCACTAGCCCAGTTGCAACCACGGAAGAAAAAAAGACAGCAGAAGCCCCAACGGCTGTAGAATCAGTAGATTCTTCCAGCGCCCGTAGGAAAGCCCTGATAAGCTTCCGCAGATAACAAAATGACTATTTCAAAAGAGATAGCCCTAGTAAATCAAGGGTTATCTCTTTTGTATTTTAGAATCCAACCATTGCCTGAGAGCCTCAGGGAAATCAGTGGTGATGCCGTCCACCCCAAGGGAGATAAGTTGATCCCAATCCAGCGGTGTATTAGCAGTCCAAGGTAATACTTTGAAATGATGGTTATGCATTTCGTCAATGATTACTTTGTTTAGGGTGTCAAATTTCGGGCAGAATAAGGAAGCCCCCGTGTCGATCATTTCTCGAATAAAATTTATCTGAATGGTTCCATCTGTAAGCAGACCCAGAGTGCAATCAGGTAAAAGTTTTTTAGCCTGTTTTAAAATAGTATGATCAAAAGATCTTAGGACGATGCGATTTTGAGAGTTTCTTTTGGAGATCTCGTCTTTAATAATATGGATGATGGTTTCGCTTTTACACTTTAAAAAAGGAAGCTGTTTTATTTCTAGATCGAAGCAGAGTAAAGCTGCAGCTTTTTGCTGTGCACTCGTTTTGCCTGCCTCTTTTCCTTCCTCACCTGCATAGAAATCGACAAAATCAAATAACTGATGTAAGGTGGGCGGCGCCCAGCAATTCAAATTGTGCCGCTTGCAGTAAATGGCAGATGCCGGGCCAATGATAAACTCTTGTGAGGGGAATCTTTCATTTTTTGAGGGGATAGTTTTGAAAACAGCTTGCAACGCTTGCAGGTTGAATTCGCTTATTTGAAAGTGGTGTTTGGATTGGGCCAGTTGAAAAAAATGGTCATGGAATAAAACCACTTGTTCATCTGCACAAAGATGTAGATCGGTTTCGATGGAATCAACCAGACAATCAATAGCAAATTCGATCGAGGAAAAAGTGTTCTCAGGCCTGTTGCCCCTTGCGCCACGATGGCCTTGCAAATGCAGTTGCATGGTTTGTCTCTATTCGAGGTCTGGGTTTTGCAAAGGTTGAAAATCAACCACTTCAAGGCTGATCGTTGTAAAGCCATTCCACTCATTAAGTTTGGGAGTAAAAGCCAGAGAGATTAAACCACCATTCGACATTAACTCTTCTTTTCTTTTACCCATGCGAAAAGCAATGGCCCAAAGTTTAACCCCTGCTTGTGTAACCTGAAAGCGAAGGTGAAGGCCATCTGTGCCAACAAGCGTGGGTTCTTTTTCAACAGTAAGGTTGGTCGCAAGGTAAAAGGGTCTTTTGTTTCCCATGCCGTAAGGCTCAAGTTGATCGAGATCTTTTACCAAAGCATGAGTCAAGGCGGATAAAGGAACCTCAGCATCCAAAATCAAATTGGCAGGCTTGATCCCCGTGGGGTATTTTTCTTTTACAAGAGAGCAAAGCTTTTTGCGAAGCAAAGGGATTTTATCTTTTTCGATTTGCAAACCAGCAGCAGCAGCATGCCCTCCTGCACGCACCACTAAAGATTCGCATTCAGAAAGAAGTTCATGAAGCTTGACCATCCCGCCGGATCTTCCAGAACCTGACCATATGGTTCCCGATTCTTGAACAGGCTCGTCTTCGGATGAGGTTTCTGGAGTGCTAGCCGGGGTGACAGGTGGCGCCAGAATGATGCATGGTTTTCCAAATTCTTCGGTTAACCTACCGGCTACCACCCCTACAATACCAGGATGCCATGTGTTGCCCGCAAGGACAAGGAATGGATCATTCAAGAATTCTTCAGTCTCTGCAAGCTCTTTGGCTTCAGAAAGAATCTGCCTTTCGATTTTTTGTCGTTGCTTATTTTGATCAGAAAGAAAAAGTGCAATTTCTCTCGCTTGATCCATACGGTTGGTGATCAATAAATCCACCACAAGTTGTGCGCATCCAATTCTGCCCGCCGCATTCAGCTTCGGAGCTAGGTTAAATCCAATATCAGTCGAATTAAGTTTCCTTTTCTCGTTGAGGTTACTTTCCTTGACCATTGCCTGGATTCCAAAGTTGGCAGACTTGGTAAGCCTTTCCAATCCGCTTCGTACCAGAATTCGATTTTCATCAAGTAAAGGAACAACATCCGCAACAATCCCAAGTGAGGCAAGGCTGATGGCTTCCACCAGAAAATCTCTGAGAAACCCTTCAACTTTGGAATTTCCGCTATGTAAAACTGCAATCATCCACGCAAGCTTTAATGCAACCGCAGATCCAGATAGCTCGCCGAATGCGTAGGTCCCTCCCGGAAGTCTTGGATGAACAACAGCAGCAGCTTCGGGAATGGTGGCTTTCATTTCATGATGGTCGGTAATAATCAATTCAATATTTAAGGATTTAGCAACCTTGGCTTCTTCGATACTTGCAATGCCGCAATCTACGGTAATGATTTGCTGAACACCTGAGCGCGCAAGCGATTGAAGTGCTTTAGAATTAAGACCGTAGCCCTCTTCCAAGCGCTTAGGAACATAAAATCTGGGGCTGCCCCCAAGAATGCGAAGTAATCTGACTAGGATGGCAGTTCCAGAAATACCATCTGCATCATAATCGCCGTAGATGCAAATAACTTTGCCCGTCTTCAAAGCTTGCAGAATAAGTGTAGCAGCTTCTAAATTTCCGGGAAGAGAAGCGGGGTCGTGTAACCCTTTTAAAACCGGGTTAAGAAAACGATGAGCGTTTTCAGGAGAATCAATGCCACGATTAATAAGAAGCTGTGCAATCACAGGAGATAGCTTGGTTTGTTTTGCGAGATTGTTACAACGATCGGTATCGTGCGGGAGCAAAACCCATTTCTTTGAAGCGGACAAAAAACACTTCCTTTTAAAAGTGAAGTTACGGTTGAAAATTAATAGCTGCACACTTCTTTGCGGTGCGCAGTTCCTTATTGTAAATGAGTTTAACTGTTTGGCAGTTATTAACAAGGATGTAATCGCATCTTGCCTAAACTAGCCAATCAGAATCATCCTAATTATGCGCAAGGTCGAGTAAAATAATGCCGATAAAAAGGCAGGGAAGAAGGTACCAGTAAACCTTAAAGAAGTTAAGAAAGAAAGAAATGATTCGATTTACTTATTACGCCTTTTTATCGCTCTGCATCTTGTCTGGGATCTTTTACGGGAATTAAAGTTCGATTTAAAAGGTTTTCAAAAAGTCAGGTCAAATTAAAATAGAGTATTTGGGCAATTCATTTCTCTGGTTCGAAAAAACACCCATCAATAAAAAGTGAATGCATAACACCTGCGACGATTATACTTAAATCGTAAGATAGGTAATAAAAAGCATTTTGAGATCAAACATAGAGTAAAAAAAGAAGTATAAAGCTGAAGCATGCAGGAAGTCTTCTGGAGAAGCAAAGTTTAATTGTCAAAGGTCAGGCCCCCATCTAGCTCAATAAGCGATTTTTAGATTTGCCATAAGTTCAATTATTTGAGGTAATTAGGGACATTATTGTAGCCTAAAGAGAAGAGCTTTTGTGGTCATAAAACGAAAACTTGAAGTGCAAAGAAAAGTAAGGTTGAGGTGTATAGGCAAAATTAAAGCTATGTGCCTAGGTGTTTGGTAAATCTAGGTAGGAGAAATAAGGGGTATACATAGAAGATAGGGGGCAAAAAGTTTTTGGGAAACTTATTTAAGCTTGGAAAGATCGGTTGCCGAAAGAATAAGTGAGAAGTGTGAGATCTAAGTTTTTAGAGACATAAACGAGGATCTTCACTTTGAGAGACGGAAGAGGAACAGGGCAGGCAGAGGCCCACAAGCTCGGTCGGGATTGTCTCGCTGGGATGGGGCTTGTTGCTAAAATAAATATGTCTCTATATGGAGGTGTTGATTCGTGAACGCTGCTTTTTTACTTTTGACCACAGCATGGGTTGCTGGTGCTGACGCTGCTCCTGCAGCTGCACCTGCTGTTACTTCTACAAGCGCTTGTAATAGCACATGCTGCGACAAGCCAAGCTTGCTAGACAAACTTCGCGCAAAATTTGCAAAAGATTGCTGCGAAGCACCAAAAGAAGCTCCTAAAGTTGTGAAGTGCGAAAAGAAGGCTGACCCATGCGATCCATGCAAGGTAAGCATTCTAGACAAACTTCGTGCTAAGCTTCAAAGGAATGATTGCGACGCACCCAAATGCGAAGCTCCTAAAGTTGTGAAGTGCGAAAAGAAAGCTGACCCATGCGATCCATGCAAGGTAAGCATTCTGGACAAACTTCGTGCTAAGCTTCAAAGGAATGATTGCGACGCACCGAAGTGCGAAGCTCCTAAAGTAGTGAAAGTTGAAAAGAAGGCTGAAGCATGTGACCCATGCAAAGTAAGCATTCTTGATAAACTTCGCGCTAAGTTGGCAAAAGATTGCTGCGACGCACCGAAGTGCGAAGCTCCTAAGGTAGTGAAGTGCGAAAAGAAAGCTGACCCATGCGATCCATGCAAGGTAAGCATTCTGGACAAACTTCGTGCCAAGTTGCACAAGAATGATTGCTGCGATGTAGTTGCACCAGCAACTGCCCCTAAAGCAGCACCAATGCCAGCAGGCAAGTCTGCCAGCATTATTCCAGTGCCCACAATCTCCGAAGTAAACGCTTTCTAAATTAGAAAGAAACTTCGAGGTATGTGATGGGCAGGTTTGTTCATGAGAATGAGCATTAAATTAGGGCTGCGTTGGTTTAATAAATCAAACTGTCCTCGGCCTGGTAATCCTGATAATCCTCAACCGCTGAGCCCCGCAGAGAAATTTGCGGGGCTTCTTTTTTACCTTTTGTCGTTCCACCCAGTATCAGCATACCGATGCTTTACAAAATACTGAATTCTTGCTTCTTCTTCATGCGACCAAACCGAAGCCTTAAAAGCCCACCCTAAAGCATTGCGACATTCATCAACAATAATCGAACTTAGTTTTTCCGGGCAAAGCTTGATCCCCGAAAGTTCAAGTATTCCAGGCAGAGAGGGTGTGTATGTGCTTTGGGCAAGCAAAATTCCGCCGTGCTGGATCACACCTCTTTTCTTTTTTCGCTGTGCACTCCCCACAACTTTGTGTCTGTTGATAATAAGATCCTGTGGTGCGTGATGATGAAAACAAAGCAGGTTGGAAGGATCATTCCGCTGTTCGGGTAGATTTATTTCACTCAACGACACCCCTAAAAGCAACAAGGATTTTTGAATGATAAGATGCATCTTTTCTTGCCAAAGTGTCGATTTATGACCCGCAATAATTAAGGGTAGTCCCAAAGCATAAGTAAGTTCGTGGTGATGAACCAGAGCCTCGCCGCCCGTAGCCCTTCGAACCCAAGGTAAGGTTTTTAATTCTTTGGAATTCGCTAAAAGAGATGCAGATTGAAAGTATCCCAAGCTTACGGTCGGCTCGGACCATGTGTAAAAACGAATTGCACAAATGCCTTCTTCTGCGAGTTCAAGCAATAACTCATCCGAAGCCATTGCATATGACCCAGAATTCGACTCCAAAGGCAAAAGCCTGCACTCGATCAACGGATATACCTGAAAATGATTACTTCTTCCAACGCAGCATGGGTTCCTTGGCAGCCTTCACTTCATCAGGCCTGCTGATATCCAAAGTGTGTGGCGCACCATGAAGGAACTCTGCGTCTTCATCCCGAATCTTAATCAAAGTTTGGGCGAAGTGATCAAGCGTTTCCTTACTTTCGGTCTCAGTGGGTTCCATCATCATGGCTTCTGAAACCACGAGAGGAAAATAAACCGTAGGTGCGTGATACCCGTAATCCAGCAAACGCTTCCCTATATCCATCGCACTAATTTTTTTATCTCTTCGCAGGGTTCTGGCACTTGCCACAAATTCGTGCATGCACCTATCGCCATGCGGAACATCAAAAGAATCTTTGAGAAGGCTGAGAAGATAATTGGCATTCAAGACAGCATTTTGGCTGACTTGCTTAAGCCCATCAGGCCCAAGCGTGCGGATGTAGAAATAGCCACGAAGTAGAATACCGACATTTCCAAAGAAGCTTCGAACCCTGCCTATCGTTTTTGGGCGATCATAGTCGAGTTTAAAACCCTCGTTTGTCTTTACAACTAAAGGTGCGGGAAGAAAAGGGATTAATTGCTTTCTTACCGCAATAGGCCCAGATCCGGGGCCACCTGCTCCGTGTGGCCCAGTAAATGTTTTGTGTACATTGTAGTGCATCATGTCAGCACCAAAATCACCCGGTCTGGTGATGCCAAGAATGGCATTCATGTTAGCACCATCAAGGTAAACTAGGCCACCAGCTTTGTGAATCAGTTCTGTGATCTGCACGATTTGCTCATCGAAAAGGCCCAAGGTATTTGGGTTGGTGATCATGAATACTGCGGTTTGCGAGTCGATTTTGGAAATAAGATCGTCCATGTCGACCCTACCACGCGCATTACTTTTAATGGTGATGGTGTCGAAGCCAGCAATTGCAGCACTAGCGGGGTTGGTACCATGTGCGCTATCAGGGATAAGAACTTTGGTGCGTTTTTCTTTTTTGTCGCGGAAGTAAGCTGCAGCAACTAGAAGTGCGGTCAACTCGCCTTGGGCCCCCGCAGCAGGTTGTAGTGAAACGCCATCAAGCCCTGCTATTTCAGCTAGATAGTTTTGCATCTCCCAAAGTATTTCAAGCATACCTTGGCAGGTTTGATCGTCTTGAAGAGGGTGGACATGTGCTAGGCCGCTTAAGGAACCAAGCCTTTCATGTCGCTTGGGATTGTATTTCATGGTGCAACTTCCCAAAGGATAAAAGTTGCAATCAATAGCCATGTTTTTGGTGGATAGATTAACGAAGTGCCTGACGATGTCAATTTCCGCCATCTCAGGCAGATGGGTCGGATCCTTGCTGAGATACTTTTTGTCAAGAAGTTCAGCGGAAGTCTTTGTGGGGACATCGCAATCAGGTAAAAGATGGCATCTTCTACCCTTGTGACTGATTTCAAAAAGCAACCCTGTAGATTGAGACTTATCCATAATGCCCTCGCGAATAATACTTTGAGTTTTGAAGTAATCAGGATTTTAAAGCTTTAGACTTTTCCTGAGAAGAAGCAGCAGTGACAGCAGCCGAAAAAGCTGCAGCATAGTTTTCAAGTTCTGAACGAGTTCGTTTTTCGGTAACAGCGATGGTCATAACATTGGCTAAATCTTTAGACCAACGGCCCTGAGATAAGCCTGCAAGAATGCCATCATCAATAAGCGAGTTGATAACAACCTGAGCATTGCAAGGAAGTTCGATGGTGAATTCTTTGAAGAAAGGGAGATTGAATTTCGGTTTGACCCCGGGGATTTTACAGAGTAGATCCATGAGGAAGTGAGCTTTTCGGAAGCAAAGTTCTGCAGTTTCAGTGAGGCCCTTGGGGCCGATAGCAGCAAGGAAAACCGCAGCACGCAAGGCAAAAAGGCCTTGATTAGTGCAAATGTTACTCGTTGCTTTTTCCCTGCGAATATGCTGCTCGCGAGTTTGTAAGGTAAGTACCCAGCATCGTTTGCCCTTGCGATCTACCGTTTGGCCAACCAGTCTGCCCGGGATTTTTCTTACAAAGGCTTCTTTGCACGAAAGTAATCCAAGGTAAGGCCCACCGTAAATCATCGGGTTACCTAGGCACTGCCCTTCAGCTACAGCGATATCAGCATCGTATTCGCCTGGTTTTTTCAAAATACCAACGCTGATGGGATCGTATGCAACAATAAAAAGAGCACCCTTGGAATGTATCAGCTTCCCAATTTCTTCAACTTCTTCAAGGTTGCCGAAAAAGTTTGGATGTTGAACGATCACACAGCTAACTGTTTCGTCAAGTTTGCTTGCAAGATCATCGAGGCAAAGTTTTCCTGTAGGGCATGCAACAGTAACCACGGTGGGTTCTAAATTTGCAAGGTAGGTGGTGAAGGAGAGTCTGTACTCGGGGTGAACCGATTCAGCAACCAGAACTTTACCCATTCTTCCTGTGACAGACATAGCCATCAAGATGGCTTCAGCGAGGCCAGAGCCTGCTTCATAAAGACTGGAATTTGAAATATCCATAGCAGTTAGCTGCGAAATCATGGTCTGAAATTCGTAGAACGCCTGCAAGCTTCCTTGGCTAGCCTCTGCTTGATACGGTGTGTAAGCAGTATAAAATTCACTTCTGGAAGCTACCATGTCGACAACTGCAGGAATGAAGTGATCGTAACTCCCACCACCAAGGAAACAAACTGCGCTGTCTGCGGAGAGATTGGAATTAGCAAGGCGATCAATATGCCTTGTAAGTTCAATTTCAGTAAGGGCCTTGGGAATATCAAGAGGCCGTTTCAGCCTGACCGATTCAGGGATGTTGCTGAAAAGCTCATCAATGCTAGAAGCTCCAATGCTTTTGAGCATATCATTTTTATCATCAGGGGTGTTCAGAAGATAAGGCACGATCCAACTCCTTCAAATTGTGCTGTTTAAATACCTGCAGAAAGATACTAATGAGATTCAGAGGCAATCTGTTTTTCATAAGCTGCATGATTCATCAAATGATCCAAATTAGGTTTGCCGGCCATTTTGATTTTAACAAGCCATCCTTTGCCATAGGGATCCTTAGAAATCGTAGCAGGGTCTAAGACTAATTTGTCATTAATCTCGATGATTTCGCCTTCAACTGGGGCGTATATATCACTAACCGCTTTTACGGACTCGATTTCACCAAAACTATCACCTTTTAATGCAGGGTCGCCTACATCGGGCATATCAATGTAAATAACATCGGTAAGAAGATCGACAGCAAATTTTGTAAGTCCAACTGTACAAATATTGCCTTCGATTGAGGCCCACTCGTGGGTTTTAGCGTATCGGAGTTTAATAGGATCCATAACAAATACTCCCTGAAGCAAATTCGCTTCTATCTAATATAAATAAGCAACAAAACGGCCACTTACCAAATCCCAAGATGACAAACAGTGTCATCAAGTAGTTTTTCTTTTGTAAAAAGGTAAAGGAACCACTTTGCAAGGCTCAAATTTACCACGAATATCGATATCTAACTCTGTACCAACGGCAGATAGATTAGCAGGAACATAGGCCATTGCAATGGGTTTGTTGAAGGTGGGAGAAAAAGTACCACTGGTAACTTTCCCCAAGGCCGTACCGTTTTTCGTTACGGGATATAATTCGCGGGGAATGCGTTTTCCTGGAAGTTCAAGTCCAACACGAACTCTGCCGGAAGGGGTATTTTTTTCTTTTACCAGAGCATCTCTGCCAAGGAAATCGCCTTTGTCTAATTTGACTGCCCATCCTAATCCAGCTTCCAAAGGGTTGGTGTTTTCATCGATTTCATGCCCATAAAGTGGCATGCCCGCTTCAAGCCTGAGAGTATCTCTGCACCCTAAGCCACAGGGTTTACAACCCATAGTTACTAGCTTTTCCCAAACTTTGATTTCTTCGCCCTTGGGAAGAATGATTTCGATGCCATCTTCGCCGGTATAGCCTGTTCTGCTTATAAGGCTTGGGACATTCATTGTTTTGGAATCAAAACTGAAGTAGTAGCCCAACTTGGAGGGGTCATCAGAGATCAGTTGTTTGGCAAGAGCGATTGCGTTTGGCCCTTGTACAGCAATCATGCTTGTAGAAAGAGTTTGGTCTTCAATTTGAACATTTAAAGATCGCACATTGCTTAGAAGCCAAGATACAATCTTTAGGCGATTAGAAGCGTTGACCACCAAGAGGAAATTTGAGCCATGCTGATAAACTAAAATATCGTCAAGAATGGTTCCTTTTTCGTTACAAACAAGGTTGTAGCGAACTTGACCTGGTTTAAGGTTTGCGGAATTGTTGGTGCAGATCATCTGGAGAAAACTAGTGGCATCAGGGCCATGAATTTTAAGCCTGCCCATGTGGCCAATATCGAAAATGCCGGAATCATTTCGAACTGCGGTGTGTTCATCAACAATAGTAGAGTATTGGACGGGCATATCCCAGCCGCCAAAATCAACCATGCGTGCCCCATTCGAAGAATGCCAGGAATGAAGCGCTGTCTCTAATGCCATGAAGCCTCAGTAAATGTAAAAGGCAGTTAAAAGGGCGTAACCAAAACAAAATAGCAGCTGGCATAGCCCTTGATATATTAACACAGTTGAAACAGTAAAACTTTTTGAAGCAACTATCAAGCTAGTTCCGAGGGAGCAGGAAAACTCTTGCAAAGTTCCTTGATCTCTCCTCGAACCTTGGCTTGCAAGTTCGTATCATCAGGGCTTTCTAAAATATCGCAAATCCAATGTGCAATTCGCTTCATTTCGAGTTCCTTCATACCTCTAGTTGTAAGGGCAGGCGTTCCAATGCGAATGCCCGAAGGATCTAATGGCTTTCTCGTGTCGTATGGGATGCCATTGCGGTTGATCGTAATGCCCGCAGCATCAAGCGATTTTTCAGCAATCTTGCCACTCAATCCCTTATGGTTGACATCGACAAGCATCATGTGATTGTCTGTACCACCTGAAATTATCCGATGGCCGCGCGCCATGATTTCATGAGCCACAGTTCGAGCATTAGCAACAATTTGCGAGGCATAAACTTTAAAAGCCGGCTGCATTGCTTCATTAAAAATAATGGCTTTTGCAGCAATAACATGCATAAGCGGACCACCCTGCATCCCAGGGAAAACTGCCTGATTAAGCTTATCTGCCCATTGTTTCTTGCACATTGCAAGGCCGCTTCTGGGTCCGCGCAATGTCTTGTGCGTGGTGGTAGTTACGAAATCTGCCCATGGTACAGGTGAAGGATGTTGGTCACCCGCCACCAAACCCGCGATGTGAGCCATATCCACCATGAATATCGATTTGTTATCATTGGCAATCTCAGCAAACTTTGCAAAATCAATCACTCGGGAATAAGCACTAGCGCCCGCAAGCACCATTTTAGGCTTATGCTCTTTGGCCAATCTTGCTACTTCATCATAATCAATCCTGCCATCATCTTGCTTAACGCCATAAGGAATGATCTTGTAAAGCTTGCCGGAAAAATTCAAATGCATTCCATGGGTGAGATGCCCGCCGTGGGCCAGATTCATGCCAAGAATGGTGTCGCCTGGTTGCAGACAGGAAAAGTATACTGCCATGTTGGCGCTGGCGCCCGCATGGGGTTGCACATTAGCATGTTCAGCACCAAAAAGCTTGCATGCCCTGCTGATTGCAAGAGATTCGGCCTCATCAACATACTCGCATCCGCCGTAATATCTCTTACCTGGATACCCTTCAGCGTATTTATTAGTAAGAACAGAACCTTGACAGGCCATGATTGCCGGGCTTGTGTAATTCTCGGAAGCAATCATTTCTAGGCCATCTTGCTGCCTGTTTTTCTCGTGAAGGATTGCTTTCCATACATCTGGGTCTGCTTTTTCGATTAAGTTCATAGTTCTCTCCATTTGTTTTTATTATGATAGTGCACTACGGTAGTTAAAAAGAAATACCCTTAGCTAATAGTTCTTTTTCAAGATTCATCTCTTGTTGATAAACAATTCCATCCCAACCACAATCCTTTGCAGTTTGAATGTTAACATGAAGGTCGTCAATAAATAAGCAGTCATCAGGCTTGGTTTTTGTCTTTTCGTTGAGGATATCGTAAATTTGTCGGGCGGGTTTTCTGCAGCGCACCTCATGAGACAAAATCAACGAATCAAAATGCCTGAGAACCTGATCAAACTGAGCAAGAAAACGCTTGGCATGAAACCAATTGGTGTTGCTTAACAAAACCAGCCTGTGAGATTTAGCCAAAAGAGGAATGAGGTTACAAACCGCATCGATGGGGGTAAACATATCGCTGAAAGCGTGGTCGAATTCGTGATCCGGACAATTGATATTCAAGGCGCTGCGAACGATTTCCCGATACTTTTCGGGTGAGATATTGCCCTTTTCCAGCTCATTTTCAGTCGTTTCGTCGAATAAAACCGTTCTAATCGTACCAACATCCTTGGAGCAATGATTCGCCATCTGCTTAGCAGCTTTTAAATGGCTGAACATGCCGATTACATTGCCGAAATCAAAAACCAAAACTTTATTACTCATATAAGGAAGATTATCCGAGCTTAAAAAAATGACAACCCAATAATAGGATGAAAAGAGTGCAAGTGATTCATAAGGAAGTATTTTGCAGGGAATCAGAAAGTTTGGTCAAGTTAAATGGAGATAAAATCGGGAATGTTTAAGGCGGGAAATACTGTTGAATTATTAAAAAAGGTTCTGAACTTAATTGGAACCACCTTTAGTAAAACATAATGAATCTCTTGCTAGGAAATGATTTTCAGTGTAATCATAATACCTTGATACCGGCTAAAAAATCGCAAGGCCCACAAGTTCAGGAGTTGTTTCATGGAATCAAAACAATTGCGCGGAAGAATTTACGATGACATCACCCAATGTGTGGGCGATACCCCCCTTATAAGAATGCGAAGAGTGGTGGGCGATGCAAAAGCAACAGTTGCTGCCAAGTTGGAAAATTTCAATCCGCTTTGGTCGGTGAAGGATCGTATTGCAGTGCATATGATCAATACTGCTGAAAAAGAAGGAAAAATTAAGGAAGGTACGGTGATTATTGAACCGACCAGTGGGAATACAGGTATCGGCTTGGCGTTTACTTGTGCTGCCCGTGGCTACAAATTAATTGTAACCATGCCTGAAACCATGAGCTTGGAACGAAGGCGCCTGCTAAAAGCATTTGGCGCAGAAATCGTGCTAACTTCTGGCGAAAAAGGGATGAGTGGTGCAGTTGCCAAAGCCGAGGAACTAATAGCAAATACTCCGAATTCCTTCATGCCACAACAATTCATGAACCCAAATAATCCAGATACCCATCGCAAAACAACAGCGGAAGAAATCTGGCGCGATACCGATGGGAAAATTGATATTTTAGTTTCGGGCGTAGGCACCGGGGGTACCATCACAGGTATCAGTGAAGTGATAAAAGCCCGAAAACCTTCGTTTAAAGCAATTGCGGTTGAACCGACCTCGAGTCCCGTGATCACTCAAAGAATGAAGGGCGAAGAAATTAAACCGGGTAGGCACAAAATTCAAGGCATTGGTGCAGGATTTATTCCTGGGGTTTTAAATCTAAGTATTATTGATGAAGTGATTTTGGTCAACGATGAAGACTCTTTTAATATGACCCGAAGAATGGCGAAAGAAGAAGGTTTTCTGTGTGGTATTAGTTGTGGTGCAGCTGCATTTGCTGCAGTTCAGGTGGCGCACCGCCCAGAAAACGCAGGCAAATTGATCGTGGTGGTACTACCTGACCTCGGCGAAAGGTACCTAAGTACACCTCTTTTCCCAGAATAGCCCCTTTTTCGTTGTTTTTACTTATTACCAGAGAGGATTCATACTTCCTCTCTGGTTCAATTCCTTGCTTTTTCTATAATAAACTCTTGTGGCAGGCGACGAAGATGAAAAATGCTTTTCATCCGCATTGTCAGGCATTTTTATCGCTGTTTCCTTCAAAATTATCGCTAGCAGTAGGATAAGTTAAACGGTTCATCGAAGGAACTGCTTTGGAGTTTGGTCATATCCCATGGTAAATCGAAATCTTTTACGACAGTATGATTTGTCTGATTCTGAATTAGAGAACGAGTTGGCAGCCGCCTTTAGTAGGCCCGAAACCGGCGGTGATGTTGAAAACTGGTTACTCGACGACCAACAAGAATTTGAATCCAATAAAGTGATTAAAGGGCGTATTGCCCGTATTGAAGGTGATGATGTTGTAATCGACATCGGCTACAAAAGCGAAGGCGTAATCCCCCTTAATGAATGGTTTGATGAAGCTACGGGCGAAATCGTAATGCCCAAAGCGGGCGAAGATATTCAAGTCCTTCTTGAATCCGTTGAAGATGAAACAGGTAACATTCTTTTAAGCTATCGCAAAGCAAAGCGTCAAAAAGAATGGGAAATGATTATCTCCAAGCACAAAGAAGGAGATGTCATCATTGGTTTGGTTACCAAGAAAATCAAAGGCGGGTTGCTCGTCAATATTGGCGTCAATGTCTTCTTGCCCGCATCACAAGTTGATATTCGCAGGCCCCCTGATATCGGCGATTACATCAACCGCAGTATCGAGTGCAAAATTCTCAAAATTGATGAAGCGCGTCGCAATATCGTCGTCAGCAGGCGTAAATTGCTTGAAGATCAACGCGAAGACCTCAAGAAAAAGTTGCTCTCAGAAATCGAACCCAATCAAGTTCGTAAAGGTGTTGTCAAGAATATCGCAGACTTCGGCGCATTCGTCGATCTCGGCGGTATCGATGGCTTGTTGCACATCACCGACATGACTTGGGGCCGTGTCAGCAATCCTCACGAAATTGTTCATATCGATCAGCAGCTTGAGGTTTATGTTATTTCTGTGGATAAAGATCGCGAAAAAATCGCACTCGGTCTTAAGCAGAAATCCCAAAGCCCTTGGGCCAGCGTTGCTGATAAATACCCTATTGCCAGCCGCCACAATGGCGAAGTTGTCAATGTTATGAGCTATGGCGCATTCGTTAAACTTGAATCGGGCATCGAAGGCCTTGTTCATATCAGCGAAATGAGCTGGACCAAGAGAATCAACCATCCTAACGAAATGGTATCAATTGGCGACCAGATTGAAGTTCAAGTTCTGAACATCAACAAGGATAAACAAGAGATTTCTCTTGGTATGAAGCAGGTTCAGAATAACCCATGGGACAAAGTTGCAGAGAGATATCCTCCTGGCACCATTGTTTCAGGCGCTGTTCGCAACCTCACCAACTATGGTGCTTTCATCGAAATCGAAGAAGGTATTGATGGCTTGTTGCATGTAACCGACATGAGTTGGGTTCGTAAAGTCACCCATCCAAGTGAAGTGGTGAACAAGGGCGACGCAGTTACTTGCGTTGTGTTGAATGTTGATCAGGAAAGAAAGCGAATTGCGCTTGGCCTGAAACAAATGAACAACGATCCTTGGGAAGGTGATATCCCTGGCCGATACAAAGCAGGCGAACTTCGTAAGGGTAAAGTTACCAAGCTCACCAATTTTGGTGTGTTTGTTGAACTTGAACCCGGTCTCGAAGGCCTACTGCATATTTCCGAGCTTTCCGATGATAAAATCGAAAGTCCAGAAGAAATTGTAAAGGTTGGCGATGATATCGAAGTTCGAGTTCTTCGCGTTGATGCTGCAGATCGCAAGATTGGGCTCTCCCGTAGAAAATTGAACGAACCTTATGTGGAAGAAACTGAAGAAACTTCTGATGATGATTCAAACAGGCCACAAAGAGAACTTCGAGGAGGCACCGGCTCGGCTGGGGCAGGCAATTTGATTAACATGCCTGAGTCAGAATCTGAGCAACAGTAAGGGTTATTCCTTTTATATTAACCGCCTCGGGGATTTATTCCCGGGGCGGTTGTTTTTTTTGTTCCGGTTGTGACGGTCATCCCTTATCATTTAATTATTCCTGTCTTGTGTGTTTGGTAGCTTGCAAGGGTTAGTTCCTTATTGATATCGTTTTCACAACTTCAACCTTGTTAGACCGGTAACACCTTTTCAGTGATGCGTTCGCCAAGTCGATAATTATCTTAAGCGGAGGATTTGTTGCTTTGATATGCTGCTGAAATTTTCAACAGCGTGCTCAAACCAAACTCTCCCTGCTAAAATGTAAGTAAAGTTCATTGACCTTTAGCGACCTTAGACACCACCGGAAAACACCATGACTCGACCCAGTCGCATACGCAGTGAAGCAGTTCAATCGCCTTTGGAGACTTATCTAAAGGAAATTAATGAAACTGCTCTTCTTAATGCAGATGAAGAAAAGCAGCTTGCTTATCGAATTGAAAAAGGCGATGTCGAGGCTAGAGATCGCATGGTTCGAGCCAACTTAAGGCTTGTGGTTAATATTTCGCGAAGCTACACCGGCAAAGGACTTGCCCTGCAAGATCTTATCGAAGAAGGAAATCTTGGGCTTTTAAGGGCGGTGGAAGGCTTTGATCCTACCATGAATACCCGCTTCAGCACCTATGCCAGCTATTGGATTAAACAATCCATCAAACGCGCTTTGGTCAATACCGCCAAAACCATTCGTGTTCCAGCTTACATGGTCGAACTTCTTGCCAAATGGCGTAGAGCCAATGCCATTCTTCACGATACACTTGGCAGGCCACCCTCCCATGAAGAAATTGCAGCAAGCTTGGATTTACCCAAGAAGAAGCTCAATATCATCAAGAAAGCCATCAAGGTTTATCATTCCGCGCCCCAGCCCGATCAATCCGATAGTGGCTGGTCGCTTGAAGAAATGGTCATGGATTCCAACACCAAAACACCTGATAACGAAATGGTGGAAGCGGATGATTTGGTTCATGTAAAAGAACTCCTCGGAAAAATGGATCCCCGCGAAGCAATCGTTCTTAAAATGCGCTTTGGTCTTGATGATGAAGAACCTAAAACACTTAAAGAAATTGGCGAAAGCCTTGGCCTTACAAGAGAACGCGTTCGACAAATCGAAAGCGAAGCACTCGAAAAACTTGGCGTCAGCATGGGTGTTAATTCTTAGTTTGGGCAAAAGGGGCAATAAAAGTTGCCCTTTCTGCAACTTGTCGGCATTATCCAGCATTTAATTCAATCGTTTCTACGGCTTATCTCCCGGCCTTTACTGGCCGATAAGGATTATGAGGAAGATTGTTCCTTTGTAATTTGGGGAGATGATGCGTTACTTTATCATTGCTTATTTCTTTTTAATCATCTTGTTGGCAGGCATCCCTCTAGTTGCCTTGGCTGATAATTCAGATCAAGATTCACTTGCTGAATTGCATTGGCGGGCAGGCCAAAAATCTTTGGATGCAGGCGACCCTATAAGTGCCCTTCGTTCTTTTAGGCAATCCCTCTCAATCAATCCTGATTCCGCTAAAACGCATCTTTCGATGGCCGCTGCCTGCCTTGCTCAAGGGAATGATTCCATCGCTGCTATTCATCTTAAAATCTGCCTCGAACTTGAACCAGGTAATGTCATTGTCAGGCAGAATTATGCGGATCTACTCCTGCGAATGAATCAACTGGAAGAAGCAAGAGACCAATTTAATTTGTTCGTTAAAGATACCCAGCAATTTGGCGAACAGGCCAACCGGCATATGATTCACGCTCATAGCAGATTGATGGCAATTTCAGAGCAATTGGGTGATGCGTATGAAGAGCATTTGAATCGGGGTATTGGTTTGTACCTGTTAGCGTTGGAGAAAACGAAAAAAGAACAGAAGGAAGTACCCGATGATCAAAACTTGGAGGCATTGCTGTTTCGTGCAGCAGGCGAACTCACCCAAGCCCGGTTGACTCGAAATGACCAAGTGCGGCCTTGCTGGTATCTTTACTTGGTATGGAACAAGTTAGCTTGTTCACAACCGGCGCAGCGATGGTATCGAATAACTGCGCAAGATGCCTCGGTAGAGTGTTTAACCCCCCGGGAATTTCAAGACTTCCATCTGGTCAGAAAATTCGCTGAATCAGACCATATTCGAAAATAATTCCAACATTTTCAGCTATAAAGTGTTATTATTCCAAGGGATTGGCTTTTCATTTGAGTTGTCGTTTCTTAGGAAATTATTCATGTTTTCATCCATTAGATTAATTAAAGCTCTTGGGTTAATTGCCTTGGTAATACCAATGTTTGCTTTTGCACAACCCATGCCTTTGGAAGATGTTCTAAAGGAAAGATCTGCAAACGCAGATATTTTCAACAAAACTATGCGTGGTGAGGTTCCGTTCGATGCTAAAAATCCTGCTCATATGAAAGCTGTCGATGTTAATGCTAAATTTTTTGTCTATAGGGTAACCAGACCGGAAATCCAATCAGAACCTGGTAAAATGGATTCCATTTTCAAAGAGTTTGAAGGCGTTTTGAGACAACTTAAAACTAAAGCTGATAACCCTTTTAACTCTAGTTTTCTCGAAAAAATCTTGGAGAAAACTAAAGAGATCATCCCCAATACTTCCATCAGCGCTCGCATTAACGCTGTTCGCATGCAAGCTATGTGCCCTGCAGAAATCGCCAACTGTGATCTTGCTGGTCAGAAAAGCCTTCCCGATCAATTCATGGAGTCTTTTGTTGCAGTTTTACAAAAATCCCCCGATGACGGTATGAAACTTTACGCATTGAAAGGGATTCGAGACACCTACAAGGTTATCCGCCCCATGGCTGTCGTAAAGAAAGCTAGCAGTAGGGTCACTTTAAGCCCTGCGGTAGAAGTTAAAGTTGCTGAAACTTTGGCACAATTTATTGAAACCCCAACTGTTTATCCAGAAGGAACCGCTCCTGAAATCGTCGAAGGTTATAGGGTTTTAAGGCGTGAAGCTTTAAAAGCTCTTGCGCAATCAAGGGCCCCTATTTCAGGGCAAAAAGGTAAAACAGCATTCATTCTCGCTAAATTTGCGAATGGTTCAGACATTAAGCCCGAACCTAGGTTAGATGAAAGAGCCGAAGCTGCTATTGGTCTGCTTAATCTTCGCCTTCAAGATCCTGATGCAAGTGAATACAACATTGAAGCGGCACTGTACCAGTTCAGCTCATTCCTTATTGATTATTTTCAGCGATTTAATTCCCGCAATGACTCTGATATCGAAAAATTGTTTCCTTGGAAGTTCTATGCTGCAAGAATTACTGATGCCATTGATGAGCTTAATAAAGAAGTGAAAAATGTTCCGTACTTAGTGGAAATGGTTCAGAAGATAGGTCTTGGCCTTAGCGATATGGAAAAACTTGACAAAGCAGCGATTCCACAACTTACCACTTTTGTGCAATCCAAACCGCCCACTAGTTTATTGATCTTTAAAAAGATTCCTGGAACAGAAGTGAAGCTACACGGGAATTAACATTAAGCGCCCACTTCAGGTGGGTGTTTTAAAAGAATGTTCTCGACAAGCTTGATGTCTTTTTCATCAACGCCTTCGCGCCTTTGATATCTGCGCTTTAGGCTATCAAGTACATGAAGCCACATGACCCTGTCTGCAATTAGGCCTTTCGTCCATTCCCCTCGTTTTTTAAATTTGAATTTGAAGGTCCAAACTCCTGCAAACCTTTCAGCGCTGATATAGCGCTTCTCGCCCATATCTGGGTCGATGTCATGCCATTTGATTTCTATCATCGGGAAAGCCTCTTTACTATTTTCGAAGATGTTGAAGAAGCTTGCTAAAATCTTCGGGTAATGCCATGTTCCAGTGCATTGGTTCACCCGATATGGGATGAATGAAACCTAATTCCGCTGCATGTAATGCAAGCCTGGGAAACCCACTTCCATCTGGAAGAATAGTGCCATTTGCAGTTGTTCTATAAACTTTTTCCCCGCATACGGGAGAGCCTTTCTCTGCAAGATGAATTCTGATTTGATGAGTTCTGCCTGTTTCGAGTTGGCATCCGACGAGAGTAAATGCCTGAAATTTTTCGACTAGGTGAACATGGGTGACAGCTTTTTTTCCGGGTTGGGAAAAAGGTGCACTGCCTCTACGCCCATCGCCTCGGTCCCGGACCAGAATTGATTCAATCGATTGAGGTGCGATCGTTCCCGGAATTAATGCAAGATATTTTCGCTCAACCGAATGATTGAAGAATTGCATTCCAAGCCCTCGTTCTGCATCTGCAGTACGGGCGAAGACCAGCAAACCACTGGTTTCTTTATCTAGGCGTTGAACTACTCTAAGTCTGGCTGATTTGCTTTTAACATCTTTTTTGCTCAAAAAAGCAATTTGTTTAGTGACCAGATCTTCTAAAGTTGGGCTAAGCGATTTTCGCGATTCTTTCCAAGTTCGTTCTGCAGGATGCCTGACGGAATTTACACCGGGTGGTTTTTCCACCACTACTAGATGCTCGTCCAAATGCCTGATCACTATTTCTTGCTTATCCAATGCTTTGCCATCCGGTTTTACCAGAAGCTCAACTTCTTCAGCAGCGCGAACTCTTCTTGCAGGGTCAAGGCAGACATCCTTACTGATTTTTATGTGTCCTTGAGCAATTAATTTTTTAATTCGAGACCAACTTAGATCGGGCTTCAGATTGCGCACGATAGTTGCAAGAGTTGCGCCCTCGTTTTCAAGCGAAACCTTGTATTGTATATTTTTGGTAATGGACATTATCTAGTTCTCCCGCCTTTTCCTGACTGATGCTCTGCCCGGGCGGTATCCTTTGTTCTGTTTGTTTGCAGGATTATTTGCAGGGGCGTGATAGTATTCACCTTCAAGAGTGTCATTTGCTTTGGCTCTTCGAGATTCAAAAGCTTCTTTGGGGGGTGTTGCGGGAATGAGAGCATCACAAGAATTTCCAATTAAATCCGTTCTTCCTGCAGCTTCTAGCGCTTTTCTTACTTCAAAATAGTTGTCTGGTTTGAAAAACTGCAGCAGGGCCCTTTGCATCTTTCTATCACGGATATTTTTCGCTATGTACACTTCTTCGCCCGTCATTGGATCAATGCCTGTGTAATACATGCAGGTGGCAATATCGAATGGAGCAGGAATGAAATCCTGTACTTGATCTGGTTTGTAGCCATTGCGTTTTAAAAATAGTGCGAGGGCAATCATGGAATGTAAATCAGAGCCTGGGTGGCTGGCGATGTAGTAAGGGACAAGGTATTGTTTTGGTTTACCTGCTTTTTGAGAAGCTTTTTTGAACTCATCCGAAAAGGTTTTGAAATTATCATGTGCTGGCTTTTTCATCAGCTTTAAAACATTCGCATCTTCAGCTTCGGGCGCAACTTTTAAATGCCCGCCCACATGGTGTGCCGTTAACTCTTCTAAATATTGTGGAGAAAGTTGCGCTAAATCCATGCGAATACCGCTGGCAACCAGCACCTTTCGGATGCCTGGTATTTCCCGTGCCTTTTGCATCAGCTTGATGATCGGTCCGTGGTCCGTACCCAGTAATTTACAAATGGTTGGATGTACACAAGATAGCCTTTTGCATTTCGCTTCCACTTCGGGGCGCGTGCAACGCATTTTGTACATGTTTGCAGTGGGGCCACCAATGTCGCTTACTATGCCGTTGAAAGATTCATCTTTGCCCATTTTTCCCAATTCTAGAAGCACTGATTCTTCAGATCGGGATTGAATTATCCGCCCTTGATGCGCGGTTATTGAGCAAAAAGTGCAACCTCCAAAGCATCCGCGCATGATGGTTACGGAATCTTTGATCATTTCGTGAGCAGGGATTTTTTCTTTGTAACTTGGATGGGCTTTTCGAGTGTAGGCAAATCCGTATATCCGATCCATCTCGGCTGTTGAAATTGGAAATGCGGGAGGCGTTGCAACGATTGCCTGATTGTCGTGGTACTGGATCAGGGTTTTAGCGTTAAACGGGTTGGTATTTAGATGAATGGTTTTTGTCGCTTGTACAAAAGCAAGTTTGTCGGTCTTAACCTTTTCAAAAGTGGGTAGGACTTCAAAGCCAACTGTTGCTTTGATACCATTTTCGTCTTTGATTAAAAACTTTTCTGCGATCAAATGCTCTTGCCCAACGGGCGGTGTTTCTTTTGCACCCAGTGCGAATGCAATTCCACGCATGTCGCGTAATTGCTGAACGGTTTCACCTGCTGCCAACCGTTGGGCAATTTCAACAATCGTATTTTCGCCCATGCCATAAGCAACAAGGTCGGCTTTACAATCTAAGAGAATGGATTTTCGTACTGTGTCACTCCAGTAATCGTAATGCGCCAACCTTCGTAATGAGGCTTCAACACCGCCTGCGATTACGGGTACGCCCGGGAAGGCTTCTCGAGCGCGATGGCAGTAAGGCAGAGTTGCGCGGTCAGGTCGAAGGCCGATGTTTCCGCCTGGCGAGTAAGCATCATCATTACGGACTTTTTTATTTGCGGTGTAGTGGTTGATTAGTGAATCAAGATTGCCCGCACTGATCGCAAAGAATAATTTTGGTCTGCCAAATTGGCGCCAAGGTTCGACTGATTTCCAATCAGGTTGACTGAGCATTGCCACCTTGAAGCCCGCATATTCCAGACTGCGTGCAAGAATGGCCATTGCAAAACTAGGATGGTCGATGTAGGCGTCGCCAGTAACAAATACGATATCTACTTCAGACCAGCCCCTAGCTTTCATTTCTTCGAAAGTGGTGGGGCAAAGTGGTGCAATATTGTCCACCGACAAAGGCAGTTCGAATCGGTTTTTTTTTGGTTTAGTGCTGTCTACCATTTAAATGCGCACCAATAATGTTTTAAGGTTTAATTCTACCCTTAGATCATTATAGGTTGTTATCGTGAAATAACCTCTCCATGCACGATTTCTGCATTAGAAATACTTTTTTCTGGTAATGCAAAGTCCAAAGGTAACGATTGAAGGAGGCTTAAAAGCTCTTTTTCATGAACAAGTGTGTTCACCTCTGAAAGTGAGACCCATTTACGCAATCTTTGTCGGTGTTCTGGATAAACCTCTGCAACGCTCGAAACTTGCATTAAAAATACGGTAACAAAATACGAAAGCCCTGCTTTTGAGTAGGTGTAAGAACCAACCGGGGTTCGATTTAGTTTGCCCGTCAACCCAGCTTCTTCCCAAGCTTCCAAAAGAGCGGTCTCGGGGGCTGTTTTACCTTTGGATATCGATCCTTTGGGTATCACCCAGCGTTTGCCACTTTTTGATGTTACAAGGCAAACATTGCCTTCATAAAAGGGAATTGATGCAGCCTGCAACAAAGAGGGAGAATTAAAGGTATCTGCCATGATTAAATGTTCCATCCATGGAAATCAATTAAAGCATTTTTAAACTGAAATTCGCTCCAGTCAAGCTAAAGTTGGAAAAATTAACCATAACCTCACATCTCTTAACAAAATAATAAATAGGTTACAATCCTCGTCAGTTAAGATAAATTAGTTATCTGTTTCTAAAATCAAAGTTTCATGATGATTGATAAGTTTATGAAAAGCACCGACAATATTTTATTGGTAGAAGACGAACCCGGCGTTTTGCAGACTTTTGCAGAATGGTTGCAATCTTCGGGGTTTGATATAAAGGTATATCAAGCTAGAGATGCCGAGACTGCGTTAAAAATTGCTGCTGAATTCGAGATCGATCTCGCAATCCTTGATTGGAATTTAGGCACAGGGTTAAATGGGCTGGATTTACTAGAAGACCTTTTTATTTTTCAACCCAACATAGTTGCAATTCTTGTCACGGGGTATGCCAACCAAGCTACGCCGCTTCATGCGATGAGAATAGGAGTGCGAGATTATCTTGATAAAAGTCAGGATCTAACCCGGGATAAATTTCTCGAGGCAGTTTTGAAACAGTTGCAAAAATTACGCCCTCAAAAGACCCAAAGGGTATTTCAAAAGAAACTTGAATCTTTTAAAGATATGGTTGCACGAGCCCTGGAAATGCTTGATGCAAACAGTGCGTTTAAAAATGAAAGCACCCTCGACTCCACTTGTAATAAAATAATTAAAGCAGCATTTGAATTGTTTCCCATGAAGAATGCCTCGGTGTACCAAATTAATCCGGGCGGCATTATCCCCAGCCAAGGATGCACCGTGTTTACCTACGATGGGAAAAGCACTATTTCTTCCAATGTTGATTTTAGTTCCAGCCTGGCCTCTTCTGTTTGCAACCAACTGTCGTTTGTTCCGCTTCGAGCTGATCTTTCTAAAAATGCCAATCAAGATTTATTTATTCTACATCCCTTTGAGACAAATTCTCAAAATGCATTGTTCCTGCCTCTTGTTTATGAAACTCGTTTGATGGGTGTTCTGGAATTCGTTGATCCTCAAGAGTCATCTGAAATCAAATTCGATAAATTGATAAGCATTTATGCAGAGTTGCTTGGCAAATCAATGGATCAGGATAAGGCACGAAATCATCTTTTACTTATCATGGAAAAAGCATTGAAACTTGCAGACCCTTTGAACTCGCAAGATATTACTAGCCAAAGTTTGGGTGATAATATAAGCAATGTGATTGCTGAAACTGGGATCTCGGCTGAAGAAATAGAGTTTTTGAATCAAGTTCGGGCCCTGCAAAATCGCTTTGGGAAAAGCGCATTAAGTTCCAGTACGGAACTTCTTAAAACAGTTGAAAAAATGCTCCTCACATCCTTTGGGGAGGCTTCCAAGTGATTGAGGGGGCACCTTCCTTTGATTTTTTCAAAGCCTTGCAAAACTTGATAAAGCTCGGTTTTTTAAATGGATTGATTGAAAATCCCCTTGCAGATGGCAGCAATGTAAATATCGCTTTGATTGATACCGGAGTAAATGCAGTCAAGTTGCAAAGAAAATTTGATGGTAAAGGTGTTAACTTTAAACCCATCATTCATGCCTTGTTTAAACCCGATGGAATAGTTGATTATTCTTCAACCGGCTCGCCTTTACTTCCCCATGGCACCGTGGTTGCAGATATTCTTTTAACCCATGCACCGCAGGCCCAAATATATTCTGCCAATGTTTTTGATCTCAGATCTTTTACCGAATTAGATAGATTGCTTCATGCCATCCATGTTGCAATCCATGATTGGAAATGCAAGGTTATCAATCTTTCGCTGGGATTACCTGAAGAAAGGTTGCAGCAACCTTGGCGTAGATTGCAGTTTTTAAATGCGCTTGAAGACGCCTATCGGAATGATGTATTGGTATTTGCGGCAGGTCATAATGATCATCCTTTGGGTCGAAGTTTTCCTGCGGTATTTGAGTCTTCGCTTTTTTCGGTCAACAAGAAATTGTTGGAGGGGATGTTGAAGTTTAAATATTTTCCCAATGCTGGGTTAGAATTTTTAGGACACGGGCACGCAGATCTTGCCCCCTTTGGTTCTGATCTTGCAACATCATGGGCTACCGCACATCTTGCAGGAACTGCTGCAAAAATTGTTTCTTTATATCCAAAGATCAAACCTTTCGAGATGAAGTCGATTCTTTATTGGGTTTCGCGGGAATGGTATGAACAATCAGGTTGCGATTCCTAATTCAGTCATTCTTCGATAAAGCGAACTGAGTGCTATTTTAAGCTTTTTTGCAGCTTCTCTTTTGTCCGGATTTTGGTTTAGTACTAGCTCGATGTGGGTTTTTTCAAACCTTTTTACAGCTTCATCAAGCCCATCTGTTAAAACGAATTCGCTTATTGCGGGCGCTAATCCTGGCGGTAAATCCATAGGTGAAATTAAGGGCCCATCAGAAAGAATGATCGCTCTTTGCAAAACATTTTCAAGCTCTCTTACATTTCCCTTCCATGGGCAGGCCATTAAAATTTGCATCGCCTCATGATTCACCCCAATGAAGCGTTTGCCCATTGCTTTTGCATGCTTATCTAAAAGATACTCCACCAATTCGGGAATATCTTCCATTCGGTTTCGAAGGGGAGGGATGGTGATTGCAACAACATTCAAGCGGTAAAACAAATCTTCTCGAAAACGCCCTGCTTCTACTTCTTTTTGCAAATCTTTATTGGTTGCTGCGAGAATCCGTGCCTCTACAGTGATGGGTTCATTGGCCCCAACAGGGAGGATTTCTTTTAATTCAATTGCGCGTAAAAGTTTTGCCTGGGTTGCAAGCGGGAGTTCAGCAATTTCATCAAGAAATACCGTGCCCTTACCGGCATGCATGAAGACTCCATTTTGATCTTTGTCTGCACCTGTAAACGCCCCTTTTTTGTGCCCAAACAACTGGTTTTCAAGTAAGTCGTGAGGGATAGCGGCGCAATTAACAGCTAAAAATTTGCTTGGAAATTCCTTTGGATTGCTTGAACCAGAGTCTCCACCATTATGAATTACCCGTGCCAGTAATTCTTTCCCTGTTCCACTTTCACCCGTCAATAATATGGTTAATCTTGTTGGTGCAACTTTGGTTGCCAATTCAATCGTCTGTCGCATTACCTGACTTTTTCCTATGAGTTTGGTTTCAGGGTAGATGCGGTTTAGCTCTTTTCTTAACCATTGGTTTTCCAGTGCCAACCTTTTTTGTTCCAGCAACCTCTTTAGTTTTTCTGATAACTCTGCAAGTATTATCGGCTTGATAAGATAATCTTGCGCACCGCGTTTAAATGCTTCGACAGCATTTTCAACTGTGGCGTATGCAGTTATCATTACGACAAAAACTTCGGGGCTTATTCGTTGAAGTTCTTGAAGAAATCCGATTCCATCCATTCCTGATAGTTGCAAATCACAAAGGCATATTTCAAATCTTTTGTTGGTTGCCAGCTTAATTCCTTCTTCCCCACTACTTGCACAAATTACTTTGAAACCTTCTTGAATTAGAAATTCTTTAAGCGTTTCACGAATCAGTGGTTCATCATCAATAACAAGAATGTTAGGGAAAGAATCTTTTGTTGCTGAAGTGTTATTTTTTGATTCACTCATAAGCCACCTTGGTTGATTTGATTAAAGGGATAAATTTGGAATAGGAATAGCTGCTCTAAAAAGTGACCCACCCTCAGGCTTTTGAAGATATCGGAGAGTTCCGCCATGTTCTTCAATTATTTTTTGTGATACGAATAGCCCCAGCCCCGTACCATGTTTTTTTGTGGTAAAAAAAGGTTGAAAAAGTTTCGGAACATCGTCAGGGGCAACTCCCGGCCCGTTGTCGCTTACCTGAAAATAAATGTTGCTTTCTGTTATGATTAATTCAACTTCAATATTTCCCCCAGTACCTGCAGCATCGATGGCATTTAAAATAAGATTGAGAATTACCTGCACCAGTTGATCATGGATTCCTTGAATGGTGGGAAGGTTCTGTTGGACAGGGATTAAACTAACCTTGCCTCTGGTTCGTTTATAATATTTTGCGATGTTCATAGCTTCTTCAATAATGGGAAGAGGCTTTATTTTTTTTCGTTCGAGATTGGCAGGGCGTGAAAAATCCATCACCTCTCGAAGCGTATCGCGAATGCGTGTTAACTGCCCACTCATAAGGTCAAGTTTTTCTCTGGTGTAATCATCAAGTTCTTTTTTTTGAAGGATTTGCACCATGGAAAAGATCGATGTGAGTGGGTTACCAACCTCATGGGCGATCCCTGCTGCTAGCAATCCAAAAGCCGCCATTTTTTCCTGCTGTAATACTTGTGCTTGCGCTTCCTGCAATTGTTTCGATCTTTCTGCGATTCGTGCTTCAAGTTCGGATTTGTTTTTAAGCAATTCGTTGTTTGAAACTTCTAACGAAGAACTGGTTCGACGCAAAAGCGTAGTTAATGAAGTTGATGCCCATGCCAACCATCCCATGACTATCATCGTAAGCGAGATGAATATCTTGCTTTGCGAGTTATCATTTAAAAGAAAAAATAATGTCCCGTAACTTATACAGTGAAAGGTGAAACAAAGCGCAGTCACTTTCCAAGAATACCTTAAAGCACAACATAAAATTGAAAGAAAATAATAATACCTGAAAGTGCTGGAAAGGCCTTCTTCATAGTAGCAAAGTAAACCTATGAACAGCGATTCCATAGCTGCTATGAATAAAGGGTACTCTCCCAAGAATACCTTTTTTTTCCAACTGAAATAAGTGTCTAAAAGTGTATATGCTACTCCGATAGCTAAGATCGCATTTAAAAGCCCTCTGCGATCCCCGCTAAAATTTGCTGCATTCGCAAGAAAATACCCTATTAAAACACCAAACCATCTGATTTTAACAACGATGGCTTCGGCATCAAGATCCCAGGGGTTTGGGGTGTTTTTGTTTACCATGTAATTCATGATAGGCCCATTGTAAAGATTTTCATCTTGGGGATCATGAGTCAAGAATTTGGGAAGGCTGTTTTTCTTCCTATGGAATAATATGAGAAACCAACCGTAGAAAGAACTTTAGGTTCGTATAAATTTCGACCATCAAATATTACATTCTCTTTAAGCAGCCCCGCCATGAATTGGAAATTTGGGTTACGAAATTCTTGCCATTCGGTAACGATTGCCAAGGCGTTCGCACCTTGAAGCGCATCATAGGGCTTGCTGCAATAAGAAAGCTTATCACCATATATTGCCTTTACATTGGGCATTGCTTCAGGGTCATGTACCTGAACCTTTGCACCTGCATTGAGAAGGGAATCGATGAGCACCAAAGCGGGGGCTTCACGAATATCATCGGTTCGTGGTTTAAAAGCCAAACCCCAGATTGCAAAAGTCAGGCCTTTGATGTTTCCTTTAAAATGATCATTGATTTTTGAAAAAAGCAGCTCCTTCTGAAGCTCATTAACTTTGTCGATTGCTGCTAGCATCGTAGGGGCAATGCCGATTTCATTTGCCATGTGTATCAAGGCCCTAATATCTTTGGGAAAACAACTCCCCCCATATCCAGCACCAGGGAAAAGAAATTGGAATCCAATTCTAATGTCATGCCCGATTCCCCTACGAACATCGTTGATATCTCCTCCCATTTTTTCGCAGATGTTGGACATTTCATTGATGAAACTGATTTTGGTTGCAAGCATCGCATTGGCAGCGTACTTGGTCATTTCAGCACTTTCAGGCGACATGATTAATAATGGTCGTTCAGTTCTTAAGAAAGGGGCATAGAGTTCTTTAAAAATTTCTGAGAGTTCGGGCGTGCGAATTCCTATGACGACCCTGTCTGGTTTGGTGCAATCTTCGATTGCAGCGCCCTCTTTCAAGAATTCTGGATTACTGCAAATATGAATGGGGAATTTGCTGTTGGCATCGACGATATCTTGAACTTTTTTATTGGTGCCTACGGGAACGGTGCTTTTGATTATCACAATTTTGGTTTTGTTTGCAGCAAGAGCGATAGATTTCGCCACCGCAAAAACTGTGGAAAGATCAGCCGCCCCTGTTTCACTTTGCGGCGTACCCACCGCAATGAACACCAAATCACTTGCTTGGATACCTTTTTGCAAATCCGTGGTGAACACCAATCGCCCATCCCGTGAATTACGATGCACCATTTCCAATAAACCAGGCTCATAGATTGGAATCTTTCCTTTTTCCAATACTGCAATTTTTGCTTCATCCTTGTCGATGCAGATTACTTCATTACCGCTATCTGCAAAACAAGTTCCCGTGACCAAACCAACATAACCTGTTCCAACTACAGCAATTTTCATTTTGATTCCTTGGGGTTTTGCAAAGTTGTGGCGATAATCTGGCGCCAGTAGTTCAATGTGTCAGAAAGTGTTTCATCTAGGGAAAAGATGGGTTTCCAAGATAAAGTTTCGTTGAGTTTATCAATGCCCACGAGTAATTCGAAATCTTTTTGGGAAGATGATGAGGGTAACTCTTCCTCGATTTTCAAGTTGGGAGTGTTTGAAAAAGAAACGAGTATTTTTAAAGCGTCAGAAATCCGAATGTTTTTTCCAGAACCAATGTTATAAGCTTCGCCTGGTTTTCCATGTTCCATCAGGCCCGCATAAGCTTTGACCGTATCTCGAACATCAGTAAGATCTCTGAATGCAGATAGCGATCCGGTTTTAATAATCGGGGGCTTTTTTAAAAGTTCGATTTCTGCAATTTGTTTCGAAAAACTTGCCATCGCAAAATCAATTGATTGCCTGGGTCCGATGTGATTAAAAGGCCTTGCACGAATAATTTCTATCCCATCGTTTACCCAGACTTGATAACTCAGAAGATCAGATGCAGCTTTACTCGATGCATAGGGACTTTGTGGCATTAATTCAGAGGATTCCGTCTTAATTTCTTTGTCGTATTTAGCTGTTCCATAGACCAATCCTGACCCTGCAAAAAGAACTTTGGCGGTAATGCCTGATTTTTTGATCGCATCATAAAGAATTTGCGGGGCGCCAAGATTTACTGCCCAAGCTTCACTTGTATTCGTGAAAGACTTCCCCGTTTGGGCAAATCCAGCAAGGTGATAAATGTGTGTCGGATTGATTTTTTTTAATAGGGAAGCCACTTGAACTGAATCTTTAAAATTGCTGGTATGCAGTGGTATTTTTTGAAGATGCGATGGAATATTTTCAGGCCACTTTTCTGACCGACTGATTCCATGGATTTCCCCTGCGTACCCTTGCAGATGTTCTGCAAGATACGAACCTGCAAATCCGGTGATCCCAGTGATTAAAACCCTGCTGCCATCCATTTTTTTGTTAACGGTGCCCATATTGCTTTTGATAATACGAAAGATAATCACCTGTGCGAATCGAATTAATCCAATCCGCGTTTGCAAGATACCATTCTACAGTTTGTTTCAATCCCTCTTCGAAAACAACCGTTGGCACCCATCCCAGTTCTTTTTCTGCTTTGGAGCAATCAATGGCATAGCGCTTATCATGCCCGGGTCTATCTTTAACATAGCGAATTAAAGAGTGGGGTTTTTGCAGATTGTTGAGGAGCGCATGAGTTAACTCAAGATTTGTTCGTTCGCTTTTCCCGCCTAGGTTGTAAACTTCACCTACACGGCCTTTTCGCCAAACTGCATGAATTCCAGAACAATGATCATTTACATGAATCCAATCTCGTACATTCAAACCATCGCCATACACTGGAACTTGCTCATTCCTTTGCAAATTGCTGATGAATAGTGGAATCAACTTTTCAGGAAATTGGTAAGGCCCATAATTGTTGGAGCAGCGTGTGGTCATCGCAGGAAAACCAAAGGTGTGAACATAACTGCGAACAATCAAGTCTGAAGATGCCTTGCTAGCAGAATAGGGACTGTTTGGAGCTAGCGGTGTTTCTTCTGTGAAAAATCCCGTATCGCCCAAACTGCCATATACTTCATCGGTTGAAACATGAACAAATCTTTTTATGTTGTGCGTTCTTGCAGAATCTAAAAGTACTTGGGTGCCAACGATATTGCTTCGGATGAATGGGCCAGAATCCAAAATGCTTCGGTCTACATGGCTTTCAGCAGCAAAGTGGACAATTGAAGAGACGCCATCTTTTAATGCGTTGTCGACATCGAGCTTGTTGGCAATGTCGCCTTTAAAGAATTTGAGTCTGGGATTTTTTTCCAAATCCTTGAGGTTGGCTAGATTACCAGCATAGGTGAGCAGATCGAAGTTAATGACTTCAACTGTGGGCTCTTTTTCTAAAATCATGCGAATGAAATTGCTACCAATAAATCCGCAACCACCAGTGACAACTAACTTTTCCATGAACAATCCTTTATGAATGGCAAAGATATAGTTATGAAGTAACTTTTTTTGAGGGTGTTTGGGAAGATCATTTTGCAAAAAGGTTTTGAAAAGAAAAGAAGAATATTAGGAATATCACCTTTAGACTTGACATAATCCTCAACTGGATTTAACTTTAAGTCACTTGACGGCGGAAATTACTTTGTTCCTTACCGTACAAATCAGGAGTGGTAACCGTGACAAAAAAAGAAATCGTAAAGCAGATTTCTGACAAAATCGGTTTGACACAATTAAAGACCAAAGAAATTGTACAACAAACCTTTGATGCAATTGTTGACACTCTTTTAGAGATAGGTCGCATTGAATTAAGGAATTTTGGCGTTTTTGAAGTAAAACAGCGTAAAGCCAGAAAAGCTAGAAACCCCCGTACCGGGGAACGCGTTGATGTACCTCCTAAATATGTGGTTACCTTTAAACCTGGTAAAGAAATGGAAGAAAGAGTTAAAAAACTTTCTAACTTGCCTGTTGATTTGGATGGGGAAGGCGTGATCTTGGGCAATGGTGATGAAGATTCTAAGCCGACATCTTCTTCAAACACTCATTCTTAAACAAAATCAACAGATCTTTAAAGGCAACCCAGCTTTCCTAAAGCCCTTATCCCTACTTTTCGTCAAATCCATTATTATTCCTTATTTTCCCCTCAAGCTTAAATTCATTACATCCGATAAATCTATCAGGTTTAGTTGAGTTCCCAGTTATTTTATTGCTTGGGCAACTTACCTTAAGGTCTGTTTGATAGATCTTGTATGCATGAAGGGATTTCATCATGAGCCGTATTTTTTTGTTTTCCGCACTTGGATTAGCCATTCTTAGCAACACAGGTTGCCTTATTAATGCTTATTCTTCTGATCCTAGTATGCGTATCAAAGCCTTGGTCAACCAATCTGAAGACCTCAGGCAGATCGAACAGGAATGGTCTAGAATTTGGTTCACCGATCATCCTTCCCACCTTACAAACGAGCGAGTGGATGGCGGTTTGCAATAAACCGGTATGTAATATTTAAAGACTCAACCCGACTCCTAATCTTTAGGAGGCGGGTTATTTTTTTTGATAGATCCTGTTATTTCGGCACCAGTGAAGTGTAAATAAAACCCTTCGGTTTTTCTGTCTTTTGAAAATTCGATGGAGATATGGTTCGATCCCGGATCAAGAACTAAATCATAAGTAAAAATAGAATTTGATATTTTAAATGGGTCTGCCGTTTTTACGATGCCATTAACCCGTAATTGAAATAAATCACGGGAGGTGATGGAAACCAACGATTTTGTTTGGTTGTTGGAGTTTAAATAGAAGTGGAAGGAAAGATTTTCAGAGGTACTTTGGGAGTGTTTTTGCAGATCAAAAAAACCGTCGTTTCTTGCAGAAATTAATATGCTTTTCGAATCATCTAAACCATTGAACTTGATTTGGCCAGCATAGCAGGCCCCTGCGAATGTTTTGTTGTGGGCAGGTTCTTTAAGGAATGAAACCAAATCTACCAGTTCGTTATAGCTAAGGGTGTTGGGGAAAGAATCTTGGATAATGGAAGAGTTCAAAGGTTTTAATGATTCAATTTCGTTAGTACTGAAAGTTGATATTGTTCCTGTGGTGTCTGCTAATGAGATCTGATTTTCTGATGATCTGATTTTGAAGCCAATGTAAGTTTTTTTTGTTTTAGTTGTAAGTTCGAAAGTGCTGTGTGCTGGGTTTGTTTCGTGCGGGGGCTCCAATAAGGAACGAAGTATTTTAGCGGTTCCCATTTTCTGTAGGGTTGATAAATCAGGGCCAATTGAGTTGGTGTTTTTATCAGTTGCATGGCAAATGAAGCAAGAAAGAGGATAAGCGTTTAAAAAAACCATCTTTCCTTTTTCTAGTGTGGTGGAAGATTTGAGGTGGTTTTCAAAAAGCTGTAATTGTGAAGGATTATTGGTAGAGAGTAGTGCTTTTTTAAGAAGTAAGTTATTTAAATCAATACCTTCGGAGGATTTCGAATGATGGTATTTAAGCGCCTCGGATATTGCGGGCAATAAATTGGGGTCATATTTTCCAGAATCGAAGAATGCAAAAAGTACTTTGGCTCCTGCGGGGCTTTTTTCCAATAATTGTAATGCTTCCATTTTTAATTGTTCAGGAAACAAAACAGAACCAAGCAAACCTTGGATGCTTTCTGCTGCTATTTCAGGGTCGATTGCAAATAAGCTTTGCAAAGCAATCTGTCTTACTTTTAAACTTTCTTTCTGCGATCTGGTGCCACTTAAAATATTGATGATTACGGGGGAGGCCTCTTTTGATTTAAAAAATGCAAGGGTATTTAATAGCAAGGTTTTCTCTTCATCTTGAATTTCCTGACTACTAAGCATTGCATTAAGTTTTTTTGAATAGGATTTCAAGTTGGTGTTTTTGATCATGTTGATGCAAGCTGTTTTTGTTTTGATCTCTGAATCTTCAAGGCAGGCATCTAATATTTTTTCCCATTCTTTAAACGATGCATTTGGGAAACAGCTTAAAGATTCTAATAGAGCGATTTTTACGGGCGCTTCCATGTTGGGTTGCTTTGAGTAATAAAGCGCTAGTTGAGAAAGTATTGACTCGGGAATGACCTTTTGTTGTTTAAGGCTTTTTAGTAAATCGACTGTTTCTAAATCACTTATGTTTTGGTTATTCAACCAAGCTATTACGCCATCCAAGGCAGTGGTGTTACGCATCATGTTTTGGATTTCGAGTATTTTTCTGATTTCTTTTTTTACGCCTGTATCCCCAACAGCAAGAATGCGTTCCAGACCATTTTTGCCTGTTAATTCCAAGGCACGAGCAAAAACCTCGAGCATTCTAATATCTGTTCCCTCGTAAAATAAAACTGAATTCACTAAACTTTCTGCTGCCCCTGGAGCATTGTTTTTTCCCATAGCAATGGTAATTGCATTTCGGAATTCGGGGGTATCAGATCCAAGGTGCTTAAGCAGAACATTAAATATTGAATCACCGCTTGGAGAGGCAAAACGGCCAAGATACTGCGCTGCAAGAAGTTGAAGGTCGGGGTCGCCTCCTGAAACGATATTTTCGCAAATAACTTGAACATCTTTGTCCCAGAAATGACCGAGAGCCTCCAACGCACGTAATTTTGGTCCCGAAGCTTTGTCTTCATCCTTGATAAATTTCGCTAACGAATCAAAGGTTTCTTTGCCTTTTCGGATAAGTGCATTGCGGGTTGCAATTCTAACGCAATCTTCTTCTGAATCGATAAGTGCGATTAAATCTGGAACTGTTTTATCATTAAGAGCGATAATGGAATCTAAATTTCGAAGAGGTATTTCAGGATCATTTGCAGTTCCCTGCCATCGAATTCTTAAAATTCTCCCTCCTGAACCTGAACCTTCATCGCCTTGCGGGCAACCTTGATCCACAATATAAATGGCCCCATCTGGCCCCTGGGTTATTTGCGAAGGAAAAAACATCGGGTCAGAAGAAGTTAGGAAAGGGAAATACTCGCTGGAAAGGAAGGTGCTCTTATCTTTGGCAGGGAATACCCCAAGTATTTCATTAGATACTTTATCTGCGATCAAAAAGAGATTTTTGAATTTCTCAGGTAGTTTGTTATCAGTATAAGCGTGGGATGAAGTTGCGTGAACTTTGGGGAAATTGATTGAGGAATAAGGTGCGTCATCACCTTCCACTAAAATTCTTAGAAAATCTGGATCGCAACAAGGTGATTGGTGGGCAAGATGCCACCCGAAATCGAATCCTTCGGTTAAATGCAGAAGCCGAGAGCCAGTGGGTTTTGCACCCGAAGAAATCTGCTGGTCTACGGAAAAGAGATTCCCATGTTGATCGAAGGAAATGTTCCCTTGTGCCTGTCGAATGCCAGTTGAATAGAGTTCAAGTTTCGTGCCATCCGGTTTGCAGCGAGCAATTCCGCCGGTACGAAGAACTTGTATTCTTTTTCCATCGGAACCCTCAATGAGAGAGTCACCCGGCGGGAAATGGAAATAAAGCCAGCCATCGGGTCCGAAGCTAAGCGCGTCAATTTGATATTCATTAAAACCTGCGATGCCTTTAATGATGATTTCAGATTTCATTTCAAGTCCGCCATCAGGCTTGATTTTATAGCGAAGAATGGATCCTGAATCTGCAAGGTAAATAAAAGAATCATGTAAAACAAAAGCAGAGGGGGAAAAGGGTTCAAGTAGAGTGATAGGGGATTCCCAGAGCCCAGTGGTTTTGTTTATAGTGAAGGCTTTAATTTTGTCAGGTACGGGTTTTTTAAGAGCAAGTCCTTCTTTCAAATTCCCAATAGTCCAGGATGATGCTTTAAGCTTTTTGGTAAAATTTGTGCTTCGCTCGAGGACAAAGGCTTTGCCATCTTCTGAAAAACAAATTGAGGAGGGATTAACAACAATGGGGTTTTGCGCAACAATTTCGACTTTAAATCCTTCAAGAGTTGCAATGCCTTTAAGTGCGGAATTAGCTTGGCCTTGATCTACTAAGGAAGGTTTTAATTTTTTGCTGGATTGAGCAAAAGCATTCGATTGATAACAATTTGGTTCGGTGTAAAGCAGAAGAAGGGTTAAAGCAAATAATAAAGTAATAGGTTTGTTCATAGTTGGGTAACTTCACTCATGATTAAGAACAGGATAACATTAAATGCCATTAGCTGGAATTACAACAAGTGTTTTTATTTCATTGTTGCGTAGAATCTGGAGCTTTGATTGTTGATTTGCAATGGATTTGCTGGAGGCGTAAAAAAGGTCTTCGAGTGAGTCGGTCCAAATGTTATTGAGGGAAAGGATACGATCGCCTTTTATTAGTCCGGCTTTTGCAGTTACGCTTTCAGGGGCGACAGAAATAATTTCTAAACCATCACCTATATCCGTTTCGAGTTTTTGAACTTCAAATCCCCAGACACCTTTAGAGCATAAAGTTTCTCGGTTTTTACTGTTGCCCATCATTCGATCCATCATGGCTTTGATGGTGTCTTGTGGGATGTAGTTATTAGGGGCAAAAGCGATGGAGGATTCTTTATAGTCGATGGCAAACTTGTATCGAGAGTAGGTCGAAAATCCAATGATGCCTTCGATGGGTCCGAAGAATTTAGACATGACTTTAATTGTTGGATGATCCATGACAATCACAGAATTGTTTTGAGTTTTTAAGCTACCGATTTCAAGGGATTGAATGTTAGCTTGCCCACCTGCACCAAAGAGGGAAA
>Ga0194051_1000090_pt1 | contig 46750 bp, 40 predicted proteins | sample SepL2320m_MetaG_FD_161275 | JGI IMG/M metagenome (GOLD analysis project Ga0194051, IMG submission 161275) | Anoxic zone freshwater microbial communities from boreal shield lake in IISD Experimental Lakes Area, Ontario, Canada - Sep2016-L239-20m | ecosystem: Environmental > Aquatic > Freshwater >... | reverse complement strand
CGCAGTTCTCCCAGCGCGCGCTCGTAGGCGGCACTGGCCGCGGCGCCGCCATCCGCGCCAGTGCCGGGTTGCAGGCTCATCTGGCCGGTGATCGGCGCAGTGGAGCGCAGGGCATTATACTGCGCCCACAGGCTGGACACCTTGTCTCCCAGTCCCTCGTCGTCGGGGATCGTGTCGGCGATGCCCAAAAGCTCGATCGAGGCCACGAACCCCAGGACGCCGGCAACGGCACCGGCGCCCAGCACCGCGCCGATGCCGGCGCCGGCCGCGCCGCCGATGGCGACACCGACCCAGGTCGTGACGCCGGGGATCTCCGAGGCCACGACGCCGCCGATGATCGCACCGGCGATACCGCCGGCCACACCGCCCGCCACGCCGCCTGCGGCCACGGCGCCGCCGGCCAGGATCGCGACCGCGGCATTCACCTTGCCGAAGGTCAGCTTGGGGTCGCCCAGCCGGCCGAAGAACTCCTGCAGCACGGTGATCTCGGCCAATATGCGACGCTCGGCCGGTGCATTGCGCGCGGCAGGCCACGCCGCGTCGAGATACTCGAACGCCTCGGCGATTTCCGGCGCCACGATGCCGGCCAGCCCCCAGTAGACATATGAGCCGGGCCCGCCGGCCGTGTTGCCGGCGGTCGAAAACTGCATCGCGCCCCTCTGTTCGCCGGAATTGGACGTCGACATCTGGGCAAAGCCGAGGAAATTGCCGGCGTCCTCGAGGGCGCCGCCGATGGCGCCACCGACCGCGGCCAGGCCTTCGCCCACTTTCTCGCCGGTGTCCTCGATCACCTCGCCGACCTTCTCGACACCCTGCTCGACGGCATCGACGACCTTGCCGCCGAATTCGCCGATCGCCTTGCCGCCTTCGTTGAGCCAGCCGCCGATGGCGTCGATCAAGCCCTGCGGATTGGATAGCGACGACGGCAGGATCGTGGCGTCGCGCAGGACCATGTAAGCCGTCAGCGCGGCCTTTACCGCTGCGTCGAGCGGATCCGTGCCGCCGTCCGACGCGGTGCCGCCGCCGGCTCCCGGCGTACCCGGTGCGGGAGGCAGGGCAGCCAGCACCGGCGCCATGATCGCTTGCATAAGCAGCCGTTTCGCGGCGGCGAAGCCGGGGTAGTAGTCGGGGCAATACATCACCCGGCGCAGCTCGCATTCATGGCAGAGCAGCCATTCGGCCGTGATCTCCGGCACCGGCATCGGCACCAGGAGATAGAGATTGGCGTCGATCGGCTGGGTGGTGACCGTGAAGTCCTCTGTGACCTCGAAATAGTGGTAGGCGACCGAGTGGCAGCGATTGGTGTTGGCGATGATCTGCTTGGTCGCCGTTTCGGTGCCGATCTCCTGCCCGGTCTCGACGCTGTTGGTGCGCACCGCCTTCAGGCTCTGCGCCGATTTCATCATGGCGCTCTGTACGAACTCGTTGGTCGAGTCCATGGCGTGCGTCATGGCATCCGAGAGGTTGCCGCTGATGCCGAGATTGCCGCCGAGCTTGATCGGCATCTCCTCGATCGGAATCGTGACTCCGCCATTGGCGCCCGCCGTGGGTGTGACCGACGCATTGGTCTGGTTGGAGAAGTTCATCTTGGCGGCGAGCGTCCACTTCTCTTCGCCGGTGATCTCGGTCGATAGGTTCTGCTCGATCGACTCGACCATCGTCTTCTTGACGGTGCGGCGGTCCCAGCTCTTGGTCTGGATCTCGAGCTGCTCGCCGGGCGCCAGGGGAATGCTGCGCACCAGCCGGCCGCGTCGGTAGCCCTCCGAGTGCCAGACCTGCTCGAACTCCAGGCCGACCGCCCAGATAGCCTTCTTGAGGTCGAAGTCCGCCACGGTGGCGAAGTAGTTCGAGGCTGCCGCGATGATGGCGTCGATCTGGGCGTGAAAGTCGATCGAGAACGCGGGCCCGCCCGGCTTGGCCATGAACATGACCGGCTTGCTCTCCAGGCGCCGGAGCGGTTGGCCGGTGAGGACGCTGCCCCGCACGGTGAATTTCGTGCCGATCGGATTGGCCCACTTTCTATCGATCGTGGCGAGCGCACCGCGCGCCGGCTGACGGCCGCCGACGGGCCGCTTGCCGCCGGCATTGCCACGTCCCGGCTGCGAGGTCGTGTCGATCGGCAACGGCTTCATGGTGCGGCCGATCGCCTGGAAGCGGCTGTCTATGGCGATCTGGGCGCGCCTGTCGCGCGCAACGGCTGCCCAGCCGGGCAGCGTCGCGTAGCCGCCGCCGGTCGTCGAGGTCTTGCGGGGCGGCTCTTGCCGGAAGACCACGAAGCGGTTGAAGTAGGTGACTTCGTCGTCCGCGGCGTCGGCCAGGATCTCGTCGCAGCCGAACAGCTTGGATGGCAAACCCGCGCCGCCCTGGTCGCGCTTCGCCGTCAGTTCCTCCATCCGGCGCCGACCATACGATTTCGGAAACTTTGCCATGTGAAGCCCCCCAACGTGCTGCGTACGCAACGCCGTTGACCGGCCGGTCACGGCACAGATTGCAACGTTAGGGCCTTTTTCCCGTCGGGGCCAGCAGTGATGGGTTCAGAGGCACGGAAGATACTTTCGGCCGAACGATCAGGATATCGTACCCCTCACCGCTTCACCTCGACGTTCCAGAACGCCGTCGTCGACGGCGGACGCACCCAGCCCGAGGTGCGCGCGCTGACGGCGGAAGCACCGAACCATTCGCCCAGCGGATAGTGCGTGCCCTCGCGCATCGCGCGGATCTGGATCTCATCGGCGATGGCTTGGCGCCTGGCGGCGTCGGGCTCGCGGGCGAAGGCGTCGCGCAGCTCTTCCAGTTTGGCATCGCACGGCCAGCCGGCCGAGGCCTTGTCGCAGGCGGCGTTGAGGAACAGCGACGTGACGGGGTTCACCACGTCGAGCACGCCGGTGCTCGAGAGCGTGATGTTCCAGCCGCGGTCCTCCGGCGGCTCCTTGCGCAGCACGCGGGCGAGGTGGGTCTGCCAGTCGGCCGGCCGCATGTCGACCTTCAGGCCGACGCGCTCCAGCTGCGCCTTGGCGACCGGGCCGAGATTGGCCAGCGAGGCGAGGTCACTCACCTGCAGCAGCACGATCGGTCGGCCGTCGTAGCCCGCCTCCTTGATGAGCTCCTTCGCCTTGGCGACGTTTCCTTCCAGCAGGCCCTGCGTCCCGGCATCCGACGCGAGCGGCGTGCCGCAGCCGAAGTAGGATTTGCACAGCCGCCAGAACACCGGATCGCCGACGGCGGCTTTCAGGAATCCCGTCTGATCAATGGCGTAGCCAAGTGCCAGGCGCATCTTGGGATTGTCGAACGGCGGATGCAGCCAGTTCGGCCGCATGGCGTACTGGTTGGCATATGCGCTTTTGACGACGGTGACGCCCTTCTTCTTTTCCAGGAGCGGCAACAGGTCGTGCGCCACCGCCTCGACGGCATCGACCTCGCCGTTTTCCAGCGCATTCACCGCTGTCTGCGGATCGGAAATCGATAGCCATTCGATGCGGTCGACCTTGGCTACCTTGGCGCCGGCGAAATTGGCGGGCGGTTCGGCCCGCGCCACGTACTTGGGATTCTTCACATAGACGACGCGGTCGCCCGGTCGCCATTCGTCCGACTTGAAGATGAACGGCCCGGAGCCGGTGGGATCCTTGATCTGCTGCGTCGCCGGGGCGTCGGCCACGCGCTTGGGCATCATGAAGGGAACGATGCCGGCGGGCTTGGCGAGCGAGTCCAGCACCAGGCCGTAGGGCTGCTTCAGCTCCATCCGGATGGTCTTCGCGTCGGGCGCCGAGAGATCTTTTACGTAGTTGAAGAGCTTTATGCCCATCACGTCGCGGCTGCCCCAGCGGCGAAGCGAGGCGATGCAGTCCTCGGCTGTGACCGGCGCGCCATCGTGCCAGGCGAGCCCGTCGCGCAGCCCGAAGATGTAGACCAGGCCGGCTGGATCGACGCTCCACTTGTCGACCATCTGCGGCCGCGGTTTCAGATCGCCGTCGAGCCCGAACAGCGTGTCGTAGACCATGTAGCCGTGCGTGCGGCTGATCTGCGCCGACGCCCAGATCGGATCGAGAATTTTCAGATCCGAATGCATGATGATCTTCAGTGTCGATTGCGCAAATGCCGGCGCGGCAAAAACAAGCGCCGCAAGGGCGATGAGGATGCGGTGTAGCCTCATGGGTGGTTCCTCCGGTTCATTTTGGTTCGGCGGCGAGGCCGTTGATCGTCTGCAGCGCATAGGCGCGGAACTGGCCGAGGATCATGCCTTTCCAGTCGTCGGCATCGACGTAGAAGGCGTCGCGCGCGGCGCGGCGAATTTCTGCCCTGAGCGTATCGGGCGCATCCGGATGTCCAGCGAGCCACGCCTCGCCACGGAGCGCACGCCGCACGGCGGGATTGGGCAGCGTGCCATATTCCAAGGTGGTGGGGGTGATCGCGACTCCGGGGCATTCCTCGGGCGCGCAGCCGGTGATGTGGCCCATCGTGCGCGGCGACACCGATTCGGCCATCGAACTCACAATCAGGTCGCGGCCCCACCACGCGCGGGCGCGCGCCAGCGTCTCGGGACTGTGGCGGCCGAAGATCTTCTCGCCGTGGCCGTAGGGGCCGAGGCCGGTATGGACGTCGATCCAGGCGATGTGGCGACGCCGCGTGCCGTGCTTGCGCAGGATCGCGCGCACCGTCTTGTTGCTCCAGGCCGGGGCCGTACCGGAATAGAAGAGTCCGTCGGGATGCACGGCCTGGCCGCTGGAGACGCCGGGCGTCCGCTGGCCGGCGAGGCGGGCCATGGCGGTGGCGAGCTTTTCCTCGTTTGTCTGCGACGGTGGCCACGTCTTGGGCACCAGCAGCTCGTGGATCTCCTCGTAGACCGGATTCGCAGGATAGGGCTGGCTGAAATCGTTGAAGTTGCGGTTGAGGTCGATGTTGTCCTCGTTGGTCCGCTTCAGGTGCGAGAAGCCGTAGGGATTGACGGCGTGGACCAGCAGCACGGCGATGCCGCCACCACCTTTGTTCTGATCGGCCGCGCGTTGCAGCAGCGGATCGTGGAGGAGGGCGAGCTGGCAGGCCGAGCCGGAAAAGCCCTCGGGTCCGTGTGTCCCCGAACTCACGATGAACAGGCAGGGCGCATCGGCGGCGCCGACGAGCGCCGTGTCGGTGGCGATCTCCTCGTCCTCGGCGCCCTTCAGCGGATGTATGTGGGACTCGACCGCGGCCCCTTGCGCATGCGCCGTCGCGAGGAAGCGTTGCCGCGCCTCGCGGTAGGTGGCGGAGAAATGGGCGGCGGTCATCGGATCCTTTCGTCGAAGAAGTCGAGCGCGCGGAAGGCGCCGCCGATCGCCGGCAGGAACCACGGCTTGCCGGTATAGAGCGGAATCGCGGGCAGCGGGGCATCGCCGAACGGCATGCGGCCGTGAGGGCGGCCGTGCAGGCGGCCGGCGATCGAGCGGCCCATGGCGTCGCCCAGGAAGGGCATCATCGACACACCCGAGCCGTTGCAGCCCAGCACGAAGTGCAGCCCGTCAATCTCGCCGGCATGCGGCAGGGCATCGTAGGTGAAGGCGACATTGCCCTGCCAGGTGTGCGTGACCTTGACCTCGGCCAGCTCGGGGAAGCGCTTGACCAGCGCGGCATGCAGCAGGCGAGCGCGCTTCTCGCCGTCGATCTCGGTGAAGCGGGCGCGGCCGCCGAAGATCACGCGCTTGCCGTCGGGCGAGAGCCGGTAGTAGTTCAGCACCCGGCGCGTCTCGGAGAAGGTACGGCCGCGCGGACAGAGTTTCAGCGCCAGGCCCTGAGGCAGTTCCTCGGTCGCGATGACATGGCTGGCGATGGGCACGAGGCGGCGCTGCAGCTTGGGTGTCACCCCGCCGGTGTAGCCGTTGGTGGCGATCACGACATGGCGGGCCTGCATCTCGCCGGCGGTCGTGGCGATCCGCCAGCCGTCGCCTGAACGCGTGAGGCCGGTGGCGCGGCAGTGGCCGGCCAACGTGATCGAATTGCGCCGTCGGACCGCGGCCAGCAGGCCGCCGTAGAAGAGGGCGGGATGCAGCTTGCCCGCGGTCTCCAGCACCATGCCGCCGTGATAATAGTCGCTGCCGATTTCCCGACGCTGCTCCTCGCGATTGACGAGGTAGCAGTCGGCAGCTCCGCCGGCGCGCAGCTTGTCGTAGCGCTTGCGCAGACCCTCGTAGTGCGAGGCGGCGCAGGCGCCGAGAAAACGGCCGCGCTGCTCGAGATGGCAGTCGATGTTTTCCTTTTCCACCAGGTCGAACAGCCCACGGTAGGCCTCGACCGCCCAGCCGACGACATCGCGCACCAGGTCGGGCGAGTAGTCGAGGCTCTTGCCGGTAAAACTCTTGCCGATCGAGAGACCGGCGCTGATCGCGCCGCCGCTGCGCGTGCTGGCGCCCGAGCCGAATTCCGCCGCCTCCAGCACCACGCTCTGGATGCCCGAATCGGCCAGCGCCCGCGCCGCCGCAAGGCCGGCATAGCCGCCGCCCACCACCACGACGTCGGTGCTTGCCGGCAACGACGGTGCCTCGATCGCCTGCGGCCTGAAAGCCTCCCACCAGTAGGGCTCGTCCTTGAAGCCGCTCGCGAGGATCGACTGGCCATTCTCAGGCATGAAAACACTCTTCGACAAAACGTTGAGGATTGGGACTTTTGGCTTGTCGTCCGCGGAGGTCAAAGTCATTGTCGGAGCAAGATAATTCCCCGGGGTTATGATGATCACGTCGCGGCAGCTCGAAGCGTTTCGCGCCATCATGGAGCACGGCACGGTGACGGCGGCGGCCGAGCGGCTGGGCGTGTCGCAGCCGGCGGTGAGCAAGATCCTCGCCGGCCTTGAATTGGAGATCGGCTATCCGCTGTTCACCCGCATCAAGCGGCGGCTGGCGCCGACCAGCGAGGCGCGGCTGCTCGCGGCCGAGGTGACGCGGCTCTATCACAGCCTCGACCGCATCAGCGAGATGGCGCGCGAGATCCGCGACCGCCAGGTCGGCGACCTGCACGTCTATTCGACGCCGGCGCTGGGACGCACCGTGCTGCCGGATGTGATGGCGGGCTTCGTCAAGCGCCACGCCAAGGCGCACATCGTGTTTCATGTGCGCAGTTCCACCTACATCAACCAGAAGATGGTCGATCAGCAGATCGACCTCGGCTTCTCGATGATGCCGTTCGAGCATCCGTCCATGGTGACCGAGGAGCTGAGCCGGGCCGCGGCGGTCTGCGTGCTGCCGGGCGATCATCGCCTGGCGCGCCGCAAGCTGATCCGCCCGGCCGACCTGCGCGGCGAACGCTTTCTCTCGTTCCCGCTCGACGGCCGCATGCGCCACCTGATCGACGCCGCCTTCGAGCAGGAACGTATCGAACGCAGCCTGCAGATCGACGTCTATTCCTCGGCCGACGCCTGTGCGCTGGCGGCGCGCGGGCTCGGCGTATCGATCGTCGAGCCCTTCACGGCGCGCGACTATGAGCGCGACGGCATCGCCGTGGTGCCGTTCGAGCCGCGCATCCGCTACCTGTTCCGCGCCATGCGGCCGCGCTTTCGCAAGCCGTCGCGCCTGGCCGATGCTTTCCTCGACGCGGTGAAGGCCCATCTGCGGACCAACGGCTGGGCCTGAACGATCACGCCCCCGATCACGCCCCTGATCAGGCCGGATCATGGGCCACGAAGAATTCAAGGCCGATCAGGCGTTCCAGCAGCATCACGACGGCCAGCGTGACCACGACCGTGGCGGTCGAGATCGCCGCCAGCACCGGCGAGGCGTTCTCCTGGATGAAGGCGTAGATCTGCACTGGCAGCGTCGTGGTCTCGGGACCGGTCAGGAACATGGTGACGGTCACCTCGTCGAACGAGATGATGAAGGTGAAGAGCAGCGCCGTGACCAGGCCGGAGCGCGCCAGCGGCAGGGCAATGCCCAGCGCCAGGCGGCGCTCGTCGGCCCCCAGCAGCGAGGCCGCCTCGACGATCTCGCCGTCGATGCGTGCCATGGCGACGGCGATCGGCCGCCAGGCGAAGGGCAGCGTGACCACGACATGGGCCGCTACGATGCCGCCCACCGTGCCGAGGTGGCCGGTGAGCGCCAGCACGTTGACCAGCGCCACGCCGAGTGCGGCATGGGGAAAGAACAGAGGCGACATCACCACCAGTTCGAATGCGGGGAGCCAACGTGGCTTCAGGCGATGGCAGGCATAGGCGCCGGCGAAGGCGATGGCGGTGGCAAGCACGGCCACGATGGAGGCGATCGCGAGGCTGGTCGCGAACGCCGACAGCCAGCGCGGATCGGTGGCGGCTTCGAGGTACCAGCGCAGGCTGAGCTCGCCCGGCGGGAAGCGGAGATAGCCGGTGGCGGCGAACGAGGTGGCGGCAATAACCAGGATCGGCGCCGGCAGAAAGAGCAGCAGCGCGAACGAACCGGCGCGACCGAGCTTCACCAAGGGTGCGTTCATCGGCCCGTTCATCGATCCGCCTTCGGCACCAGCGCGCCTTCGAGGGCGCGCAGCACGACCAGGCCAAGCCCGCTCAGCAGCAGCAGGCAGAGCGCCCAGGCCGAGGCCTTGCTCATGTTGAAGTTGTAGACGACCTCCTGATAGATCTGCGTGCCGGCCATTTTCTGGCGCAAACCGCCCAGCAGGATCGGCGTCACGATGGCGCCCATCGAGGTAAGGAAAGTGATGCCGATGCCGGTGAAGACGCCGGGCAGCGACAGCGGCAGCACGACGCGACGCCAGGTGTCGAAACCCGAGGCGCCCAGCGATTCGCTTGCCTCCTCCAACCGGGTGTCGATCTGCAGCAGCACCGACAGGGTGGCGATCACCGCGAACGGCATCAGCACGTGGGTGAGGCCGATCACAACGCCGAGATCGTTGAAGATCAGCGGCAGTGGCGACTGGATGGCGCCGATCCAGGCGAGCGCCTCGTTCAGGAATCCCTTGGGGCCCAGGATGACCAGCCAGCCGTAGGTGCGCACGACGAGGCTGACCAGCCACGGCACCAGCACGATCACCAGCAGGAGATTGCGCCAGCGCGGCAGGCGCCACAGCAGCCAGGCGATGGGATAGGCCAACACCGCCGCGGCCAGCGCCACCACGACCGAGATCGAGACGGTGCGCAGCAAGACTTCATGATAGTCGGTCCGCTCGACGATCTGGCGAAAATAGACGAGCGAGAAACCGTCCTTGGTCCAGAAGGCATTCAGGAACAGCAGCACGACCGAGCCCAGAAACAGCGCGAGCACCAGCAGGGCCGGCAGCAGCAGCCAGCCCAGGCTTCGCGGAGTCGCGCTGGTCCGCATGCTAGAATCCGGCGGCGAAGCCGGGCGGGAACTCGGCCGAGGCGTTGGTTTCGGTGTCGAAGGCCTGGGCGAGCTGGATCAGATGCGCCTCGGCGTACCACGGCGCCACGAAATGGATGCCGATCGGCAGGCCGGCCTTCGAGCGGCCGTAGGGAATGCTGATCGCCGGATGCCCGGTCATGTTGAAGGGGATGGTGTAGGTGTACCAGGCCGCGCGCAGGTCGCCGATCGGCTTGCCGTCGACGACGAGCGGCGCGAACTGGTCCTGGGTGGCGAGCGGCGCCGGCGTGGCGACGGTCGGCGTCAGAAGCAGGTCGCAGTCGGCGAAAAGCTTCTGCACCGACTTGTAGGCAGTCGTCCGGTCCATCAGCGCCCGGCGCAGCATGACGACGTCGACGGCATCGCCCTCGTCGAGCGTCTTGGCGAACGACGGGTCGAGGTCGGCGCGGCGGTTTTTCAGGATCTCGCCGAAACGCTCGATCTGGTTGGCGCGCAGGATCAGCCGCGCCACGTCGAGTTTCCAGTCGATCTCGCGCCCGTCCATCTCCTTGATGCGCGCGCCGCGCTTGTCGAGGAAGGCGAGGGCAGCGTCGAGCCGGGCCTCGGTGTCGGGATCGAGATAGCCGCCGGTCATGCGGCGGATGACGGTGATGCGCTTGCCGGCGATCGGGTCTTCCGCCCCCTGCGGCCAGGCGAACGGCGTGCGGCCGATGGCGAGCGTCCACGGGTCGTCGCCATGGCCGCGCGACATCGACACGAGGCCGGTGCCGAGATCGGCCGGATGGCGCGCCATGACGCCCAGGTACGTCAGCTGGCCGAACTGGTCGGGCGGCACTTCGTGCGGCACGCGGCCGAGCGTGGCTTTGAGGCCATAGACGCCGCAGCAGGCCGCCGGAATGCGGCCCGAGCCCGCGCCGTCGGTCGACATGGCGATCGGCCCGAGGCCCAGCGCCACCGAAACGGCGGCGCCGCCGCTCGATCCACCCGACGTGTGGTCTCGGTTCCACGGATTGCGCGTGATGCCGTGCAGGCGGCTGTCGGTCAGCACCTTGTGGCCGAACTCCGGCGTCGTGGTCTTGGCGAATAGCACGGCGTCGGCCGCCTTCCACTGGCCGATGGCACTGGCGTCGACCGCGGGCACGTTGTCCTTCATCGTGAGCGAGGCGAAGGCGGTACGCAGGCCCTTGGTCAGGATCAGGTCCTTGGCCGACACCGGCACTGCGGCGAGCGCACCGAACTCGGCGCCTTGCTTGCGGCGGGCATCGAGCGCATCGGCCGCCTGGCGCGCTCCGTCGGCATCGAGGGTGGCGATGGGGTTATAAGGCTCGGCGCGCTTGCAGCGTTCGAGCACGCCCTCGACGATGTCGCGCGCCGCGACCTTGCCCGAGGTGAAGGCTGTTACGAGATCGGCAATGGGCCGGCCGGCGAAATCCTGTGCGGGCATGGGGCGGTCTTTCAGGGGTTGGCGAACACGGTGAGGGAATCGGTAGCGAGCGAGAGCCGCACCAATTGGTTTTCGACCAGTTGGGCGGTGGGCGTATTGGTCATCATGAGGCCGGTGAGCGGTCCGTGCACGGTATCGAAGGAGACCTTCAGCATCGGACCCAGTCGATGGAGCGCGCCGACGCGCGCCTCGAACGAGGCACCAGTGTCAGCTGCGGCGCCGGAGCCGTGTTGCACTGATATGGATTCGGGCCGGCAGGCGACGTCGCAGCTCGCGCCGGCGCGCGTCTTGCCGATCACGGCCGCCAGCGGCAAGCGGAACCGACGGCCGCCGACGTCGATCTCCGCCGAGGCAGCGTCGATCGAGACGATGCGGCCCGGCAGCATGTTGATGTCGCCCACGAAGCGGGCAACGAAGGGCGAGGTGGGGCGGCGGTAGATTTCGCCCGGCGTGCCCACCTGCTGCACCCGGCCGCCGTCCATCACGACGATGATGTCGGAGAGCAGCGTCGCCTCTTCCTGATCGTGCGTGACGAAGACAAAGGTGGTGGCGAGCTGGCGCTGGATCGACTTCAGTTCGACCTGGAGCTGGCGGCGAAGTTGTAGGTCGAGCGCGCTCAAGGGTTCGTCGAGCAGCAGGATGGCGGGCTCCAGCACCAGCGATCGCGCCAGCGCCACGCGCTGTTTCTGGCCGCCCGAGAGCTGACCGATCCGACGGCGCTCGAAGCCCGCCAGCCCGACCAGGCCGAGAAAGCGCGAAACCGGACCCGCGATATCGGCGGCCGGCGCGCCGCGCACTTTCAGGCCGTAGGCGACGTTTTCGAACACGTCGAGATGGGGAAACAGCGCCAGGTTCTGGAACACCATGCCGATCGGCCGCCGCCGGGGCGGCACGCCCTGCATGGCTGCACCGTCGATGGCGATGGCGCCGCGGCTGGGTTCGAGGAAGCCCGCGATCAGGCGCAGCAACGTGGTCTTGCCGCAGCCCGACGGTCCCAGCAGCGTGACGAAGCTGCCGCCCTCGATCGCGAGATCGACCGCGTTCAGCACCGTCGTGGTGCCGAATTCCTTGCCGACTCCCGCGACCGAAATTGAGCCTCGTCTCACTGCTTGACGCCGGACATCAGCTTCTCGGCGCGGTTGACGCGCTCCTCGTTGTGCTCGACCACGACCCGCCAGTCGGGCGAATAGAGGCTCTGCACGATCTTCTCGTAGGGCTGGCCCAGGGTCTTCTGCAGGTCATCCGGCAGCTTGACCTTGGAATTCATCGGCAGCCAGCCGTCGAGCAGCGCGGCACGAAGCTGCGGTTCGACGCCAGCGATGTAATTCATCCAGACCAGCGACTTGTCCTGGTTCTTGGCGCCCTTCGGGATCACCACCACGTAGGGCAGCATCAACGCGCCTTCCTTGGGAATCACGATGTCGACATTGGTCGCCCCCTGGCGGCGCAGGCTCCAGACGCGCGAGGCGTAGAACGGCACGGCCGCGACCTCGCCGCGCGTCAGCAGCGTATTCATGTGGGCGAGCGAGGTGTAGGTCGTCAGCACGTTGGGCACGATCTTCTCGAGCAGCTTGAAGCCCGGCTCGATGTCTTTCTCGCTGCCGCCCATGGCCTTGGCCATGATCACGGCGTCGTAGGGCGCGAGATAGACCGGCCGCGTGAGCGAAAGCTTGCCCTTCCACTTGGCGTCGGCCAGGCCCTGCCACGAGGCGAAGTCCGCTGCCTTGGCGAGGTCGGTGTTGAAGGCGATGCCGTAGTAGGTGAAGTAGACCGGCAGGCCGACATGGCGGCCGGCCTTGTCCTTGGTCAGGAACTTCGTGTCGACATCGGCGATGCCGGGAAGCTGCTTGTCGTCGAAGCTCTCGATGAGGCCGGCATTGGATAGAGCAATCGCCTCGAAATAGGTGACGAGGGCGAGATTGTACTGATTGGCGGCGGCCGGGGAGCGGAGCGCGCCCGCGGGGTTGGGTACCTCGACCATCTTCACCGTGTAGCCGCCGGTCGGCGTGAACTGCTTGATGAAGGCCTCGCGCCAGGTATTGGCCCCGCCGCCGCCCCACACCGCCATAACCAGGTCGCCCTGGGCCACGGCAGGCGCGGCGCCGAGGCAGGCGAGCGCCGCCGTGCAGGCAAGAGCCTTCAATCGCTTCAGCATCCCGGTCCCCCTCGCAAAGACATCCCCGGAAAAATATGAAGGCCAGCGGGGGCAGCGGAAAATTCATTCGTCCCGGATGATCATTCCGCCGGGTTATGACCTATCGCTGTTGCCCGCGTCGGAGGCCGCACCTAGAGTTCGCCGGGGAATCACAGGAGCGGGGCTTACATGGACACCAGGAAATTGAACCGACGCCAGGCCGTGTCGTTGCTGGGCGGCGCTGCCGCCGTCGGTGCCGCGGGTCCCGCTTTCGGCCAGACCGAACCGCCAAAGCCTGCCCAGATCGTCGTCAATCACTCCGGCGGTTCGATGGGCACGGCGATGCGCAAGGCCTTCTTCAACGGCTTCGAGAAGAAGTACGGCATCCGCGTCGTCGAGACGAGCCCGGCCGATTTCGGCAAGCTGCGCGCCATGGTCGAGTCGGGCAATGTCGAATGGGACATCACCGAGATCGGCGGCCAGGACGCGATCCGCGCCACCAAGCTCGGGCTGGTCGAGAAGATCGATGGCAAGATCGTCGACCGCTCGGGATATCCCGAGAAGGTCCGCACCGACTTCGTCTTCGCCTCGTCGGTCTACACGACGATCATCGGCTACCGCACCGACGTGTTCAAGAATGGCACCCAGCCCAAGAGCTGGGCCGACTGGTGGGACACCAAGAAGTTTCCCGGCGCGCGCTCGATGCGCAACCATCCGACCGACAATCTCGAATTCGCGCTGATCGCCGACGGCGTGCCGATGGACAAGATCTATCCCATCGATTTCGACCGCGCCTTCAAGAAGCTTGACCAGATCAAGCCGGCCGTCACGGTGTGGTGGTCGACCGGCCAGCAGCCGGCGCAGCTCCTGCTCGACAAGGAAGTCGTGCTGGCGACGGGCTGGAACGGCCGCTTCTACGACATCATCAAGAAGGGCGCGCCGGTTGCCATCGAATGGAACGAGGGCGCGCTGAAGCAGGGCAGCTTCGTCATTCCCAAGGGCGCCAAGAATCCCTACTGGGCGAACAAGATGCTGGCCGAGATGTCGGTGCCGCAGCAGCAGGCGGTCTACGCCACCGAGCTCGGCTATCCCGGCCTCAACCTCGAATCGCTGAAGTACGTCGACGACAAGGTGAAGCCCTTCCTGCCGACGCAGTACATCGACAAGCAGTTCTGGATCGACGACGCCTGGTACGCCGAGAACGGCAACAAGGCGATTGAGTTGTGGAACGCCTGGATGCTGAAGAAGGCATGATGCAGGAGTCGGCCGAGCTCCGGATCGAGGGAGCGGCCAAGCGGTTCGGCGAGGTGGCGGCACTCGACGGCGTGTCATTGCAAGTGGCGCGCGGTGAGCTGCTGACCATCCTCGGCCCCAGCGGCTCGGGCAAGACGACGCTCCTGAAGGTCGTGGCGGGCTTCGAGAAGCCCGACGCCGGATCGGTGAAGATCGATGGCGTCGAAATCACCGCCCTGCCGCCGGCCCGGCGCGACATCGGCATGGTGTTCCAGAACTACGCGCTGTTTCCCCATCTCACGGTGGAGCGCAACGTGGCGTTCCCGCTGGAGATGCGGAACGTCGCCAAACCGGAGATCGTGCGCCGCGTGGCCGAGGCTCTCGCCCTGGTGGAACTCGCGGGCTACGAGCAGCGCCTGCCGCGCCAGCTCTCGGGCGGCCAGCAGCAGCGCGTGGCGTTGGCCCGCGCCATCGTCTTCAATCCGCGCCTGCTGCTGCTCGACGAGCCGTTCGGTGCGCTCGACCGCAAGCTGCGCGAGACCATGCAGCTCGAAGTCCGCCGCCTGCAGCGACGGCTCGGCCTTACCACCATCTTCATCACCCACGATCAGGAGGAGGCGCTGGTGCTCTCCGACCGCGTCGCGGTGATGAACAAGGGCACGATCCAGCAGATCGCCACGACGACGGAGATCTACGAGCGCCCGGCCAACGACTTCGTCGCCGACTTCGTGGGCGAGAGCAACATCTTCCACGGCACGATGAGTGCGCCCGGCGAGGTGACGCTGGAGGGCGGACGGACGCTCAAGGTGAGGAGCGACAAGTCCGCCGGCGCCAAGGTCGGCGTGCTGATGCGGCCGGAGCGCTTCGATACCGGGGGCGCCAACCTGTTCACCGGCGACGTGATCGAGTCGGTCTATCTCGGCACCTCGTTCAAGCTTCGCCTCGCCTGCGCGGGCGGTCTCGAACTGCTGGTACGCCAGCCGGCGCGCGGGCCGCTGCCCGCGACCGGCGCCCGCATCGAGGTCGGCATCGATCCCGAGGCGATTCATGTGTTCTAGGCCCGCGGTCCAATGAGTATGCGCGGCTTCTGGCCTGCGGTTCCCGCACTCCTTCTGCTGTTCTTCTTCTTCCTGTTCCCCGTCGTCCGCATGCTGGGGTTCAGCCTCGAGGGCGGCAGCTTCGACTGGTACGCCAAGGCGCTGGGCGAGGGGCTCTATCTCCGCGTCTTCTGGAACACCTTCGAGATCGCCCTGCTGGTCACCTTCTTCTGCCTGCTGCTGGGCTATCCGCTGGGTTTCCTGATGGCGACCACGACGCCGCTGTGGGCCACGGTCGGCTTCATCTTCGTGCTGCTGCCGCTGTGGACCTCGGTGCTGGTACGCACCTACGCCTGGATGGTGCTGCTGGGGCGGAACGGCGTTTTCAACCGGCTGCTGATCGATGCCGGTATCGTCGAGGATCCGCTGCCGCTCCTGCACAATTTCACCGGCGTGATGATCGGCATGGTGCACGTGCTGCTGCCCTACATGGTGCTGCCGGTCTATGGCGCCGTGCGTCGGCTCGATCCCGCCATCGTCGCGGCGGCCGAGGGGCTGGGGGCGTCGAGCTGGCGGATCTTCTGGCGCATCTACCTGCCGCTGACGCTGAACGGCATCTTTGCCGGCGCCGTCATCGTCTTCGTGCTGTCGCTCGGCTTCTACATCACCCCGGCGCTGCTGGGCGGCGGCCGCGTCATCATGATCGCGGTGCTGATCGAGCAGCAGGTGCGCGAGACATTGAACTGGCCGTTTGCTGCGGCGCTGTCGGCCGTGCTGCTGGCCTTCACCTTTGCGGTCTATGCGCTGGCCCAGCGCTTTACGCGCCCCCAGGAAACGGCATGAGGCCCGCGACATGAGCCGGCGCCTCCTCGTCGTGGCCTGCGGGCTGATCTATTTCTTCCTGATGCTGCCGCTTCTGGTGGTGTTCCCGATCTCGCTCAGCTCCGCGCCCTACATGCAGTTTCCGCCGCCGGGCTTTTCCTGGCAGTGGTACGAGCGCTATCTCGACGATCCGCAGTGGATCGAGGCCACCTGGCGCTCCTTATATATAGGTGTGTCGACGGCGATCCTGGCGCTGGCGCTGGGGGTGCCGTTGGCTTTCAGCCTGGTGCGGGCAAAATTCCGGGGCCGCGCCGTCATCGAGCGCCTGGCGCTGGCGCCGATCATCGTGCCCACCATCATCCTCTCGGTTGCGGTCTACGGCATCTTCGCCAAGCTGAAACTGATCGGTGCCTGGTATGGCCTCGTCGTCGCCCACACCGTGCTGGCGCTGCCCTTCGTGGTGCTGGTCATGATGGCGGGCCTGCGCGATTTCGACCGCGGGCTGGAGCAGGCGGCCGAAGGTCTGGGTGCCAGCCGCTGGCAGACGCTGCGGCGGATCACGCTGCCGCTGCTCCGGCCAAGCCTGGTCTCAGCCGGCCTGCTCGCCTTCATCTCGTCGTTCGACGAAGTGGTGGTGGCGCTGTTCCTGGCTGGCGCCAACATGACCCTGCCCAAGAAGATGTTCGACAACATCCTGATGGAAATCGATCCGACGATCGCCGCCGTGTCGGTGATCCAGATCCTGCTGGTGTCGCTGGTGCTGGTGCTGATCGGCCGCTTCGGACGCGGCCTCAGCGGCAGTGCGCGTTAGGGAGTGCGTGATGGCCGACAGCATCTTTCACAAGGACTTCAAGGCGATGCCGTGGTGGTGGGAATGGTGGCATCCCACGAACGAGCTGAGCCAGGACCCGCCGCTCAAGACCGACGTGCTGGTGGTGGGGGCGGGCTACGGCGGCCTGTCGACCGGGCTCGAGCTGGCGCGCTCCGGAATCGACGTGACGGTGCTGGAGCGCGGCGATTTCGGCGTCGGCGCGTCGACGCGCAACGGCGGCGGCGTGAGCGGCGGCACGACCATGGGCAAGGGCTTTTCCGGCAAGGGCGTCGGCGGCGATGCCGAGGCGTGGAAGGCGGTGATGGCGCGCATGCTGAGCGATGCCGCCGATTCGCTGGCCCAGGTCGAGACGGTGATCCAGCGTGAGGGCATCGACTGCCACTGGCGCATGAACGGCCGCTTCAGCGGCGCCTACACGCCGCGCCATTATGCCGAGCAGCAAGCCAAGGTCGCGACCTATAACGAGAAGGCCGCCCTCGGCACCTATATGGTGCCGCGTGAGCAGCAACGCGAGGAGATCGCGTCCGACTATTACTACGGTGGCATGGTGGTGGAACGCACCGGCCAGCTCCACCCCGCGCTCTACTACGGCGGCCTCCTGAAGGCAGCGCATCGCGCCGGCGCGAAACTCTGCGCCAACTGCGACGCCGAGAGGATCGAACGCAAGAGTGGCGGCTTCCGCGTGCTCACCAGCAAGGGCCCGATCGAGGCGCGCGAGCTGGTGATCGCCACCAACGGCTACACTACCGAACTCACGCCCACGCTGCGGCGCAAGCTGGTGCCGGTGGCCAGCCACATCATCGCCACCGAGGAACTGCCCGAGGATCTGGTGCAAAGCCTGATCCCCAAGAACCGAGTCGTCAGCGATACCAAGCGCGTGCTCTGCTACTACCGCCAGTCGCCGGACAACAAGCGCGTGATCTTCGGCGGCCGCGCCCGTTTCACACAGGTCTCGCCCGAGGTCAGCGCGCCGGTGCTGCACGGCTACATGCTCGAGCGCTGGCCGCAGCTAAAAGGCACCAAGGTGACGCACGCCTGGACCGGCAACGTGGCCTTCGCTTTCGACTTCCTGCCGCACATGGGCCAGGAGCAGGGCATGCACTATCTGATGGCGTGCAACGGCTCGGGCGTGGCGATGATGTCGTACCTCGGCTACCAGACGGCGAAGAAGATCGCCGGCGGCTCGAACGCGCCGGTCAATGCCTTCGACGGCCAGCCGTTCCCGACGGTGCCGTTCTACAACGGCAATCCCGAATGGGTTCTGCCCCTGGTCGGCGCCTGGTACCGCACGCGCGACTGGTGGGACCGGACGACGGCTGGCTGACGCTACCGTCGGCGCAATCCATGAGGTAGGCTCGCCTCGTGATCCTGTTCCGGAATGTTGCAATGAAATTTCGCCTCGCCGCCGCCGTCGTTGCCTCCACCTTGATGGCGGGCCTCGCGCCGGCCGAGGCCCAGGTCCCGCCGATCCCGCCGGGCTGGCAGACGGAACGGGTGGTGATGCTCGCCCGGCACAGCGTGCAGGCTCCCTCCCAATCACCCGAGGAACTCGCCAAGTTCGCCGCCTCGCCCTGGCCCAGCTGGCCGGTCGCGCCGGGTGACCTGACGCCGCGTGGCGCCGACCTCGGCCACCAGATGGGCCAGTTCTACCGGATCCTCTACGGTGGCCGCGGCCTGATCGAGGAAGCCATCTGCCCGCAGCCGGGCACCGTCGTGTTGTGGGTCGATTTCGACAAGCGCACCGAGTGGGCGGCGCTCTCGACCCTGGGCGGCCTCTACATGCGCTGCCTCACGCCGATCCTGAAGCACCAGGCCGATCTTTCTAAGCCCGATCCGCTGTTCCACCCCCAGCCCTCGACGTCCTGTCCGATGGATGCGGCGAGCAATCGCGCCGCCATTCTGGCGCGCATCGGCGGCGACTTCAGCTCGGTGCAGCGCGAATACGCGCCGCAGCTCTCGCTGCTGCAATCGACGCTGTGCCCGGCGGGCTCGGGTGCTGCCTGCGGTCTTGCGGCCGAAGCGTCGGCGATCGTGCCGGATCCAGCCGGCGGCGTCGCCATGAAGGGACCGATCGCCATCGGCTCGATGGCAGCGGAGAACTTCCTGATGGAAAGCGCCCAAGGCATGCCGGCCAACGAGGTCGCCTGGGGCCGCCTCGGCAGCGACAAGCTTCGCGATGTGCTGAAGGTCCGCCGCCTCCATCTCGACCTGATGGAGAAGACCAAGCCGATCGCCCAGCAGAGAGGCTCGAACATGCTGGCGCAGATCGTCGCGGCGCTGCAGGACGGCCACAAGTTCCCCGGTGGGCCCAACATCGCCGAGCCGGTGCGCTTCGGCATGCTGCTGGGCCATGACACCAACATCGTAAACGTCGCGGGGCTGCTCAACCTCGGCTGGGAGATCAAGGGCTACCAGGACAATGAAGCCCCGCCGGGCAGCGCGCTCGCCTTCGAGCTGCTGCGCGAGGGCCGGAGCGGCCAGCGTTATGTGCGCCTGGCCTTCTATGCCCAGACGCCGGAGCAGCTGCGCAACATGACGCCGCTCACGATCGACAATCCGCCCGGCATGGTGGCCGTCGAGCTGCCGGCCTGCAGCGCCTATGCCCACGACAAGGCCTGCCCGCTGGAGCGTTTCGTCGAGATCGCCAACGCCGCCATCGACCCGGCCTGCGTGTCGATCAAGCCGTAGAAATTCACGCCGGTGGGCAGAACTTGACTGCGGTCGGCCTTGTCCTAAATTGGTAAGACCACGGACTGACCAAGGGAAAATGCTCGACATCGTTCGGCAAGACAACGAGGAAACGACCAGCGGCGCCGCCCGCGTCTTTACCTTCTTTCGCGACCGCCTGCTGGCGGGCGACCTGAAGGCGGGGGACCGCCTGCTGCCGGAGCGCGAACTGGCGCTGGCGCTGGGCGTCAGCCGGCCGGTGTTGCGCGAGGCACTGCGGTCGCTGGCCATGCTCGGGTTGCTCGACATCCAGCACGGCCGCGGCGCCTTCGTTCGTGCCGCCGATGCCTCCGTGCTGGGCCAGGCGCTCACCCTCTGCCTCGCGCCCGAACCCAACATTCTTGACGACGTGCTACAGGCCCGGATCGCCATCGAGTGCCAGGCCATCCGTCTCGCCTGCGAGCGCGCCAGTGAACGCGACCTGCAGGCGATCGCCGGCATCCTCGACACGCTGGTGGAGTCCCTCGACGACCCGGAGCGCGGCGGCGGCGCCGACTACGCCTTCCATCTCGCCCTCGTGCGGGCGAGCGGCAGCGTTGCCCTGATGAAGATCTACGAGGCGATCTCGCCGCTGCTGATGCGCAGCCATGTCGAGCGCCGCCGCGATACGTTCCGCGAGCCCGCCATCACCTCGCGGCTGGTCGACGCGCACCGCGAGGTCTTCCTGTCGCTGGCGCGGCGCGATCCCGATCAGGCCGAGCGGGCCCTGCGCGAGCATTTCCTGATCGGCGACGAGCTGCGCCGCAAGAATCTGATCTCCAACTATCAACCTCGAGAGATAACGTCATGAAACTCGTCATCGGCTCGGACCACGCCGGCTTTCCGATGAAGGCCGACCTCGTCGCCTTCGTGAAGGGCCTCGGCCATGAGGTCGAGGATGTCGGCTCCTTCGATCCCGCGCCGGTCGACTTTCCCGACATCGCACGCAAGGTCGCGGCCGCCATCACCTCGGGCAAGGCCGAGCGCGGCCTGATGGTGTGCGGCACCGGGGTCGGCGCCTCGATCGGCGCCAACAAGATGAAGGGCATCCGCGCCGCGGTGTGCCATGACGTGCATTCGGCCCACCAATGCGTCGAGCACGACGACGTCAACGTGATGTGCATCGGCGCCCAGATCGTCGGCCCCTGGCTGGCCAAGGACCTGATCGCCGCCTACCTCGCTGCGGAATTCTCGACGGCCGAGGAATTCCGCCGCCGCGTGGCAAAACTCGCCGACATGGATGCGGGGCGCTAGAGTTCGGTCAAGAAATCAAAACGGAAAGATGGAGGAAACGATGAGGAAGCTGCTGACGACCGTCGCCCTTGCGGCGGTGGCGACGATGGGCCTGAGCCAGATGGCCAGCGCCGACGCTCTCGACGATATCAAGAAGTCGGGCAAGATCCGGATTGCCGTCGATCTCGGCGTGCCGCCCTACGGCATGACCGACGACAAGATGCAGCCCTCGGGCTCCGACATCGACACCGCCAAGGCGCTGGCCAAGGATTGGGGCCTGGAGTTCGTGCATGTGCCGACGACGGGCGCCTCGCGCATCCCGTCGCTGCAGACCGACAAGGCCGACCTCGTGATCTCGACGCTCTCGATCACGCCCGAGCGCGCCAAAGCCATCGACTTCTCGCTGCCCTACGCCTCGCTGTCGACGGTGATCGCGGCGCTGAAGTCGGTCGACGTCAAGAAGCTGGCCGATCTCGACGGCAAGACCGTCGGCACCGTGCGCGGCACGACGCACGACACGCAGCTCACCAAGGAAGCGCCCAAGGGCATGAAGCTGGTGCGCTACGAGGACGATGCCACCGAGGCCCAGGCCTACCTCAGCGGCCAGGTCGACATCATCTCGACCGCCGAGCTGCTGGTGGCGCCGATCGGCAAGAAGAACCCGGCCCGTCCGCTCGAGGTCAAGTTCGTGCTCGACACCTTCAAGCTCGCCGTCGGCGTCAAGAAGGACGAGGCGCGCCTGCTCGCCGAAGTGAACAAGTGGATCGCCGCCAAGCTCAAGGACGGCACGCTGAACGCCATCTACAAGAAGCATCACGGCAACGATCTGCCCGATGTCATCCTCAAGCAGTAGGGATGGCCGCGACCAGCCAAGGCGGGGCGTCGATGGAGATCGTCGACGCCCATCATCACTTCTGGGATCCGGCGCGCAACTATCATCCCTGGCTGCGCGACGAGCCGCCGATCCCGTTCCGTTATGGCGACTACAACGCCATCCGCCGGCGTTACCTGCACGAGCAGTACCTAGCCGATGCCCACGGCTACAACGTTGCGGGCTCGGTCTATATCGAAACCGAATGGGATCCGCGCGATCCCATCGGCGAAATGACCTACGTGGCCGAACTCCGGCAGAAGGGCCTGCCGTCGGTCGCCGTCGGCCAGGCGTGGCTCGACCGCGCCGATGCCGGGAAGGTGCTGGAACGTCTGACCGGCTTCGACTTCGTGCGCAGCGTGCGCCACAAGCCTCGGCCGGGCGACATGCAGACGGCGACGCGCTGGCGCAAGGGTTTTGCGCTTTTGGCCAAGCGGCTCGGCCGCTTCGACCTGCAGACGCCGTGGGATCATCTCGGCGATGCCGCCAAGCTGGCGCACGATTTTCCCGGCATCATGATCTTTCTCAATCACACCGGCCTGCCGGCCGACCGCAGCCCGGAGGGGCTGGCGGGATGGCGCAGAGCGATGGCCGCCGTGGCGGCGGAGCCCAACGTCGTGGTGAAGATCTCGGGCCTCGGCATTCCCGGCGTCGGCTGGACAGCGGCCGACAACCGCTGGATCGTGCTGGCAGCGATAGAACTGTTCGGGGTCGAGCGCTGCATGTTCGCCAGCAATTTCCCGGTCGATAGCCTCTGCGGCAGCTTCGACGCCATCTATCGCGGGTTCGCGGCGATCGTGGCCGACTTCTCCGAGACGGAGCGTCGTGCGCTGTTCGCGGGCAATGCGCGTCGCCTCTACGCCATCGGCGGCTGAACCATGTCGTATAAATTCGATTTTGCTTTCATGGCCGATCGGTGGCCCGATTTCGTCGCCGGCGCCTGGCTCACCATCCAGCTCACCGTGCTGGCGATCGCGCTGGGCTTCGCGCTCGGCACGGTTTGCGCGCTGGCGCGGGTCTATGGCGGGCCGGTGCTGCGCCGCCTGGTCGGCGCCTATGTCGAGGCGATCCGCAACACGCCGCTCCTGATCCAGATCTTCATCGTCTATTTCGGTCTTTCCAGCCTCGGGCTGAAGCTCAGCGCCGACGTCTCCGCGGTGATCGCGCTCACCGTCAACATGGGCGCCTATTCGACCGAGATAATGCGGGCCGGCATCCAGTCGATCCAGCGCACCCAGCTCGAGGCCGCCGATTGCCTGGGCCTCACCCGGCTGCAAACCATCCTGCATGTCGTCCTGCTGCCGGCGATGGAGCGCGTCTATCCGGCACTCTCCAGCCAGTTCGTCTTGCTGATGCTGGCGTCGTCTATCACCTCGCAGATTTCGGTCGAGGAGCTGACGGCAACTGCCAGCCTTGTGCAGTCCGACACCTACCGCAGCTTCGAGGTCTACCTCATCGTGGCGGTGGCCTACCTGGCGCTGTCGGCACTCTACCGCTTCTCCTTCTGGCTGATCGGGCGGGGGCTGTTCGCGCGCAAGCGCCGGCTGGGGACCTCGCTGTGAACCAGCTCGGCACCAACCATCTGCTCTATCTGCTGATCGCTGCGCAATGGACCGTCGTGCTGTCGCTGATCGCCTTTGCCGGCGGCTCGGTGCTGGGCCTCGCCATCGCGCTGATGCGGGTGTCGAAGCTCGGTGTCCTGCGCAGCCTCGCCAGCGGCTACATCCAGCTCATCCAGGGCACGCCGCTCCTGATCCTGCTGTTCCTGTCGTATTTCGGCCTCGGCATCATCGGGCTCAAGCTGGTGCCGCTGGTGGCGGCGGGCATCTCGCTCACGCTCTATGCCGGCGCCTTCCTGGGCGAGATCTGGCGCGGCTGCATCGAGGCGGTGCCGAAGACGCAGTGGGAGGCCTCGGACTGCCTCGGCCTCAACCGTGCCCAGCAATATGCCTATGTGGTGCTGCCGCAGGCCGTGCGCATCGCCATCCCGCCCACCGTGGGCTTCATGGTGCAGATCGTGAAGAACACGTCGCTCGCTTCGGTGATCGGCTTCGTCGAACTCGCGCGCGCCGGACAGATCGTCAACAACTCGACCTTCGAGCCGTTCGTGATCTTCTCCTGTGTTGCCGCCATCTATTTCGCGCTGTGCTACCCGCTGTCGGTGGCCAGCCGCTACCTCGAGAGGAAGGCCAATGCCGGAAGGTGAGGCTGTCGTCCGCGTCCAGGACGTGATCAAGGAGTTCGGGCCGCTGCGCGTACTGGACGGCGTTGGCTTCGACGTGGTGCGCGGCCAGACGGTGGCGATCGTGGGCCGCAGCGGCTCGGGCAAGAGCACGCTGCTGCGCTGTATTGCCGGCCTGGAAACCATCCAGGGCGGGAGCATCGAGGTCTGCGGCCATGCTGTCGGCCAGCCGGGAAGTGCCGCGCGGGCCCAACTGCGCCGCGACGTCGGCATGGTGTTCCAAAGCTACAATCTCTTCCCGCATCTCACCGTCGAGCGGAACATCACGCTGGCGCTGATGCTGGTGAAGAAGGAATCGAAGGACTCGGCCCGGCAGAAGGCGGCGGAAGTGCTGCGGCTGGTCGGCCTCACCGACAAGCTTCTGGCCTACCCCGAGCAGCTCTCGGGCGGCCAACAGCAGCGCGTCGCCATCGCGCGCTCGCTGGCGCTGCAGCCGCAGATCATGCTGTTCGACGAGGTGACCTCGGCGCTCGATCCTGAACTGACGGCCGAGGTGCTGGCGGTGATGGAGGATCTGGCGCGGCGCGGCATGACGATGATCACCGTCACGCACGAAATGGGCTTCGCCCGCCGCGTCGCCAGCCTGCTGGTATTTATGCACCAGGGCAAAGTGTGGGAAATCGGCCCGACCGCCGAGCTGTTCGCCAACCCGAAGACGGCGGAGTTCCGCCAGTTCGTCGGCAGCGAGTTGTAGTCAGGCCGCGTCGATCAGGCGGGTGGCGCGACCGACAGGCCCTTGACCTTGTGGCGCTCGATGAACTCGGCGACCATGCCCGACTTCTTGGCCTTCTCGACGAAGTCGGCGAGGAATGCCGCGCCCGCGAGGTTGGCCTTGGCCGTGCCAATGGCCTGCTGCACGGCGGTGAATTTGCCGTCGAGAATCTTTAGTCCGGGCGCCTTCTCGACGTCCTTCAGAAGGCCGGGGCGCAGGCCTGCCAGCACCTCGAGCTTGTCGGTCATGAACTTCTCGTAGGCGGCGTCGAGGCCGCTCACCTGCACCAGGGTCGCGTTCTTGATGTTGTTCACCAGCCAGAGGTCGTAGGCGCTGCGCGCCGAGACGGCGATGCGCACACCCTTCTTGTCGACGTCGGCAATGGAGGTGATGGGCGAGCCCGGCGGCACCATGTAGGTCGCCTCGATCTCGCAGTAGGCGGCGGTGAAGGCGATCTTCTCGGCGCGCTGCGGCTCGGCGCCGATCAGGCCGATGTCCCAGATGTTCTTGCCGACCTGGTCGCCCAGCTCGCCCGGCGTCTTGAAGGGTACGTAGTGGACCGGCACGCCGAGTGCCGCGGCGGCGGCGCGCGCCATGTCGGGCGACACGCCAACAGGCTCGGCGTTCGCACTGCGGCCGGTGACCAGCAGGAAGTTGGAGAGGTTGATGCCGGCGCGCAGGACGCCGGTGGGGGCGAGTTCGGTTCGGGCTTTGTCGGTCATGGCGGCAGTCTATACTGAAGGAAAGGGAGAATGAAACGCGCATGACCGGCACTCCCTATGCTGCACCGCCGAACGGCACGGAACGACGGCACCGAACGATGGCAATGGGGGAGACAACGCCATGAAGATCACCGACGTCACGCTCACGCTCTTCGCCTGGGACGACATCCCGCCGACCACTTACGGCGCACATAGCCGCTTCTCGGGGTCGAGCGCGCTCGGCTTGCTGCGCATCATCACGGACGAGGGCATCGAAGGTCATGCCTTCCTGGGCTCGGCCTCCAACTCGGCGACGACGGACGGGCAGGGGCTCATCACCCACCTCAAGCCGATGCTGATGGGCCGCAATCCGCTGCATCGCGAGGCGCTCGTCCAGGACCTGTGGAAGAAGCAGCGCGCCTGCGGCGTGCGCGCCATCGGCGCCGCCGACGTGGCGCTGTGGGATCTCTTAGGCAAGTCGATGGGCCAGCCGATCCATCGCCTGCTCGGGACATTTCGCGAATCGGTGCCGGCCTATGCGAGTTCGGCCGTGATGTCGTCGCCGACGGAATATGCCGAGGAGGCGGTGCGCTTCAAGGAGGGTGGCTGGGCCGCCTATAAAATCCATCCGCCGACGCGATGGAAGGAAGACATCAAGGTCTGCGAGGCCGTGCGCAAGGCCGTGGGCGACTACACCATCATGCTCGACTCGACCTGGAGCTACGACTATCCGGCGGCGGTGCGCGTCGGCCGCGCCGTCGAGGAGATGGACTACTACTGGTACGAGGATCCGCTGGCCGACCAGGACATCTACAACTACGTGAAGTTGAAGCAGCAGCTCTCGATCCCGATCCTCGCCACCGAGTATCCCATCACCGGTCTCGATTCCTACCAGCCGTGGATCATGCTGCAGGCGACCGACTTCCTGCGCGGCGACGTTGCCGTGAAGGGCGGCATCACGACGCTGGTAAAGACCGCGCACCTCGCCGAGGCCTTCCGCATGAATTACGAAGTCCATCACGGCGGCAATTCGCTGAACAACATCGCCAACCTGCACGTCATCGCCTCGATTAAGAACACGACGTTCTTCGAGGTGCTGTTGCCCGATGCGGCGCAGAAATACGGGCTGGAGCACGACATCGTCGTCGGCCGCGACGGCATGGTGCATGTGCCCAATGGGCCGGGCCTCGGCGCCGCCATCGACTTCGCTCTGATCGAACGCAAGAAGGTAGCCGTGCTCTCGTAGCTGGAGAGAAGCATGATCGTCGACTGCCACGCCCACATCTTCACGCATTGGATCGGTGCCTGCGGACATCCGACGCGCGAGGTCCACAAGCGCTATCTGCAGCGCGTCGTGACGCGAACCGTGGCGCCGACCTTCCGCTTCCGCGACGGGGCGCGCGCCGATACCAAGGCGCTGTTCCGGGCGGGAGAGGAGAGCTGGAGTGGGCTCAACGATGTCGATTTCCGCGTCGGCCGGTTCGGCCAGCTCGAGTTTACGCATGAGGGCGAGGACTACGGCGTCCAGTACATGCCCGTGGGCATGCAGGAGCAAGTGGCGCCGCCCGAGCTGATGCTGGCGCAGATGATGAACGCGGGCGTCGATCATTGCATCCTGCAGGCGGGCGGTGGTTACGGCGCGATGACCGACATGAATGCCTTCGCCGGGCGGCAGTACCCAGAGCGGATCACCGGGCTGATGCATGTCGACGAAGCGATGGCGGGCAAGCCCCAGCAGCTCGCCGAGGTCGATCGTGCGGCCGATGAGCTTGGACTGCGCGGTCTCTACTTCGGTGTCGATGCGATGAGCCGGCACGGCTTCCCGTGGGCACTCGACGCCGACGAAATGGCGCCGTTCTGGGACAAGCTCGCGCGGCGGGACATCCTGCTTTGCTTCGAGATGAGTTCGGGACCGGGCTACGACATGGCGGGCTACATGGCGAACCTCACCGCGTTCGGCCGCGTGCTCGCGCGCCATCCGTCCTTGCGCGTTCACATGGCGATGAGTCCGCCGATCGCGTTCTTTGCCCGCAACGGCCACTATGAATTCCCCGACGAGGCGCTCGCCGTCTGGCGCCACGAGCCGATGGTGCTCGAGGTGATGTTCCCGATCACCTATGGCGGCGTCTGGGACTATCCCTATCCCGAGGCGCAGGTGCTGATCGAGGACATGAAGAACCAGTTCGGGGCGCATCGGCTGATCTGGGGCTCCGACATGCCGAACGTGGAACGGTTCTGCACGTATAAGCAGTCGCTCGACTATGTGAGGCGGTATTGCCCGTTCCTGACGGCGCGCGAAAAGGACCTGATCCTGGGGGAGACCTGCGCGGCCTTCTACGGGATCGGCTAACGCCTGGTCAGACGACGGTGCGGTGGCGCTCGACGCAGGTCGCCAGCACCGTGTCGATCGGCTGGCTCCACCAGCGGTCGGAGAAGATTTCGGCCTCGGAGAAGCCTGTGAAGCCCGCGTCTTCGACCGCTTGCCGGATGCGGCGGAGTTCGATCACGCCGTCTCCCATCATGCCGCGGTCGTTTAAGAGGTCGGTGGTCGGCACCAGCCAATCGCAGACATGATAGGCGAGCAGCCGCCGTTCGCGGCCGGCGCGGGCGATGCCGGCGTAGAGCTCTGGGTCCCACCACGTGTGATAGACGTCGACCGCGACACCCAGCGCGCCATCGCGGCCGCCGGGATCTAGACGTTCGGCGATGTCGAGCGCCTGCGCCAGCGTGTTCACCGCGGCGCGGTCGGCGGCATACATCGGATGCAGTGGCTCGATCGCCAGCGGCAGCCTGGCCGTGCGAGCATAGGCCAAAAGCTCGGCGATGCCGTCTTCGATCATTGCGCGTGCTGCTTCGAGGTCTTTCGACGGTATCGAGCCCGGACGCGCATATTGCGGCAGGCCGCCCGCCACCAGGATCAGACAGGGCGCGCCCATCGCCGCGGCCTCGTCGACCGCGCGCCGGTTATCATCGCGCGCCGCGGCGCGGTGTTCGCCCGAGGCTGGGAACAGGCCACCGCGGCAATAGCCGGAGAGTCTTAGGCCGGCGTCCTTGACCAGGCGGACGGCGCGGTCGAGCCCGATGCTCGCCACCTGATCGCGCCACGGGCTGATCGCCGGAATGCCGTGACGTGCACAGGCCTCGATGATCGTCGGAAGATCACCCTGGCGCCGGACGGTCGCGGTGTTGACCGAGAGATGGCGTGGACCGTCGCTGAAATCGCGCATCGGGTCAGGTCGCGATGCCGCGCACGGCGAGGACGGCCTTCATGCGGGCCGCCGCCTGCTCGGGATCGCGGAACAGCCCTGCCTTGTCGGCCAGCCGGAACAACTCGGCGAGATGCAGCGTCGAGCGCGCGCTTTCCTGGCCGCCGACCATGGTGAAATGGTCCTGGTGGCCGTTGAGATAGGCCATGAACACCACGCCTGTCTTGTAGAACTGCGTGGGGCTTCGGAAGATATGCCGCGACAGCGGCACCGTCGGTGCGAAGATGGCGTGGAATTTCGCGAGGTCATTGCCGGCCAACGCCGACAGGGCGGCAGTGGCGGCGGGTGCAATGGCGTCGAAGATGCCGAGCAGGGCGTGCGAATAGCCCTGATCGTCGCCCGCGATCAGTTCGGCGTAGTTGAAATCGTCGCCGGTATACATTTTGACGCGCTTGTCGAGCCGGCGGCGCATGGTGATCTCCTTGTCCTTGTCGAGCAGGGAGATCTTTACGCCGTCGATCTTCGCGGCTGACCGGTTGATGACGTCCAAAGACGTTTCCATCGCCGAGGCGAAGTCGGCCGAGCCCCAGTAGCCGGCGAGTGCTGGATCGAACATGTCGCCCAGCCAATGGATGATCACCGGCTCGCGCACCTGGCCCAGCACGCGGTCGTAGACGCGGGCATAGTCGTCGGGCGATTTCGCGACCCGTACCAGGGCGCGCGACGCCATCAGGATGATGCGGCCGCCGACGGCCTCGATGGCCGCGATCTGTTCCTCGTAGGCGCGGATGACCTCGTCGACCGAGCGCACGGCATTGAGGTCGAGATGATCGGTGCCGGCGCCGGAGAAGACGACGGCGCCCGTGCGGCCGCGCGACGCTGCGACCGAGCGCTTGATCAGCTCGAGCGCCATCTTCCAGTCGAGGCCCATGCCGCGCTGGGCGGTGTCCATGGCTTCGGCGACGCCGAGTCCCAGGTCCCACAGGTACTCGCGATAGGCGATGGTGCGGTCCCAGTCGGGTGCGGCCTGCAGCCAGGGATCGATGTCGGCGTTGGGATCGGCCACCACGTGGGCAGCGGCCAAAGCGACGCGATTGAGCGGTCGCGTCACCCGGTCGGGGAAATGCGCCGCCGTCGACAGCGTGTAGGGCGACAGGTGGCCGCCCAGCGCGGGCAGTGGCAGGACGATCGACATGGCAATCTCCTCAGACTTTCAGCCTCAGACTTCCAGAGGGGGAACGTCGACCCAACGCCGTTCCTTCCAGCTCTGGTGCGCGCATTCGACGAGTTGCACGCCCTTGGCGCCCTCGACCAGCGTGTGCGGGAAGGGCGCGTCTTCGACGACGTGGCGGATGAACATCTCCCACTCGGCCTTGAACCCGTTATCGTAGACGACGTTGTCGGGCACCTTCTGCCAGCTGTCGTAGAAATCGATGGTCTGCTTCTGGTCGGGGTTCCACACCGGCCGCGGCGTCGCGGTCCTGGGCTGGATCATGCAGTCGCTGAGGCCGGCCACCGCGGAGCCCAGCGTGCCATCGACCTGGAAGGTCACGAGATCGTCGCGATAGACACGCACCGCCCAGCTCATGTTGATATGGGCGATCACGCCGCCTTCGAGCTGGAAGCTCGCGTAGGCGGCATCGTCGGCGGTCGCGGCGTAGCGCTTGCCGGCCTCGTCGACCCGCTCGGGAATGTGGGTTGCGGCGATACAGGACACCGACTGGACCTTGCCGAAGAGATTGTCGAGCACGTAACGCCAGTGGCAGATCATGTCGAGCACGATGCCGCCACCGTCCTCGGTGCGGTAGTTCCACGACGGCCGCTGGGCCGCCTGCCAGTCGCCCTCGAACACCCAGTAGCCGAACTCGCCGCGCACCGAGAAGATGCGGCCGAAGAAGCCCGAATCGCGCAGCATCTTGATCTTCTGCAGGCCGGGCAGGAACAATTTATCCTGCACCGTGCCGTTCTTGATGCCCTTCTGCTGGGCCAGCCGGCAGATTTTCAGCGCCTCGGCGAGGTTGGTGGCGATCGGCTTCTCGCAATAGATGTGCTTGCCGGCATTGATTGCCTTTTCCAGCAAGGTCGGGCGCATCTGCGTCGTCGCCGTGTCGAAGAAGATGTGGTTCTTGGCACTGGCGATCTCGGCGTCGACATCGGTGCTCCAGCGCAGCCCGCCGTGCTGTTCGGCCAGCGTTTTCACCTTGTCGGCGCTGCGGCTGACCAGCACCGGGTCGAGCTGGACGCGCGAGCCGTCCGACATCAGCACACCGCCCTGGGCGCGGATCGCCGCGACCGAGCGGATCAGGTGCTGGTTGACGCCCATGCGTCCGCTGACGCCGTTCATGATGAGACCGAGAGTGCGCTGAGCCATGGGTCATTTCCTCGACGGGGTCTTTGCGCCCCAAGTAACCGGATGGTTAATTGCTCCTATAGGCCGCCTGGCTTGTCAAGCCGGGCTCAGGATTTCCGTGCCGGAGCGGCGGCGATCGCCCGCAGGACCATGCCGACCACGTGCTCGATGCGCTCGTCGAGGGCCTTGCGCGCCTTGAGATCGCGCGCGAACACCACCGTCAGCGTGTGGATGTTGGAGACGTAGAAAAAGCAGAGCGAGGCGATCGAGATGTAGAGCTGGAGCGGATCGAGGCCGGGCCGCGTGACGCCAAGCCTGGCGCCTTTTTTCAGGATCCGCCCGACCGTGGCCACGACGGCCGAGTTCATGTCGGGGATCTGCAGCGACTTCTTGAGGTGGCGGGCGCGGTGCAGGTTCTCGGTGTTGAGCAGCGCCACGAAGCTCGGATTGGCGTTGAAGTAGGCCCAGGTGAAGCGCACCAGCTGCTCGATGGCGGCCAGCGGCGCGAGCTCTTCCAGTCGGAGCTCGCGCTCGGCTGTCCTGATGTCGGCGTAGGCGCGTTCGAGCGTGGCGAGATAGAGCGCCTCCTTGTTGCCGATGTAGTAGTAGAGCAGTCGCTTGTTGGCCTGCGCGGTCCGGGCAATGCGGTCGACGCGCGCGCCCATATAACCGTGATCGGCGAACTCGATCCGCGCCGCCGCCAGGATGCGAAGCTTGGTGGCGCCCGCATCGCGAACCGCGAGCTTGAGCCTGGAGGACTTGTCGTCGTGCCGTTTCATCTTGTTATCCCAACCGAAGCAAGGGACGCTTAGCCGGTGGCAATCTCCCTCTACATCGACGCCGACGCCTGCCCGGTCAAGGCAGAGATCTATCGCGTCGCCGAGCGCTACGGTCTGAAAGTCTATGTGGTGAGCAACTCCTATATCAACGTGCCGCGCGACCCGCGTATCGAGCGCGTGGTCGTGAGCGACAGCTTCGACGCCGCTGACGACTGGATTGCCGAGCGCGTCGGGCCTGAGGACATCGTGATCACCTCGGACATTCCGTTGGCCGACCGTAGCCTGAAGAAGGGGGCGGCGGCGATCGGCTCGACCGGCATCGCCTTCACCGCCTCGTCGATCGGCATGGCGATGGCCAACCGCGAGCTGATGTCGAACCTGCGCGCCATGGGCGAGATAACGGGCGGCCCCAAGCCGATGAGCCCGCGCGACCGCTCGCGCTTCCTCTCGACGCTCGACGAGACGATCCAGAAAATCCGGAAACGGCAAAAAGGAGGAACAACATGATCCGAATCGCCGCGCTTCTTCTGGCGCTCTTCGCCTTGGCGCTGCCGGCCTCGGCACAGACATCAGCAGCGGCCTGGCCCACCAAGCCGATCCGCATCATCGCGCCCTTCGCGCCGGGCGGCGGCGTCGATATCGCGGCCCGCATCGTCGGCGAAAAGCTGCAGGCGATCCTGGGCCAGCCGGTCCTGGTCGAGAACAAGCCCGGTGCCGGCGCCATGATCGGCGCCGAGATCGTCGCCAAGGCTGCCCCCGACGGCTACACGCTGCTCCTGACCTCGAATTCGCTGGTCAACAGCCCGCTGCTGTTCGGCAAGGCGCCCTTCGATTGGCGCAAGGACTTTGCGTTCATCACCACCATCCTCGAGCAGCCCATGGTGCTCGAGGTCAATCCCACCGTGCCGGCCAAGACCGTGGCTGAGTTCGTGGCGCTGGCCAAAGCCGACCCGGCGAAGGTGTCGATGGGTACCTCGGGCCCGGGCTCGATCAACCATCTGGCCGGCGAATGGCTGATGCAGTTGACCGGCGCCAAGTGGGAGATGGTTCACTACAAGGGCGCGGCGCCGGCCAATGCCGATCTGCTGAGCGGCACGATCCAGGCGCAATTCGACCAGCTCGGCCCGGCGCTACCGGTGCTGCGTGCTGGCAAGCTGCGGCCGCTGGCGGTGACCTCGCTGCAGCGTTCGCCGTCGCTGCCGGACGTGCCGACCTTTGTCGAGGCGGGCTTTCCTGGCTTCGAGGCCATCACCCTGTTCGGTCTGATCGCCCCGGCGCGTACGCCGCCCGAGGTCATCGCGATTCTGAGCGCTGCCATGGAAAGGATACTGAAGGATCCCACGGTGGTGGAACGCTTCGCCACGGCGGGTGGCGACGCCAAATTCTCGACGCCGGAGGGATTGCGTCAGGCTCTCACCAAGCAGTCCGAGACATGGACGCCCGTCATCCAGAAGGCCAATATCAAGCTGGAGAACTAAGAAAGACGTCGGGAGGAAACAATGAATCTGCGTCGCTCGACCCTGGTGGCGCTTGCCCTGGGGCTGGCTGGCGGATTGGCCGGCACGACTGCCGTCCGGGCCGCCGACCCGGTCAATGTCTATACGATCTGGCCGGAGAACTATGCCCGGCCGATGTTCCAGGAATTCGAGAAGCAGACCGGCATCAAGGTCAACTTCCTGCGCTTCTCCTCCGGCGAGGCGCTGGCTCGCGTCATCGCCGAGAAGAACAATCCGCGCATCGACGTGCTGTTTGGTGGTCCCGTGGAGACCTTCGCGGCCGGCATCAAGGAAGGCATCTTCGAGCCCTACAAGTCGCCGTCCTTCGCCAAGCTGCCGGCGCGCTTCAAGCAGGCCGACGGCCAGTGGACCGCCATCGCCGACGATCCGCTGGTGTTCATGACCAACGCCGGTTTCCTCAAGGAGAACAAGCTGAAGCCGCCGGCCTCGTGGGACGATCTCCTGAACCCGGCCTACAAGAACATGCTGCAGATGGCCGATGCCCGCACCTCGGGCACGGCGGTGACGCGCATCTTCTCGGTCCTGGAAGTGAATGGCCGCGACGAGGACAAGGCTTTCGCCTACCTGAAGAAGCTGCGCCAGAACGTGCAGGTCTACACCAAGAGCGGCGGCGGCGGCACGCTGCCGACCGGTCTTGGTCAGGCGGCGGGCGGCATCTTCTTCATCGTCGATGCGCTGGAAACCAAGGCCAAGGGCTACGACGTCATCATCTCTTTCCCCAAGGAGGGGATTGGCACATCGGCCGAGGCGATCGCCCTGATCAAGGGGGCCAAGAACCCCGAGGCGGGCAAGAAGCTGATCGACTTCGCGACCAGTGCGGCGATGCAGTCCAAGCTCGCAGAATTCAAGGTCAATTTCGTGCCGGCCCATCCCGACGTGCAGACCGAAGCGTCGCTGGCCGAGGTGCTGAAAGGTGCCAAGATCTTCCCGATCGACGACGATTATGCCGGCGCCAACCGCAAGCGCATCGTCGAACGCTGGATCAAGGAAGTGCTGCCGGCACAATAACGTGGCTGCCAGACAGACCGTTTCGTGGCGCCGGGTCGCAGCCGATCCGGCGCTGCTGACTGCCATCCTGGCGGTCTGGATCCTGCTTCTGCTGTTCGTGCTCTATCCGCTGGCGCATCTCCTCGAGCGCGCCTTCTTCGATGAGAGCGGCTTCACGCTGGAGCCGCTGCTGGCGAGCCTGGTCGATTCCGGCCACCAGGCCGCCTTCGCCAACAGCCTGATCCTGGCGACGGTGGTCGGCGCGCTGGGCACGGCGCTCGGCTTCCTGTTTGCGCTGACGGCGGTGCGGGCAGGGCTCAGCCGGCATTGGCTCACCTTCCTCGACGCCGCGGCGCTGCTGCCGTTGGTGTCGCCGCCGTTCACGACGTCGATTGCCATCATCTTCTCGTTCGGGCCGAAGGGGTTCATCACCCACGACCTGCTCGGCCTCACCAACGTCTCGGCCTACGGCTTCTGGAGCACCATGTCGGCCGAGACGCTGACCTACTTTCCCATCGCCTATCTCACCCTGCGGCCGATCCTGGCGGCGATCGATCCCAACCTCGAGGAGATGGCCTTCAGCCTCGGCGGCTCGCGCTGGCGCATCTTCCGCACAGTCACCGTGCCGCTCGCGGTGCCGGGTTTCGCCAATGCCTTCCTGCTGCTGTTCGCCGCCTCGCTCGCCGACTTCGCGACGCCCCTGATCCTGGCCGGCAATTCCTTTCCCGTGCTGCCGACCCAGGCCTACCTGCAGATCACCGGACTATTCGACTTCAAGGGTGGCGCCGTGCTGTCGCTGATCCTGCTGGTGCCGGCCGTCGCCGTCTTCCTGCTGCAGCGTGCCTGGGTCGGTCGACGCACCTACGTGACGGTCACCGGCAAGGTCGGGCAACGCTCGCGTTCGCGTGCCATCGCGCCCTGGGCCTCGGTGTTGCTGGTGGCAGCTTGCGTCGCGGTGGCGGCGATCATCGTCTACTTCTACGCCCTGCTGCTCATCGCCTCGCTGGTGGTGGCATTCGGCGCCAACAACAGCTTCACCTGGCACCATTATCACGTGATCTTCACCGAGGGCCTGCCGGCCATCCGCGACACGTTGATCATCGCGGCGATCGGCATGCCGCTGGGCGGCTTCTACGGCGTGCTGGTCGGCTACCTGATCGCGCGGCGCAACTTCCCCGGCCGCCGCGCGATGGAACTGGTGGCGATGATCAACTACGCACTGCCCGGCACCATCGTCGGCATCGCCTACCTGATCGCCTTCAACGATCCGCCCGTGGCGTTGACTGGCGGCGTGCTGATCATCGTCGCCTGCTACATCTTCCGCTACAGCCCGACCGGCATCCGCGCCACGGTGGCGTTGCTGCAGCAGATCGATCGCAGCCTGGAAGAGGCCTCTTCGAGCCTGGGCGCGGGTAGTGGCGAGACTTTTAGGCGGGTTACGTTGCCGTTGATCGCGCCGGCCTTCTTTGCCGGTCTCGGTGTGGTCTTCATCCGCTCGATGACGGCGATCAGTGCCACGATCTTCCTGGTGTCGATCAGCTGGACGCTGATCACGGTGCGCATCCTGGAAAACATGACCGAGATGGCGCTGGGGCCGGCGGCGGCCTTTTCCGTATTCGTGATCGTGGTGGTCTTCGTCGTCGTGGCCGGACTCAGCGCCATACTGGTGCGGCTGCGCGCGCCGGCGGCGGGTGCTGCGGCCCGCAGTTTTCTCGGAGGGTAGGGCATGGCGCCCATCAGTATCCAACTTGACCGCATCTCCAAGCGCTTCGATCATACGGTCAAGGGCGAGGTCTATGCCGTGCGCGAGGTGAGCCTCGCAGTCGAGCAGGGCGAGCTGCTGACGCTGCTCGGCCCGTCGGGCTGCGGCAAGTCGACGACACTGCGCATGATCGCGGGCTTCGAAGAGCCCGATGAAGGCACCATCTCGATCGGCGGCAAGGACGTGACACACGTGCTGCCCAACAAGCGCGGAATCGGCTTCGTGTTCCAGAATTACGCACTCTTTCCGCATCTCTCGGTGTTCGAAAACGTGGCCTACGGGCTTCGTGTGCAAGGGCGGGACGAGGCCGCGATCGGCCGCGCCGTCGGCGACGTGCTGGAGCTGGTGGGCCTTGGCCGCTACGAGCGCCAGCAGCCGCACCAGCTCTCGGGTGGCGAGCAGCAGCGGGTGGCGCTGGCCCGCGCCGTCGTCTTCCAGCCCGAGGTCCTGCTGTTCGACGAGCCGCTCAGCAACCTCGATGCCAAGCTCCGGGTCGAGATGCGCGAGCAGATCCGGGCCCTGCAGAAGCGCATCGGCATCACCACGGTCTACGTCACCCACGACCAGGAAGAGGCGATGGCGATTTCCGATCGCATCGCCGTCATGGACCGTGGCGAGATCGTGCAGGAAGGCTCGGCGCACCAACTCTATTATCGGCCGGCGAGCGAGTTCGTGGCCCGTTTCATCGGCCGCACCAACATCCTGCCCGGCCGGGTGGTATCGGCCGCGGAAGTCGAGGTCGAAGGCCTGCGGATCGCCCTGGCGACAAGTCGTGCCATGGGCGAGACGGTGCAGCTGGTGGTCCGGCCGGAGATGATCGAGCTCGGTCCGGCGGCTGGCGAGACAGGCGCCGCCCACATCGTCCAGCGCACCTTCCTGGGCGAGAAGACCGACTATCTGGTGGCGCTCGGCGGCTCGACGCTACAAGTCTCCGCGACCGACCACTATCGCCGGCCGCCGCTCGATGTCGGCCAGCCCGTCACCGTCCACTTCCATCCCGAGGGCCTGCACGTCCTGGGTTAGACTACTTGTCCAGCCAGACGTCCTCGAAGCGAAAGCCGTTGTAGACGCTGTTCACGTTGGCGACGTAGCCCTTCACGAAGGGCTGCATGCAGATTGCCGCGCGGTTCCACATGATGACGGGCCGCGCGCCGTCCTCGAGCAGCTTCTTGTCGATTTCCCAGACGATCTTCTTGCGCTTCTCGATGTCGGTTTCCTGGCTCTGCACGTCGAACAGCTTCTCGATCTCGGGATTGCAGTAACCGGTGTAGTTGCGCTCCGACTTACAGGAGAAGTTTTCGTAGTAGTTCTGGTCGGGGTCGTCGACGCCGTTGCCGGTGGTGTTGAGACCGAGCTGGTAGTCCTTTCGTGCCACCTTGGGAAACCATTGCGTCGTCTCGATGATGTCGACGTCGGCGTCGATCCAGATGTCCTTGAGCTGGCTGGCCAGGATGACCGCCGGATCCTTGTAGAGCGAGATGCCGCGGGTTGCGATCTTGAGCTTCAGGTGCTTGTCGGGTCCATAGCCTGCCTTCTTCATCAGGGCCCGGGCTTCCTCGCGGTTCTTCTCCACATTGGTGCCGTAGCCCGGCACGCTGCGCAGCATTTCTTCCGGCATGCCCCAGATGCCGTCCTTGATCGGCTGCATGGTGCCGCCGTCCTGGGCGTCGCCCTGATTGAGGATGTCGATGAAGGCCTTGTGGTCGATGGCGAGCGTCAGTGCTTTGCGCAGATCGGCATTGTCGAACGGCGGCGCGTCGCGATTGACGATCAGGTTGGTGCTGTTGTTCATCGACGTGACCTGGCACTGCGCGTTCGGCAGCTGACTCCGGACGTCCTTGAGCAACGGCATGGTCACTTCCCACGGGAAGGTGATGTCGAAGCGGCCGGCCATGAAGCCCAGCATCGCGGTGCCGCGATTGGGCACGATGGTGAACTCGATACCGTCTAGGTAGGGCTTACCCTTCTTCCAGTAGTCGGTGTTTTTGGTGAGCTTGAGGCCTTCGTTCTGCTTGAATTCGACGAACTTGAAGGGACCGGTGCCGATGGGCTTGGTGCGCATCTGCGCCGCTGGCACGTGGCAGGGATAGATCGGCGAGTAGCCCGACGCGAGCAGCGTCAGGATCGAAGGTTGCGGCCGCTTGAGGTGGATGGTGGCCTGATAGTCGCTATCGGCCGTGACATTGTCGACGTTGGAGTACCAGGACTGGCGCGGATTGGCGCGCAGCTTGTTCTCGGCCTTGCCGAGCAGGAGATCGAAGGTGCAGACCACGTCCTTGGCGGTGAACGGTTTGCCGTCGTGCCACTTCACGCCTTCTTCGAGCTTGAAGGTGAGGGCCTTGTTATCGGCACTCCAGCTCCACGATTTGGCGAGGTCCGGCACGATCGTATCGGGGCCGTTCTGAGGCTTGCTCTGGTCGAACAGCACCAGGTTGTTCATCACCGACATGATCGGGATGACTGTCGAATTCGTCGCCGTTTCGTGGATCGACAAGGTCGGCGGGTTGTCGCGATGATACATCTTGAGGATACCGCCGCTCTTTTGAGCCAGCGCTACGCCCGTCGAACACGCAAAGGCGGCTAACATGCCACCCAGCAACAGTACTGGCCGCATCTCGTTTCCTCCCGTCGGTTTCCTCCTGAGCGTGCCGCGTGTCGAGCCGCAGCATCGTCAGGGAAAACAGTCTAGCGCACGGCCTAGAGCCGGTCGAGCCAGACGTCCTCGAAGCGGAAACCGTTGGACATGCTGTTGACGTTGGCGACGTAGCCTTTGACGTAGGACTGCCAGCAGGTGGAGGCGCGATTCCACATGATCGGCGGCCGTGCGCCATCGGCCAGGAGCCGGGCGTCGATCTCCGCCACCAGTTCGCGGCGCTTGTCGATGTTGATCTCAGACGACTGGATGTCGAACAGCCGCTCGATCTCGGGGTTGCAGTAGCCGGTCAGGTTGCGCTCCGAGCGGCAGGAGAAATTCTCGTAGAAGGTCTGGTCGGGATCGTCGACGCCGTTGCCCGTGGTGTTGACGGCGATCGCATAGTCCTTGCGGCTGAGCCGGGTGTACCAGTGCGAGGTCTCTACGACATCGAGCGTTGCGTTGACGTGGATCTCCCTGAGCTGGTCGATCAGGAGCTGCGCCGGGCTCTTGTAGGGCGCATTGCCGCGCGTCAGGACTTTCAACATCAGCGGCCGTTCCGGACCGTAGCCCGCCTTGACCATGAGTGCGCGGGCCCGTTCGCGGTTTTCCGCGACGTCGGATCCGTAGCCGTCGATGGTGGCCAGCTTCTCGGGTGGCAGCCCCCACATGCCGTCGCCCGGCGGCTGGAGAGTGCCGCCGATCTCGGCCTCGCCTTCGCTGAGGACGGAGATGAAGGCCTTGCGATCGAGCGCGAGCGTCAGCGCCCGGCGGATGTCGGGGTTGTCGAACGGTGGCGCGTCGCGATTCACCAGCAGATTCGTGTTGCTGTTCATCGATGTGGTCTCGCACGTCACCTTCGATGTTCGCCGCCTGGCGTCCTTGAGCATCGAAACGGTCACTTCCCAAGGGAAGGTCATGTCGAAGCGCCCGGACATGAAGCTCAGCAAGGCGGTCGAAGAACTGTTGATGATGGTGAACTCGATGCCGTCGAGATAGGGCCGTTCCGGCTTCCAGTAGTCCAGGTTGCGCGCCAGCTTGACGCGCTCGAAGGGCACGAAGGAGTCGAACTTGAACGGACCCGTGCCGATCGGCCGGGTGCGCATCTGGCTGGTGGGAATGTGGCAGGGGTAGATCGGCGAGAAGCCTGAAGCGAGCAGCGACAGAAGCGATGGTTGTGGCCGGTTGAGGTAGACGGTGACTTCGTAGTCGTTGGCGCTGTGGATGTAGTTGATGTTGCGGTACCACGCGGCGCGCGGGTTGCTGCGCAGCCTGTCGCGGGCCCGGCCGGCCAGCAGGTTGAAGGTGCATTCCACATCGGCCGAGGTGAAAGGCAGTCCATCGTGCCACCGCACGCCCCGTCGCAGCTTGAACGTGAGCTCGGTCCCGTCGTCGTTCCAGCTCCACGCTTCGGCGAGGTCGGGCACGATCGACCCCTCGCTGTTCTGGGCGGTGGCCTGATTGAACAAGACGAGATTGTTGAATACCGGCATGAAGGGCACGACAGTCGAGGCCGCCGACTCCTCGTGGATCGAGGTGCTGGGGGGATTGTCGCGTTGGAACACGCGCAGCACGCCACCGCTTTTTTGGGCAAGTGCGGCCCCGGTCGACAGCAGCAGCGCGACCATCATGCCGCCGATCAGGACCCTCGCACGCATGCCCATACCCTTGCGTCCGGAACCGACCGGCCGCTCTCGTCGTCGAGGGCACAGACTACATTGGTTGAATGCCGCCGATAGCCTAATTCGTGCACACCCGATGTATGCAACGATACAACCAAAAAGCTGACAGAATCAGTGAAGAAACAACCGATACAATGCACGCATCATGCGACCTTCGTCCGACGCATGGCGCTGGAATAGCGTGGGCAGACCTCCTCGGCGAAGCGCGTCATCATGCGTTGGCGGAGCTCGATCGGCGTGCCGGGCGTGGCGCACGAGACCATGAAATAGTTGAAGCCGAGGGCCACCAGCTGGTCGATCCGCCGGCAGATCGTCTCGGGACTGCCGACCAGATTGGAATCCATGAACGGCCCCAGTTCGCCCGGATCGGTGAGCTTGCGCAGGTTGGCGAACATGCGGCTGAAGTCCTGGTACTCCGGGATGTCGGCCCATGGATTGGCATCGGACTCGTAGTGCGTGCACTGCAGGTCGAAGTAGGGCGGGTAGTGGCGACGGCCGAGCGCACGCGCCTCCTCGTCGGTGTCGGCGATGAACATCTTGACCGAGATCGGCAGGATCGCGTCGCGGGCGGCAGCTCCCGCCCGTGCCCGCCAGCGCTCGAGGATCCTGGCCAGCAGCTTGTCGGGAAAGGTCGAGAGGCAGATCGGCGCCACGCCGAGATCGCCCATCACCTCGGCGCTCGCCGGGCTGCCGATGGCGCCGTAGAAGCGCACTTTCTTGGCCACCGGCTCGGGCCGGATGCGGATGGGCTGGGCGATCTTCCAGAATTGTCCGTCGTGGGTGAAGGGCTCGCCCGCCAGGCCCTTCTCGACGATGCGATAGCATTCGGCGAAGCGCGCGCGCGCCTCGTTCATGTCGACGTTGTAGGCGTCGTACTCCATCTTGGCGGTGCCGCGGCCGATGCCGAGATGAAGCGTGCCGTTGGTCATGCTGTTCAGCATGGCGATCTCCTCGGCCAGCCGCAGCGGATGGTACCAGGGCAGCACCAGCACCGAAGTGCCGAGCGACAGGTCGGGAAAGGCCGCCGCGATGTGCGCCATGAACAGCAGCGGGCTCGGCGTCGGGTAGTAGTCGCTGAAATGGTGTTCCAGCAGCCAGGCCGCATCGAAGCCCAGTTTTTGGCCCAGCGCGCAATCGTCCATGACCTCGCGATAGAGCGACTGGTCCGACTTGTGAATGTCACTCGCCGGTGCAGCCTGAAATCCGAATGCGATGTCGTTCATGCGACGTTTCCCCTCTTCGAGTCCTGACTATATAAAGTCACACGGTTGATGGGGAGTGCAGGATGAAGTCGTCGATGATGCGCCGCGTGGCGGTATTTGGCCTGGCCCTGCTGGCCTTCTCGCCGGTCGGTGCCCAGGCGCAGAAGAAGCTGGTGGTCTACACCTCCAACGAAAGCACGTTGAACGATCTGGTCTTCGGCGCCTTCACCAAGGAGACCGGGATCGCCGTCGAGCCGGTCGTCGCCGGATCGGGCGTGGTGATCCGCCGCCTGCAGGCCGAGAAGGACCGTCCTCTGGGCGACATCATCTGGGGCATCAGCCGGTCGCTGCTGCAGACCAACAAGGCGCTGTTCGCGCCCTACGCGTCGAAAAACAAGGACGCCATCCCGGTCGACTATCGCGATCCGACGGACCTGTGGGTCGGCAACAACCTGCACCTGCTCGTGATCCTGCAGAACACCAAGATCCTGCCGGCCGACCAGGGCCCGAAGGGCTGGTCCGACCTGCTCGATCCGAAGTGGAAGGGCAAGATCGCCTTCACCGATCCGGCCAACTCCGGCTCGGCCTACACCACGGTCACGCTGCTGGTCGATCTGTGGGGTGGCGGCGAGGAGGGCTGGAAGAAGGTTGCGGCCCTGTTCAAGAACCTGAAGGTGCTGAACCGTTCGTCGCTGGTCTTCCAGGGCGTCGGCAACGGCGAGTATCCGCTGGGCATCTCGCTGGAATATGCCGGTCCGATGTGGGCGGCGGGCGGCGCGCCGGTCAAGACGATCTATCCCGCCGACGGCACGGTCGCGGCCATGGAAGGCGTCGCCATCATCAAGGGTGGCCCCAATCCGGATTCCGCCAAGGCGTTTGTCGACTTCGTCAACCGCAAGGACGTGCGCGAGATGATCCTGAAGGCGACCTACCGCCGGCCGACGCGCACCGACCTCGATCTCGCGAGCCTGCCGGGCGGCATGCCGCCGCTCGCGTCGCTGAAGATGCTCAAGTACGACGAAGAAGGTTGGACCGACAAGCGCAAGGAAACGCTGGAGCGGATCAAGGACGTGCTGCAGGAGTCGCGCTGAGCGTGACCGGCATCGTCATTGAAGGTGTGGAGCGGTCGTTCGGCTCGGTCCGCGCGGTTGACGGCGTGAACCTGACCGTCGGTGACGGCGAGTTCTTCACCCTCTTGGGCCCGTCGGGCTGCGGCAAGACCACGTTGCTGCGCATGATCGCGGGCTTCTGCGAACTCGACGGCGGCGAGATCCGCTTTGGCGCCAAGCGCATCGACCGGCTGCCGGCGCACACGCGCGACATCGGCATGGTGTTCCAGAACTATGCGGTGTTCCCCAACCTGACGGTTGCGGGCAACGTCGCCTACGGCTTGAAGGCGCGCCGCGTGGCCGGAACCGAGCTCGCGCGCCGGGTCGACGAGGCGCTGGCGCTGGTCCAGCTCGCGGGCTACGGCGAGCGCTGGCCGCACCAGCTCTCGGGCGGCCAGCTCCAGCGCGTCGCCATCGCCCGCGCGCTGGTGATCCGCCCGCAGGTGCTGCTGTTCGACGAGCCGCTCAGCAACCTCGACGCAAGGCTTCGCGTCAGCATGCGGGCCGAGATCCGCGAACTGCAGAAGTCGCTCGGCATCACCGCGATCTACGTCACGCACGACCAGGAAGAGGCGATGTCGGTCTCCGACCGCATCGCGCTGATGCAGAGCGGAAAATTGGAGCAGGTCGGCGCCCCGGCCGAGATCTACCGCAATCCGACGTCACGCTTCGCCGCCGAGTTCATGGGCACCACCAACCTGATCGAAGCGCGGACGCTGGGTCGTGACGGCGCCGGCATGGTCTCGCTGCGTCCCGAGGCGCTCAGGCTCGATTCAGAGGCGCCGGCCGGTTGGCCACGCGTCGGCGGCGTCATCGCCCATGTCGAGATCCTGGGGCCGATCACGCGCCTCGACGTGCGCCTGGCCGACGGCTCACTGCTGAAGGTGGCGGCGCTCGACGAGCCGCATCGCACGCTGGCGCCAGGTGCCGCAGTGATGCTGGCCTACGATCCGGCGCGCGTGACGGTTCTCACATGAAGGTTCTCGCATGAGAGGATTGTCGTGAGAGGATTGTCGTGAGGCTCGCCATCCCGCACCAGCAGCGGATGCCGCTGGCCATCGCGGCGCTGGGCTTCCTCTTCCTCGGCCTGTTCCTGCTCTATCCGCTGTTCAACGTCTTCAGCGCCAGCGTGCTCGACGCCGACGGCGAGAAATTCACCCTGGCCAATTACTTCAAGGTACTCGGCCGGCCGTTCTATCGCGCTGCCGTCACCAACACGCTGGCCATCGGTGTGACGGCCACCCTCACCACGATGCTCATCTCCGTGCCGTTTGCCTTCGCGCTGGCCCGCCTGCCGGTGCCGGGCAAGGCCGCGATCCTGGCACTCGCCGCCATGCCCTTGGTGCTGCCATCCTTCGTCAGCGCCTATGCCATCGTGCTGCTGCTGGGCCGCGCCGGCATCGTGACGCAATGGCTGAATGCCTGGGGCATCGGCTTCGGCTCGATCTACGGCGCCGGCGGCATCGTGCTCGTCTATACGCTGACGCTCTATCCCTACGTGCTGCTGCCGACCATGGCCGGCTTCAAGGCGGTCGATGTCTCGGTCGAGGAGGCGGCGCAAAGCCTCGGCTCCTCGCCGCGCCGCACGCTGTGGACCGTGACCTTGCCCATCGTCATCCCCTCGATCCTGGCCGGCGGCCTGCTGGTCTTCATCGAAACGCTGGAGAATTTCGGCGTGCCCTTCGTGCTGGCCGAGGACATGCCGATCTTCGCCGTCGAAGCCTTTAAGCTCTTCATCGGTGAGACGGCGCCCAACCCGTCATCGGCGGGCGTGCTGGGCGTGCTGCTGATCCTGACCACGGCCGCCGTGCTGCTGATCCAGCGCCGCTACCTCTCGGCCCGCCGCTTCGCGACAGGCGCGCGCGCCGCCCCGCCGATCCTGCGCGTCGGCACGGGCCTGCGCATCGCCGCGGCGGTCTATTGCTGGACCGTCGTCCTGCTGGCGCTGGTGCCGTTCTTCGCCATCGTCGTGCTGTCGTTCATGGAGTTCCGTGGCCCGGTGCTGCACCCGAACTTCAGCCTCGACAACTTCCGCATCCTGTTCGACCGCTCGACCCGGCCACTGCTCAACACCCTGCTGTTCGCCACAATGGCCGCGATCGCGGTCACCTTGGTCGGCGTGCCGATCGCCTATGTCGTGACGCGCGTGCGCTCGACCCTGGCGACGGTGCTCGACGTGATCGCCACCTTGCCCTTCGCCATCGCCGGCACCGTGCTCGCCATCGGCTTCGTCGTGTCGTTCAACAGCGGCTGGCTGATCCTGACCGGCGGACCGCTGATCATGGTGCTGGCCTATACGGTGCGCAAAGTGCCGTTCGCGGTGCGCTCCTCGAGCGCCATCCTGCACCAGATCGATCCCTCGCTCGAGGAGGCCTCGATCAGTCTCGGCCGCTCTCCCCTGCAAACCTTCGGCCGCATCCTGGTGCCGCTGATGCTGGGCGGCATCCTGAGCGGCTTCGTCCTCACCTGGGTGACGGTGGCGTCCGAACTCAGCGCCACGGTGGTACTCTACAGTGGCTCGTGGCGGACACTGACGGTGGTGATGTTCCAGGCGCTGGAAAGCGGCGGGGGCGGGGTCGCCACGGCGGCGGCCTCGACGCTGATCGTGGTCACATTGTTGCCGATTGCATTGCTTTACCGCCTGGTACGGCGCTACGAACTCTCTTGAGGGGCGGGAGCCCCAGAGGAGCCCCAGAATTGCCTCACAATTCCGGGAAATTGCCTTCCCTGGAGATTGTCTGTTCTGGGGCCGGCATCCTCCCGCACTCTTGCGCGTTGCATCTTGGGTCATGGCTATGCGTAAGCGCACGAAGATCGCGATTTGGGCGGCCGCCGTTCTAGGCGTGCTGGCGCTTGCCTGGAGTGCGCTGCCCTATGTCGTCAACATGGAGGTCTTCAAGCCGGCCATGATCCAGGCCGTCAAGGAAGCCACGGGGCGTGAGCTGATCATCGACGGGCCGATCGAGCTTTCGATGTACCCGGTCCCCGGCATCTCGGCGCGCCAAGTCCACTTCGCCAACGCCACCGGCACCATCGGCGCCCAGATGCTCGATGTGCGGCGGATCGTGGTCCGGCCTTCGGTCCTCGCTCTGCTGCAGGGGCGGATCGAAGTCGGCACGCTCTTCCTCTATCGCCCGACCATCGTTCTGGAAGCCGATGCCGACGGCAAGCCCAACTGGGAATTCACGCCGGGCGCCAACGCGGCCCAGCCGCAAGGTGCGGCGAGCGGTGGCCTGCATCTCGCGGTCGGCCGTCTCGGCATCGTGCGCGGCACCATCAAGTACACCGATCCGAAGTCCGGCAAGACCCACACGGCCGAGGATGTCCGCGTGCGGGCCTCGGTCGGCTCGCTGGATGGACCGATGAGTCTGGAGGGTACCGCCACCGTGAACGGCGTGCCGTTGGTCATCGACCTCAGCATCGGCGGTCCGACCGACAAGGGTCATCGGACGTTGCTGACGCTCGAGGTCGCGAGCGGCAGGCTTTTCTTTGACGGCTGGCTGGGCCGGATCGCCCCGGACGGCAGCGTGATGGGCCAGCTTTCGGTGGCCACCGGCCGATTGACCGATTTCATCGGCGCCCTTGTGGCTGCGACCGGCGGCGGCATCCCCAAGTTCGCGTCGTCGGTCGTCGGCAGCTTCAGCTTCGACGGCGCCATCGAAGTGTCGCCCCGGCGCTTCGCCCTCACCGACTTCAAGACGGCGATGGGCAGCGAAAAGGCCTCGGGCACGCTGTCGCTGGATCAGTATCCCGAGCCGACCCTCACCGGCAAACTGCTGATGCCCCGGGTCGATGTCGAGAAGTGGATCGCGGTGCTGCAACAGCCGGGCATCTTCGCGCCGCCGCCAACAACGGTACCCGCAACTGCCCCCGCATCGGCGCCTGCCGCCACGACGCCCAAGCCGGCCCCCGCGGCCAAATCCGTGCCCGCGACACCTGCTGTTCCCGCTGCCAAGCCTGCTGCCCCGGCGGCCAAGCCCGCGGCGCCGGCGGCGGCTGCCGCGTCGCCCTTCCCGACCGCGCTGAACGTCAACCTCGCGATCGATGCTATCGAAGTCCTCTATCGCAAGGGCACGATCCGGGACCTGTCATTCTTGGTCGAGGTTCATAAGGGCGCCGTCACGGTTCCCCGCTTCAAGGCGATCCTGCCGGGCGACATGGCCGTGCTGGCCAACGCAACGGCCCCGGCCGCGCCGGGAGCGCCGCTTGCCGCCACGCCGCCGCCTGCCACGACACCGCCGGCCAAGCCCGCCGCGGCCCCTCAGGCACCTGCCAAGCCGGCCGCGAATGC
>Ga0194051_1000086_pt1 | contig 47463 bp, 41 predicted proteins | sample SepL2320m_MetaG_FD_161275 | JGI IMG/M metagenome (GOLD analysis project Ga0194051, IMG submission 161275) | Anoxic zone freshwater microbial communities from boreal shield lake in IISD Experimental Lakes Area, Ontario, Canada - Sep2016-L239-20m | ecosystem: Environmental > Aquatic > Freshwater >... | reverse complement strand
CAGCCCGCAAGGCACGCTCAAAGAGTCGCTGGCCCGAGGCTTTCTACACGAGGCCGAATACGCGGCAGGCATGCAGATCTACGTAGACCGTAATGCATGCAGCCACATCTATCGGCAGGAGATTATTCCATTGATCCTCGGTCGGCTGCCCACGCATCTGGCCCTCATGCAGGCTGTGCTTGACCGCGTGCCGGCCGCCGAGACGGACTGATCATCCCGCCAGTGCCCGTCTGCCAATGGGTCATCTCCGTACCGAAGCGACTGCGGTGGTTCCTCGCCGAACGGTCCGAGGCCACCTGCGCCCCCACGACAATCTTCATGAGCGAAGTCGAACGGCTCGTGCGCGAGGCCGCAGGCCCAGCGGCGGCACCAGCCACGGCCGACACCAAGCGGCCCCGCATCGGCGCCATTTCGTTCCTCCATCGTTTTGGCTCGGCGCTCAACAGCCATGTCCATTTCCATGCGTGCGTGACCGACGGGGGTTTTCAGCGGGCCGCGCCCGCTCCGCACGCTGACGCGGCCACACCTGCCGTCGCGTTTCACGCCGCACGGCCGATGACCCCACGCGACCTCGACACCCTCGCCATGGCGTTTGCTCACGCGGATCCGACTTGGGTCTTTCTGGTATCCTCAACGGCGATCGTCCCGTTGGCCGACATGTTGGCGAAGGCCACTGAGGAGTTGGCCGAATTGCTAGGTCCCTCCATCGGCGGCGTATTGAGTGCCACCTTGGGGAACGGGCCGGAATTGATCGTCTGTGGCTTCGCGCTGAGTAAAGGGCTAACCGGCGTCGTCAAATCTGCGAGTATCGGCACCGTCTTGATAAAGGTCCTGTTGTTGTCTGGTTTGGCCATGTTCTTCGGCGGATTAAAAAGGACAAACCAGAAGTTCAACAAGACCACAGCCGGAATGTCAGCCGCGTCATAAACGCTGGCGTCCATTGGGCTGGTTGTCCCGGCGATTCTTAAACTGTCGAGCCCCGCCGCGCGGAACGAGCTAAGTCTGGAGATTTCCACGATACTTTTCGTTCTGTATCTGCTCAGCCTGCTCTTCACGATGAAAACGCACAGGCAGTTGTTTACGGTCGCAGATCCCGATGCCCACCATCACGAGGCCGGTGAAAAACGCAGCATCTGGCCGGGACTGATGCAGTTGACTGGCATCGCTGTCGTGCTGGCGGTGGTCAGTAAAGTGATGACCGATGCACTCGACCCCGCCCTGGCATCCCTGCACTTTTCGGAGACGTTTGCCGGGATCATCGTGCTGGGTTCGCTTGGCAACGTGGCGCAACTGATCGGTGCGATCCGCTGCGGCCGGGCCGACAAGATGGACCTGGCGATGAGCAGTACGATCGGCGCGGCGACACAGGCCTCCCTGGCGATGGCCCCCCTGCTGGCGTTTGCCGGGCAACTGTTCGACGCACCGATGGACCTGTTGTTCTCCGACTTCGAGGTGCTGGCGATTACCTTGTCGGTATTCGTTGTTGGACAGTTGATTCGCGATGGTGAATCGAACTGGTTCGAAGGTGCGATGCTGGTTGGCGTCTATGCGATCTTCGCGCTGGGTTTTTACTTCTACGTCGGATAGCTAGAGCGGCTTTGACCTACCCCCCTTCAACGGCACCGCTTCAAGAGCGAGAATCTGGGTGTGTTTTAAACCGAAGCTTCTGAACCACGCTGCCGCCGGTCTGACTGATCAGATTCGCCACCAGTGCATTGCAGAACGAACTGCTCGCATTGCGTACCCCTGCGAAGTCAAAACTGATTCGCTCGGCTTCGGCCGCGAAAGGATCAACGCGATCAAATCGAAACGACGCGGCCTTCTCTCCGTCTGCACAGAAAGAGCCAAACTCGTCACTGAGTGGAAAGGTGAGATTCATTCGAACATCCCTCGCACATCCTTCTCGCCCGGCAGCAGACCGAGGACGGCCTGGGCACTCGGGTGTCTGAGGATTACGCTCTCGCTCATGGCTCATGCCGGAGGGCTTCTATCGTGCTGGCCAGTCGCTGGAGGGTTTCGACGGTATGGTGCCAGGAGAGACTCGCACGCACGAGGCTCCTTCCTTCTGGCACACTGGGCGGCCGGATCGCAGGCACAAAAAAACCGTTGCTGGCCAGTCGGTCGGCAAGTCGAACTGCCGCTTCGGCTGTGCCTGCCATGATCGGTACGATCTGCGCTTCAGCCTCGCCAAGATCGATGCCAGCCGACAAAAGTCTGTCGCGAAACTCAGCCGCGTTGTCCAAAAGAGTTTTGCGGCGTTGGGGTTCTTCCGCCAGAAGGCCAATCGCGCGGGTGGCTGCGGCGGCAATCGATGGTGGATGGGCGGTCGAAAATATCGACGCGCGGGCCTTGTGCCGCAGCCAGTGGATCACCGCTTGATGGCCAGCCACGAAACCACCGGCTGCCCCCAGAGCTTTGGAAAGCGTGCCAACGCGGAGATGGACGCCGTCGTTGCAGTTAGATTTCTCAACCAGTCCGCTGCCGCGAGGACCAAACACGCCTGTAGCATGTGCCTCATCGACCATGAGAATTGCCTGATACTGATGGGCGATTTCACAGAGAGATGCCAGCGGAGCAAGCGTGCCGTCCATCGAAAAGAGTGTGTCGCTGACGATCAGCTTGCGTCGAGCGACGGGGTCGCGGTCGCCTGCGAGCAGGGTCGCGAGTGCCGCCATGTCGCGGTGCGGGTAGATACGGACAGTGGCCTGTGAGAGCCGGCAACCATCAATGATGCTGGCGTGATTTCTGGCGTCGCTGAAAATGATGTCATCGGGTCCAGCCAGGGCGGCAATCGTAGCGATGTTCGCAGCAAATCCGCTGGAAAAGAGTAGGGCGGCCTCGGTCTCGAGGAGTCGAGCGATTGACTGTTCGAGGAGTTCGTGAGACTCTGAGTGACCGCTCACCAGTGGGCTGGCTCCGGCCCCAAAACCCTCGGCACAAGCCCCCTTTGCCGCAGCCTTGGTGAGCCGCACATCGCCGGCATAGCCGAGGTAGTCATTGGAACCAAAGTTGATCAGCGGGCGGCCGTCGAGCGTGACAGCGTCTCCTTGCCGACCGCTGCGAATCCGCTGCGATCGCTCGAGCCCTCTTGCTCTGAGCGCAAGCATATCGGCCTCGATCCAGGCCAGCGGCTGAGGCAGAGGAGCAAAGGCCGTAGGTCGAGCGGGTTTTTCAAGCGTCTCAATCCGGCATGGCATCGGTAGTTTTCCCTGCTTTGTCCCGAGCAAAAGCGTCACTGGCTCTGCGGTCTTTAGTGCGGGAGTATTGGGCCGACTCACCCGATCAATCTAGCCTACGGCATCGACCCTATTGTTTGTTGCGAGACTTTTGATCGTGCGAAACTGGGAGGCTGTCACCCGTTGCACCGAAAGCCGACTGCCGCGACGCAGCAACTCCATGCCGACAAGCGATTTGATGCCACGCAACTCTTCGAGCGCAATTTCGCGAGGAAATATTCTTAAAAGCTGGACATCAACCATCGACCAGATGGGATTGTCGGGCGATGCCTTGGGGTCGTAATAATCACTTTTTGGGTTCCATGCCGTTGAATCCCCGTAGGCCTCACGGACAATCTTTACAATGCCGGCAACTGCCGACGGATCGGCATTGGAGTGGTAGAAGAGGGCCTCGTCACCAAGCTGCATCGCGCGCAAAAAGTTTCTCGCTTGATAGTTGCGAACGCCCTCCCAGTGCGTGGTTTTTTTGACAGCCCGCGCCAAATCCTGAATCGAAAAGGCTGTCGGCTCGCTCTTCATCAGCCAGGTATGCATTGGTGCCTTTAATCTGCCCGGGGTAAAAGGTGTTGTTGATAGGGAAGAGCATACGCGTTGCAAGGATTGAGCAAAGAAAAATACCAGGAACGCTCAAAGGGGTGGGATGGGACTACTTTTTCAGCCGTCCGCGCTGCATTTGTTCAAACTCCCGCTTCCCTTCTGGACGGGCACCAACCGGGGAAATCTGTAAGGCCCGATCAAAATCGACCGTAAAGGAGTATTCAATCACGAGCGCTTTTTCGGCCGTGGCGTTGGCAGCGACATCAACATCGAATCGCAACAGACCCTTGCTGCGTTCGCTGCGGAGATAGGCCGGGTCGGTTGAGAGCGGCAGTTTGAGCTCAGACAGCGTCACGCGCACATCGCTTCCCCTATCGGCATAAGGCAAGCGATCAAAAATACGAACCGCTGCAGCCTGATCCTTGTAATTTTCAATCGCCACTCGGTATTTGAAGCTGAGTTCACGATTGCCCCCCTGCACATTCTCCTTTTTGTCAATGAATTCGCGGCGGGCCCGCAGTTGCGGATCGGCGCCGAAGCCAACGACAAATGTTTCCCCTCGGGCCACAGTCGGAATATCTCCGCGGCCCACAAAGCGTCCATCAAGGGAGACGGTAATCGGGCCGGCAAGCAGATCGTCGGGGCTCGTGTTTTTGAGTTCTGCTTCACGATACACATAGCTTGTCAGCACCGGAGTGGCAACATGATAGAAAGCGCTGGGAAGGGAATGTTTCATGATCCGCACCATCTGCTGATCACTCCGGCTGGCGAGGCTCACGCTGCCAGGGAGTTGGTAGCTGATGCTGGGGCCGCCGCTCTCTCCCGCGTCGCGTCGCATCGTCGCCAAAACATCTTTGGAATTGGTGAGTTCAAGGGTCTGCGAATCGTCGGCCGCGCAAATCACATCCCAGTTGAAGCCCAGGTTATCATCAAAGTTCTGGCTGTTTGAAAATGCATTATTGGCTGATTGTTGGCGGAGCTTGATGTCCCGGAAGGCACCAGCATCCAGTTTGCTGCCCGACGCAGCTGCGGCACCCTCCGGGTTTGGAGTGGGTCGTGTCAGCGATACATAAAACGGAGCCAGCCCCGGTCCGGCCGCTGATAATGCCGGGGACGCCGTCGAGAGCGTGAGCGAAACTTCCTCCCAGTTCTCACCTGTCATCTGTTGAATCAGCCCGTTGTATTCAAGGTCCACGGTCTGCCGATCTTGAGCGGCTCGACAGGTGTAGGTGGCTGACCAGCCACAATTGCTGACTAAATAATTGAGCCTGACTGTCGCCGGGCCAGCGGCATTTGTTTCCAGAAAGAGCACGGCCTCTTTGACGGTTCGCTGCGTGCCGCTGGTGAGTTCTGCTTTTTTATGTTGCAAAAGCGTGGCTTGCTCAGTGAGTAGCCGCTGTTCTTTTAAGAACACTATTTGCTCCTCGGCAATTTTCTGCCGCTCGGCAAACGAAAAGAGGGTGACCTTTTCTAGAGCCACGGCATCCAGAACCCCTTTGGCAAGATCATTTTTTGCAGTCGGAGCTACGAAACCCTCGAGCCCGTCAAGATATGCCGCCTTCTTCGCCGCGAGTTCCTGATTCTTTTGATTGAGTTGGAGTTTATCGGCAAGTTCCGCCAGCGCAAGATCGAATGTGCGAATGTCTTCGCGGGGCTCCTCGCCCACCGCCACTTGCCTGAGTCTGACGGCCCGAACCTCTAGCCCAGCCAGAGCCTCAGCAAATAAACTTCCCTCCACAATGTGCTGGGGCAGATCGGTTACCACCACTTCCTGGCTCCCCTTCACGGCGGTGAACAGTAGGGTGCGTGTGATCAGAGCCTGTCCCCGATAGAGCGTCACTCCGCTGACCTTCCCAGTGACATTCCCTGGCTGTGGATCGGCGAGAGCTATTCCTCTGAGGGCCGTCACCAAGAGAGCGACAATCAGCGGAGTCAGCCGGGAAGTGTGGTGAATCATGCGAGTGCCTCTTTTAGTAGGGGGTAGAGAATCGGGGGAAGAAACAGCAGTACGGACGCTTTTGGCAGTAGGGACGCCGTTTTATGGAGTCTGCTTCCCCATTTGGGCAAATGCAAGTCCGGCCGCCTTGGCTTGATCGCGTGGGAATCGTTTATCGCCGCAGCAGGCTGACCGCAATGCGCACGCCGGCGGTATTGGGGATTGGCAAAAGACGCCTAGCCGCATTGCCCGCAGAATCACCAATCGCCGCGCCCGGTGGCAGATTGACCCACTGGCCTAGACCAATCCCGCGACTTGCCGTGTCGCCGGCAACCACGCTGTAGCGGAAAATGAGTGTGTCGCTGCCGGAGCCTGTGGCATAGCGCGCTTGCCGCGTTGTGCTGCCAATCTTCAAAGTGATGCTCGGCACGCCCGTGACGATCACCGATTCGCTGTAGCGAACGCTGAACGAGAGCACATCGCCAATCCGATACAGGGATGAAAGGGGAGCTAGCATGGCGACTGGCCGTGGAATGTCTGTGTCGATTCTGATGGCGGCAGTGTTTGTTGTTGGCAAGCCAAGTAGAATGTTGGCACCCGCCCTTCTTTGGATGGTCGCGGTCGGAGGCAATGTCACGCTGCTAGCAAGAGCGATGCCGTTGGCATCGTTGTCCCCGGTCACGACCGTGTAAACAAATGTCAGTTCACGGCTACCCGACCCACTGGTGTACAGAGCCTCTTTCACGATCGAGCCTATCGTGATGCTTATCCTGGGTGTCCCGACGACGATCACCACTGCGTTCATCGCGGCCTGCAGGGTGAGCACTTCTCCAGCCCGGTAGGTTTTGGCAGCGGGCAGACGGATCGATTGGATCACAACAGGCGGCAGGATAGGCAGTGGAGTGGGTGGGACAACTGGAATGCTGCCCGAATCGCCGGCGACGAATGCGCCGATCGTGCCGGGGCTTGTGCGAGGCAAACCATTGCGGTCGTAGGCCTGCAAATCAGGGGGAATGTAATTTTTAACGGGCCCGCAGATCACTGCCACGCACTGGTGTAGCCGGCGGGATTGAGCACGACATTGTTGTAGATAAAGACATTCCGGTTGGGGACTGGCTCATCGCCGCCGACAACCGTCGTGCCCCAGCCACCCTGCTGTAAAAATGTGCGGCAGGCGGCCTGATTGCCATCGCATGTGCGGCTGCCAAAAACAACCTCAATCAGATGGCTTCTGGCGCCCACTCGGTAAAGGGTGTTGTGAGCCATCAGAATGTTGTATCCCCCATTGACACCGATCCCCGCACCCTGCGTGTCGTGGGTCACATTATTGATGAACTTGATGTCATAGGCTTCGTAGTGCAGCCATGGCGACACCATGAATTCAAAACCGGTGCCTTGGCCTGCCGTGAAGCCGCCCGTGCCGGCGTCATAAAATTCGTTTCCTGCCACAGTTAAATAGGCAGAGCCCCCCTTGGCATACATCGCCCAATCGACGGAGCGATGAATCTTGTTGCCGACAACATGGCCATACTGCACGCCGACAAAGTCCACGGCATTGTCGGTGGCGCCTGAAATGTCAGAGTTCTCAATAAACACATACTGACACTGATTCGCCTTGAGAGTTTCCTGCGGAGCAGCATAGGCAAAAATATCGCCGAGTCCGCGGATGGTTGTCTGGCGAATGAGAATATGAGAACAGGAGTCGAGGTGCAAAACATCACCGCCCCCAGCGGAGATATCCAGGCCGATGAGGTAGAGCCAGTGGCAGTCGTAAATATTCATAGCCGGCAGTCTCGCCGTGCCAGCGCCGTCGGCGGCTTCAAGAATGATTGGCGCGGCCAGCGTGCCCCGCCTCTGTTCCCAGTAATGTGGCACATCCGATTCGGCATAGGTGCCAGCCATTAAGTGAATGCGGACACCTTGTGAAAGTGTCGTGCCAGCGGGAATGCGACCCCAGGCTTCGGTGAGCGTGCGGAGGGCCTGCTGCCGCCCTGCCCCGCTGCTGGCGTCATTGCCTTGAGTGGGATTGACCCACAGATCGGTGACCAAAGGGGTGCAATCTCAAACGCCGGCAGAAGTGTGGCCGTCAGGGCCAGTCGCCGTTCAGACGGCTCAAAACCGATAAGTGTTTCTTTGAATTCTTTGGGCAATCGCACAGAATACCGCGTCTTAACCCTGAAAAAAAGGGGGACGGATCCAACTCAAAAGAGTTTTGTGCACGGCAGATACCCTGTGATTGTAAAGGTCGAGAAAGAAATGGTTTTCTTCCGATGCCCCCTTCGTGCCAGAATTCTATGCAGTCCATCGGGAGAAAGAAACTCACGACAAGGGTCCCAAATTCATTACTGTCCCGACGCAAGGAATCCCCAAAGCCGGTAAAGGTGTACGAGGTTCTGATTGAACGCCAATCCAAGCCCATCAAAATGGGGTCTTTTGGGCAGAAATGCATGTAAATTGCATATGACAATTGAGTTGCCTATGTTCAGGAGAGCTCAATCGTATCCCCATTCGCTTGGATGATATCCCATGCCATCGCTCCACCCCCATGTGTTGGCTCGCAATGCATGGCGGGCGTTCACGTTTGTGGAACTACTCGTCGTGATTGCCATCATTGGCACGCTGGTGGGCCTGCTCTTACCCGCCGTGCAGTCGGCCCGTGAAAGTGGACGGGCTTTGCAGTGCAAAAATAATCTCCATCAGCTCGGCGTTGCGCTCCATCATTTTCACGATCATGCGAGGTCTTTTCCCGCTGGTTGGAAAGGCCCGCATCAAGGCCATGAGCCCGCGCTCCCTCAAGATGATCAGCCGGGCTGGGGCTGGGCGGTAAGCCTGTTGCCGCAGATTGAGCAGGAGGGCGTTTTAAATCAGATCGATTTTAAAAAGCCGCTCTATGATTCGAGCAATCCGTCCCAACACGCCGCGGTGCGAAAAGCTTCGGTTCCAGTGTTTCTCTGTCCCTCAGACATTCCCGGGCCAACACAGTCTGGATCAGGGGTCTTTGCCATCGGCAGCGACGATGGTCAGGAGGAAACAACCGTTGAGGGACAACTCTATCACAAGGTGGATGGCGAGCCATTCGCTCCGCTTTGTGACGTTGCCAAGGCCAACTATGTTGGACTCTACGGCACTACGGAGGTTGACGAGGCTCCAGCGGGCGGCAACGGCATCTTTTTTCGCAATAGTCGCGTTGGTTTCAAGGGGATGCTGGATGGTTCGAGCAAGACGATCCTAGTGGGGGAGCGACGATCACAGCTAGGTTGCAGTGCGTGGGCCGGCGTTGTCGTTGGAGCCAAGGCCCAGCGGGTCCGCAATGTCGGCGTCGCTGACCACACGCCCAATCATCCCGAAGGGCATTTTGACGACTTTTCAAGCCAGCATCCTGCGGGCGTGAACTTTCTATTTGGGGATGCTTCCGTTCGACGCTTGAACGACTCGATTGACGACGCTGTTTATCAGGCCCTCTGTACTCGGCAGGGCGGAGAAGTCGAAGGCGTTCTCGACTGAAACGGCGTCTCCAGCCCGACGAGTAAAATCGTCTATCAGTCCCTCTTGCAATTCTAATGCATATGCAATAGAGTGTGTATGGGCTTGTGAATTGCAGAAAGAACCTGCTGCCACTTCCCTTTGTCGCCCTCTCTTGTCCAGAGCCGGAATGTGTCATGCAAGCAGCCTCCCTGCGTAAGCAGCAAGAACCGCGGAAGCAGCATGAACCGCGAAAACAGAAAAATCGCCCGGCCTTCACGCTGGTGGAGTTGCTCGTGGTGACTACGATCCTTGGCGTTTTGATGGGTCTTTTAATGCCCGCCGTGCAGTCAGCGCGGGCCGTAGCCAGACGCACTCATTGCGGCAGCAACATGCGGCAAGTTGGATTGGGGGTGCTCATGTTCGCTGACACTCACAACGGCAAATGGCCGGAAACAACTCATAGTGTTGAGCCTGATTCCGAGACGGGTGACTTCACCAAGGCCTGGATCTACACTGTCGCTCCCTACCTCGAAAGCGTTGATGCCATTCGGATTTGTCCAGACGACCCGCTTGCCGCCGATCGACTCAAAGCCAAACTTACCAGCTACACGCTGAACGGTTGGCTGTCGAATGAAGCCAAGCCGGCATTCGATCGGATGCGCACAATAACCGAGCCATCAAAGTCGATCCTGGCGTTTGAACTTTCAGAGATCAAAGGCCTCGATGTGTACGCCGATCATGTCCATTCCTTCAATTGGTTTGGCAAAACCGCAAAGGCAAAGGGCACGGTGTTTACTGGCGTTTCTAACGAAGTCTCCGTTGGCCGTCACGCAGGTTTTGCCCACTACCTCTATGCCGATGGCCGCGTGGACCTGGTGAACGCATCCGACATTGCCAGTTGGTGCTCCGCCCCGTTTAGCGCCCCAGAATTTTCGAAGCCCAGATAAGACTACCCGTTTTTATCCTGCAATCATTTGACCACGCAGTTTTATTTTTAGGATCGATCCTGCCGCAGTAAAACCTTCCTTTTTATTGATAATCCCCATTTGAAAAGAAAGTTTTCAGATGCACGCTACACTCCAGTTGCTACCGCTGCCTCTTGTCTCTAAGCCAAGCTTTTTGGCTGCAACGTTGGTCGCGATTGAGCTGCTCTCATGTCTCTCGGTCTGGGCCCACGACGATGTAGTGCCCTATAGCAACGGCACGCAGGTCCTCACCGGAGGCCACGATGACTTAGCAAATACCACAACGCAGATTGAGAATGTGTTTGGCTATGACTTTGGCGAAACCACAGAAAATTTTGCCAGTGACCCGGGTTTCAATAATGGCTCTGCCTTTACCACGGGATCATTTCCATCCAGTGGAGCCCTGCCGGCCGGAACGCTGACGTTTCATGTGCAGTCGGGACTCCAGTATTGGAATGGAGCAGCAGAGGGTACTTTTGTGCCAGCACCGACTGGGCTGCAGATCAAACTAACAAAGGCAGCCAATCAAATCCTCGTTTCAGGCTCGTCAGCGGCCGGGTCGGGCGGGCTCCCAATCGGCGCTACTGCCTCGGGCCGCATTCACACACATCTGGAATCAAGTATCTGGGGCGGACTCACGGCAGCATATGACCCATTGACTCTCGGCGGCCCCGACGGCGTTTACGCATTTGGAGTAACTCTCTCGCTGCCGGGGAGCGGGCTTTCGCCATCAGATCCGATCTATTTTGTGTTCAATCAAAATCTTCCCGAGAGTTCTCATGATTCAGCCATCGACTACTTCACAAATGGTCAAACCGGTGCTCTGGTGCCAGAGCCTTCGACCGTGATTCTGGCTATTCTCGGTCTGGCGGTCATCGGTTTGACTGGTCTTGGCCGTAACGGCATGGCTCGCCCATATGGCCAATAGCGATCGGCAGATCTACGCCACCGATCAAAACGTTCCTGCTCGACACCCGATTTGGGGTCTGTCGGCGGGTGTTGCGACCGTGAGTTAGAAGGGAATACCGGCTGCGGTTAACCCAATGACAAGGGAGTGGCTGGCAATTTGTCAGACCTTTTCCCAAGTCTCCGCCTTCCAGTTGCCGATACTTCTAATCTCGTCAGTTGGGTTTCGACATCGGGTGAGCGGATGTGGTTGGGAGCAAGGCTAGGGCTCCGATCGCAGATCGTCTCATCGCTTTTCACTCTTAGATGTCAGGAAAGATTGTTATGATCGCCATTCTGAAGAAAATGCCACAGCTGTCTGGTTCCTCTCAGGCCACCTCCCTTCGCACCACTCAGAAGGACCGAAAAGCGACTCCAAAGAGTGCAACCCTTCTAGTGCGTGAGAGCCGAAAAGCGACTCCACGGAGTGCAACCATTCTGGGTCGCGTTCCAGCCAAACAGGCTGCTTCCGGTCGCAGGTCGACCAAGCGAACTGGGTCGGGTCTCACGTTGGCCAAGCGGCCTGTATCAGATCGCACGCTGGCCAAGCGAAAGGCGATTCTTGAGGAACGCCGACGCCGCCTCTTTGATCTGGAATTAGACTACATTCCTTGCCGTCAGTTTTTGAAAGCCGATGCGGAGAAATTGGCGACTTTGGCTCCGGCAGATGCACTTGTGCCACTGGGGCAACACTCCCTGAGCTCGGCCGCCGGCAAGGGGTTGACGCCTTATTTGGCCAGCCTCTACACAACTCGGTTGCTCAGCAAGGCTGAAGAGCAGTTTTATTTCCGCCGGATGAATTGGCTTAAGTTCCGGGCGGCAGCGGCCCGGGGTAAACTCGATCGCCGAAGGGCAACCCTCAAACAGATTGATCAGGTGGAGACCTGGATCACTGAAGCGGAAGCTGTAAAGTCGATTATCATCACATCTAATTTGAGGTTAGTTGTCTCGATTGCCAAGAAGTTTGTTGATCCCACCAATTCATTTGAGGAGTTGGTGAGCGACGGAAACATGGCGCTCTTGCGAGCGGTGGAAAAGTTTAGTTTTGAGTTGGGCAATCGGTTCAGCACCTACGCCACATACGCTGTTCAGAGACACTTTTACAGAATTTGTTTTAAAAGTCGGCAGCAGCGGACGCGATTTGTATCAGATGATCAATCGCTCAGAGAAAAAGCTGACGATCCAATGGAGACTGGTTATTGCTCGCCGCAGCAGGTTGGAGTGCTTAAGGTTTTGTTCTCAAAATTCCTAACGGAACTTGAACCCCGCGAAAGGCAGATTGTTGTGGCTCGCTTTGGTTTTGATGGGAAAGCACCCCGCACGTTTCGCGAGTTGGGGGCAGAAATGGGAGTCTGTAAGGAGCGAATTCGCCAGATTCAAACGCGAGCCATGGACAAGTTGCGCGAGATGGCCGCTGCCTCTCGCCTTGAGCAGACAGTAGGCGATTGGCTGTGATCGGAGAGGTTTCATGCAGTCGGCACAGCAGCGAGTTTTGATTCTAGGCGCGTACGGCGGCACCGGATCGGCTCTAGCAAGGCTGTTAGTATCAGGAGGATCGCAGGTTTTTTTAGCTGGTCGAGACTCCCAACGCCTCGGATATTTAGCTGGCCAACTCGCGATGCCACACGGGCTTTTAGACGCCAGCAATCCAGATGCGATTGATGCAATTGCCGATGAAGCAGCGGCAACACTCGGTGGCTTGACGGGGATCGCTAACTGCGTCGGCTCGCTGCTCCTCAAGCCAGCCCATTTGACGAGCACTGCCGACTGGAATGCCACGCTCGCAGCAAATCTTTCGAGTGCGTTTGGTTGCGTGCGTGCGGCGGGACGGTTGCTCAAGGCCGGTGCTCATGGCAAGGCTCTGGATGGATCGTCCGAGGGCGGATCTGTTGTGCTCGTGTCGAGTGCGGCAGCGAGGGTTGGCTTAGCGAACCACGAGACAATTGCCGCCGCCAAAGCTGGAGTGATCGGGCTTGTGCTTTCTGCAGCTGCCACATACGCGCGACAGAAGATCCGGTTTAACGCCGTGGCACCGGGTTTGGTTCGCACGCCGCTGACAAAAGGATTGACATTGAGCGAATTAGCTGAGAAGGCTTCTGTAGCAATGCATCCGCTGGGTCGGTTGGGAGAACCGGAGGAGGTGGCCCGCGTAATTGCCTTCTTGCTCGATCCGGCCCAAAGCTGGATCACAGCACAGGTGATCGGTATCGACGGCGGACTGGCCGATGTCCGCGGTCGTCCGAGCTAACGACAGTCCTTTGCTGCACCAGGACGGGCTGAGGATGACGGCTATCCGAGGAGTTGCTATCCTCTGCCAGTATGAAACCCTCTCAAAACGCTTTGGCTTCAAGATCGGCTCCCACGTTTCGCCTCTGGCTGATGATGGCACTGCAGTTCTTTATCTGGGGGGCGTGGCTGCCGCTCATCTTTGGCTATCTACCAAGTCTCGGATTCTCGCCGTGGCAGCAGTCGGCGATTTTGAATGCCTTTCCAATTGCTTCGATCATCGGCATGTTTTTTAGCAATCAGTTTGCCGATCGACGCTTCTCGGCCGAGCGGTTTTTAGCGTTCTCCCATTGTGTCGGTGGCTTGGCGATCATGGGCTGCGGATTCACAAAAAGCTTCTGGCCTTTTTTCATTCTTATGCTGGTGCATTGCCTGTTCTATGTACCGACCATCTCCATTAGTAATGCGATCGCTTTTTCGAGCATGAAAGATGCCACTCGTGAGTTTGGCCTTGTGCGGATGGGAGGCACGATTGGCTGGATTCTGGCCGCCTGGCCGTTTACGTTTTTGTTTGTTGATTGGGAATTTTTGCGGGCCATGGATCCGCAACCGCAGGGCGCTGTGGCCTGGATTGGCGCTGCCTTAGCCCATCCGCTCACAGGCGACGTAGCCAAGGCCGCCACTCGCTGGACATTTATCGTGGCTGGCATTGCCTCGCTGACACTGGCGGGTTTTAGTTTTTTATTGCCGCACACTCCGGCCAGAAAGGCAAAGCCCGGCGAAGGTGGTCTGGCCTGGCTAGAAGCCATAAAACTCCTCAAGCACCCGTTTATTTTGGTGCTCTGGCTGGTGACATTCATCGATTCATTCGTCCACAACTGTTATTTTAATTGGACGGGTGCTTTCCTCGGTGCTTCGACCGAGGCAGGCGGGGTCGGCATTCCTGGCAACTGGATCATGCCTGTGATGAGTATCGGGCAGATCGCCGAGATTCTCACGATGTTTTTTCTAGGGGCAGCACTCAAAAATCTGGGGTGGCGCACAACGATGATCATTGGCATTCTCGGCCATGCCGCGAGGTTTGCCGTGTACGCTTTCTATCCTCAAAGTGCCGCGATCATTATTTTGATTCAAGTGCTCCACGGCGTCTGCTACGCATTTTATTTTGCCACCGTCTACATCTTTGTCGACGCCTATTTTCCCAGCGATATTCGCTCAAGTGCGCAGGGTCTCTTTAATTTTCAAATTCTTGGCATCGGGGCGTTGGTGGCCAATTCGGTCTGTCCGTGGCTGCTGCAAACTCAATACTCTGCCGCTGGGGTAACCGACTTTCGAGGTCTGTTCCTCGTGCCGCTGGGGTGTGCGCTGGCCGGTGCGATTCTTTTGGCGGTCGCCTTCTGGCCACCGCCATCGCCGTCTGCGTAGCCCAGAAAGGTTAACTTATGGCCCATCCATCGCGACAAGATATCGAACAAGGAATCGACTCCGTCCAAACAATGCATGAGAGCCTTGTTCGCGGCGCTGGAGGCACCCCAGGTGGCACGGGGCTCTTCTTTGCCGGGATGGTGCTAGCCGCCACGGGACTCTGGTTTTTTCTCAGCAATGTCCATGTTGTTACTAAGGATGTCGGAATGCTCTCTGGGGTGTTTAGCCGCAACGCATTTGGCGGCGGAATGCCTGCCATGAGCACGGGAATTGTTTTTATGCCGATCTTCATCGGCCTCGTGCTCCTCTTTTATGATGCGAGGATGAAATGGGGATGGGCGCTCTTTTACACGGGCCTCGCCATCATCGTGATTGAGATTCTCAGCCGTATTCAGTTTATTTTGAATATCAGAACGAGCAACCTCCTGCTGATGATCGGCATGGTTGCAGCCGGTATTGGGATGATGCTCCGCAGTTTTCGCGATGCGTCGCAAAACGGGATCAAAAACGCGTAAAGGCCGGCTCGATTGCAGTCTGGCTCTCGCGGCTAGAATGAAGCATTGTTGTTCTCCGCAGGCTCCTTTCGAGGAATACTGATATGACCACCACTGTGTCCCGTGAACTGCCCAGTGCTGATCCATTGGGGCCGCTGGATTCCATCCATCATGTGGCCATCGCTGTTCGCGATGTCGCCGAGGCTGTCAACTGGTATCGCAAGCACTTCCGCTGTGAGATCAGCTATCAGGACGCCACGTGGGCGTTATTACTATTTAGCAACACACAACTGGCGCTGGTGATCCCCGATCAGCATCCGCCGCACATCGGTTTTATTCATCCCAAGGCCGAGGAATTTGGCCCATTGAAAGGCCATCGGGACGGCACGCGGAGCTGTTATGTTGCCGACCCGTCGGGCAACCCCGTGGAAGTGCTGGCACCGATCAGTTGAATCGCTGCAAGGCTCCGCTCATCTGTAATGCGTAATGCTCTGATTGGCAGCGGTAATTCGCCTTGCCTCGGAGTCCGCAAAATCCCTATTCTCCCGTGTCCCACGCCTGATAACGCTGAGACTATCTCTCCGTGAGAGTTTTGACCTGCCGAGAGGATTTGCCGATGATCACTTCGCTTGAGAAAATTGCCAGCCATGTTGGCGGCAAATGGTACGACGGATCCAATCGCGGTGATTTCAGTATGGCGATTAGGTGCGCGTGCACTCTTGAGACCGCCGGCCCGGAGGATATTACGCTCGTTGACTCGATCGAAAAACTCCCTCAGTTGGCTAAAAGTAAAGCTGGGGCAGCCATTGTGCCGGTCGGCTCGGGTCTGCTCGACAGGCCTTCGATCGAAGTGGCCGATGTGCACGCGGCATTTGCCAGTGTGATCCAACTCTTTCGGCCCCATCGCGTGGCCGATCCGATCGGGATCAGTCCACTGGCCGTTGTCGACCGTACGGCCAGAGTCGCTAGCGACGCCCAGATCCATGCTCAGGCCACGATTAGTGCAGACGTTCAGATTGGAGCGGGCGCCATCATTCACGCCGGCGTCCGCATCGCAGCAGGCTCTCAGATCGGCGTCGACACAATCGTCTTCCCCAATGCGGTTCTCTATGAAAATACAATCATTGGGGCACGCTGCCTGATCCACGCCAATGCTGTTCTGGGAGCACACGGCTTCGGCTATAAGCCCACGAGTGGCGGCTATAGCATTTCTGCGCAGCTGGGTTGGGTTGAAATAGGCGACGATGTGGAGATCGGCGCCGGCTCGACAATCGACCGAGGCACCTATGGCCCAACCCTGATTGGCAGCGGCACAAAGATCGATAATTTGGTGATGATCGCCCACAATTGTCGCCTTGGACAACACAACATGATCTGCTCACAAGTCGGAGTGGCGGGCAGCACTTCCACTGGCGATTGGGTCGTGATGGCCGGTCAGTGCGGCGTTCGCGATCATGTGCATATCGGTGACCGTGCGGTGCTCGGAGCGAGATCGGGCGTTTCGTGCGATGTGCAGCCAGGGACGACTGTGCTGGGTGAGCCAGCGATTGAGTTGCGCGAGCGTAAAGTGCAACTGGCCACAATCAGCAAGCTCCCAGAAATGCGCAAACTCCTCAAACAGTTAGTGTCCCGCATGGAGGCTCTTGAAGAGGTGGCTCAACAGTCTCGCACACCAAGCGACCGCCAATCCGATACTGTCCCCGGTGCTGCAGTGGCCTGATGCTTGTGGCATAGAATTGATTCTTTGGAAACCATTACCAACGCCTGCAACCAACAGATCATGAACAGCTTTACAGACAACTCCTCAGGCAGCCTGCACGGAGAAATGATCGGGATCATCGCCGGCTGGGGCCGCTTTCCAGTTGCGGTCGCCGAAGCGATCAAGCGACGCGGCGGTCGTACGGCAATTCTTTCGATACGCGACCACACCGATGCGACGCTGCAAGCGTTGGCCGACGAGCATGGCACCGTTGGGGTGGCGGAGATTGGCCATGCGATTGAATTCTTTCGCCGTCACAATGCCACCCGCGCTACGATGGCGGGCAAGATTCATAAAGCAAAGCTCTTTGGCCGCCATGCCTGGCTGCACCACCTGCCCGATTGGCGAGGGCTGAAGACATTCTGGCCCCACTTTATCAGCCGCCGCCGGGACAACCGTGACGACTCGCTGTTACGGGCGATCACTGCTGCCTTCGACGCCGGTGGCGTGCGGATCTGTCCGGCCACCGTCTTTGCCCCAGAGCTACTGGCCGAAGGGGGAGTGTTGGCGGGCCGTCCGCTGACGACTGCCGAAGAAGCGGATGTGGCTTTTGGATGGAGGCTGGCTAAGGAGCTTGGTTTGCACGACATCGGCCAGACAGTTGTCGTGAAAAATCGCGCGCCTTTGGCGCTAGAGGCGATTGAAGGCACCGATGAATGCATCCGCCGGGCTGGCCGGCTCTGTGCATCTGGCGGCATTGTGGTTGTTAAAGTGGCCAAGCCGCAGCAGGACCTGCGGTTTGACATGCCCACGATTGGCATTGGCACGCTCAAATCGCTGCGGGCAGCCGGAGCGAGGGTTTTGGCTATCGAAGCGGGCCGCACGATTCTTGTCGATGCCGATGAACTGGCCGACTTCGCCGTTCGTAGCGATCTGACGATTGCCAGTTTTTTTGATGCGGCCGGTGCGCCGCTGATGCGGGTTCCGACATCTGCCGCAGCGTAAGCCAACTCTGTGGCAGGGTGAGAGGCAGCGTATACTCTGACAAGGGTAATGTCCGTCTCACCCCTTAGGGCAGCTATGAAAAGCCTGACAAACAGTTGTGTGCCCTGTTGGGTGTGGTGGCTTGCCGGCCTGACGATGCTCGTCTGCGAGGGCAACAGCATAGCGCAGACCGTGGCTGATCAACCGCAGGCTATTGATCGAGCCGTTGATCGCGAGTCCGAGATCCCGCAGCCAGCCACGCATCACATGGGCCGCGAAATCGCGCAGACGATGCACTACACAGGTGCACCGTGGTTGGTCCGTGAGAGCCGACAGCGGGAGGAGGATTGCCGGATGCTCTTAGAGGCCTTGGCGATCCAACCGGGGCAGACTGTCTGCGACATGGGATGCGGCAACGGCTTCTATACGCTGGAGTTGGCAAAGTTGGTTGGGCCCAAGGGCCTCGTCTATGCGGTTGATATCCAACCCGAGATGCTCCGTCTGTTGTCGCGTCGTGCCGTCGATGATCACTTAACCAATATCAGGCCCGTGTTGGGCACGGCAATCGACCCGCAACTGCCAAAAGGCGTTATCGATGTCGTGCTTTGCATTGATGTCTATCACGAGTTTTCACACCCCGAGGCCATGCTTGCAAAGATCAAAGAAAGCCTATCGTCCGATGGTCGACTGGTCTTGGCGGAGTTTCGCGGGGAGGATCTCGAGGTGCCAATTAAGCCGCTCCACAAGATGACAAAGGCGCAGGTAAGGTCAGAACTGGAGCCAGCCGGCTACAAAATAATGCGAGAATTCGATAAGCTCCCCTGGCAGCACCTGCTTTTTTTTGGGGTCGGGAACGGCACATCGGCAGCCCACTAGGGCTCTCAAGGGGGTGGGTAAATGGTCAAATTACGAGCTCATTCAGGGGATTTTGAGCTCTTTTGGTAATTTGGGATAGCAGGGCCCCAAATTCTTTGTCGGGGGAGAAAAATCGCTTGCAATTGCCATTTTGAATTACTACAGTGGGGGGGAGAGTAGGTTTTGTAATTTGGGAGATACCCTCCCAACGAAGCAGTGCGCGGCTAAAATTGGATCGGGTCGGGATGGGGAAAGAACAGACAACGGGACGACCAAAACAGAAAAGCTAATTTCCGAGAAGCCAATCTCACTTGAGTGTTATGAAGTCTTTTGTATTTAGTAATGTCGCCAGTGCCTCGCGCAATCCCCAAGGTGGATCGCTCGACCCTGCAACGACCGGGGCGTTCAGTGAAAATGATGGGGGAGTTTCTTCTACCGCAGGTGTGACCGTCATGGCAGCCCCGTCAGTAATGGATCAGGGCCAGCAGGTTCGCGGTTTCGGATCATTTTCAAATGGAAGTACTGGCGGGAGTAATTGGGTGCTCGGTGGCAATGCTGCGGTGCGCCGGATTGCGAAGTCGATTGAGCGGGCGGCCGAAGTTGAGTGCACGGTTTTAGTTTCGGGTGAAACAGGCACTGGCAAGGAACTCTGGGCACGGCTCTTGCATCGCAGCGGCCCGCGAAAAGACAAAATATTTGTGCCGGTCAACTGTGCGGCCCTCACGCCATCGCTGGCCGAGAGCCAATTGTTTGGCCATGAGAAAGGTGCCTTTACTGGAGCGCAGGGTCGTTCACTCGGTATCTTCCGCGCGGCTCAGGGCGGCGTGATCTTTCTGGATGAAATTGGTGAAATGCCAGCCGAACTGCAGCCCAAGTTGCTGCGAGTATTGCAGCAACGCGAGGTTCTTCCGGTTGGTGCCACCCAGCCAGTGCCTATTGATGTGCAGATCGTCGCGGCCACCAATCGCAATCTGGAGTTCGAGGTCGAGAAGGGCACGTTTCGCGAAGATCTTTATTACCGGCTCAACATGATTGAACTCCGCGTGCCGTCGCTCCGCGATCGCATGGAAGATATCCCTGAGTTCATCAACTTCTTTGCTCGTCAGTTTTCAAAGAAATATCGCTTGCCCCTCTGGCAGCCAACCGATGAAGTGCTCGATCAATTCTGTCGTTTTGATTGGCCTGGTAACGTGCGGCAGTTGTCGCATGTGATTGAGCAGGCCTATGTACTGCAGATTGAACCGCAGTTGCCACTACGGTCTGGATCTCTCAAAGAAGCTACCGGGTCCTCGGGTCTACCGTGCTTAGATCTGACAAAATTGAGACAGCAGGCAATCAAACAAGCTCTCGTTGTCACCCGAGGCCACAAGGCTCAGGCCGCCAAATTGCTGGGCGTTCATGCCAACACGCTTACGCGGTTGATCCGTGAAGACATTACCGACGAGTGATTTCTAACCGGTTCGAATCACACCGCGAAGACCGCTTTATTTTGGCAGACGACATGTGCCGTCGTCGCAACTGCCTTCGAAATATTTGCCGGCGATTGTCATCCGGTTTCGGGCGATGACAGCATAGAGGTGTTGCCAGAGCGGCAGTGTGCCGGGGATGTGCAGACAAATCGCCAGCGGCCAAAGCAGCGGAAGTTTTCTCGAGAGATACCGGACCGCTTCGGCACCGCCACGGGCTCGTCCGCTACGATCGACAATAAACATCTGTGACATCAGATCGTCGTAGGGCACTTCAGGAAAGTCTTGAGCAACGCTCGCCTCATGCAGGGACGTGAAAAGAAATCTCCCCATCAGGTCGAGTCGCCGCAGAATTGCAATCTGACTGCGGCAAAACCGACACTTGCCATCGTAGAGTACGGTGTCGAGCTGCGGGTGGTTGCGGGTCGTGAGCATGATCGCAGAAGAATCGTGGAGGGTTGAAAGAACCCTCATAGTCTAGCCTGCCACTCACTCCTTGATCAGATTCTTTGGCAGCGTGCAAAAATTGAGGACGGTAACTGCCCCCAGCGAAATCAGACCCCAAGGAGCCCAGTCGGGAGCCGTAAAAATGTGAGGACTTCCGCGGCCGTCCATTGGCAGCAGGACTGCAGAATCGACGAGCAACAATTCCAAACCGACAACGCAGGCAAAAATACCCGCAGCTAAAAAAAAGCTTTTCAACATATGTTTGAGTGCGCTCACGTTGAGCGAGTCGATCCTTTCTTAAAAATATTCCTCGGCCACTCGAAGCCTGTGTGGTCTCATCGGTCTGTCTCATCCAGGGAATCCACCAGTTTACCGGCCGCGCAGAAGATAACGATTGCAGCGGTGAAGCGGCCAGGAAAGACAGCCCGCCGCCGTTTGTGTGGGGCGTAAAAAATCACTGGCTCGGCTTAGGCAAAGATCGCGTCGACGGACAGACCCTTACCATCTTGCGTGGCATAAAAGGGCCTGCCCTCGATATCAAAAACGGTCTGAGGGCTGACCCCCATGGCCGTAAAGAGCGTGGCATGCAGATCACTCACGCCAACAGGATTTTCTACTGCGAGGCAAGGCCGCTCGTCGGCCGTCTTGCCATAGACAAACCCCTTGCGAACGCCGCCACCAAAAAGCACCACTGTCGAGCCACCAGTAAAATGCCTGTGCTGACCGTAGTGATTTGGTTGCTGGAGAAAATCTTTTGGTGAATTGGCCTGATCGTTGGCACTTGATCCTGGGCGACCTTCCACGATCATGTCGCGGCTAAACTCGCTGGCAATGACCACAAGCGTTCTGTCGAGCATCCCTCGCGATTCCAAATCTCGGATCAGCGTGGCAATCGGACGATCGATCTCCTGCTTGAGCTTGGCCAATGTTTCGTGGCCCCGATCATGCGTGTCCCAGTGCACAAAAGGAATGTATTCCGTCGTTACCTCGACATACCGTGCGCCGTTTTCCACTAGGCGTCTTGCCAGCAAGCAACCGCGTCCGAAGCGACCCGTATCGTACTTTTCCAGAACTTCTTTTGGCTCCTGCGTGCTATCGAAGGCATTTCGCTCCTTTGCACTTAAAAGTCGGTGGGCATTTTCGAGGCTTCGCAGCATCGACTCTTGGTGGTAGTCGCTGGTGAACTCGCGATTGGGCGCACTCGCCACAAGCTTTTTGAAATGTTTGTAACGGCTGGCAAAACGCCCCGGCTCCATGCCTTGCGGTGGCCGCACGGCAAGCGCTGCCTGCTCTGGATAGGGCAGATTCATCGGGCCAAACTCGCTGCCAAAAAATCCGGCAGTTGTGAAAGCTTTGATCTCCTCGTTTTCGCCAATCCCCTCGAGTCGCTGCCCGATATTGATAAACGCTGGCATTACCGGATTGCGGGGACCGAGCACGCGGCTGATCCAGGCACCGATGTGCGGGCACGCCACCGTTTGCGGCGGTACATAGCCGGTGTGCCAGTGGTATTGATGACGCGAGTGGAGAATACTGCCCAGATCGGGTTGCACGTGAGAACGGATCAGTGTGGCGCGGTCCATCACCTCTGCAATCTGTTCGAAGCCTTGGCAAATCTGCACCCCATCCAGCGAAGTTGGGATCGCAGGAAAGGTACTGATCACATCGGGTACGGCTAGTCCCGGTGCAAACGGCTTATATTTTTTTGGATCAAATGTGTCGGGCGCTGCCATGCCGCCAGCCATCCAGAGCACAATGATGGCATCGGCCTTTGCGGGTGGGTGAACAATTGCCACTGCCTCACTGCTGGCCCGCCCGCGAGGCTCAGGCAGCAAGAGCGTTGCGCTGGCTGCTGCCGCAAGGCTTCGGACAAATTCCCGACGGCTGGTATTTTCCATAGGTTTCGCTCAGCGAATGATTTGAAACTCGGGCAGCATCACGATCGTCCAAAGACAGTCAGCCACGCTCTGCTGCGAAGGCGTGTCGCCAAGAATCTCTCCGGCAGCGGCCGTTTCTTCAGCGGTCGCTGTGCGAGACAGCGCCGCCGCAAAAAGCCATGCAATAAGAGTATCGACTGTTGGCCCGTGCTGGTCGAGGATTCGACGCCCGCCCGCTGCAAATGCGTCTGAAAGCCCCTGTTCATTGGCTAATTGGATTGCTTCCAGAGTTGTCAGATCGCTGGGGCGGCTGGTCACTATTTGATCCCTATTGGGACGGCCAAGAGCCACCATCAACGCGGTGCTTTTGACGAGCACCGCGCGGACCATGGGCTCGACTGCCGCTGCGTCCCCTTCAGACTGCTGGGGGCGCACGACATTGCCATCGGGTTTCGCAGGAGCGGTAAAGGTGAGTTGCCAGACAGCGTCAGTAAACTGTTCAGCCGTCATGCGTCGCGGCAAGGGGCCGTCAAAGCGGTAGTCGGCCCCTTGCGGTTGGCCACTCACAGCGGGTGTGGCTGCGGCGTACGCTTCGGATGTGCAGATCAATTCCAGCACCTGCTTGACATTCCACTGCTGCGTCACGAGTTCACCAGCCAGCACCTCTAGGAGATCCTCGCTCCAGGGCCGAACTCGCAGCGAGTCAACCGGATGCACAAGCCCACGGCCCATCAGCCGATGCCAGAGTCGATTGACTGCATTGCGCGAGAGCCAGCCATTTTCTGGCCGCGTGATCAGGGCAGCCAATTGCTCCAGTCGCTTGGGCGGTGGGGCGGCAGGGTCAATTTGCCCGAGTTCGTCAAAGAGCCAGGCGGGAGTGGCCGTCACACCGGTGGCTTTGTCGCAGCGATGCAGTTCGAGCGGTTGAGCCGTTGAGATCGCTGCTAGATCGTAGGTTTGTTTGAGCGTCCAGCGGTCGACGAAACTGTCGTGGCAACTGGCGCACTTGAGATTGATGCCTAAAAATGCTTGGCCGATGCTTTGGGCAAACTGCACCGGCACCGTCTGACTGGCGTTTACCTCGCCTCGCCAGACAATTCCATCGATAAAACCGCGAGATTCTTCATTCGGAGAGACTAACTGCCGCACGAATTGGTCGTAAGGCATGTTTGCCACTAGTGACCGGTGCAGCCATGGTGTGATCTGGCGACGGCCGCCAGTGATAAACCCCGTACCCGTGTAGTCATTACGAAGCAGATCGTTCCAAAAAGTCATCCAGTGTTCGGCGTAGCCGAGGTTGTTGGCTAGCAGTTCGCGGACAAGGGCCGTGCGTTTAGCCGGGTCATTGTCGGCGACAAATTGTTCGACGCGTGTACTCGTTGGCAACAAACCAACCAGATCGAGTGAAACCCGGCGGATGAACGTGCGATCGTCAGAGCGAGCCGGCCGTTGAATCTGATTGTCACGCCAGTAGGCATCGATGATGCGATCAATCGGATTGCTACGACTGTCTTGCATCGCAGGTAATTCCACGCTCCGCAGCGTCAAGGGAGGTTCGTAGCCAGTTGTTTTAAATGCGAAGCCTTCCTCCCACGGAGCCATTTCATCGATCCACTGTCGAAGCACGGCAATCGCTTCGGCCGAGAGCGGTTTTCCCTCCGCTGGCATTTTGTAGTCGGGATCGGTGCTGGTGATCCGTGCGATGATTTCACTGGCAGCAGATTTTCCCTCGATCAATCCGGCCGTGCCAGAATCGCCGCCGGCCAGCACGCCGGCCCGCGTGTTCATTGAGAAGCCGCCCTGTTTGGCGTCGCCAGTGTGACACTTGCCACAGTGGACTCGCAGGAGTGGGACAACAGCATGAGAAAAATCAATTGCTTGTGCCTGCGCTCCACCCAAAGCAACACAGGCAAAGGCTGCAAAACGCACGCACAAGCACGCTCTCGGGTGGCGCAGAACGAATAAAGACGGTCTCACCGGTGGAGACGAACTATTTGGCAAAACGAGGATCACCGGGGTTTCCCCGAGAAAGTGTGTAGGCGATAAGATCGAGCACCTCGGATTCGCTCAGTTGATCAAACAGCCCTTTTGGCATCAGCGACTCGCTCGACGGCAAGATCTCCTCGATCACCGAACGGGGAATCTCGACCAGCTTCGCGGCATCCTCAGGATCAGTAACGATCGCCACATTTCGTTGATTTTCAGAGACGATGCGGCCTATCACGGCCTTGCCATCAGTTGTCTGGATGATGCTGCCTTTATATTGGTCGGAGATGACCTTACTCGGAAGCACGATTGCCTCGACAAAATCCTGAAGTTGAAACCGGCCCCCTGCCTGCGTGAGATCTGGGCCTGTTGCCCCACCGTCTTCGCCATAGCGATGGCAGACAATGCACCGCACCGCCGCGAACGCCCGCTTGCCATGCTCAAAGTTGCGAGTGCCATTGCCCCCATCTTTTTCTACCGCTGAAAGAACATCCTCCACCGTCCAGGCCCGCCCCGGGCCTTCTGGCTTGGGCAGAACTGGTATCGCATAGGGCTTCTGGGCAGCGATGGCACGAATTTCTGCCCGTTCTTTTTCCGATAAAGCTGCCAGACTGTCATTTTCAATGTTGGCCAGAAACTTTCGAAAGCTGTTGCCACCGGCCCACTCGCGGGTACGTCCAAACCACTCCAGATAGCCCTTGCGATCGGCCAGCGTCCAAGCGGTTGGTTCCTGCACGGTCCGAAGCGCGTAGGCGTAGTGAACATGCAATAAGTCGGCACGTTTTTCCAGTGCCGCCCGCACATCTTTACCGTAGCCGGCATTGCGAGTGATCAGTTGTTGAAGATCTTTTTCGTCTGTTGCCAGATTAGTTGACCCGGCCGAGATGCTCGGAGCCGAGAGCATGCCAACGAGCTTTGTAACAATGCCAGGAGCGCGAACGGCAATTAACAGACTGGAGAGTTCCCGATCGAGATCAAAGGTGCCCGATGGGAAAAGCGGTCCAAGCGTTTTGGCGATCTGGGCCTTGGCCTCTGCGGTTGGTTCGCCCAGCCGTATGATGGCCAGTTGATACGCCCGAACCAGCTCGATCTGGCCGGCGGTATCGAGCGACTTGGGATCGATTTTCTCAAGTGCAGCGAGCACCAAAGGCTGGGCTGTTTGCTCCGCTTGATGGGCGACGGCAATGGCGGCGGTGATTCTGCCACGGGGGTCGGTGACGGCCAAAGCCTTCTCTTGCCAGAGATCAATCGGCTGATGCTCAAGTGCCACGCGAGCGGCGTAGCGGATAAAGCGATCGGTGTTTGAAAGCTGTGAAATGGCGACGTTGATCGCGGCAGCGGCATCAGCAGTGGCGGTGTGAAAAGCTTCCAAATCATGCCGTAGTTTTCGCTGCTCCGCTCCTGCAGTATTTTTGGCATCAACAGGCGCGGTTGACTCATCGCCGGCATACGTCACGCGATAGAGTTCACCTTGGCCTCCTCTGCCACCGACCGTAAAGTAAATTGCCCCGTCCTTGCCCACGGTCATGTCCGTTAGAGGGAGTGGCGTGCGGGAAACAAACTCTTCCTTGACCCCCTTGTATGTTGAGCCATCGGGTGTCAAGTGAATCGCATACATCGTGCCAAACGTCCAGTCGCAGATATAGAAAGCCTGCTGATACTTGGCAGGAACCTTTGCACCGTAGCCAAATGCTGCACCCACCGGTGAGCCCGGGCCAATGTCAACGAGGGCCGGTAGGCTGTCGGGTAGCGATGCAGCCCACTTGCCCGAACCGCTGCGCCAGCCGAGTTCACTGCCGCTGGTGGCATGATTGACACGAGTCGGCCGATACCATGGCGTGCCGAAGTCCCATTCCATATCGGCGTCGTAGGCAAACAGTTCACCGTCGGCACTGAAGGCCATGTCATAAGGATTGCGGTAGCCAGTGCTCCAGACATCCCATGATTTTCCGTCGGGATCTGTACTCGCGATGTAGCCACCCGGTGCGATGATGCCAGCCGCATGGCCGTTGGCATCCCACATGCGAGCCACCATCTGATCTTCATCCCAGTTGGCCGGCACTCGACTGCTGGCGTTCGCCGGTAATTCGACGCGCCGCTGCTTGGTGCGGATGCCCCCCATCGTTTGTGGCTCGGTAATATTCTTGACATCGAACGGCACTTTTGTGTGGTTGCCACAGATGACAAACAACCGCTTGCCATCAGGTGAGAGCAGGATGTTGTGCGGGCCGTGTTCGCCGCCGCCATGGAGTTCGCGGAGTTTCTCCACCTTGTCCAGCGTGTCGTTACCGTCGGAATCGGTGACGCGGTAGAAGCCGCTGCCCGTGCCTCCGTTACAGGCGACATAGAGCGCATCGAATGCCCAGAGAAGGCCTTGCGCACCGGTGATTTGGGCGGGGATTTTTTCGACGATCGTGGGTTGCGATCCATCGAGCGGCGCAGGCGTGATCCGCACCAGTCCTTTGTCGCCTTGGTCGCCAGCGATCAAGCGGCCCTTGGGGTCAGTTGTCAACGAGACCCAGGAACCGAGTTCGTCGCGTGGCACCGTAAAAAGTCGCTCAACTTTAAAGCCCTTAGGCACGGCAAAGGCTGGGCCGGTTGGATTGGTGGCCGGGGCGGAAGCGGCTGAATCGCCGACCACAATTGTCGGTTGTGGAACAACGGGTTGTTGCCATGTTTTGACGGGGGGGGCTGCCGGTTCGTCGGCTTTGAGTCGAGGCGCCGCCGAGAGCATCGTTGCTAGCACTCCCAGGATGACGAGCCAACATTGGGGCTGGTTTGGCAGCATGCGATTTGTGAGGTTTGAAAAAGAACTCACCAAAGCGAGGGCAGTTTTCAGTCTGGTCATCGGAATCGACCCTGTAAGTAAGGAAGGATGAGGGAAAAAAATGGAGACGGGAAAGACAGGAAGGCAGGGGTTCAAGTCGGTTGGCCACGCTACGATTGAACAGAGAAGTATACTGTGGGTCAGGTGAATATTGTAGGGATAAAACTTGGTCTTCTCGAGGGCTTTAGTCAGATGCGATCCAGCCGTTGGTTCTATCGGCTAGTTGTGGCCCTTACGGGGCTCTTCGCAGCCACGCCGTTCCTTGCCGCCGATGAGCACCTAGAAAAAGTCCCCGCGGCCCCCTCTCTCCAACGACCGCTCAATGTGGTCTTTATCATTTCTGACGATCAGCACTGGCGGGACTACGGCTTTATGGGTCATGCCCACTTGCGCACGCCACACCTTGATCGACTGGCGCGGGAGAGTCTCGTCTTTCGGCGTGGGTATGTGCCGACAAGCCTTTGTTGCCCGAGCCTGGCATCGCTGATCACCGGCCGCTATCCGCACCAGCATCGGATCACTGGCAATGATCCACCTGCGGGATTGCCAGCCAAGGCCGGCCGTGAGCAGATGAACAAACACCTCGAGGAGTGGCCGACGCTGCCGAAGCTCGTGAGGGACCAAGGGTATAAGAGCTTGCAGACAGGTAAGTGGTGGCAGGGAAACTTTTCTCGCGGTGGCTTTACTGACGGCATGACTAAGGGCGTCCGGCACGGCGACGACGGGCTGGAGATCGGTCGTAAAACGATGCAGCCAATCCAAGACTTTGTCACAGCCTGTCAGGCAGAACACAAGCCATTTTTTGTCTGGTATGCGCCGATGCTGCCACACGATCCGCACGATCCACCCAAAGATCTTGTCGATCACTACGCCGCCCTCACCCCAAGCATCCATCTGGCCCGCTATTGGGGCAACATTGAACGGTTCGATCGCACGGTGGGGGAGTTGATTCACTTTCTGGACAGGCAAAAACTTTCTGAGGAGACGCTTGTAGTCTATGTCACTGACAATGGCTGGATCCAAAATCCTGATCGTCCGGAGTATGCTCCTCGATCCAAACGCACGCCTTACGAAGGGGGCATTCGCACGCCGATCATGCTGCGGCAGGTGGGGAAAATTGAGCCGGCCGTGAGCGAGTCGCTGGCCAGTAGTATCGACATCATGCCAACGGTGCTGGCAGCGTGTGGCATCCAGCCACCGGCGAGCCTGCCGGGCGTGAACCTTTTGGACACGCAGGCCGTGACCGCGCGGCGGCAAATTTTTGGTGAGTGTTTTACGCACACTCTGATCGATCTCGACGACCCAGTCGTGAATCTACTCTCGCGTTGGACGGTGCGAGACAACTGGAAGTTGATCGTGCCGCACAAGGACGGACCGGTCGAACTCTTCGACCTCGGAAAAGATCCGGAGGAAACTCAGAACCTGTCCGCCAGCCATTCCGATGAGGTGCAGTTGCTTCGCGAGAGCCTCAAAGCTGCGTGGCCTTTAAGTCCGGCCCGCTAGCAGAGCAGACTTCTAGGGACAAACGAAAGACTCAGAAGCTGTAGACTTTGACTTTGCACGCGTCTTACGGGAGAGTATTGCCAGTGGGTCACGTGACAGATCGCTAAAATCAGCGACTCCATGACGAACAGCGATCAGTCAGCCATCAGCAGAGAGCCCAGACACCGCGTTTGCAGGAGATTTCCAATGATTGGTTGTAGCTCAAAGTGCTCGCTCATCTGGCGGGCGTGTCTCTTACTTTTGATGTATGTGCCTAGCCCATCGCCATTGCTGGCTGACAATTGGCCCAACTGGCGCGGCCCAGCCCTCGATGGCGTTGCGGCGGATACCGGGTATGTCACGTCCTGGAGCCCAACTGAAAATGTGCTTTGGCGAATAAAACTGCCCGGCCTAGGCGCCAGCACGCCCGCAGTGTGGGACGACAAAGTGATTGTCACCTGTGCCATTGATGGCAAGGACGCGGCCATTTGTCTGGACCGCAACGGCAAGGAAGTGTGGCGATCCATGCTCAATACCGAAAAGGCGGGCAAGCACAAGAAGGCTACCGGTTCCAATCCATCGCCAGTGACCGACGGGAAAAATGTCTGGGTCTATTACAAGAGTGGAGAGTTGGTCTGCCTGCGAATGAACAATGGCGTTATTGCTTGGCAGACAAATCTACAAGAGCGATTTGCGAAAGACACGCTCTGGTGGGATCTGGGCACATCCCCTGTGCTCAGCGCCCGCGCCGTGATCGTGGCTGTCATGCAAAGCGGCCCGAGCTACTTGGTCGCCTTTGATCGTTTGACCGGAAAGCCCCTCTGGAAACACGATCGGATGCTCACCGCGCCCGAAGAAGCAGCTCAGAGCTATTCAACGCCAGTGGTTTTTAAAGGCGACCCAAAAAAGAAAGAACCAAAGGAAATGTTGGTCGTGCTGGGTGCTGACCACGTGACAGCACACGATGCAGTCACAGGCCGGGAGTTGTGGCGCGTGGGCGGCCTCAATCCAGCCGGCGACAAGTTTTTCCGCTCAATTGCGTCGCCTGTTGTTGCCGGTGACTTTGTGATTGCGCCTTATGCGCGGGGCAACACGATCACCGGTATCCGCCGTGGCGGTGCGGGGGATGTAACGGCCAGCCATGTGGCGTGGACTCGTAAAGATATTGGGTCTGATGTGCCGACTCCCGCCACCCGGGACGGTCGTCTGATCGTCTGCACGGATAAGGGGATGATCGCCTGCCTCGATGCTCCTTCTGGTGCCACGCTCTGGACCGGAGAACTACCAAAAAATCGCAACACGTATAGTTCGTCGCCCGTATTAATGGAGGGGATCGATGGGAAAATTATCGTCACTCGCGAGGACGGCCATTCAACCATTGTTGCAGGCCCAGCCACTCAGGCCGGCAGTTTTTCAGTGATCGGAGAAGGCTCGCTCGATGAAATGACAGTTGCCACTCCCGTCTGCGTTGACGGCAAAATATTTTTGCGCACCCACGACTCATTGTGGTGCATTGGTAAGAAGGAATAAATTCACAGATCGATAGATCGTTCGATCGCTACTCTGAAGGCGGTGCTGAATGCGGTTGCTTTTCAAACTGTTGTTGTGCGCGATGGTCTTCGGCATCGGGACTGCGCAGGCTGACGAACCAGCGACCAAGGAGGCCCCTGACCAGCCACCGTCACGACTGCTTGTCGTGACGGTCACCAAGGGTTTTCGGCACGGTTCGATCCAAACAGCCGAGCCTGTGCTTGAAGAACTCGGTCGCACCAGTGGCCTGTTTCATGTCGACTTTCTCAAGTCGGGTGACAACGAGCAGTTTGCCAAAGCATTTGAACTTGAGTCACTGGCCAACTTTGATGGAGTCATCTTTGCCAGCACCACGGGCAATCTCCCGATTCCAGATCTGCCTGGCTTTATGGAGTGGATCCGTGGGGGCAAGGCATTCATCGGCATACACGCGGCCACCGACACGCTGGGCGGTTCGGATGCCTACTGCGAGATGGTAGGCGGATCGTTCGCGGGCCATCCGTGGGGCGGAGGTGACGAAAGCGGCTTCGTCGTTCAGGAGCCAACACATCGCTTAACGGCGATGTTTCCCCAGAGATTTCGCTGGAAGGATGAAATTTACCAGTACGACAAACGCTTCCAGCCTGAAAATCTGCGGGTGTTGATCAGCCTCGACATGTCCGCGAGCAACAAGCGGGAACCGTGGCATGTGCCGGTATCGTGGATTCGGGATTACGGCAAGGGCCGAGTGTTCTATACCAACTTGGGCCACAACGACGCTACCTGGAAAGATGTTGTGTTTCAGAAACACCTGACGGAGGGAATCGCCTGGGCTCTGGGACGATTTGACGCCCCATCAAAAGCCAATCCCGACACGCAAGCGGCGGAGTATCTGCGCAGTGTCCTCGCCGTGGCAGCAAATGCATTGGGGAAAAATCCAGACGACTACCGCGTCAAGGCCGACGCCAAGATTGCGGCTGACCCCACATGGGCCACTGGCTTGCGGCCAATGCTGCTAGAAATTCGCGAGATGAAGCCACCCGCGCGAGCCGAGACGTATACCAAGCTCATCGACGAGATTGAAAAGCCATAAAAAAGAGGTCGCACACTATGAAGTCCTTGCGTGCGTTGGCGACGCTCCTAGTAACTTTTTTTCTATCAGTCGAGATACAGATAGAAATGGCGGCGGCGGCAGAGACTCAAAAACAGCCCAACGTGCTGCTGATACTCTGCGACGACTTGTGCTGCGCGCTTGGCTGTTACGGTGATACGACGGCCATCTCGCCACACATCGACACATTGGCTGCTCGCGGGCAGCGATTTGCCCGCGCGTATTGCCAATACCCGCTCTGCAATCCGAGCCGCGCGAGTCTGCTCAGCGGCCGTCGGCCGAGTCAGACAAAGGTTCGAGATAATGAAAAACACTTTCGCGATGTTGACCCGAAAGTGGTGACGCTGCCTCAGGCTTTTCGGCAAGCTGGGTGGCAGAGCGAGCGGATTGGCAAGCTCTACCACTATGGTGTGCCAAGCCAGATCGGCACAGATGGCCTCGACGATCCTCCCAGTTGGAACGCCGTTTTTAATCCGAAAGGCCGAGACGTTGCTGACGAGAAAAAAATATTCTCACTGCGGCCGGGGGAGTTTGGCGGGACAGTGAGTTGGCTTGCAGCGGATGGGGATGACGCCGAGCAGACCGACGGCATCGGGGCAGCTCAGGCGGTCAGGCGACTTGAGGAGTTTGCCCAGAATCAGAAACCATTTTTTCTAGCGGTAGGATTTTATCGGCCGCACACACCCTATGTGGCTCCTCAGGCGTGGTTTGAAAAGCATCCCCTGTCTGGCGTGCATCTGCCGGAAGTGCCTCAAGACCACGACGCTCTCCTGCCGCCAGCGGCAATCAAAAGCCGCAAGGCAGAGCAGTCGCGACTGACTGGCAGGCTGGGTCGTGAGGCGTTGCAGGCCTACCGGGCGAGCGTCTCATTTGTCGATGCTCAGGTGGGAATTGTGCTGGACAGTCTCGAGCGACTCGCACTCACTGACAATACGATCGTGGTTTTTACAAGCGACCACGGCTACCACCTCGGCGAACACGGTCTCTGGCAGAAGAGGAGTCTGTTTGAGGAGAGTGCCCGTGTGCCGCTGATCATCGCCGGTCCCAAAGCAGTTGGCAAAGCCGGTGCTGTTTGCCAACACACGGTGGAACTGATTGATCTAATGCCGACGCTCTGCGATCTCGCCAGCGTGCCGGTTCCAGCGGGAGCCGACGGTCGCAGCCTTGTCCCGATGCTCGGCACGCACCAAGGGGAGCAGGCTCTACCAGCGGTAGAGAATCATCCGGCATTCACAGAAGTGGTGCATGGCAAGGTTCGGGGCATCAGCCTTCGCAACCAGCGATACCGGTACACGCTTTGGAACGGCTCAAAAGAAGGACGGCAGCTTTACGACCACGACTGCGATCCGGGCGAACTGTTAAACCTGGCCGACCGACCCGAGCACCGCGATACGGTTGCCACGCTCGACGCCGAATTGCGAAAATCGATGAAGAATGACCTGACTGCGGCACCGCCTCCAAATGTCATGATCATTCTGGCTGATGACCTCGGCTTTTCTGATAGTTGCTGTTATGGAGGCGAGATCGACACGCCACACGTGGATAGTTTGGCTGCCGGTGGGATTCGATTCACTCAGGCCTACAACACAGCCCGCTGTTGGCCGAGCCGAGCCGCCTTGCTGAGCGGATTTTATGCGCAGTCGATTCGCCGCGATGCCCTGCCGGGCGACAAGGGCGGGATGCAAAAAAGTAGACCATCATGGGCGAAATTGCTGCCAGAGTTCCTCAAGAAGGCCGGCTACAGCACGTACCATTCCGGTAAATGGCACATCGACGGTTCGCCTCGGGACGGCGGTTTTGAACGCTCGCTGAGCGTAGCAGGCGTTGGGCAGGACAACTATTTCGCACATCAGGGAGTCTTTGAGGACGACCGCCCGCTGCCGCCGAGCGAAGATTTTTATGTCACCAATGCCGTTGGCGAACATGCTGTTCGCTGTCTGAAGGACCATGCCTCGAAGCGAGGTACAACGCCGTTTGTGAGCTACATCGCCTTCACAGCGCCCCATTTTCCGCTGCACGCGCCCAAGGAATTGATCGAGAAATACCAAAAGCGTTACGCGTCCGGCTGGAACGCCGTGCAGCAGGCAAGATTTGCGCGGATGAAAGAGCAAGGCATTGTGAACAGTCCCTTGCCGCCCATGGAGCACAAGATCGGTCCCCCCTATCCATTCCTCAATGAAAAGAGCATTCGACAGTTGGGCGGTAGCGAAATAGATCGGCCACTTCCCTGGGAACAACTAAGCCCTGAGCAGCGCGATTTTCAGTCGACCAAGATGGCCATTCACGCAGCCATGGTCGAGGCCATGGACCGGCAGATTGGAGAAGTGTTGAAGCAATTGCGAGCCATGGATGCCCTCGATAATACACTTCTTATCTTTGCCAGCGACAACGGTGCCACCGCTGAGATGATGATTCGCGGCGAAGGCCACGATTCGACTGCACCATCCGGTTCGCGGAAAACGTTTCTCTGTCTGGGTCCGGGTTGGTCGAGTTGTGCAAACACACCGTTTCGCCGCCACAAAACCTGGGTTCACGAGGGGGGCATCGCCACGCCTCTGGTGGTTCACTGGCCACAGGGAATCGCCGCCCGGGGTGAACTTCGGCATCAGATGGTGCACCTGATCGATGTGACGCCCACGGTGCTGGAAGCAACCGCTCTGACAGACCTTGGCGAAAAAAATGGCAGAGAGTTTCCGCCGATGCAGGGTCGAAGTTTTCTGACGGCTCTGGCCGATGACAAGGCCGTTGTGCACGACACGCTCTGGTGGTGCCACGAGAACAACCGAGCGGTGCGCGTTGGCGACTGGAAGCTCGTCGCGGCCAAAAATACAGCGTGGGAACTCTACGATCTGAGCCACGATCGGGGTGAGATCAACAATCTTGCGGCCAGAGAGCCGGAAAAAGTTTTGAAACTTGAGAAAACGTGGGCCACCCTTGCCGAGGAGTGCCGGTCACTTGCGTCGCAGGAGCGGCCCGTGGCAAAGACGGCCTCAAAGCTGCTTCCGCAGCCAGGTCTCGCCATGTCCAAGCAGCCAGAAAAACCCCCCAACATTATTTATGTGATGACCGACGATCAGGGCTACGGAGACATTGCGGCTCATGGGAATCCTATTGTCGAGACTCCTAACCTCGATCGAATGTACGGCCAAAGTGTGCGGTTGACGGAGTTTCATGCTAGTCCCACGTGCGCGCCGACTCGTGCTGCGCTCTTGAGCGGTCGTCATGAATTCCACTCGGGGGTCACGCACACAATTTTTGAACGCGAGCGGTTGGCCCTTTCTACGACCACCCTTCCGCAAGTGCTGCGACGCACCGCCGGCTATACGACAGGAATCTTCGGCAAGTGGCATCTTGGGGACGAAGATGCGTATCAGCCGGGCCAGCGAGGATTCGATCGCGTCTGTATCCACGGGGGTGGTGGCATCGGCCAGACCTATCCGGGGAGTTGCGGTGATGTGGCGGGCAATAGGTATCACAATCCAGTGGTTCGCAGCGACGGAAAGTTCATTTGCACCCAGGGCTACTGTACAGATGTGTTTTTTCAGGCCGCACTGGACTGGATTGACGAATGCCGCCAGACGGAAAAACCTTTTTTTTGCTACCTCACCCCCAACGCCCCTCATGATCCGCTGGATTGCCCGGCTGGGTCTGATGCGGCTGTCTTAGCCAAACTTGAAGCGGCCACTATTTCTAACCCAAAGCAGCGGCCAAAGATCGCTCAGTTTTACGCGATGATCGAGAACATCGACGCAAACATGGGCAGGCTGCTAGCCAAGCTGGATGAGTGGGGACTCACCGAGAATACGCTGGTTGTATTCACAACCGACAATGGCACAGCGAATGGAGCGCCTGTCTGGAATGATTCCATGCGCGGTACCAAGGGAACGCCTTATCGTGGTGGCACACGAGTGCCGTCATTTTGGCGTTGGCCTGGCACGCTGCCGGCCGGGGTCGATGTTTCAGCCCCAACGGCACACATCGATGTTTTCCCCACACTCTGCCAATGTGCTGGGGCGGTTATTCCAGAGTCGCTCGTGGCCAAACTGGAGGGCCGCAGTTTGATGCCGCTGCTGCTCGACGCAGAGGCCGTCTGGGACGATCGCACGCTCATCACGCACGCCGGTCGCTGGCAGCGGGGCCTTGCCGCCGAAAGCGATTCCATTCATTGCAGTGTTCGCTCCGGTCGATTCACGCTTGTTCACACGGAGAATCGATCTGCCGCGTGGGAGTTGTACGACGTAACAGCAGATCCTGGCCAGACCCACAATATCGCTGCTAAGAACCCACGGGTGGTTGAAAAACTGAAGGGCCAGCACGGCCGTTGGTGGCAGAGCGTGCTGCCCGACTTGTGCAATGAAAATCTGGACGGTCCAGCGGAGAATCCATTCAAGCTGGCCTATCGCAGGCAGAACGATAAGTCGACTGAGCAAAAAGAAGTACCAGTGAAGAATGCAGAGTCGCTGCCTGCCGTTGCCGTGCCGTTTCCTGCGGTTCTTCAACCAGCCAAACGCTCACCGAACGTGCTCGTCATTGTGTCGGATGATCAGCGAGCCGACACGATTCACGCGTTGGGCAATGCGGTGATTCGCACGCCAGTCCTCGATGCACTGGTGGCCAGAGGTACGGTTTTCGACCGGGCATACTGCATGGGTAGCACGCATGGGGCTGTCTGCGTGCCGAGCCGGGCCATGCTGCTCTCCGGACGATCCCTGTTTCATGTCAATGATCGGCTCGCGGGATGCGACACATGGCCCGAGGCTTTTGCCCGCAGCGGCTACACAACATTTGTGACGGGTAAGTGGCACAACGGTAAGCAGTCGCTGGTACGGGCTTTTAAAGCGGGCAAGAATGTCTTTCTGGGAGGCATGACAGATCAGTGGAATGTACCGGTCTTCAATTTTCCGCCGGATGCTTTGTCTGATGCTCTTGTGCCGGCAGACTCGCAAGGGCTTCATTCCTCAGAGCTTTTTGCCGATGCGGCAGTTGACTTTTTGAAGAAGGGTGGTGACAAACCTTTTTTTGCCTGGATCGCCATGACCGCACCGCACGATCCCCGCGATGCGCCCAAGGCATTTCAAAAACGTTTTGAGGGAAATCAGCCAGCGCCGCCGGACAATTTTCTGCCCCAGCATCCCTTCAACAATGGTGCCCTTTCTATTCGGGATGAAAAGCTGCTTGGCTGGCCACGCACACGAGAGGCGATTTCCAAGGAACTGGCCGACTATTACGCCTGTATTGAGTCGATGGACGCGCAGATAGGGCGAGTGATCGCGTCGCTTGCCGACACCGGCCGGTTGGATGACACGCTGATTCTTTTTACCAGCGACCACGGCCTAGCCCTTGGCAGCCATGGCCTGCTCGGCAAGCAAAATCTCTACGAGCACTCGATGCGTTCGCCGGCTGTGATCGCCGGCCCGGGCGTACCGGCCGGAAAACGCCTCGATGCACTCTGTTATCTATTTGACTTGACGGCCACGCTGGGTGATCTAGCGGGTGTGGCGGCCCCGGAAAAAAATGAGGGCAATAGCCTGCTCCCAGTCCTGCGAGGGGAGGGAAAAGCCGTCCGCGAGGAGATCTTGTTGGCGTACGGAAATATGCAGCGGGCGCTGGTTACGCCCGAGTGGAAATGGATCGACTATCCAAAAATAAACCGCCACCAACTTTTCTCTCTTGTGCAGGATCCGTCTGAGATGCACGATAGGGCCGAAGATCAGGCTTTATCAGCTCGCGTTAGCTCTTTAAGCTTAGCGATTCTTCGGGCCCAGCGGGCGGCGGACGATCCCTTCGTACGAGATGCCACACGGTAGCACAATTATTATTCGGAGAACGCTTTTGATGTCCCACGCTAAGCCAAACGATCCAAACCTGTCGCCAGGTAGTGCCCGCATCGGACTTGTTTTGTTTGTGATGTATGTGCTGCTCTACGCTGGCTTGATCGGTATCGTGCTCTTTCGACCCGAACTTTTATCAACCCGGCCTTTTGGTGGCGTCAATCTCGCCATTGCCTACGGAATGGGGTTGATTGGGGCGGCTTTTCTGCTGGCTATCGTCTACATGATCGCCTGTCGGATGGTTGAGGGAAGCCCAGCCAGTAGGCAGGCAGCCAGTTCAGGTGGGGTTCGAAAAAAGCAGCATCGCGATTGACGGTGTGGTTCTCCAAAAAAAGAAAGCATGATGCTCTACGAAACATCCCCTTTAGCGATCGCCATTTTTTCGGTCTTTGTACTCAGTGTGATTGGCCTCTCATTTTTCCTTGGACGTAAAGGGCAGTCGGCTCAAGGCTATTACGCTGCGCATGGCGAGATCCACTGGTTTGTCAACGGCATTGCCTTTGCGGGAGACTATCTCTCGGCGGCTTCGTTCCTGGGCATCTGCGGGATGATTGCCTTCTACGGCTATGACGGGTTTCTGTACTCGATCGGATTTCTGGCTGGATGGGTTGTGGCGTTGTTTGTCATTGCCGAACCGATCAAGCGACTCGGTAAATTTACATTTGCTGACGCGCTCGACAGTCAGTTCAACAGCCCCGGCATTAAACTGGCTGTAGCCACCTCAACACTCGTTGTCAGTATCTTTTACTTAATTCCGCAGATGGTCGGCGCCGGGGATTTGATCAGCCCGCTGCTAGGCCTGCCGCATACCGCCGGCGTTGTGCTTGTGGGAGTATCCGTGACGCTGATTGTGGTTACAGCGGGTATGGTTTCAACCACGTGGGTCCAATTTATCAAAGGCTCCCTGCTCGTCTTTTTCTGCGGCGTGCTGACGGTGATGATTCTCAACCGAGGCCTGATCGTGAATGCCGGTGGCGATGCCGGCGTTGAACTCAAGCCGCAGGTCAAAACCATCTGTCCCGATGGTATGCGACTCATCGACGGTGAACCTCAGTCAAAAACGCACGATCTGCGGCCTGTTGGCACGATCAAGTCGTTGCCCGCTCGCTATGCCGGCCAAGCCTCCACTGGCCCCTTGGGACCTCTGGCCTATCTGTCTGCGATTGAAGACTCAACGATCGTCACCTGGACTTCGAAAAAACACACTGATGTTCAAGGGGTGCACACGACCTACTCCCCTGTCGAGCGCAGCGGCAAAGACCTGCTCAAGCCAGGCGGCTATTTTAAAGGGCTCACCACCGGCACGCTGAGCGATAAACTCGATTTTGCCAGTCTCATGCTGGCTCTTTTTTGTGGCACCGCTTCGCTGCCGCACATTCTGATCCGTTACTACACCGTCAAGGATCAGGCGGCAGCGCGAAAAAGCACAGTTGTGGGGATCGCTGTGATCGGTGCTTTTTATGTGCTGACGCTTTATTTGGGTCTGGGGGCTATGGTGAGCGGTGCTCTTGATCCGACAAGTTCCAATATGGCCGCACCTCTTTTGGCAAAGACATTCAGCACAACACTGTTTGCCATCATTTCAGCGATTGCATTTACGACGGTGTTGGGCACGGTGAGTGGATTGATCATGGCTGGCAGTGGCGCGGTGGCCCACGACCTAGTAGAGAATTATTTTCAAATTCCCTTGAGTGATCATGAAAAGGTGCGATGCGGCAAGATTGCGGCGGTCGGTTTGGGAATTGTGGCGATGGTGCTAGGGGTTGCCTTCCGCAACTTTAATGTCAGCTTTCTGGTCGGCTGGGCCTTTAACATCGCCGCTTCGGCCAACCTGCCGGCGCTGGTGATGCTGCTCTTCTGGCCCAGGACGACCAAGCAAGGCATCACGGCGGCAGTCAGTGTGGGAATGGTCTCCTCACTGACATGGATTCTGCTTTCAGCCGACACCTTCGAGAAGGTGTATGGCTGGAGTCGCGAAGCTTCGATCGTGCCCTTTAGCCAGCCGGGACTCGTAACCATTCCACTTGGTTTTGTGGTGCTGATTGTGGTCTCGTTCTTATCGCCAAGACCCACGCAGAGAACCGGTTGAGATGCCACAGCACGCGGTCAATCCCTGTGGTGTTCAGCATCTGGAGGCGATCCGCGCGATTTATAACGATGCCATTGTGCATACTACGTCGCTCTACGAATACGAACCAAGGAGCGTGGAGACCATGCAGGCGTGGTTTGCGACAAAACAGGCAGCCGACTTCCCGGTTGTGGGAATTGAGTCTGAGCCTGGCGTGCTGGCCGGGTTTGCAACGTGGGGTGCATTTCGGGCTTTTCCAGCCTACAAATATTCGATTGAACACTCGGTTTATGTGGCAACTCCCTATCTCCGACGCGGCATTGGTAGAACGCTTCTGGAAGCGCTGATTGCCATCGCGCAGCAGCGACAGTTGCACATGCTCATCGGCGGGATAGACGCTACAAACACCGCGAGCATCGCGCTGCACCAAAAACTCGGCTTCACGCACTGCGGCACGATCCGCGAGGCCGGCTATAAATTTAACCGCTGGCTGGATCTTGAGTTCTGGCAATTGATCCTCGACGCATAAGGGTGTTTGCACGTCGTCAGCGGCTCCGTGCATGACCGCCGGAGTTCTTCAGAGGCAAGGATAGCTTCAGCGAGGGAAGGTGAGGCGTGAGGTGCCAATCATGCCCAGCGAGTCACTCCTACTGGCCGACTCATGAAGCTGCATTTAGGTTCTGGGAAGTTCGTAGCCTTTGCGGTAGTCGCGGGTGAACAGGCGATTGGCCTCGGCGTCCGTGGAACATTCTGTTGCTGGATCAATCGCGAGTTCTCGGCCGAGTTTCATATGAGTCACGTTAAAATCGACACTATTTGCCTTTAGATGATCCTCAAAACTCGTAAATGTTTGGATCACCTGCTTGTCAGCCGCTGCCAGATTCGGTCGCGTGCCTTGGGGCACCGCTTCGCCCAGCGTCCATGAGACATTTCCCAGATGGGCCAGGGCGCTTGAGAGATGACCGTCTTCAATATCTAGATGCAGGTCGCTTTGATTGCGACTTTTGATGGCTTTGACAAAGTTGGCGAAGTGGGCCTGGTCATTGCCACCAGACCACTTACCGAGTTGCTTGCCGTCGTAGTCAAATGCCACACCAGAGGTGTAGTTTGGCGAGACGGCATAGCCTGTCGTGCCCCACCAGATAGTAGCCACACCAAGCGAACCCGCCTTGAGTCCGTAGGACTCCGGGGATTTGATCTCCAGGCCGCGCACATCTGAAATCAAGACCGCATCATCCCACTGAAAAAGCGTTACTTGACTGTTAGCCATGTCACCATTGTCGATGTAGCCTAAGCGGCCGCCGATGCTCACCACTCGCTTGGGCAGTTCTTTTTTCCCCAATCCCCAGCGCGCTTTGTCGAGTTCGTGGGGATTCTGATTGCCAAGATCACCGTTGCCGGTGTGATGATTCCAGTGCCAATCGTAGTGGAGCTTTTTTCGCGTCGGCACAATCAGTGGTGACGGTCCAGCCCAGAGATCAAAGTCGAGGCCAGGCGGAATCGGTGCGGGGGTATCGACCAAGCCGATACTTGCCCGGCGTTTGTAACAGAGCGCATGAGCCACTCCAATCGCTCCGATCGCACCGCCCTGGACAAAGTCGATGGTCTCTCGCATCCCAGTCATGCTGCGACTTTGTGCGCCCATTTGGCAGATGCGTCCCAGTTTTCGCGCCCATTGCGTCATCACCCGGCCTTCCTCGACATTGTGGCTGCAAGGCTTTTCAACATAGACATCCTTGCCGGCTTGCATCGCCCAGATACTCATCAAGGCGTGCCAGTGGTTGGGAGTGGCAATCGAAATGACATCGATATTGTTATTGTCGAGTAGTGCACGAACATCGGCCACTTGCTGTGGCTTGTGGGGAAGATTTTTAAAACGCTGTTGGTACTTTCCTAATGCGGTCGGATCGCAGTCACAGATGGCCACAAGGTCGGCGTCAGGATTAGCCAGCCATTCGGCAACGTGAGTCCCGCCACGGCCATTGGTACCGATCACGGCAACGCGAAGTTTTTCGTTGGGTCCACGCGTATGAGATGAAACTGGTTCGGCCGCGTTGCTTTGCGAGAGCTTTGTGCCTGCCAAGGCAGCGGTCCCAAGAATAATCGCCTGTTCCACAAAACCGCGACGCGAGAGAGTCATGGCTGATCGATTCCGGAGTGATAGGCAGAGCGATCAAAAATCACACTCACAGAATATCACATCACAGATTGCTCTGCCTGCCGCAACAAAGCTAAACCACGCCTAACATGGGCAGACTTGACTTCTCGCTACAAAGGGCAAGAAACGAGTGGACTGCAGGGGTGAAGGCTCTTCAAAAAGGCGTCATCTCGAGAGACCAGCGACCATAAACATGGCCAATCGCCCGCCGAGAGCCAACCTATTCACGCCCCTGGACGGCGGAAGTTGCGGTACGCTTGGATGACATCAAACAGGTCGGCTGAAATGATTATTTCATCGGCCTGGAAGTCGTTGAGCCACGTGCGATCACTGGCCACTGCGTCGGCCAAGATTGGTAACACATCTCCCAGCGTCACCTTGACGGAGTGAAAATCGAGCGAGTTGCCTAAAACCGAGACGCTCGAATGATCGACTGCTGGCCCGGTGTAGACGCGAAGTTTTCTCATGCCCATGGAACACACTCCTTTGTGAGACGGTGGCAGACGCTGAAGAATTGAGACGGTAGAAAATGGCCTACTGGCCACGGATGGTCGACCGTCTTCTTGACGGCAACCATCTCCACCCTTTAAAGATCGGCTACCGCAGCCAGCAAAGTTTCGCCCAATTCTCCGGTGTGTGAGGAATATGCCTGTTGCGAAGGCAAGCCTGGAGAAGTGGGCAGAATGGACGGGCTTTAGGCGTCGCCATTTTTAAGCGAAAGGCTTTCCATTCGACCGGCGCGAAAGGCTTCCCCCATTGCCTTAGGCACAAGTGCCTCGGCTTGAAACACTCGAGCGCGGTTTTCTGCTGTGGCAGCTTTCATCTCCTGCTCGCGAGCAATGGCAAAACTACGACGCTCCTCCGCCTTGGCTCGAGCCACCCGCGTGTCGGCCTCTGCCTGATCAGCTTGAAGACGAGCACCGATATTTTCACCGACGTCGATGTCGGCAATGTCGATTGACACAATCTGAAACGCCGTCTGGGCATCGAGGCCGCGGTGTAGCACCGCTTTGGAGATTTGGTCGGGATGTTCCATCACTTCAAAGTGACTCTCTGCCGAACCGATCGAGGTGATGATTCCCTCACCAACGCGGGCGATGATCGTTTCTTCCGTGGCCCCGCCGATGAGTTGTTGAAGGTTTGTACGCACCGTGACTCGAGCACGGATTTTGAGTTCCACACCATTTTTCGCAACAGCCGACAGAGTGGTCTTGCCACTGGCACTGTCCGGGCAATCAATGACCTTAGGATTGACGCTGGTCTGCACAGCATCGAGCACATCCCGACCGGCCAGATCTATGGCGCAGGCCCGATCGAAGTCGAGATCTAGATCAGCTCGATGGGCGGCGATCAACGCGCGGATGACGCGAGGTACGTCGCCCCCGGCAAGGTAATGAGCCTCTAGGCGACGGATCGTGATGTCGCGTCCTAGGCCCGCCTGGGTGGCCATGATCTGCGCCTGCACAATTGTGCGAGCATTCACCTTTCGCAGACTCATTCCCAGCAACTCTAAAAATGTCACCGGAGCTTTTGACCAATAGGCCTGAAACCAGATCTGTCCGTAGTTGAAGAGTAAGAGCAGCATGGCCAGGGCAATCAGCCCCAGCAGTAGACCTGCCACAACCAGTGCCGGCAGGGAAACTTCAGCGGGAAATGGATTTTCAAATTGATTCATGGGAAGCCTTGGCAAAGATCTGGGAATGGACGAACAACTCATCCAGACTAGTTCGCTTTGGGCAGCAAAGAAAGCGGCCCCGGGCTCTGGATCCACTAGCCGTGTGAAAATGGAGTCTTTGTCGCAGAAAACGAAGGGTAATTCACCGGCTCAAAGTTCCTCTTCGTGCACTTTCTCAAGGGCACTCATAACCACTCGCCACCACTTGTCCCACCCTTATCAGTAGACCAGGGCACTTTCGATGCGGTGGGGTGCGAGGCGTTCGCGGCCCCCGAGAATGGTAACTTCAAGCAAAAAAGCCGCTCCAGCCACGATGGCGCCGCCTGCCTCGATCAGCCGCATGCAGGCTTGGGCAGTGCCTCCCGTGGCGAGCACATCATCGACGACGAGCACGCGAGCGCCCGCTGCGAGGACGCCGCGGTGCATCTCTAAGCGGTCGCGGCCGTATTCGAGTTCGTATTCGTGTGAGATGGTGTCGGCTGGCAACTTGCCCGGTTTTCGAACGGGAATAACCCCGATCCCCAGTGCCAAGGCCATGGGCGTGGCAAACAAAAATCCTCTGGCCTCCACAGCGGCGATGGCACTGAGCTTTTCATGTTTCCACGGGGCAACGAGTTGTTCGATGGCTGCTGCCAATGCCCTTGGATCGGCAAGCAATGGCGTGATGTCACGAAACAAAATGCCGGGTTTAGGGAAATCGGGGACCGGACGGATAAACGCTTTGAGATCAATAGGTGATTGTGACGGATCGGGGTGTGTCATGGAGATAAAAAGTATTTCTACACGAGGAGGTTACGAAGTTCGTGAATCGCCATCGCTAGGAAAAGACTAGGCACCGTGCCGCAAGGCAATTGTGGCCCTTGGCTCACCGTCGATTTCGATTGCTAGATTTGCCAGCGTTTCGGATTCAATCTGCCGCACCCTCTCTCTTGTCAGTCCCAGTACCACACCGATTTCCTTGAGCGTCATCGGCTCGCCGCCGCCCAGACCAAATCGCAGTTTCAGAATAGTCGAAGCCCGCTTGTCGAGTTGCTCGATGCGAAGTAACACATGTCGCAATGTGTCGCTGTCGAGCAATACATCCGCCGGACACTTGGCGTTTTCGTCTCGGATCATCTCGCCAAGCGACCAGCCGCTGTCGGGTTGCTCTGTCTGTGGCGTTGAATGATGGACATGAATCGCTTTTTTGATGATAGGCAGTTTCTTGCGAGCCAGACCCAGCATCCGTGCGATCTCTTCTGGCGTAGGCACTCTGCCGAGGGCATCAAAAAGACGAGCGGTAGCTCTTCGCCATTTCGATAAAAGTTCGACCATGTAAGCCGGAATGCGGATTGTTTTCCCAGAATTGATCAAGGCCCGTTTGATCGACTGCTTGATCCAGTAGCTTGCGTAGGTGCTGAATCGTGTGCCCATCGTCGGATCAAAACCCTCTACAGCCCGAAGCAAGCCAAGGTTGCCCTCTTCGATCAGGTCGGGGAGCATCAGGCCGCGGTTGTTGTAACCCCGGGCGATGTTCACCACGAGTCGGAGGTTGGCACGCACCATGTGATCACGCGCTTGGGCATCGCCGCGAGCGATTGCATGGGCCAAGCGTTTTTCGTCATCGGCTGTGAGGAGCGATGTTTCGTTGATGTCCCGTAAATAGGTTTCGAGTGGATTCTGTACGGCAATGGTTGGTAGTTTGCGACGGGAAGCTGGCATGGCGTGGGTACGGCTTTCCTGGGCTACGGGTATGTGGGCGGTGGCTTGCAGATCGATCACTTCGACCTAGAAAAGGTATCGACTGGGAAACCTCACCAACTACACAAGCAGCGCAGAAAAGGTTGCATAAAACGATTGAAACGATTCTGCCGATCGTTGCCGTGGCAGAGGGCAAAAATGTATTGGCTCAAGACTCTTGTGTCTCAAGAGACCAGTCGATGCGGACAAGTTCTGGTGTTGCACCGATGCGCACCGGTAGCAGCGACGTGCCGATGCCTCGCGACACATACATCGGTGGGCCGCCATCGTCGTACCAGCCGGCAACATAACGGCCGCTGCCACGCGGCCTGATGAGGGCCCAGCCACCAGGGGCGACCTGCCCGCCATGCGTGTGGCCGGCGAGCAGGAGCGAAGCTGAATGCTCCGTTGGTAATCGAATTGTGTCGCGACAGGCGGGACAGTGAACCAGCAGAAGATGGTTGGACGTGGGTTTTTCATGACGAAGCGCGGAGGCAGCATCTGGTACGCCGCCGATCAGGTCGTCGAGGCCCGTCACGCGTAAGCGGCTACCATTTTTCTCGACTTCAACGGAGCGATTGATCAGGAGTTCGCCGCCGTGCTGCTCGTAGGTGCGGCCGAGAGCTTCAAGGGAAACCCCGGAGCGATGCTCCCAGTTGCCTACAATAGCCAGCGTTCGCGGCTGGCTAGGAAATTCTCGCAGCAAGATGTTGAGCGACCCTAGCGATCCGTGGGCATCGATCACGTCGCCTGTGAGCACGATCAAATCGGCGTGTGAGTCGTGAATCGATTGTAAAAGGCTCTGCTCCAATCGGCCGATGCGATTCAAATGCAGATCGCTCACCTGCAGGATGCGAAGTGTGTTCTTCGCCGCCACCGCAGCCTCAGCGGTAGCCGGCGGAGGCACACCAAAAGCATAATCACTTGTCACAAGCCAGTTCGGTGTGATCAGCAAGCCGTCCACGAGCCCTCCGATGACGGCAGCCGCTGGCACCGTCGTGGCGACCAGCCCAAGCTGTTTGAGAAGAATGCGACGACTCGTCAGGGTCGCTGCTGGGCGTCGGGGAGGACTCACAAAAACCCTCGAAGTCGGCCGGGCGATCAGGGCAGCGTCGCTGGTGGTGGGATAGAAATAGATGGCAGGACCGGCGAAACTTCTTGGATAGCCTGGATCCGGATGCCCGGTCCTAGTTCAGTGTCGAGAAAAGTGAGCAGTGTTTTTCCAGCCAGTGAGGTGCGGGTCAGTGCAGGCTTGTGGGCGTCTTGGTTCAGAATTACCAGTCGACTCTCAACGCCCGCAGCACGCAGGGCCGTATCCAAACGCACGCTCTGATCAACCGGCACAATTGCGTCGAGTCGGCCGTGCACAAGGAGCACCGGTGGATCGTCGGGCGAAACATGCGTGAGCGGACTAGCCCGTTGAGCCGCCTCGCGAAACTCAAGCAACGGGCCGCCCACGAGCAGGCTGGCGGGCGAATGAGCGCGGTCATGCTCTGGGCCCAGCGTTGTCAGGTGAGATGGGGCCGATACAGCACAGATTGCTGCAACATGCGGCGGGCTTGAAAGGCCTAGGAGGGCTGCAAGATGCCCGCCGGCTGCTGCGCCGATAACGCAGATTCGATCCTTATCGATGCCCCAGACAGCCGCATTTTTTATAATCACACTCAAGCATTCTTGGCAGTCGTCGAGTTGGGCCGGAAAAACGGCCGTATCGCTGAGCCGGTAACCAATGCTGGCCACCGCATAACCCTCCTCGATGAGCCATTGAATCGGACAATCGGCCTTTGATCCGTTGCGCCATGTGTCGCCGTGAATCCAGACAACCAGCGGCAGCCCTCCTTCACCGCCACAGTCAGCCGGTAGGATTATGTCAAAACGCTGCCGGCTGTTGTCGAGTGTGCCGTAGGGCTGGTCGCGATGGACAAGGGGTTTTATGAGGGCAGGTAGATCGCTTTCAAATGGTGAGCCCCGTGTGGTTTCTACGCGGATCGACTGCTGTCTCTGGGATCCCATTGACGGTGTGTCCAGCGGCACATCCAAGGGCCATCCCGCTTGAATCTCGAGCAGCGAACGTGGGTCGTTTTCCCCGTCGCTCCCCAGCGAAATCGGCACATCATCCAGCGGCATGCGGCGACGCGCTGCACGCCGCTGGGAACGACGGGAACTGCGCCTGCCTTGGGGCACCTCGACACCACTTGGCGCATCGACTGGTGCCCGCGGATCACCTCGCCATGCCAGCTGCACTTCCGACCAATCGCGGCTTTGACTGGCTACGACTGGCTCGTCAGCGAGAAGCACAGTGCAGCAGAATATCGCTCCGATGATCAGACCCATCAACACATTGCGTTGGCTGTAAAAAGTCGTCATGCCGCGCTGCTCGTTGTGAAGTGACTTCAATCGGACAATCGTAGCATTAGGAGAGATTCACGATCCCGCAAGCATACTCTCGGGTAAGTCCTCATCCCAATCAAACGTCTGTCGCTGGCAGATCTGAAAGCCGCAGGCTCTTTTGGCATGCCGCCGCCCGCTGAGATAGAAAT
>Ga0194051_1000085_pt1 | contig 47580 bp, 45 predicted proteins | sample SepL2320m_MetaG_FD_161275 | JGI IMG/M metagenome (GOLD analysis project Ga0194051, IMG submission 161275) | Anoxic zone freshwater microbial communities from boreal shield lake in IISD Experimental Lakes Area, Ontario, Canada - Sep2016-L239-20m | ecosystem: Environmental > Aquatic > Freshwater >... | reverse complement strand
TGGAGCGACTCACCACTGATCCCCAAGTCGTGGAGGCCATCACGGAGCCACCCACGAATACTCGCGCCTATTTCCGAGGACGTTGCCTCGCCCGTTTCCCTGAGGAAGTAGTGGCTGCGAATTGGGATTCCCTCGTGTTTGATGTGGGAGCGGCCTCCTTGCAGCGCGTTCCGATGCTTGAGCCTGGACGTGGAACTCAAGCCACTGTGGGGGAGTTGATTGACTCTTCAGCCAATGCTGGCGAGTTGCTGAAGCGTTTGAACCAATGAACGAATGCACTCTGTGGTGAATCCCGGGGAGCGAAGAACTCTGAAACGCGTCGCCGATTTTGCTTCAACGCAGGGTACGGTTAGATCAAGCGGAGGTTGAACATGCCAGAACGAGAACTCAAAAAGAAACCAGCACCACAGCAACGTGAGAGCGAATCTGATCAATCCCCGGCATCCTCGGAGTCGGGGACCAAGATCAAGGCAGAGCTCGATGAGTTGCTTGATGAGATTGACGACGTCCTCGAGACAAACGCTGAAGAGTTTGTGAAGTCCTATATTCAAAAGGGCGGCCAGTAATCTTTCCTAGCCGCAGCTTGTAGCCTTCGCCTCGTGACTCTTCCAAGCTTTCGTCAAAGCGATGATCCAGGACCTAATTTCGCTGAACTGGTTCGGCGAGTGGGCCTAGCTCCTGTCGTTCCAGATGGCCCCGTAGACGCCAGGCTCACCATCACCCACGGAACCACATGCGTGGCGGTTCGTTATCTGGAGGGGGTTGTCATGGCCGGTGACCGGCGGGCAACTTCGGGGAATTTCATCAGCCACAGAACCATCGAGAAGGTCTTTCCTGCGGATCGGCATTCAGGGGTTGCCATAGCGGGAGCAGCCGGGCCTGCGATTGAGATGGTCCGACTCTTCCAACTGCAGCTTGAACACTATGAGAAGGTTGAGGGTGCTCCTTTGAGCCTTGAGGGAAAGGCGAACCAGCTTTCACAGATGGTGCGGAATCACCTGCCCGCAGCAATGCAGGGGCTGGCCGTGGTTCCCATCTTCGCAGGGTTCGACACCACAAGAAATGCAGGCCGCCTCTTTCAATATGATGTGACGGGCGGGCGATACGAAGAGTTTGATCATGCCTCAACCGGGTCAGGGCAAATGCATGCGAGCACGGTGATCAAGATGGGATGGCGGGACTCCTTGACTGCAGATTCCACAATCGATCTTGTGCTCCGCGCCCTGTATGAGGCTTCTGATGAGGATTCGGCTACGGGCGGGCCAGACCTACTGCGGGGGATTTTCCCTGTTGTGGCGACGATCACCGCCGAGGGGTTTGAGCGAGTTCCTGACGATGATCTTGAATCTCGCTATGTCAGGATTCTGGAACAGGTTGCAACGGAGCGCGGAGGATCAAAATGACCGCACCATTTTACGTAGCACCTGAGCAGATGATGCAAGACCGTGCCGACTATGCACGCAAGGGCATAGCTCGCGGTCGCGCCCTCGTTGCATGCACCTATGACGAGGGCATTTTGTTATGCGCCGAGAATCCGTCTCGAATGTTGCGAAAGATCTCCGAGATTTACGATCGGATCGCCTTTGCGGGAGTTGGCAAGTACAACGAGTTTGATCAGCTTCGTATTGCCGGGGTTCGGCACGCAGACCTGAAGGGCTTCTCATTTAGCCGCGAAGACGTAGATGCACGCAGCCTGGCAAATCAGTACGCCCAGATGCTCGGTCAGGTTTTTACCCATGAAATGAAACCCATGGAAGTCGAGATTCTGGTAGCCGAAATCGGCAGGGAACCATCCGGAGATCAGCTCTTCCACATTCTTTATGACGGAACCCTCATTGATGAGACCGGCTGGTGTGTACTCGGAGGCGAGGCCGAGGCTATCGGCGCTCGCATGCAGGAGCAGTGGATCGAGGGCGGCAGTTTCGCAGGGGCACTCTCCGCCGCAGTCGGTGCTCTTGCGGGCCCCGATCGAAGTCTTGTCGTCAGTGAGATCGAAGTTGCTGTCCTCGATCGATCAGGCATGCGACGAGCGTTCCGTCGGGTCGAGGACGAGGACGTCACCATGATTCTTGGGGCGAGCGATGTTGCTCACGACACATGACAGCGCACACCTGCCTGTAGGTTGACCGTATGGACCGCCGCATCTACGGACTCGAAAATGAGTACGGAGTGACGTGCACACTGCGCGGGCAGCGTCGGCTGAGCCCAGATGAGGTTGCGCGGTACTTGTTTCGCCGAGTGGTCTCTTGGGGTCGATCTTCAAACGTGTTTTTGGCGAATGGCGCTCGCCTTTATCTCGATGTGGGTTCTCATCCGGAGTACGCAACTCCCGAATGCGATTCCCTCTATGACCTTGTTGCCCATGACAAAGCGGGGGAGTGGATCCTTGAACAACTCGTGGAATCGGCTCAGGAGCGACTCGAGGAAGAGGGTATTCGCGGCGATATCTACTTGTTCCGAAACAACACCGACTCGGCAGGCAATAGCTATGGGTGTCACGAGAACTATCTCACCAGCCGCGATGACGACCTTGCCCATTACACCGAAGTGCTCATTCCCTTTCTGGTAAGCAGGCAGATCTACGCCGGGGCGGGAAAGGTTCTGCAGACCGCACGTGGGGCGCAGTTCTCGATTTCTCAACGGGCAGAACATATTTGGGAGGGAGTCTCATCGGCAACGACCCGTTCGCGTCCAATCATCAACACTCGTGACGAACCGCATGCCGATTCAGACCGTTTTCGCCGACTGCACGTCATAGTCGGCGATTCAAATATGAGTGAGTACGCAACATTTCTGAAGGTTGGCGCATGTTCCATCATCCTGCGCATGTTGGAGGATCCAACGGTGGTGCTTCGAGATATGACTCTCGAGAACCCGATTCGCGCAATCCGAGAAATTAGCCACGACATTACGTGTACCCGAAAAGTTCGCTTAGCGAATGGCCGAGAGGCATCGGCGGTAGAGATTCAGTCCGAGTACCTCGCCCGAGCGCTTCGGTATGCAGACAATCACGATCTGTCACCTCAAGAGAAGCAGGCGCTCGGCATGTGGGAACACGTGATGACCGGACTCCAGGATGAACCACTGTCGCTTGACCGGGAGATTGACTGGGTGACCAAACACAACTTGGTCGAGGCGTATTCCGCTCGACACTCACTCAAACTCGATGACCCACGCGTGGCACTACTGGACCTGCAGTATCACGATATTAATCGTTCTCGATCCGTTTTTTATAAGCTTCAAAAAGCGGGGCGAGTTGAGCGGATCGTGAGCGATGGAGCGATCGTTGAGGGGATGGAGACTCCTCCCCAGACCACTCGAGCAAAGCTGCGTGGCGAGTTCATTCGTAAGGCCAAAGAACGCAAGCGTGATTACACCGTGGATTGGGTGCACCTGAAGCTGAATGATCAGGCCCAACGAACGGTGCTCTGTAAGGACCCATTCGTGTCTGAAGATGAGCGAGTCGAACGACTCATCGAATCCCTCTGAGTTCTGGCTGCGCCTACTCTGTTTCGTTACACCGAACGGGGGGCCTGGGCCAACCAGTCGAACCGGAGGGTAAGAGGGACCTGATGAACGTAAGTGGAGGAGTCGAGACGCTCACGGTGACCGGGGCGACACCCGGCACAGAACTTGAAGTTTGCGACGCGTCGGGCCGACTGTTTGTCACCTTGGTGGCCGATCAGGCAGGAAATGCTCACTTGGCATATGTTCCAGCAGAGCCAGTGGTCCTTCGCGGTCAGGCTGAGTTGGCCCAAGCACTTTCCACGGGCGATGTGCTCAAGCCGGGGGAATACACCGTTGCTGGGGTTCAGGTTCGTGTGCTCGCCGTTGAGGACATTCCGGACTCGGCGCTCTATCAGCAGGACCTACTCGAAGGCTTTGGGTACCTGCAGGTGCGCGACGGCGTGACGCTCTCTGTGCTGGTCCGCTTTCCGAACAAAGACCTGTACGGTCCTGGCCCGTATCCCACCGTGATTGAGTACTCGGGCTATGGGCCATCGAATCCGAATGCCCCGCAGCCCGGAACGCTCCTCGGCAACCTGATGGGCTTTGCGGTAGTCGGAGTCAACATGCGTGGCACTGGCTGTTCGGGTGGCGTCTTCGACATTTTTAGTCCCGCTCAGGCAGCGGACGGCTATGACGTTATCGAGACGGTCGCACGCCAGCCATGGGTTCTTCATCAGCATGTGGGCATGGTTGGCTTGAGCTATCCCGGTATCAGTCAGCTCTACGTTGCGGCCACCACCCCTCCAAGCTTGGCTGCAATCTCGCCCCTGTCGGTGATTGATGACCTGTGGCGTCAGCAGTGGCCGGGGGGGATCTATAACACCGGCTTCACACGAGCTTGGCTCGTTGCGCGAGATTCAGAAAGTGCCGCTGGCGGAATGGCCTGGGATCAGGAGCGAATCGATGCAGGCGATGAGATCGCTCGCGAGAACCAATTGATCCGAAGCCAGAACTTTGATTTCGAGCAGTTTGGCAGGGCGATGAAGAACTTTCGACCCACCATGGGAACCCGTCGAGCAGCCTCCTTGGTGGGTCGCATCGAGGTGCCGGTCTACTTAACCGGCGCCTGGCAGGATGAGCAAACGGGCAGCAGGTTTGGGCTGATGTTGGAGTCCTTTGATTCAAGCCCCTCGCAGCGGTTCAACCTGTTCAACGGCCACCATCCGGATGGCTACAGCCCAATGGTAATTCTGCGATGGTTCGAGTTTCTGTCCTTTCATGTCGCCCGCAGAATTCCCATCGTGGCCGAGATCATTCGCACCTTCGCTCCCGTTCAGTTCGAGGAAGTTTTTGGTTATAGCGTTGAACTCGATGCAGACCGATTCTCTCATCACGGCGAGGATTTCGAGGCGGCACTTCAGGAATACCTAGCCGAGCCGCGAGTCAGAATCCTGTTTGAAAGTGGTGCAGGCCATGAGGTGCTCGGAGCTCCCGCTCACCGATTTGAGGTGGAGACGGACTCCTTCCCACCCGCTGAGGTGCAGGCTCAGCGCTGGTACTTCGGTGAATCAGGTGCACTTACCGGGGAACCTGCCGAGTCGGACGGGGCGGATACCTATCTCGATGATCCGGCGGCCGGCGAGTTGGCCTACTCCATGGAACTACTGAGTGATCTCAATGAGTTCGCTCGTCCGACCGTGCTCATCGACTGGACACGATTCAGTGACCTGCATCGGGTGGCGTATCAGACAGCGCCGCTCATCGAACCCCTCGTGATTGCGGGATCTGGGCATGTTGATCTCTGGCTCGCTCCAGGGAGCAGTGACACCGCAGTTCAAGTGTCACTCACTGAGGTGCGACCAGATGGGACTGAGCAGCGTTTGCAATGTGGTTGGCACCGCCCAATTCACGCAGTCGAAGACCCGCATCACTCTGATGAACTTCGAGTTGACTACACGTTCCTTGATGAACACCGAGAGCCGCTCCTCGCCGGACAGTGGATGAATTTCCGGGTTCCGATTCATCCCGTGGTGCATCTGCTGCGTAAGGGTTCCCGGCTACAGGTTGCGTTGTCGACACCGGGACGCGATCACCCTTTCTGGTGCTTCGATAATCCGGTAACAGAGGGTGCAATTCACACCGTCGGGCGCTCCGTGGAGCATCCCTCATCGCTACTGCTTCCCATCTGGGCCATCGAGCTTGATTATCCTGCGGATTATCCCTCAGCGGGGTCGCTTCGTGGCCAACCGACGCGACAGTGGCTTCCTATTCGGAATGCCTCGGTGGCCTAGTGCCAACCTTTCGACCAGCGTTCGTGTTGGAGATTTTACAGGAGCGGCCCGGCATGCAGCGCATGTCGGTTGAGATGCCTGATGGAAGCCATGCTCGGGCGTATTCATTGACAGCGCTCACCGGTGAATGCGGTGTTGGAGATCAGGTGATCCTCAACACCACCGCGGTGGAACTTCAACTCGGTACCGGTGGTTGGCACGTGGTGCATTGGAACCTGTCGCTGCGGGAGTTCACATCCCCGGGACCTGAGCACATTATGAAGCTTCGCTATACGAGTCTTCAGTTTGATGCGGGTACGGATGAGATTGAGCACCCTGAGTGCGATTTTCCGCTCGGCGAGACTCCAGTGGTGGTCTGTTCGGTCCATAGTCAGGTCGCAGCAGTTGCGGCAGGCTTTGCGAGCGTAGCACCCGATAAGTCGTTGGCCTATGTGATGACCGACGGTGCATCGCTCCCACTTGTCATCTCAGACTTGGTCTGTGACTTGCTCGCAAAGCGCCTGCTTGTTGGTTCGGTAACCGCCGGACATGCCTTCGGCGGTGACCTTGAGGCGGTCAGTGTTGCCTCTGCGTTAGGACTAGCGGTACACACCCTTGGTGCTGATGCCGTGGTGGTGTGCATGGGCCCTGGGGTGGTCGGAACGGGAACATCTCTGGGAACGACTGCCGTAGAGGTTGCCTCGGTCTTAGACATGGTTGACCGTCTCGATGGCACGCCGATTCTGTGTGTGCGTGCATCGAGTGGAGATCAACGGCCTCGCCATCGGGGGATTTCCCATCACACATCTACCATTGCGAGCCTGTCGCACTGCCATCCTTGGGTAGCCCGTGTTTCTGAGGAGACCTCTCAACTTGTTGGTGTGCGCGTTGCTGAACTAGCAGCGGTGTTCGATGTTGCGTCGCTCATGGAGTCCGCTGAGTTGCAGACCACGACCATGGGGAGAACGATTCTGGAGGATCTCGAGTTCTTCGAGAATGCAGCGGCTGCGGGTGTTCTCGCCGGGGAGATGCTCCCAGGAATGCACACTCGCTGACTGCTGCCAACCCGTAAGATGCGACGGTGGCAAAGGTAGACCGACTCCTGAACTTGGTAGCGGCGTTGATCGACACTTCGATTCCACTGACTGCAGAGCAGATCTACAAGCGGGTGCCCGGCTATCCAGAATCAGATGAGTCGTTCCACCGAGCATTTGAACGAGATAAAGAGGCGCTTCGCGGGGTAGGGATTCCGATCGAGATGGTCGATGTTCACTACCTTGAGCAGCCTCGAGCTGCGTACACCATTCTTCGAGATCGTTACGAGTTGGCGGATCCGGGTCTTGATTCAGAGGAACTAGCAGCGCTTCACCTTGCAGCGACAATGGTTCAAGCTGAAGGCCTCGACCCGGATGATCTTGAAGAAGGGCTTCGAAAGCTCGGCGGGCTGACTGCTGCTGCCGCTGAAACTTCACCCGTAGGTGCAGTCCCCATGCCGCCCCAACTCTTGCAGTTGTTTGCTGCGACTTTGGAGCAGCGGGTTGCGAGTTTTAGCTACAGCGGTCAACCCCGGCAGGTTGAGCCGTATCGCTTGGAGTATGAGCGCGGACATTGGTACATGAGTGGTCGCGATCTTGATCGCGAAGCCCAGCGAAGTTTTCGTATCGACCGCATGAAGGGAGAAGTAACTACGGGCCCGGCGGGTTGTTTCCTGAAGCCGGAATCCATTGAAGGTGTGCTGCTGCGGAAGTGGGAAATTGGCAACGGAGCGAGCACCCCTGCACGAGTTCTGATTGATGCTGCACTTGCTCCGGGTGTTCTTGCAGAAGACCCTGAACTACGTGTGGTTGAGACCTTGGCAGATGGTGCGGTGATTCTTGAACTCGAGGTTCGCAACATTGCTGGACTGTGCAGCTTCATGATGAACTTCCTCGATCGGGCCGAGATACTGGCTCCTGAGGAGTTTCGTACTGCCATCGTTGATTGGCTGAACCTGCTTGTTGTGGAAGCGGCCGAGGGGCGACCGTGAGCCGTACTACTGCATCTGACCGCGTGGAGCGGATCTTGTCGATTCTTCCGTGGATTATTCAGAATCCAGGAACCCCCGTCGTGGAGCTGTCTCGACGTTTTGGGCTCAGCGAGGAGGATCTTCGGAAGGATCTTGACCTTGTGTTCTATGAAGTTGGGCTCTACCCGTTCACGCCGGATGTACTCGTAGAGGTGCTGATCGAGGATGACTGCGTGACGGTCAATCTGGCTGATTACTTTCATCGTCCCGCTCGCTTGACCCACGAAGCAGCACTCATTTTGCTCACCGCAGGCAGGGCCTTCGCTGGCCGTGATGGATCCGACCCTGATGATGCCTTGAATTCTGCGGTGCGGAAGTTGTCAGCAGCACTTGGTGAGGGTCCCGAAGCAGCAGTAGAAGTTGCCCTCGGGCCAGCAAACCCTCAGATCCTGAACGAGCTTCAGGCTGCTTTGGCTCAACACCGTCGAGTCTCTCTGGGTTATTTCAGCTATAGCCGCGATGACACCACCACACGAGAGGTCGATCCGTATCGCATACTCAGCCGCGATGGCCATTGGTATCTGCTGGCGTTCTGCCACCTTGCCCAAGACCAGCGACTATTCCGTATCGACAGGATTCAGTCGGTGACCTCGACCGAGTTGAGCTTCGAACTGCCCGAGTTCATAGCTGAAGTGCAGTCAACTCTGACGGGAGTATCACGGACCGTAGAGCTTGTTGGTCCCGTTTCGATCTCCTGGGTAGCAGACGCATACCCCTATGACGAGTTTGAGCAACTCGAGTCTGGCGATCTTCGTCTGGTGATACCGGTGACTGCCACAGCTTGGCTCGAGCGGCTCTTGCTGCGCCTCGATCCTGCGACTCGGGCCACTGACCTTGAGTCGGGTGAGCCGTTAGAGATGGTTCGTTCCGCTGCGGCTCAGCGTATTCTTCAGAGGTATCGAGCAACTGCAGCCCGCTAGGCAGGCCAAGGGTTTGTTCAGCTCAAGTCTCGCCCTCAATGCTCAGGCCTGTACCCTTCAGCGAGTGACAGACGAAACGCCTGGCGGCATACCAGAATCAACTCCTCAAAGCGTGCCGGCACTGAACCCTCAATCAAACCCTGCAGTCGATTCTGGGGGTACGAGGGAGATCGACCGGCCTGCGAACCACAAGAGCATCGCCCGCAAGCAGCGCGCTGCATCTTTGCGAAACCTGCTCGAGTGGGTTGCGGTCATCGTAGGTGCCGTTCTTGTCGCAGTGCTGATTAAGACATTTCTTGTGCAGGCGTTTCGTATTCCGTCGGAGTCGATGGTGCCAACGCTCGAGATCGGGGATCGGGTGCTGGTGAATAAGCTGAGTTATAAAGCTCACGAGATCAATCGCGGCGACGTCGTGGTCTTTAAGCGACCGCCGGGATTGCCAGCCGGACCGGGGGAGCCTGAGGACCTGATTAAGCGGGTTATCGGCTTACCTGGTGACACCGTTCAGGCTAAAGACGGGTCCATGTACGTGAATGGTAAGCGTCTTGAGGAGCCCTACCTTCCGCCGGGAACACCCAGTTTGAATTTGGACCAGCCAGTCAAGATTGCACAAGGACAGGCATGGGTTATGGGAGACAACCGGACCAACTCACAAGACAGCCGCGTCTTTGGCCCCATCGAATCCACCACCGTTATCGGCCGCGCGTTCATGATCATGTGGCCGCCCGGCAGAATTGGCTCCCTCTAGCTGAATATCTCAGCTGCCACGTCAAGCATTCGATCTACGTGATCACTAAACACGCCATCGATGCCCATGTTTAGGAGGGCAGTAATGGTGCGTTCGTATTGGGCATCCCACCCCAGGGTGAGGCGAGTGAATCGGTGAAACAAGGTCACCTGCCCTGCACTCCACTCGCCCTGATGAAGATTCACCGCATCGATTCCAGAGGTGCGGAGTTGAGCTGCATGGCGTTCTGCTCCGTAGGGCATTGCAGCAAGCCTTGTTGAATGCACCAATTTCGCGTCTCGACTCAGGCCACGCCAACTCTCGAGCCGGTTCAGATCTGGATGGCAGAGCCAGAGCCGGTCACTGGCTCGAAATATTTCTGCGACCCTCAGCACCTCTTGTGTCACGTTTGGGTCTTTGATATCGAGCGAGAGTTGGTATTCACGACCGCACTCCTCGTACAACTCAGCCAATGAGGGAATGTGCGCAGGAAGGTCACAGCGATTCACTGCAGCAATTGGTTTCCGGCGAAAGGCGCCTCCTACTACGCCATCATGGTCGAGTACCGCGACCCCGTCAGCTGTGACCCAGACATCACTCTCGAGTCCTGTTGCACCGAGGCGCAATCCGAGTGTGAAGGCCTCAAGGGTGTTGTCTGGAGCGTGGGCGCGTGCTCCTCGGTGAGCAAAAAGCACGGTTGCCCCGCCCAGGGTCGGAAATTGAGGGTTCATCGGTATGAATTCTGCCATCTATTTCAAGGATTGCATGCCATGAAACCCGCAGAAACACGGGGTATCCAAGAATCGCCCGCCCTAGGGGAGTCGAAATTTTCAAAAGGTTCTGTGGGAATGTTCAACCCAACCCGGTAGGCGGCCGATAGTAATCAGGTACGTGACACAAGGAGATTCTGATGGCACTGATTCGAGCAACCTGTACTGACTGCGGCGATGTGGAATTGCGGTCCCGAGACCTTCGGATTCGCACCTGTATCGATACTGCTGAAGCCACGTATTTGTTTCGTTGCCCAATCTGTCGAATGATCGAGGTGCGAGCCGCCGAGGACCATGTTGTCGACGTGCTGCTTGCTGCTGGAGTGAGCTCCGAAGAGTGGCACCTGCCCGCTGAGCTCCAAGAGGCCCGTCATGGCGAGGCCATTGACCACGACGATGTTCTGGACTTCCATCACTTGCTGAGCACCACAGACTGGTACACCACGCTAGCGACAATGACAGACCGCTAATTCACAGAGATCTCCGGGACGTTCCGCTGCATTTCGCCGGGACGTCCCGCTGCATTTTTGCAGGTACCGGGAAAGGCCCCCGAAGGGGTATCTTTTCTAGGTGTTCTCTATCGCTCTCACTCTTGGCTTCTTGTGCGGATGTGCAGCACTTGCGCACCAAGCGGTTCAGAAGTTGACCGAGGCGACCAAGGAGATGGATCGGGTTCGGTTCGGACCGCTTCGACAAGTCGCGCAGGACCTGCGAGAGACCACAGAAGCCGTTGCTACCAAGGTGGATGAACGGACCGAGGGGTAGCGGGTAGCAATGTTTAATGTGACTGGCGGCGAGTTGATCATCATCTTGGCTGTGGCACTCGTGGTGTTGGGCCCTGAACGCATTCCTGAGGTTGCCCGAAGTGCAGGTCGAATGATCAACAAGATCAAGACCATGACCGAAGGGTTCAGCAGCGGGGTGTCCGACGTGATGGATGACCCCGCTATGAAGCCATTCAAAGAACTGAGCGAGCTGGCCGCAAACCCACGCCAAAAACTGGCAGAGTACGCGCTCGAGGCGGAGGCGGAAGAGCGGGCGAAAAAAGAGGCCGCGCGGCAAGCAGCAGACGAGCCAGTTTTCGAGATTGAACCCGAAATTGAGCCTGCGGCAGATCCAGACTCAGATCCAGACTCAGATCCAGACGCAGATCCAGACTCAGATCCAGAACTCTCAGCGGAGTCTGCTACGGAGCCAGAGAAATGAGCCGTCCGTCTTGGTTTAAGGGGGCAGAACGCGAGGGCGGCGACATGACCCTGAGCGATCACCTACGAGAATTCCGCTACCGGCTGTTGATATGCGTGGTTGCCGTTTTAGTTGCAATGCTCCCGGCCTGGTTCTTCTATAACTGGCTACTCGATATTCTCAATGCCCCCTACTGCTCTGCCCTCCGCGGAGTGGATCCGTTGTCTGACTGCAAGTTCTTGGTCACGAACCTGCTCGACCCGTTCTCGTTGCGCCTGAAAGTGGCTGGTTACGGTGGGTTGTTTCTGGCGCTGCCAATCATTTTGTGGCAACTCTGGAGATTCATAGCTCCTGGGCTGTACAAGAAGGAGCGACGCTATGCCTTGGCCTTCGTGATCTCCTCATTTCTTTTGTTTACTGCCGGTGCAATCGTTGCTTATTTCACGCTGAGCCAAGCCGTAAACTTTTTGGTTCGGGTGGGTGGACCAGAGATTGATATACGTTCCGGCCCCGTTGAGTTCGTGCGTCTCTCTCTATTCATGATGCTTGCCTTTGGGACGGGTTTCCTCTTTCCCGTGGTGCTAGTTGCTTTGCAGATGATTGGTGTGGTGACTCCGAAGCAACTCTCTGCCTGGCGGCGACAGACTGTGCTCATCATCGTGATCATCGCTGCAGCGATCACCCCAAGTGGCGATCCAATATCCCTCGCTGCACTGGCGATTCCGATGTACATATTCTACGAAGTGGCCGTCCTGATCGGGAGGGTCCTTGTTCGCAATAAGGCAAAGGTCGAGGATTCGGAGTCGACGGAGACTGACGAGGCTGCAGTCTGAATCCGGGATTTTCTCACGAGTTCACGCTAGATCCATTCCAGCGTGAGGCGATAGCTGCCTTGGAGCGCGGGCAAAACGTTTTGGTCGCGGCACCTACTGGTTCGGGCAAGACAGTGGTTGCAGAGCACGCAGTCACTTTGGCTCTTCAGTCTGGCGGGAAGTGCTTTTATACGGCACCCATTAAAGCTCTCTCGAATCAGAAATATAACGACCTATGCGCTGAACTCGGTTCAGAACATGTTGGCTTGCTCACGGGAGATCGAGCGATCAACAGTGGCGCTGCAGTGGTCGTCATGACTACTGAAGTTCTTCGAAACATGGTTTATGCGGGGTCCTCGGCGCTAGACAATCTCCTGTGGGTCGTTCTCGACGAGGTTCACTTTCTCGCGGATGCGTATCGCGGGCCAGTGTGGGAGGAGGTACTGATCCACACTCCAACAAGCGTTCGTTTTGTGTGCCTGTCTGCCACGGTATCGAATGCCGAAGAGCTTGGGGATTGGGTGACTGCCCTCAGAGGGCCGACACATACTGTGTTGGAACATCGCCGTCCCATAGAACTCGACCCGTTGCTCTTTGTAGGCGACCGAACTGCTGAACGTGAGCATCTGGTGCCGTTGATTGTGAATGGAGCGACAAACCCTGAGGGGCACCGCTTTGATGCCGAGCAACAACAGCGGGGGAGTTCCCCACAACAGCGACGACCGCGCTCACGCTTCTTTACTCCGCGTCGTGTCGAGACGATTGAACGACTCGCTGCCGAGAACCTGCTTCCCGCGATCTATTTCATCTTCAGTCGAAATGGCTGTGATGAAGCTGTCCGCCAATGTTTCGACGCTGGTTTGCGTTTAACTGAACCCGAGGAGCGAGTGCGTATACGTCAGCTCGTAGATGCCAGAACTGCCTCCTTGAGCGATGCAGATTTGGACGTTCTGGGCTATGACCACTGGCTCGAAGGCCTCGAGCATGGGATTGCTTCGCATCACGCTGGAATGATTCCCTCCTTCCGAGAAGCCGTTGAGGACTGTTTTGTCGAAGGGCTTGTCAAGGCCGTGTTTGCAACCGAGACCCTTGCACTTGGCATCAATATGCCTGCGCGCACGGTTGCGATCGAGCGCCTGAGTAAATACAACGGTGAGGGGCACGAATTCCTGTCCCCCGGGCAGTTCACCCAGCTGACGGGACGCGCCGGCAGGCGTGGGATAGACGACCAAGGCTCGGCGGTTGTCTTATGGTCCCCGTTCACCACCTTCTCCCAAGTCGCAACCCTCGCAGCGAGTCGAGAGTTTCCGCTGGTGTCCTCTTTTCGGCCGACCTACAACATGGCGGCGAATCTGATCCAGCGTTACGAGCCGGATGTTGCAATGGAGGTTCTCACTCGGTCATTTGCACAATTTCAGAGCGATCGCGCAGTGGTACTGCTCTCGGCACGCGTTGACCGCCTCGAGGCCGAGATGCACCCCGTAGAATTGGCTCAGGGAAACAGTTCCGAGGCAGTGTTCGACGTAGCGGGATACGTGGAAATTACCGAGTCGATCCGGCAACTCCAGAAAGACTCTCGCGGAGCACGTGCTGCAGTTGAACGGGCGATGGCACAGTTGAAACCCGGTGATGTGATTCAGCGAGGGACGCGCAAGGGCAGCAAATTGTTTCTGGTGTTATCCGTTTCATCCCGCAAGGGTGGAGCTGTCAAGGTGCGTGGGGTGAACCCAAGCGGAAACTCAGCGGCAGTTGATGCCGCAACCGTGACCGGTTCGCTCATTGCAGTGGCTCATGTTGACCTTCCGGTGCCGTACATGCCCAAAGATGCCAACTTTCGCAGGGAGGCGGCAGCTCTACTCCGGAGGGTCAATCCACAGCGGCTATCAGATTCAGCGAACGGCAGTCCTGCAGGCTCTCGACCCGGTTCGGATCAGCACTTCTCAGGCGACCCCTACGCCGAGGCTGTGCAGGCACAGCTCGTTCACCCATTGCATGAACATCCTGATCGAGAAGAACTGATGAAGAAGGAGTACACGCGGCGGGGACTTCAACTCGAACAACAGGGCCTGCTACACGAGATTGAGCGACGCGGCTCGGGACTCGTGCAGCGCTTTGACTCAGTTCGCAACGTGTTACAAGAGACCGGCCATAGTGATGAGTGGGCGCTCACCGCTGCTGGTACTCGGCTCCGGCGGATTTACCACGAGTCGGACCTGCTCATCTCATTGTGTCTGAGCGAGGGAATCTTCGACGGTCTGCAAGATGCCGACCTTGCGGCGCTCGTGAGCTGCGTAACCTACGAGCATCGCAGTTCGGAACCAGCTGCAGCGCCGATACTTCCAAGCGCCGAGTTGCGCGGACGCGTTGCTCAACTGACTGCCACATGGAAGCGCCTGGAACGCTTGGAGAAGGGACGCAGGCTGCCGCTGACACGAGAGCCCGACGCAGGGTTCAGCGCACCTGCTTGGTCCTGGTCGACCGGGCAACAGCTTGATGACATTCTTGACGAGGACCTCAAGGGTGGCGACTTTGTGCGCAATATTCGTCAACTTATTGATTTACTGAGGCAACTCGGCGAGGTTGCGCCAGTTCAAGAGACCGCACGAGCGGCACGACGTAGTGCGGAGTCGCTCTCTCGAGGAGTGGTGCTTGCCTCTGGAGAAGCATCATGACCATTCCTCTGCAACGAATCCGGCTGCCAAAGTGACCATCAAGAAAGGCGAGTCCTGGGGTGAGCCAGGGGTGCTCGAGGAGTCCGGGCTTGTGGTCTCGACCGATTATGAACTTGCCGAACTGCTCCAGGGGTATCGCATGCGCGAGCAGGTACCCCCGGTGATTGCAGTGCTCGGCGGCGCGCTTCATCGCACACTCGGCTCACCGCAGCGAGATGTGGCCGCCCTTCGATCAGGGCAGGGTTATGTGTTCCCTCTCGACGTCGGGATTCTGCAGTTTTTCGATTCCGAGGGCACACAACGAGAGGTTCTGTTCGTTGCGCATTGTCAGGCCTCCACCGATCCCAGAATGCGACTCTGGAAGGGGCGAACAGTGCTCGCTATGAATGCCTCTTTTATGGGGACCCTTAATCTTGGGCCGCGCGCTCATCCAAACGACGGTCGTCTTGACGTGACTGAAGGGCAACTCAAGTGGGCGGAGCGCAAACAAGCTCGGAGCCGCGCCGTAACAGGCGCTCACCTGCCTCACCCGAGCCTGCACGAACGTCGAGTCAGTAGTCGAATGCAATTCTCGAGCGGGTCCATGTTTGACCTGTCCACTGATGGGAGGTTGCAGGGGAAGAGCGCCGAATTCTCAATCACCTGTATTCCCGATGCAGCAAGAATTCTTGTTTGATGCCGCTTCAGTGGTTTGTGCTGAGATCTCGCTAGCCTGAGACTCATGCAGGCATGGAACCTTCCAGAATCTCCCGGTCAGTTCGTGTGGTCTGAAGTACCCGACCCGCAGGCAGGCCCCGGCCAAGTCAGGGTTCGCGTTCGAGCTTCAGCGTTGAATCACATGGATTTGTGGCTGACCACAGGTCTTCCCAAACCGCCTGCCTTTCCCCATGTGCCGGGCAATGATGTTGCGGGGATTGTTGAGACCGTTGGAGAGGCCGTGACGGGTTGGGAGGTTGGTGATGAGGTTGTAATCAACACAGCGCTCGTTCCTCAGGAGGCACTTGCACAGGGTTTGGATTCGGTACTTGATCCCAAGATGCGTCTGTTAGGTGAGCACTGTTGGGGCGGGCACGGTGAGTTCTGCGTGGTTGCAGCGCACCAGCTTGAGTCGAAGCCGAAGAGTCGTACGTGGGCAGAGGTTGCCTCCTACCCGGTGTGCACAACTACTGCGTGGCGACTGTTGCGCCGAGCCCGTCTTGCCCCAGGGGAGACGGTATTGATCACAGGGATTGGTGGGGGAGTGGCCACTGCTGCGATGCAGTTAGCTCTTCACCTCGGCGCCCGAGTGTTTGTCACCTCTCGTGATCCGGGCAAGCGAGCGAGGGCGCTTGAGCTTGGAGCGGAAGGGGCGTTCGACTCAAAGGGCCCGTATCCGATTAGTGCCGACGTGGTAGTCGATAGCATTGGCCCGGCGACCTGGGAGTACTCGGTGCGCACGCTGCGCAATGGTGGTCGCATGTGTGTTTGTGGTGGTACCTCAGGGCCAAAGGTCGAGCTCAACCTGCCTCGCTTGTTCTTTAAACAACTAGATATCCTTGGGGCGAGTTGTGGAAGCCAAGAGGAGTTTCGATACGTGACGTCATTGATGGAGGAGGGCTTGCCGGTGGTTCTGGACGAGATTTTGCCGCTATCAGAATTTCCGAGAGCGCTCGATCGCCTCCGCACGGCGTCTCAGCTTGGCAAAGTGATTTTGGAACATCCCGAGTGATTCCAGACGGAGCTCAATCAAAACAGCGCGCCGCTGAAGTTGTTGACGGAATTGCAGACACCCTGATTGATGTGTCTCACCGTATTTGGGAGCAGCCGGAGTTAGCATTTCAAGAGCGTCATGCGCACAACTTGTTATGCGCGACTCTGACTGAGTTTGGCCTAGATGTGCAGCCGCATGCCTACGGTCTTGAGACTGCGTTCGAGGCTCAGGCAGGTACTGAAGGGCCCGAGATTGCGGTGCTGTGTGAGTACGATGCGCTGCCCGGAATTGGTCATGCCTGCGGTCATAACGTGATTGCGGCGGCAGGCCTCGGTGCGGGATTGGCTGCTGCAAGCTTGGCAAACGAGCTTGGTGGGCGCATCAGAATTCTCGGAACTCCAGCAGAAGAGGGTGGTGGAGGAAAGGTCTTCATGATGCGTGGGGGCGCGTTCGACGGCATCGATGCCGCGATGATGGTGCATCCTGCTGATCACGACCTGCCAACCCTCACTACCCTTGCCGTGCACACGTTGCACGTTGAGTACGCCGGCGTTGCATCTCATGCAGCCGCAGCACCACACCTAGGACGCAATGCGCTTGATGCGGCGGTCCTCGGCTACATGAACGTGGCTGCTCTTCGTCAGCACATCCGAAGTGATGAACGAATTCATGGCGTATTTCCCGAGGCCGGGGAGCAACCCAATATTGTTCCCCGCACGGCTCGAGCCCATTGGTACGTTCGAGCAAGAACATCCGATCGGCTTGAGGAACTAAAGCTGCGCGTTGTGAACTGCCTCGAGGCTGGCGCGTTAGCGGCGGGTTGCGTCATGGACCTGAACTGGGTTGACCCTGCCTATTCCGAGATGGTCGACGATGACCGATTACTTGATCGATATCAGAAAAATGCACGGTCCTTTGACCGCCCATTTGCTGACCCCCTCGTCGTGGGGTTCGTAACGGGCAGTACCGACATGGGTAACATCAGCCACGTTCTTCCCACGATTCATCCGCTGATTGCGGTTGCACCCCCGGGTGTGTCGATTCACACGCCAGAGTTTGCCTCTTTTGCTCGCGGAGAACCAGGCGATCGAGCAGTGCTTGATGGTGCGAAGGCACTCGCCGCCACGGTGATCGACTGCTGGCTAGAACCACTTTAAGTGCAGCGTCCAACCTTTTCCCTACCTAGGTGCTGTGTCCCGAGGCAGAGAAGCAGGCGAAGTTCCCTCGCGTTCGACGGGCTATCACCGAGGCCGCCCTCGAACGGGCCTAGTGTGAGTGCGTGAGCTCCCCCGTACCAACGTACGTCGCAGAGCAGTTCACCGAAGAGGAGCAAGTTGTCCTCCGCCGGTACTTCTCAAATCTCGACGGTCCTGTATTTGCCCTAGTGAACCTTCCCGAGGTGGTGAAGGGCGCCTTGTTTGCGCGCTATTCAAGATCTGCGAAATCGCTGCGACGACTCTTTGTGGACGAATTTGTTGGTGAACTCGATACCACTGGTGACGAGAGCGTTGATGCCACGATCGGTTTGGATCGGGCCGAGGCTCTGTACGATCGAATCTTTTTCGAATACGGCGATGACAGCGTCGCTCAGCTTGGCGGCGTTCACCTTGCCTGCGAGCAGGCCTCAAACCTGTTGACCAAGATCCTCGAATGGGGACGGCTCATGTCGTACCTCGAACAGTCAACGCGTTATATCCCCTACGACGAGCGCCTCGGTGGGCGGTTCCGCTACCACCGAGACCCAGAAGTTCTGGGATCCTCCATGGGAGCGCGTTACGTAGGTGACATGGATCGCCTGTTCGACACGTACGGAGAGTTAGCAAGGTCGATTCAAGATCATTTTCGGGAGCGCTACCCGAAGAGCGAGCAGGACTCCGATTTTGTTTACCGTCAGGCCATCCGTGCGAAAGCCTTTGATGCGACTCGAGGAATTCTTCCTGCCGCGTCGCTGTCGAATGTGGGAATTTATGGATCAGGTCAGGGATTTGAGGCGCTGCTGCTTCGCATGCGATCTCATCCGCTGCCAGAGGCTCGTCAGTATTCCGATTTGATGCTGACCGAACTGAGAAAGGTCATTCCCAGCTTTCTCCGGCGGGTTGATCTTCCTGATCGCGGAGGCGCCTGGTCGAACTACATGACCACCAACCGTGAGGCGATGGAGACCGTGGCCTATGAGATGCTTCCAGGCGACGAGTCATCTGGGCTCGCCGCACCAACGGTGACGCTGCTTGACTGGGACCCAGAGGGTGAAGTCAAGGTCATTGCCTCGATGTTGTATCCGCATACAAGCATTCCCGAAGCGCAGATTCTGGATCGAGTTCGACTGATGTCAGTTGAGGATCGTCTTGCTGTAGCTCGTGCCTATGTCGGCGAGCGAACGAATCGGCGACACAAGCCAGGTCGAGCTCTTGAGCGGACCGACTACCGGTTTGACGTGGTCTCTGATTACGGGGCATTTCGAGACTTGCAGCGTCACCGTCTGATGACGGTCGAATGGCAAGAACTCACCCCGCGTCACGGTTATACGCGGCCAGTATCCATCGACGATGCTGGCCTCACCGCTCAATTCGATGAGGCAATGGGAGTCTCGAAGGAGCTCTGGACAGATTTGAGTGAGCGGTTCCCCGAGCGCGCTGGCTATGCGGTGTCGTTGGCCTACCGAATTCGCTATGCCATGCAGTTCAATGCCCGTGAGGCAATGCATCTCATCGAATTGCGTACCTCAATTCAAGGCCATCCGAGTTATCGATCTGTTGGTCAAGAGATGCATCGCCTTATTGCCGAGCAGGCCGGTCACCGAACGATTGCCGAGATGATGCTCTTCGTGGATCATTCCGGAGAGCCTGAGCTTGAGCGCCTACAGGCTGAGCGGCAAGCAGAGTCTCGGCGTTCACCCGCTAGCTGACAGGTTGTTTGGCCGGGGCCACCACCGAGTGCTCCCTCTAAAAACCGTTGAGAATCAAGGATGAAGCGGCTTTTTTACCCAAGATGCAACAACAGCGACTCATCAGTGTCTATGATGCGGCCCGACTTGAGCCCAACCTAGCTTTGTACGCGCGAATGGACGAGAAATTTTGAAAGATGACGTTGACGGCGAAGAGGCCGAAGCCCTTGAGGAAGACGAACTCGAGGAGAACGAACTCGAAGACGGCGAAATTGAGGACGAACTCGAGGATGAAGACGAAGATCTCGACGACCTCGTAACAGCAGATGCGATCGTCGGCGAAGGTGTTGGAGACGTCCTGAGCGAGGATGACGAAGAGGATGCGCCCGCTGCGCGCAGAAAGCGCCCCTCAGATGTCAATGACGACGAGGATGAAGACGTAGATCCCGACGACGTAGAGGCCGATCTTGACGCAATTCTCAAGGACAGAATCGCCGCAACCCCCGATGATGAGGACGAAGAGGAAGCAATAGCTGAATCGGCCTCTGAGGCTGATGGTACCGAGCGCGTTGCTGCAAAGTCGGCTGAGGAGTTCACCTGTGGAACTTGTTTCATGATTGTGCACCCTCGCCAGTTTGGGCCAAAAGACAACCTGATTTGCCCCGAGGGCTATTCGCCATGCCCCTCAATTGCTCAGGCAAGGAAGCGACTGAAGAAGGCTGCCAAAAAGTAGTGGCCTGTTCCTTGTTGTTCTGACTTTCCGACTTCGCCAAATCAGGGCATCCTTGTAGCTATGTCTGACCAACTCGAAGCGGATGATTTGCCAAGCGGTCCAGAGCGAGTAGGCACGGGAACATCGCCTTCGCAGGTTGTGGGGGCCTTGGTTTCTGCTGTTCCGCTCCTGATCGGTCGAAGCCTTCGCCAAGTCGAACTAGCGAGTTCTCTTGTTGTTGGACTCACCTGCCATGCTGCAGTCCGCAACAATCACGAGGTGTCAGCCGGTGAGCTACTCGATGCTGGAGCGGTTCGACCTGAGCCACTTGATGTCTTGGAAATTCTCGCAGAGGAATCAGCTGAGGCCAACCCGCAGCAAGATTTCGAGGCCCAAGGTTCAGAGCTTGACGAGCAGGAAAAACGGGATTCAGAGCTGCTCGAGGCGGAGCTGGGAGTGCCGAACTACGACAGTTTGGCTGCCTCGCAGGTAGTGCCCCGGCTTGCAATGTTGTCGCCGCAGGACCTGAAAGCGATTTTGACTTACGAGCAGGCTCATCGACGTCGGCAAACAATTATGAATCGCGTGCAAGAGATCTTGGAAGTCGCCTCAACATGACCCAGAAAGGCCTGGGACCCGACTCAGGTATCTCGGCGGAATCAACGGGAAAGTCGTTCGAGACGGCACACGCGCAGCTCTCCGTTCGCTGTGCCTTGTCTTCTGATGAAGAAGAACTCATTCGATTACGAGAACTTGCTCGCCTGCACCTCTGCGAACAGCGAGGAGGTGAACTTGAAGTGCTCAGTCAAGATGTAGCGGGGGAGTCCTCGCAGGATCTGCTCGCTGAGTCAACCCAACAGGACCGACTTGTTCTGATCGCGCTCATTGGCGAGGTTTCTGTTGGGTACAGCTTTGCTCAAAGCCTGAGGTTGTCTGAGCAGTACTCTCTCTGCCTGATCAAGGAACTGTTTGTGGAGTCAGGCGCTCGTGAAATTGGTGTCGGCGAGTTGCTCATGCAGGCCGTCACTGCGTGGGCTCAAGAGCGTGGTTGCAGCGGGATTGATGCAGTAGCGATGCCGGGAGATCGAGATACCAAAAATTTCTTCGAAACATTCGGCCTTGTGGCCCGTTCAATCACGGTGCATCAGGACCTTCGAGGGAAATGACGCAACCAACGCTGCACGTAGCTGCGCTTGTGGCGAGCGGAGACGAGTTCCTGATGTTGCGTGAGTCGACTGTCTGGCGTCTTCCAACGGGTGCTGCTCAACTCGGCGAGACCATGGCTGAGGCAATTGTCCGCGTGGTTTATGAGGAGGTGGGTAGTGCTGACGCTGTATGTGGACCGTTTATCGGGTGGTCTGAAGTTCTCGAGAACAGCGCTCCCGTAAGCCATTGCGTGACAATGTACTTTCGGGCGGTGTTGCTTCAGGATCAGTTTGAAGCGTCTCGAAAATCAGGCGAGGTCCGATGGATACCATCTTGGGAAACGGCGGAACTCGGCCTTGCCGATGGCCTAGCCGAGTTCCTGAGTGATCATGGGTTCATCGACACCGTTGTCTGAGCTGGCTTTGGTTCGCTCGAGCATTTGTTACTGCGGTGCTCAGCGGCCCTTCCACTGCGGGGGCCGCTTCTCGATGAACGCGTTGAGTCCCTCGGCAAAGTCCTCGGTTCCAAACATCTTGACGATTCCGTCACCCGACAATTTCCAGCCAATATCGTCCGGCTGATCGGTCGCTTCAAGAACGATCTTGCGACTCTCTCGCACCGCGAGGGGGGCGTTGGCCGTAATCTCTTCAGCTAGCGCTTTGGCTGTCTCAAGTGCTTCACCCTCTTCGCACAGGCGGTTCACCCAACCGAACTCGTAGGCACGTTCTGCAGGAAAGTCCAAGCGTCCGGTCAACACAAGTTCCATTGCAATGTTGCGTGGCAACTTTCGGGGAAGCCGGAACAGCCCACCTGCTGCGGCCACTAGGTTTCGCTTCACCTCTGGTACTCCGAAAACGGCAGTTCTGGAGGCAACCACAAGGTCTGCGGCGAGGACCAACTCTGTTCCCCCAGCTAACGCTGGACCGTCCACAGCCGCAATAATTGGCTTCGTCCGCTCTCGCTGTACGAAGCCACCAAAGCCTCCCTTTGCGGTCGACATGCCGCCTGGGTCAGTCGCCATCTGCTTCAGGTCTGCACCAGCGCAGAAGATGTAGCCCTTCTCGGTCTTGGCCCCCGTCAGGATGCCGACCCAAACCTCGTCATCGGCCTCAATTTGATCAATGGCCGATTCAATTCCTTGTGCCACTTCGCTACTTACTGCGTTGCGCGCCTCAGGACGATTGATCGTAATGATCCCAATGTTTCCTAGTTTTTCGTAGTCCACAGTCATGACGCGGAATCTAGCGCAGCATGGCCTCTGGGCGCCTAGTCGCGGGGACTAGGAATCTTCGCCGTCGATCTCTTCGATAACGACGGCCTCTTCTACAACGATGTTCTCTTCGAGGACGAGAACCTCTCCATCTTCGTTCTCGACGAGTACGACCTCGTCGATAACGACGGTCTCGTCAACAACAATGGCCTCTTCGATGCCGACAACCTCACCATCCACGCTCGTCACGAGGAGGACATCGTCGATAACGACCGTGTCCTCGACTATGACGACATCCTCCACAACGAGGAGTTCGCCGTCAGCGGTCTCAACGACGACTTCTTCCACCAGGATGGTCTCTTCCACGACAACCTCCTCACCGATGAGAATAGCTTCCACAACGGTTTCTCCGGTGGGGGAGACTTCTGCGTTTTCTTCGGGGTCCATAGATCCGCTCCTTTTGTGAGGCTTTCCAGCCTCGGTTTTTGGCTGAGCGGACTTCGCTCCACCAGTGTTCGATCGACGCGGTGCACCGCGACCGCGCTTCTTGGATGCTGCTGCAATCTCTGCTTGATCTAGTCCGAAGAGTTCAACAATCTTTGGAAGTCGATCCCCAACGCGGCGCACTGCTTCAAGGAGTGCGGGGGATGGCTCCTCGGGTTTTCCTGCTGGAGTCACCAGATTGCGCACGGGTGAAAACGCAAGTGCGTCCAGAGCTGCTGCCCAAAGCTCTTGGTTCACCGTGGGGGTGAGCCCTTCAGAAACTGCTGTAACTAAGCGGCTCGACAATTCAACGGGAAGTGCTGCTCCAGCCTTTGGAGGCCGTGAACTGAGCCGCAGTGCCCGGACAAATCGGCCGCCGTCCAGATTCGCCGAGATGTCAGAAATCCAGAGGGTCTGCTCCTCTTCAATTCTGCGGGTAAGTCCGGTCTGGATCTGCTCCTTCAGAGCGAGCGCTTCCGCATCGCGAGCGACGCCGTCAGCTGCAACGATTACGGAACGTAGATCCCGCAGGTCGAGTTCTTCGAGGTCTGCTAAAGCGGCCTCAGCACGGTCAAGCCATTCCGCTGCGCGAAGCCTCGGGAGGAGTTCTTCGGCAAGTGCAATGAGTTGCTCCGATGGAATCTCGTCCCGTCCCTCCTTTTGAGCTTGAGCATTCTGTTCAGCTATGGCCTCACGAACCGCGGGAACACCACCCCGAATAACCTGCTCGGCAATGGGCCGGTGCTCAACGGGAAGCGTATCGAGTACCGCAGAGCGGTGTACGCGACCTGGACGAAGGCGTTTTGCCCGCGGACGTTCCGGAACTGCATCAGGTCTCTGGCTTCTTGGACGGTCGCTGCGTGGACGGTCTCCGCCCGGGCGATCCGCGCTTGGCCGGCCGCTACCGGCACCGTCCCGGTCTCCGCGTGGCCCTCGGTCTCCGCGTGGCCCTCGGTCTCCGCGTGGTCCTCGGTCTTCGCGGTCGCGCTTTGAGCCACCCCGGTCTCCATCTCGGGAGCGACCAGACTTCTCAACCAGAGTGCTCGTCACTAACGGTTCGTCCTGTCGAGTGCCGACCACGGTCAACATCTCGGGCTCTTTTCTGGCGGCCTTCGGCGGCAGTACGTTCAGAATCTCGATGCCCTCGAGCTCGAATTCGGCATCAGCGCGAACGACATCGCCGACCTTGCAGTTAGCGGGCAGGATGCTTGAGCGTAAATCTCCTTTGGGCTGTTTGGCCCCGGCAGCTCGCCAGGTCCAGGTGCCATCGGGGCGTTCACTTGTTAGTTCGATCTCTAGACGACGCGGCATAGTTGTCTCAACCTATCGAAGATAATCCACGGAGGAGAATCCCAAATGAGCGCGACTATTTCACAAGGCGACCTCGAGACCATCCAAGATTGGGATGGGACCCGGAAAACAATTGTGATTACCGGTGTTACCGGGCAGGTAGCGGAGGTGATTGCCGCTCAACTCAGCCAGCGTCATCACATTGTCGGGCTTGCTCGATTTACCGATGAGGCAGCTCGCTTGCGTCTTGAGGCCTGCGGAGTGGAGTGCATTTCTACCGATCTTCTGAAGGCTGAATTTGAAGCCATCCCAACCGGAGTCGATGCCGTGCTGAATTTCGCAGTCGTTAAATCCCAGCGCTGGGAGGTTGACCTTCGGGCGAACGCGCAGGCTGCTGGTCTGCTCATGGCACACACTCAACCGAAGGTCTTTTTTCAGTGTTCCTCGACTGGTGTCTACGCAGCCGCCGGTTCACGCCTGCTCGATGAGTCGTCGCCGCTCGGAGATAATCACGCTCCGATTATGCCCACTTATTCGATCTCAAAAATTGCGGCCGAGGAGGTGGTCCGAACCATGTGTCGGCACCAACAAATCCCAACAATCATTGCGCGCCTCAATGTGCCCTATGGCGTGGGCCCGCTCGGTGAGCCGAGAGGATGGCCGGCGTTTCATCTAGCAATGATGCAAGCAGGCATGGCGATTCCCGTTGAGGCGGATCAACCAAACTTGTTTAACCCCATAAACTTGGTTGATATCGCAGCGAGCATCCCCGCACTATTGGAAGCGGCCACCGTGCCAGCGACCGTCCTCAACTGGGCGGGAGCGGAGCAGGTTTCTCTAGAGGAGTGGTGCGAGTTCTTGGCGGATCGTTGCGGGCTAACTGCAAGTTTTGAGGTGACCGATTCAACCATTGGAGGAGTCACGGTAGACACCTCGAAGATGCAGAGCATCTGCGGAGCAACAAAGGTTTCTTGGCAGGAGGGGTTTGCCGCACTAGCCGATGCACATCTCGCAGGTCAGGACTCTGCTTCGGATTCGGCTGGAGGTTCTACAGGGCGCTGAGCAAGGCATTCTCGAGCACCTCTGGCAGCGCCGGATGACACCAGATTTGCTCTCGTGCCAGGCGATCAGCGGGGATGTTGAACTGCATGGCTTGAGAGAGTTGTTGCATCAGAGTTGCAGCCTGTGGGCCAAGTACATGCGCTCCAAGAATGCGGAAGTTCGAGGGGTCTATAAGGATTTTGGCAATCCCTGTTTGGTCTTCCATGGCCCAGCCAAACGCGACGTTCGAATACTCACAGGACCCAACTACGTAGGTTTGGCCGCTTGCCCGTAGCTCCTGTTCGGTGAGTCCGACCGAGCCAATCTGTGGATGTGAGAAGACTGCGTGGGGTACAACGCGTTGGTCAATGCTGATGGGGGAGTTGGGGTTGAGCAGGTTGTGACCCACTACTCGTGCCTCTTGATTTGCTAGGTGCTTGAGTTGCCAAGAGTTGCGGACATCACCGAGCGCCCATACCCCGGGGGCGTCAGTCAGCAGCGTGGAGTCCGTGATGATGTAGCCATCGGAATCAAGCTCAACTCCCGCTCGACCCACTTCAAGCTGAGCGCCGTTTGGTGTTCGTCCAGTAGCCACAAGCAAGGCATCCCCAAACAGCACCGACTGCCCGCCTGCAACGTTTTGCAAAGTGAGTTCAAGATGCTCATTGGTCTGCTGAACTGAAACTGCCGTTGTCTTAAGGTGAAGCTCCACCTGTTCGGCAAATGCAGCTGTAAAGCGCGAAGCGATGTCTTGATCAGCGTGTCGCAGCATCGTTGCACCCCGGTGAATGATCGAGACTCTTGAACCAAGTGCAGAGAACACATGGCCAAGCTCGGCAGCAATAAACCCGCCGCCCAGAATCATGAGGTGCTCAGGTAGCTCCTCTATTCGCATAATGCTGTCAGAGGTGTGAAACGGGGTCTCGTCTAAACCCTTGAGTTCAGGAAGGTGCGGGCGGGCACCAGCAGCGATCACAATCTGCTTGGCAGTAACGATCTGGGTCGTTCCGTCCTGTAGTTCAATGCTGAGCGTTCGCTCCCCAATGAAGCGAGCATCTCCAAGAAAGACCGTGACGTTCTGCTGCTCTTGCCGGTACCGGGTCCCGCCGGCAGCGATGGGGTCAATGCGTCCAAACACACGATCTCTGAGTGCTGCAAAGTCAGCTCCCCGAGCTTCGATATCTACGTTGAGCCGCTCTGTCGCCTCTGCAGCCTCTCGCATTCGGTCGGCCGGGAGGACAAACATCTTGGATGGGATACAGCCAGCATTGAGGCAGGTTCCACCAAAAACTGAGCGCTCGACGATTCCGACCTTCCACGAACTGAACTCTTCACTCAGAAGCGAATTGCCCGAACCAGTGCCGATAATGAGCAGGTCAAAGTCATCCATGGCTCAAAGCTAGGTGTTCAGATTGATCAGGGCAGAAACTCGTTGGCCGGTTCGGTTACAGATATAGAACGCGTTACAGTTTCTACGTTCAGTCAGACGGAGGCAATTATGCAGATCGCTTATACAGAAGAACAAGAAAAGCTTCGGGACGAGCTCCGGGCTTATTACGAAAACTTGTTGACCCCTGAGGTTCGGGACGCACTTCATCAAGAGATGGGCTGTGGTGCCGTCACAAGAGAGATCGTCAAGCAGATGGCAGGCGACGGTTGGCTTGGAATCGGATGGCCAACTGAGTACGGCGGCCAGGGCAGAAGCCAAGTCGAGCAATTCATCTTCTTTGACGAATCGATGCGCTCAGGCGCACCTGTTCCCATGCTTACGATCAACACGGTTGGGCCGACGATCATGCAGTACGGCACTGAGGAACTCAAGGCGGACTTCCTGCCCCGAATCCTTTCAGGCGACCTGCACTTCTGCATCGGGTATTCCGAAAATCAGGCTGGTACTGACCTAGCTGCACTCAAGACCAAAGCAGTTCTCGACGGTGATGAGTACGTCATCAACGGCCAGAAGATGTGGACCAGCTTGGCCTCAGATGCCGATTACTGCTGGCTAGCAGTTCGTACCGATCAGGATGCCCCAAAGCACAAAGGCATCTCCATGATCATCGTCGACATGAAGACTCCCGGAATCACTGTTGACCCGCTGCACCTGCTATCGAGCCACGATATCAATGCAACATTCTTTGATGATGTGCGTGTACCTGCTAGCAACCTTGTCGGGGGAGAGAACAACGGTTGGGGCTTGATTATGAGCCAACTGAACCATGAGCGTGTAACGCTGTGCTCCTCGGGCTTGTTGGAGCAGAGTTACTTTGAGGTTCGCCGTTGGGCGCAAGAAAACGTTGGCGCAGATGGCAAGCGTGTAATCGATAACGAGTGGGTGCAACTCAACCTGGCAAAGGTTCATGCCGGGATCGAGTTCCTGCGACTCATCAACTGGAAGGTCGCATGGACGGCTATGCATGCGCCGCTCGATATTTCGGATGCATCCACAATCAAGATTTACGGAACCGAGTTCTATCTCGATGCCTTCCGAATGATGATGGAAATTTTGGGCCCGCGTGCTTATCTCGATCGTGAGTCCACTGGTTCGATCCTGAAGGGTCGACTCGAGATGAACTACCGAAGCCTGCTTATTCTGACCTTCGGTGGCGGAACGAACGAGATTCAAAGAGACCTCATTGGCATGTTTGGGCTGGGCCTGCCTCGCGCACTTCGCGGCTAACAGAGTTCTAGTTCTGCCCGCAGGCGTAATCGAACAACAGGCGTATTCGAAGGATTTGAAGGGATAGTTACATGGATTTTGCTCTTAACGAAGAACAACAAGCAATCAGCGAACTCGCCGGTCAGGTAATAGGCGATGCCTCAACGAACGAGAGATTGCGTGAGCTTGAAAAAGCTGACGGCCCTCGCTTTGATGCGGCGCTTTGGGCCTCGCTAGCTGAAACCGGAATTCTGGGTGCATTCTTGCCCGAGGAGCATGGGGGAGCGGGCCTGGACTTGATTGCGCTCGGTGGAGCGCTCGAGCACGTAGGTCGCACTGCAGCAGCAGTTCCACTCTGGGAGACTTGCGGCCTTGGAGTGCCCGCGATTGCGGAGTTCGCTCCGGCGAGTCTGGCAGCAGAGATTCTCCCGAAGGTGGCTGACGGGTCCATGATCCTGACAGCCGGATGGCACGAGGACCTAGGGGAGCCACTTCTTCCCACGACAATTGCGAGCCGAAATGGTGATTGCTGGGAACTGACCGGAACAAAGATTTGTGTGCCCGCCGGCGCCATTGCCGACGCATTCCTGATGCCCGCAGCCATTGAGGGCGGATCGGTTGGCCTGTTCCTAGTCCGAAAGACTGGCGAAGGCGTCGGAATCGAGCCTCTAGACACCACACTTGGTGACCCGCAAGCGGCCGTTCTCATGGCGCTAGCACCAGCCGAACTCGTAGCAGAGGGTTACGAGTCGTTGCAGTGGACTTATGACCGTGCTGTAGCTACACAGTGTGCAGTTGCATCAGGCGTGTTTGCTGAGGCACTTAGGCTGACAGCTGAGTACACAAAGGAGCGCAAGCAGTTCGATGTGCCGATTGCCTCGTTCCAGGCTGTGGCCCATCGTGCGGCAGATGCCTTTGTGGACACCGAAGCAATCCGACTGACATCCAAGCAGGCCTTGTGGAGACTGTCAGTTGACATGCCAGCTTCAGCCGAGGTTGCTGTTGCCAAGTACTGGGTCTCATTTGGCGGCCAACGAGTAGTGCATACGGCTCAGCATCTGCATGGCGGCGTTGGAGTCGATCGCGATTACCCGCTGCACCGGTACTTCCTGATGGCAAAAGAGATTGAACTGCAACTCGGTGGATCAACCCGGCAACTGCTTGCTTTGGGCAAGATTATTGCCAACGAGGCCGTCTAGCAGAGGTTGTCTAACTGAGGGTGTACCTCACCCCTCTAGCCGGGTTGAGACAAAACGCCGGAAATCCTCATTATGTAAAGTGAGAGATTCTGAGGCCTACTCACAACACTTCTTTAGGAATGTGTAGTTGGTCCTTTACATATGCCTCCGAAAGGTATCAAATGCATGTAGCGATCGGGGTTGGCCCCGATCCCTACAACAACTGAGGAGGTGCCGATGTCTACTCGTCATCGTGCCCGGCAGTCCGGACCTAGTTCAGCTCTCCAAGAGGAGCGTGAGCAAAGAAAGGCAGAACACCGCAGGGTGCGCCGTACCGTGAATCAGTCTTTGCATGTGGCAGTTCTCGAGGAAGACCTTGACGGTCTTGTTCTTGAGTTACCCCACCCAACGCATGGGTATACCGATGAGCATGCGCCTGCAACGCCGCGCAGTTCGGCGGACCCTGCTCGGCGAATCAAGCACTGGAAGCAGTCCTTTTGGAAGAGGCGTTCCCTTGAGCGTCAGCGCCGAGCACGTGCCGAGTTGCGCACCTCAACGTATTCCTAACAAAGGCTTTTTGCAGTGAGTGATCGTGGACGGGCAGTAGTCGCTAGGCCGCATGCGCGACTGCTGTCAGTCCCGAGCCTCTGCAACTAGGCTTGGACCGTGCCTCAACTCATTGCAGCTCTGATCGACGGCCAGGACATCGTTACCGGTGAACAAATCCAGGTTACATCTCCTTACGACGGGTCCCGAGTGGGTGAGGTCTCAGCCTGTTCCGTTGAGCACCTCGATCAAGCCGTAGCAGTAGCAGGGCGCCGACATCAAGAGGGGGCGCTCCCTGCGTTTGAGCGTGCCGAGATTCTGGACCGTGTCGCTGCCGCACTCCTGCTGCGGACCGAGGAGTTTGCTCAATCCATTTCTGCTGAGTCAGGCAAGCCCATTTCAACGGCGCGTATCGAGGCCACTCGTTCAAGAGACACCATTCGTTTTGCTGCTGCTGCCGCACGCACCTTCACCGGCGAGATGCTGGCTATGGATGCCGCCTCCGCTGGCGTGGGCAAGTTTGGCTATGTCAAACGTGTCCCCATCGGCGTGGCAGTTGGCATATCCCCGTTCAACTTTCCTCTCAACTTGGTCTGTCACAAGATTGCTCCTGCTGTCGCAGTGGGAGTTCCGATGGTGCTCAAACCGGCCTCTGCCACTCCCCTGACTGCTCTCAAGATTGCGCGACTCTTTGAAGAGTGCGGACTTCCTCCGGGATGGCTCAACGTGGTGCCATGTTCGGGCACAGTTGGCAACCATCTCGTCGAACACGATGGCGTAGCGATGATCACGTTCACGGGTTCTCCCGAAGTCGGGTGGGGCATCCGGGCGCGTGCACCCAAAAAACGCGTCGGACTCGAACTCGGAAACAATGCTCCGGTCATCGTCGAGCCTGATGCCGACCTTGAAGTTGCAGCCGCCAAAATTGTAGCTGGCGGGTTCTCGTATTCGGGTCAGACCTGCATCTCGGTTCAGCGTGTCTACGTGCACGCTCAAGTACACAGCGAATTTCTCGCCGCACTCGCGGAGAACGTTGCGCAGCTGAAGGTAGGAGACCCGGCAGATCCCGAGACTCAAGTCAGTGCACTGATTACCCCCGCGGAATCCGATCGGGTTCAAGCTTGGGCGGCCGAGGCGGTTCAGCAAGGGGCGCTGCTTGTAGCCGGTGGCGGCAGAGGCGAGGATGGCGTACTGCTGCCGACGCTGCTTGATCGGGTTGAACCAAAGATGTCAATCAGTCACTCCGAGGTATTCGGGCCAGTCCTTGGGGTTGCGGCCTACAACACGTTTGATCAGGCAGTCGACATGGCCAACGACACAAGGTACGGCTTACAGGCCGGCGTGTTTACCCAAGACATCTCTACTGCACTCAGAGCAGCCGAGCGCATTGACTTTGGTGGCGTGCTCATTAATGAAGTTCCTGCCTTTCGCGTGGACCAACAGCCCTACGGTGGCCTTCGAGATTCTGGGAACACTCGTGAGGGCCCCGTCTATGCAATGGAAGAGATGACAGAAAGAAAGACCATCATCATCCAGAGTTAATGAGCACCTGAACCTGGCGCTCCACAGCACTGCCGCTTCGCTCCAGTAATCTATCGCTCTGATGTTTCGTTCGACTGGAATTCGAATCATGTGCGGGGCCACCTTGGCAGTTCTCGCGGCGTTTGTGCTTCTCCGGGCAGGTAGTTCCAACCAAGAGACTGCCGTGTCAACCGAAGCCGCCCACACCACGACGACAATCCTAAAAGAAGCAGGTCAATTTGTTGATCCGGCAAGCACGGCACTCCCCTCCCCTGTCTCGACCTTGCCCACCGATGCTCCACCTTCACGCTCGGCGGGTTCGGTAGGGCTACCGGCAAATTCAGGTTCGGGCAAGCGAATGGTGCTGTCGATTTCTCAGCAGCGTGTCTGGTGGGTTGACGAGTCGGGGACCGAAATTCGTACCGCACTTGTTTCAGGGCGGGCGAATACTCCTCAGACCGGCACCTTCAAGGTGTACTCGCGAACTGAGCACGCCACCGGACTCGATGGTTCAAAGATGGATTACTTCGTGCGATTCACCAAGGGGCCACAAGGTTGGTCAATCGGGTTCCATAACATCCCGAGAATCAACGGCCAACCCGTACAAACCAACGAGCAACTCGGTCAAACGTTGTCGCATGGTTGCATCCGCCAGAAAGAGGAGGATGCCGTATTCACTTGGAATTTCTTGGATATTGGCTCCACCGTGGTGGTTATTGCCTAGCTCGAGATTGCCCGACACGCCCACGTCCCGCTCAGCCCGTAACCTGCAACCCCGTAACCTGCAACCCCGTAACCTGCAACCCCGTAACCTGCGACATTGCCCACTAGCAACAAGGACACTTATGAGTATCAATATGCGCATTGGCATCAACGGGACGGGAAGCTTGTCCACCCTCGATGAGGTGATCGCCGAGGCCAAGCGAACCGAGGCCGACGGGTTCGACTCATTTTGGATTGCGCAGATTTTTGGGATGGATGCGCTTACTGCGCTTGCGGTAGTCGGTCGCGAGGTGCCGCGTATCGAACTGGGTACTGCAGTTGTTCCGACCTACCCCCGCCACCCGATGATGATGGCAGGTCAGGCGCTGACTGTGCAGCTCGCCACCCAGAACCGCCTTGCACTCGGTATCGGTCTGTCCCACCAAATTGTGATTGAGTCGCTCTGGGGTTACTCCTACGAGAAACCAATTCGTCACATGCGAGAGTACTTGTCGGCGCTGCTGCCACTCCTGAACGGTGACTCAGTAGAGGTCAAGGGTGAAGACATCACCTGCATCGGAGGGGTAGATGTTCAAGGAGCGGAAGCGCCGCCTGTGATTGTCGCGGCTCTCGGTGCGCAGATGTTGAAACTAGCGGGATCGAACGGGTGTGGAACGATCACCTGGTGTACCGGCGAGCGGGCGCTACTGACCCATGTGGTTCCAAAAATTACTGCCGCAGCCGAGGCCGCTGATCAAGCCGCCCCCAGAGTGATCGCTGGTCTTCCCGTATGCGTCACCTCTGACCCCGAGGCTGCCTACGCGGTTGTTGCCGAGCAGCTTTCGTTGTACGGGGGACTCCCCTCGTATCGTGCGATGCTCGATATTGAAGGGGCAGAGGGGCCAGCAGATGTAGCCATCATCGGTGATGAGCAACATGTTGCTGCTGCGCTCACTCGCCTAGCTGACGGCGGCGTGACCGAGTTTTCTGCAGTCATCGCAGCCCCCAAGGCAGAGGATCGCGCTCGCACTTGGGACCTTCTGAAGTCTCTGATCTAGGCGGCATCTTGTCTCAGATCGCCCCTGAAGCTATTGAGTTCACTGCGCGCAGCGGCATGCGCATCGCTGCTCACGCCTGGGGCAGTAGGAGTCATCGCGCTGTGGTGTTGGTTCACGGAGGTGGGCAAACTCGGCACAGTTGGGGCGGCACAGCCGAGGCTCTTGCAGAGCACGGTTGGTATGCGGTGACCTACGACCAGCGCGGCCATGGTGGTTCCGATCGCGCACAGAATCGGGATTATTCAACAATTCGTTTTGCCGAGGATCTTGTAGATGTGTGTGCTGCGCTGACCGAAACCACCAAATCCAAACCAGTAGTTGTTGGTGCTTCTCTTGGTGGCCTTGCGAGTTTGCTAGCAGAGGGAATGCTGAGCCCGGGCTGCAGTTCTGCAATCGTTCTCGTCGACATCACTCCACGTATGGAAAAAGCCGGCGTTGACCGAATTGTTCAGTTCATGCTGGATCGAGCTGAGAGTGGATTCGAGTCTCTTGATGACGCTGCGGATGCTATTGCTGCGTATCAGCCGCACCGGAAACGTCCGAGGGATAACTCTGGACTCTCCAAGAACCTGCGGCTCGATCCTGATGGGCGTTGGCGATGGCACTGGGATCCGGACCTCTTCTTGGGACCGCGACCGATTGGTACTGGCTCGGTTACGGGGCAGTTTGTAAATGCCGCAGTTGCGCTCAACGTGCCAACGCTACTGGTGCGTGGTCGCATGTCGGATTTGGTGAGTGAAGAGACTGCCCAAGAGTTCTTGAAGCTCAGACCAGATGCAAAGTATGTAGACGTGTCCGGCGCGGGCCATATGGTTGCCGGAGATCGCAACGATCTCTTTACCGCCTCTATCGTGGAGTTCTTAGACACAATCCAATGACCCCTTACTCCAATAGCTAGGGATGAGTCAGCCTCGAATGAATCAGCCTCGAATAAATCAGTCTGCACTAGCTGCGGCAGAGGCTCTTCTTGGGGTGAGCGCCAGTACATCCCTCTCCGAAATTCGCGTCGCCTATCGACTTCAACTCCTGCGAACTCACCCCGATGTCAGCTCAGAAGTCGATGCATCCGAGCGCACGATAGAACTCACTCGGGCATACCTTCTGCTGATTTCAACCAAGGGAAAAGAGCAGACTAGAACCGAAGTGCGTTCGAGTGTTGAGGCCAGGGTCGTGGAGGACAGACCAGAACGACTCGGGATTCACCTGCTCGACGACCTGACGCTTTGCGTGGATGCGCCAGCAGACGAGACGCTGATGTTGCTGATTGAGATGGCAAATAATCTAGGTGAGATTCGGTACCTCGACCCCTCTGCTGGACTTATCGAACTTGTCATCGAATTCATCGAAGAGCCCACTAGTTCTGTGCTGCTCAGCCTGCAAGGTCGCGCAACGGGTTGTACCGAGGTGTTCTGTTCTGTTGAGCCATTGAGTGGCGGGGTGTCTCCACCAAGTGATGCGGTGGCACGGCTTCTCCTGCGCACGCTGAGAGCACTCCAAGTGAACGAGTAGAGGCTTTCAATCTTGATCGGTGAGGTTGTCGCCTCGGAACGGCAGCAGCAGACGGTTCGGCGATTACGACGACTTGGTACGTCTTACCCGCTTCATGCGTGTAGCGAACGTAGACCCAAATCTTGCTCTCATGGATCTGATTCCAAGCACCTCAAGTGCCTTCGGAATCGGGAACCACCAAAGCTCACGGGGAGTTATCACCCGGCTCGACATCACTGACTTGACCGAGGAGAACTCTCGCAGGCCTTCCGGGCCGTGTACTCGCCCGATTCCTGACTGCTTCACTCCGCCGAACGGAAGTCCGGGAATCGCATATGAAACAATGCAGTCATTGATGCACACGTTTCCGGCCTGCAGACGATTCGCAACCGAGATGGCAAGTTGCTGATCCGAAGTCCACACCGAGCTGTTCAGCCCGTAGATTGAATCATTCGCTAGGAGGAGGCCCTCCTCGGGATCAGCCACGGACATGATTGGCATGACCGGCCCGAAGGTTTCTTCGGTCATGATGGTCATTGTGTGGTCAACATCCACGAGCACGGTGGGCTCAAACCAGAGTCCCGGCTGATCGAGTCGCTGTCCACCCGCAAGTACGCGGGCACCTTTGCTGACAGCATCTGCAAGGTGGTCTTCCACGATCTGAACCTGTGGTGCAAAGGTCATGCAACCAATGTCACCCCCGCTGGCGTCCTGACGAATCAGAGCAGTTTCGGCCAGGACAAGTTGCACGAATTCGTCCATAATCTTCTCTTCCACGTAGAAGCGTTCTACTGACATGCAGGTTTGACCAGAGTTCTGGAATGCCCCCCACACAGCTCCCTTCGCGGCCCGTGGCAAATCCGCGTCGGCGCAAACAATCATCGGGTCTTTGCCGCCCAATTCAAGAACCACCGGGGTGAGTGAGTCTGCCGCAGCCGCCATGACGCGCTTTCCTGTTCGAACAGATCCAGTGAAGCAAATTTTGTCAACTCCGCTGCGCACGAGAGCTTCGCCCGTTGGTCCTGCCCCCGTCACCACTTGAACAATGCCACCCCAGTTCTCATCCGCGAAAAGCTTGCCGATGGCTATGCCAACAGTTGGTGTTACCTCAGAGGGCTTGAGTACCACCGTGTTGCCCGCGAAGAGTGCGGTGATGACGGGTGTCATGGATAGGGTAAACGGGTAGTTCCAGGGGCTAATCACACCGATCACGCCGAGGGGCTCGTAGCGCTTCCATGCCTTCTTGTGGGCCATCAGACCCGATGCAACGCTTTGTGGATCGAGGGCTCGAGCGCCATTCTTTGCGTACCAGCCAATGGTCTCGCATACGGCCATAAGTTCGGTGGTGACTGCCTCGGAACGCTGCTTGCCCGTCTCTGCGCAAATGGTATCTACGAGTTCCTCTGCTGCGTCTAGCAACCGATCGCGAACCTTGATCAGGTGACGAGTGCGCTCCTTGTAAGTAAGTGCGCCCCAAGCTGCGGCTAACTCACGAGCACGTTCAACGGCTTGTTCGACTTGATCACTGCTCATCTCCTCAATTTCTGCGAGCAAGGTATTTGTTCGCGGATCAAAGGTCTGAAAGGTCAGAGGCTCTGCCCGTTGAGCGGTTGCTTGCTCATCGACATCCAAGGGAGAGGTTCGTTGTTCCGAAGTGATGCTCATGTGGCCAAGCTACACCTGAGAGTGACCAACGACCTTTCGAAACGCAGTTGAACGAACGTTCGGTAGGGCCTAGCGTTAACCCCCAGAGAGCACACTGCTCTCGAGCGCGGACTCAGCTAGCACTAAGGGGTTTTTTATGACCGTTACAGATTCAGTCGTTGACTACTCCAACACTGACTTTACGGACCCCAGAGTCTTTGATGATCCGTATGAGTTGTTTACATGGCTCCGCAGCTTGGATTCACTTCACTACGACGAAGCGAACGATCTGTATATCGCACCCCGACACGAGGACATCTTTGCGATGAGTAGAGATGAGGTGACCTACTGCAGTCGTTTCGGTGTGCGGCCCAAGATCGCTGGAGACATGTCCATCATCACCTTGGATGGAGAGGAGCATGTGCGCCAGCGTCGGCTCATCAATAAAGGATTCACTCCTCGGCAGGTCAGGGAAATGATTCCCCATGTGCGTGAGTTGACCAATGAGATTATTGATGCGATGGAAGCCAAGGGTGATGTCGATTTCGTTGGCGACTTCGCGATGCACATTCCGCTCATCATCATTTGTGAACTGATGGGCCTTGATCCAAGCCAACGTATGTCAATGTACGGCTGGTCTGACGCCATGATGGCCGGAGACGGTCACGTTGAGGCTGACTCCCCGCAGTTACTCGCAGCAGCGACGGCTTTCGGCGAGTTTGCCGAGTTGGCCCTCGAACTCATCGCGGAGCGCCGAGCTGACCCGCAAAGCGACCTCATTAGCATTCTGACTCAAGCCTTTGATGATGGTGGGCTGACAAAGGAGTACAAAGCGACGCAAGGCCTCGACGAGGAGTCTCTTGCGAAGATGGCATCCGAGGTGCGATTGCAAGATGATGAGTTGTTGGCCTTTCTGGTCGTGCTCATGGTTGCGGGCAACGAAACCACTCGAAATGCACTGACGGGTGGCTTAGTCGCCTTGAGTAGATTCCCTGAGCAGCGCAAATTGTTACTCGAGAATTTGAATAATCCAGAGTTTATGGAAATTGCTGTTGACGAGATTGTTCGTTACGTAACCCCTGTTTTGGGCTTTATTCGCACCGTCACGGTGGACCACACCTATCGCAACACGGATCTGAAGGTTGGTGATCGTGTCTTGATGCTCTACGGAAGTGCCAACCGTGACCACCGAGTCTTTACTCACCCGAACGAGCTCGATCTCTCGCGAAATCCAAATCCGCATCTGGCATTCGGCATCGGGCCACATTTTTGCCTTGGCGCAAACCTTGCGCGGATGGAGATCACCACGGTCTTTCAGGAACTGCTCACGCGCTTGCCAGATATCACCGTGCCAGCCGATGCTGTTCCATCTCGCGGAGACTCGACGCTGGTGCTCGCGTTGAACCACCTTCCAGCAACGTTCACTCCAGGGGCCGGTTGCCCCGTATCGCACTGAGATACAAGTGAATCAGCGCGAGCGAATCCTGGACGAGGCATTGCGCTTGATGTCTGCAGAGGGTTCCGCGGCAATGAGCATGCGTCAACTCGCAACTGCCTGTGGCGTTCAGGTTGCAGCGATTTACCACTATTTCCCTTCTAAGGACGCACTCCTGCAGAGTGTGTTCGAAGAACGTCGATACGACAGTCGATTGGCTAGCCAAGATCAGGTCACAGGCTTCGAGACTCAAGCAGGAGTGCCAGAGCGCCTCAAGGCCGTGTTCAACCTGTTTTGGACCGGCGCACTCGAGGAGGAAGACGTCTTGAGGCTGCTACTCGGAGAGGGCCTTCGGAATCAGGCTGTTGCGTTGCCAACGGGTTCTGCCATGTTGGAACTCTTTCGCAGCGGTGTACGGAGCCTGCTCGAGCAGTATGTGCCTGAGCTTCAAGACCCCGAAACCGTGTCAGAAGTATTCACCGCTCAAATCTTCGCTTGCTTTATTCAACATATATTTGCACCGGAGTTAGACACCGACGAGATTGCGAATCGAGCCGCCGAAATACTCGTCCGAAGCGTCCTGTAGCGCGAAGGATTTCAAGTTCTCGATACTTCGAAAGATAGGCCATATGGACTAAAGGTGAGGCCTGCTCCTGCCGAGACTCAAGGGGTGAAATGTTTCTCTGGTCCCTCGCCCGCGTTGCGCACAAGATCCCAGCGCGGTGCGGTGATGGTAGAAGCCGCGATGGTTTTACCAGTCATGATCTTCATTGTGGTTGGAATCATCGAGTTTGGAATGCTGTTCACCTCGTATTCAACGAGTACTGCGTCAACGAGGAGTGGTGCACGCCTTGCCGCGACGGCTTACGCCCAAGCAGGTGCGGTCACCTCTGCCCAGAACACTGCACTGACACAAATTGCGCTCTCCACCTCAGCTGATCTCAAAGTCCTTACGAACGGAACTCCAGTGGGTATGGCTGTCTACAAGGTCAATCCGCTCTCCTCCGATGGCGCACCCCTCGGCGGCTATCCCGGAGATGCAATGGCTGGCGGATGCACCTCAAGCTGTGTGAAGTTCACCTGGAACCCAACTACGAAATCCATGACTCAAACCACGGGCAGTTGGACGAACGCTGATGCTTGCGGGGTAACGGTCGACACGATCGGAGTGTTTGTTCAGGTTCAGCACAAGTACATCACTGGATTCTTTGGTACAACCCGCACCGTCACCGGCCACACCGTCATGCGACTTGAACCACTTCCCAGCGATCAATGCCCCGGGGGTTGAGCAGTATGGAACACCGCCGTACCCGTTCAGAATCTGGTCTTTCTCGCCTAGCTGTCACTCATCGAAATCAGGGCGAGCGTGGAGTTGTTCTGATTTGGTTTGCCCTCATGCTCATTATGTTGATGGGGTTTGCCGGATTTGCCGTGGACTTGTCGAACTGGTGGTTTCAAGCAGAGAAGATTCAGCGCAGCGCCGACTCCGGAGCTCACGCTGGTGCGGCTTTCCTTCCAGGGGACCTACCCTCGGCCACCACGATTGCTCGAACAGTGACTGGCCAGAACGGGTTCACCAACGGTTTGAACGCAACGGTGACCGTCACGCAAGAGCCAAATCCAAACCGCTTGCGGGTCAAGGTGAAGGCAACAATCCCGACCTATTTTGTTGGCCTGCTGGGCGTGGCGAGCATAGATCTGACTCGCGAGGCAGTCGCAGAGTACGTAGCTCCCGTCCCAATGGGATCTCCCGAGAATAAGCTCGGAAACGACCCAGCCCGAGCACAAAACACGCCTCAGTTCTGGATCAATATCGCAGGTCCAAACTCGACAAAGAAATCAGGCGACCGGTTCCAAGCAAAGGTTTGCACCACCTCTGTTGCCAACTGCACAGGAACCGTCATCTCAGGAGTCAACAATGATGAGTACGCAACGGAGGGGTACTTCTTTGCCCTCAAAGTCTCCTCGGTAGTCTCCGGGCAGCCGCTCAATATCCAGGTCTATGACCCGGCAATGACGTATGTCAACGATACCTGTGGGGTGAATATGCCCACCCAGACAGAGGCGAACGCCCTGCAAGCACTTCCCGGAAACCCCTACCCCGATGGCGCCCTGCGATACGCACCCGGTTTGACCTCATGGTGCACGGGAGATCAGGACATCAGCGGCCGCACGAACAAGACCACCTTCATTGTGCGCAGTCCCGATGCAACCCCTTGGACTGATCTAGATAACCCTCTGGTGACCGGCTGCACGGTGCGCATGCCCTCGTTTGATCCTGGTGGCACCAACCCAACCATCTATCAGTACCTCCACCCGACTGATGGCAAACAGGATGCTCAAGCGGTGATCAATCCCGCTGATGGGGCTAATACCTTTGCAGAACTCTTTCGCCAGAATGTGACCATTTGCTCCATTCCAGCTGGGTCAGTTCAGACGGGCGAATACATCTTGCAAGTGCGCAGTAACTCAACCGCTGCAGCCCCAACGGTTTATAGCGCTTCAGTGGTTGACGGAGGACATAATCGAATGTCGATATTTGCCGGGTTCGGGACCGCCGGACTTGCCGCAGTGGATGGCTCCGCTGTTGCGATCAACGCGCGTGGCCGGCTTCCGATCTATGCAAATGCAACAGCGGCGAACACATCGTTCTATCTTGCTCGTGTGTTGCCCTATGACGCTGGTAGAACTTTGCGAGTCACGCTGTTCGACATCGGAGACGCTGCTTCAGCAGGAGTGCTGCAGATCCTGCCCCCTGCAGAGTTTGCAACCACGTTCTCAGGGTGTGCCTTCAGTCGAGACGACGGAGCGACCCTCAGTTCCACTCCGTCAACCTGCACCCTCAGCAACGTCTCGAGTGCCAACGGATTCGACGGCCGCAGCGTGACGGTTGACATTCCTATTCCTGCTAACTACACCTGCACTCCGGCTGTTGCCACTCAGTGCTGGATCAAGGTGCGCGCTGCGTTCCCAAGTGGTGTTACCGATACCACTACCTGGTCTGCAGCTATTCTTGGCAATCCAATCAGGCTGGTGGAGTAGGACCACTCCCCTGCCAAGCCGCTATTCGTTCGCCCATCGGGGTCGAGGGTTCGGCCTGCGTGAAGGGCCAGAGTTCTTCAGCGATGAGACGCCAGTTGCCCCTCGCTTGCAAATCTCCGAAGAGGGCGAATAAACCAAGATTGATGCGCTGAATGATCACCATTGATGCAGGAAGATTCGCAGCTTTCATAATGGCAGAATGAGGCCCCGAAAGATCGAAGAACTGACGCACTGACTGCGAGGAATACTCAGGTGTGATCTCCATCACGTTGTCATCCAACACAAACTCGTAAAAGTGGCCGAAATACTCCTGCAGGTCTTCATCATCAACCTTCAGGTCTGCCGGCAGAATCCCGATGCCCTGAATAATCGCTCGAAAAGCTCCGATGTCTCGATCGAGCACCATGGCTTGAATCATCTCTTCAAATACCTGGACTTCATCCTGAGTGAAACGCTTGCAGAGGCCGAAGTCTAAGAAGGTGATCTGCCCGCCGGGCCGAAACACATAGTTGCCAGGGTGAGGATCGCCATTGAATGCATGGAGCTGGTAGATGCTTCCGAAGGCAAAGCGGTACAAGCATTCCGCGGTGAGCTGACGTTCCTCATCCGACCAGGCGATCGCCTCAGAAAATGGAACACCCTCTGCAAACTCAGTAGTGAGTACGCGTGATGTGGACAGCTCGCTGACCACCTCGGGAATGTGGATGTATGGGTGTCCGAGGTAAGCCCGAGAAAATAATCGTTGGTGCTCTGCCTCGAGAACGTAATCAAGTTCCTCGACAAGGCGTTCTTGTAGTTCTGCCACAATCGGCGCTGGATTCATCCCCGGAAAGAGCATTCCCATCATGTGAAAGAGAAGCTCAGTATTTTCAAGATCGGAGGCAATGGCCTGATCCACACCGGGATACTGAACCTTGACTGCCACCTTCTGACCTGCGTGGGTAGTGGCCAGATGGACCTGACCGATTGATGCCGCAGCAAGTGGGTCGCGCTCAAACTCCGCAAAGATCTGATCAGGTTCACCACCGAGTTCCTCTTGAATTACTTGCGCCACAAGCGAGTAGGCCATCGGCGGGGCATTGCTTTGCAGCTGAGCGAGGGCCTGACGTACTGGCTCAGGTAGTCCTTGGTCCAAGTAGCTGGCCATCTGGCCAAGCTTCATCATGGCCCCACGCATGTTTCCCAACACCTCGGTGACCTGCTCAGCAGTCTGCAGCTCAAACTCTTCACGGAGTTCGCTTCGCCGCTGCTCCGTAGCGAGCAACCCGCGGGCCTTCATGTTGACAAAGTTGGTGCCGGTCTTTGCTCCCACTTGAGCCAGGGTTGCAGTTCGTCGGGCGCGATGAGTGGGGATGAATCCCCCCAGCTTTCCGGAACCAGATCGAGCGCGCCTCGCTGTGACATAGAGAATTCCGCAAGCAGCGACTCCCACAGCGGCAGTCAGGGCCGACGCTTTGAGGTGCAACTTCGGCAGCGCTCGGGGAGCGGGCAGAATCGTTGCAACAGACATATCAATGAATCAGTCCCCGATGGGCCGAATCAACTTTCGGTGATTGTGATGGACTCGATGACTACCTCATTGACCGGGCGATCTTGTGCACCGGTTGGCAGGTTCTCAATGGCCTTGAGTACATCCTCGCCAGCGATCAACTGACCGAACAGCGAGTACTGAGGCGGCAGACGAACTCCTGCTGCTCCGGAGATGATGAAGAACTGGCTTCCGTTTGTATTTGGCCCGGCGTTCGCCATTGCGAGCGAGCCAATCTTGTATTTGCCAGCTGACGGAAGTTCGTCAGCAAACTTATATCCGGGTCCACCGCGTCCTGTTCCGTCTGGGTCTCCACCTTGAATCATGAACTCGCGAATCACACGGTGAAAGATGACACCGTCGTAGTAGTGGTACCGGGCCAGGTTGACGAAGTTGTTGACCGTGTTGGGGGCATCACCAGCATGAAGAAAAGCCGTCATGGTTCCGTGATTCGTGACGATCGCTGCTTGGTAGATCTTCGCCGGATCGATGTACATCGGAAAGGGCTCCGAGAACTTTGTCTTTCGTGGGGATGATCCGTCTGCTGCTGGTTGTTCTGTAGGCATCAGATGATTCTACTCAGCACGGGACCGGCGGCCGATTCCTGTGGTCACCTCCTATGGAGGGACTAACGGAAATCCTGAAGGACAACTTGCGCTTCTGGCTCCGAGAGGACCAGAACCGCGGCTTTTCCTTTCCGGACACCCTCGGTTGGTAACACAACGGTGACGGGATCTGAAGAGCCAAGCTTACGAACAAACCCGACGGCCTGGCCGAAGCTAAGGCCCGAATCGATAATGAGTTCTGAAGACATAGAATCTGCGACATTCAACAAGGTAAACGGGTTGCGAGTGGCGCCGACTTCTTTCAGCGCCGTCCTCAAGAATTGTTGCTGCCGCTGCTGTCTGCCGAGGTCAGCCGTTGGCTCGGTTACCTCTTTGCCGTTGATGGTCTCGCTGTAATGGCGCGAGCGCGCATAGGCCAAAGCCTGCGTTCCGTTCAGGGTAACGGGACCAGCGGCATCTACCACGAGACCAGAGCGGTCATCGTGAGCAGGATTCGGAAACTCAATAGTGACTCCTCCGATAGCGTCGACCAGACCTGCGAAGGAGCCAAATCCCACTTCCATATAGTGATTGATGGGAATCTGTAAGTTCTGCTGCACGGTTCTCACCAGGTTTGCGGGGCCGTCGTTGTAGGCGCCGTTGATGCGGCCTTGCTTGTTCGTGCTGGCAATTTTCACCCACAGGTCGCGTGGAATAGACATCATCGACGATCCGCTCGGTGTTGTTCGAAGCACGATGATGGTGTCGCTCCGCCGACCAGTCACTCCGCTCGAACCCTCGGGGTCGAAGGCCTCACGCGAGTCCGATCCCACAAGCAGATAGTTGGTGGACGGACCCGTGACCGGATCCAGAACATCAGCAAGGTCAACACGCTCAATGTTGCTATACGCCGAATGAGCCTTATAGAGCAGGCCCAGAATCACGATCAGGAGGAGCAGGGGAATCAGGAGTAGCCACTTGAGTCCTCCCGACCTCCGGTTGGATGCAGGACTCTTCCGGTTGGGTGCGGGACTCTTCCGGTTGGGCTGAGCGTCCTTCTGGGGCACTTTCGCCGGAGGAGTGTTGGAGGGACGCTGCGGGGGTGCAGCCTTCGCTGGTTCAGATGGGGTACGCCCTGGAGAGGGAACGAAGAACTGTTTGCCAGGGCCCTGAGGGGGCTGGTTCTCTGGGTTCTTCGGAGTGGACATGTGTTCAGTCTTGCTGGGATACAGGAGACTTTCGCGAACCCAATGGCTTCCAACCTGCCATCTGGTTCCATTCTGGTACGTGACCCGCCTACGGTACGTGGGTTCTGAGTTCCCACCGCAAATGAAGATTGATATACCCATGGCTGCCCCAGTAGAAGATCAGATCCTCCACTCCAATTCATACGCTGTGTCCTACCGGCTACTCGGCGATGCTGACCGAGCGACCGCTGTGTCGACGGTTGCGATTCAACGCGTTCACCAACTCTCCGAAGAGAACTCTGAAGACTGGCTGCAGCAGCTTGTCTTGTTCACCGTTGCGCAGTCGCTACATCCAACCGCTATTCGGCGCCTAGATGAACCCGGCTCTCCTTCGACGACGGAGAGTGGCGAGCATGCTGACCCAGACGCATCACTGCGAGAGGCACTTCGGCGCCGACTTGACAGCGCAACTCCTGAGGAGCAGATAGCGGGGTGTCTCATCCAGCTGTGTGGGTACCCGTCTGAGTTTGTTGCAGGTTGTATGGGCGTCTCCTCTGAAGCCGTCCGGGTGCTCGCTGCAGTGATTGCGCCACCTCCAGGTGTGTCGTACCGAAACCTCGGAGACCCATCTTTAACCGGCGCGGCGAGGCCGGCAACTGCTCGGAAAAATCCTTGGAGACCACATTGGACCACCGTTGTGGCAATCCTTTTGGTCATGTTGGCTGTCTTGTATGCCACGCAAGTCACTGGGCCTCGTCCGACACTCACGAACGAGGGTGGCTTCGGCGCTACCCCTGCTTTGGCTTCAGAGGCCCCCCAATTTCAGCAACGCTCGACTGAATTTCTGCAACGCTCTACTGATTGAGGATTCCTCGAAGGATGCGCCGTTTTGGCCTCATGACTCTGAGCTGAAGAACACCGTTTTTTGCTCGGTGTAGTGATCCATCGATGCCATCCCGAGCTCACGTCCAACCCCGGACTTCTTGAATCCCCCAAAGGGAAGTTCGTAGCGAACACTGCGGTTCGTGTTGACCGACATGACGCCGGTGCGCACCGCAGAACTGACGCGAAGCGCTCTGCCTAGGTCCCGGGTCCAGAGGGTCCCAGAGAGTCCGTACTCGCTGTCATTTGCAATCATCACAGCTTCGGCTTCATCACGGAACGGGATCACGCTAAGAACCGGCCCAAAGATCTCTTCTTGCGCGATGCGATGGTTGTTGTCCACGTTGGCTACCACCGATGGCGACAGAAACCATCCCGGTTCAGAGGCAACACCTCCACAGACAACCTCTGCACCCTCCGATTTGCCGATCTCGAGATACTCAAGGCTTATCTGACGTTGCCGTTCAGAGATCATCGGTCCGATTTCGGTGCGGTCGTCGCTTGGGTCGCCCACTCGGAGAGTCTGCGTGCGCTCAGCAACTGCAGCGACCACTCGGTCATACACGGAGCGCTCAACAAGGAGGCGACTACGTGAGCAGCAGTCTTGGCCGGCATTCGCAAAGACCGAATAGGGAATTGCGTCCACGGCCTTGTCAATATCGGCGTCGGCGAAAAGAATCGCAGCTGATTTACCTCCGAGCTCAAGTGAGACGCGTGTCATGTTCTCGGAGACTCTCCGAAGGATTCCTGCACCCGTGCTCGAGTCTCCGGTAAACGAAATTTTACCAACCCGCGGGTCGCCCACTAGTGCGTCACCCATGGTTGAGCCCGGCCCGGGGATGACCGAAACAGCTTCAGGCGGTACCCCTGCATCGAGAAGAACCTGACCCAATAGCAACGCAGAGAGCGGTGTGAGGGTTGCCGGCTTGAGGATCACCGGGTTGCCACAGGCGAGTGCAGGGGCAAGCTTCCATGACGCGATGTACATCGGAAAGTTCCACGGCACGATGAGTCCACACACGCCTACCGGCACGCGACTCACTACGCCTAGACCCGAGTCTTGGGTAGGGACCACCGACCCCATGTGCTTGTTCGCAGCGCCTCCGTAGTATTCAAAAACATCAGCCATAGCGCTGGCTTCCCAACGGGCATCATCAATGGTGTGACCAGCATTGAGTACTTCGAGTTGAGCGAACTCTTCTGCACGTTCTCGAATCAACTGAGCAACTCGCATGAGTACATGGCCGCGATCCGTTGCGCTGACCGATGACCAGACCTGCGAGTTGAATGCGCGCGTTGCGGCGCTGAGGGCATCTTCGAGATCTTGTTGGCCACCCTGAGATACGGAACCTATGCAGGCGCCCGTAGCTGGGTTGAAGACCTCGAACGTGGCGCCATCGCTAGCAGCGCGCGACTCTCCACCAATGATGAGCTGAGAGGGAAGCGAAAAAGAAGTCATGGGAGCAGAGTGTATGTACCCCGAAGCCTGACTACTGTGCCCCTGCTGATACGAAGACGCGAATCAGCTCTCAGCTGCATCTCACAGGAGTTCAAGACGCATGGCACGCCTAGACGGAAAGACAACAATTATCACTGGGGCCGCATCTGGCTTGGGCCGCGTAGCAGCAGAGCTGTTTGCGTGTGAGGGCTCAAGAGTGGTGGTCGCCGACATGCAAGACGGTAGCGAGGCCGTAGAGGCAATCCGCTCAGCAGGCGGTGAGGCAACGTATGTGCCCTGCGATATCAGTTCTGAGGACTCTGTGCGGTCCGCTGTTGCGGCTGCAGTGCAGGCCTATGGCGGGCTTCACGTCATGTACAACAACGCTGGTGTTTCACTCGGCGAGGACGATGGCCCCGAGAACACGTCTGTTGAGGTTTGGGATACCACGCTCAAGATCAATGTGACTGGCGTGGCATTGGGATGCAAGTACGCACTACCGGCCATGCTCGACACGATTGCTGCGGCTGGAGACGGCGCAGCCAGTGCATCAATTGTCAACGTTGCCAGCTTTGTTGCGCACCTTGGTGCTGCGACTCCACAGATTGCCTACACCGCATCCAAGGGTGCTGTGCTGTCAATGACCCGAGAGATTGCAGTGATCTACGCCCGCAAAGGGATACGTGCAAACGCATTGTGTCCTGGTCCGGTGCTCACTCCGCTGCTCGCTAAATTTCTGTCCGATGAAGAGAAACGTCAACGAAGGTTGGTGCACGTTCCGATGGGTCGGTTCGGTGAGCCGATTGAGATTGCCAACGGCGCACTTTTCTTGGCATCTGATGAGTCATCGTTTATGACAGGGCAGTCATTGCTTGTTGATGGTGGCATTACTGCCGCTTACACCACACCGGAATGATTCTGGGCGCTACCGTACGTCCGGTCGACTTGAGGAGAGCTTGTGCCTACAACTGGATTAATTGACCGACAGACTTTGGATCAGCTCGTAACTGACGAGCAGATCGATACGGTGGTGGTGGCGTTTACTGATGTGCACGGTCGCCTGATGGGCAAGCGTGTCACCGGGCGATTCTTTTTGGACCACGTGGTGGGGTCACCCGCTCCTGATGGCTCCGCAACCGGGGAAGGCATCGAAGCCTGTAACTATTTGATGACCGTTGATGTTGATATGAACGTCATAGCTGGGTTTGAATACTCCGACTGGGAGGGCGGCTATGGCGACTTTCGAGGACGCCCCGACCTGAGCACGCTCAGGGTCACGCCTTGGCTCGATAAGACCGCACTGGTGCTGTGCGATGTGCTCGACAGCCAAACCGAACAGGCCGTACCAGTTTCTCCACGGCAGATACTCCTAGCTCAAATAGATCGCGTAGCGGAACACGGAC